>Ga0210408_10000079_pt1 | contig 152065 bp, 153 predicted proteins | sample IncBWH4MmetaG_FD_155471 | JGI IMG/M metagenome (GOLD analysis project Ga0210408, IMG submission 155471) | Forest soil microbial communities from Barre Woods Harvard Forest LTER site, Petersham, Massachusetts, United States - Inc-BW-H-4-M | ecosystem: Environmental > Terrestrial > Soil >... | reverse complement strand
CCTCCCACCCGCCCGCCGTAGCGTTCCGAGAGCTTCGCTGTTTGCTCTCCTTGGTGAATGCGGCGCCGCCCGGAATTCTCACGCGTGACCAGCCGTAAGAAACAAACCAAGCCCGCCCCAGAGCCCGCCGCGGCGCCGGAAATTTTCGCGGAGCTTGACCCCGAGCCCCGCCTGCTCATGGGGCCGGGGCCGGTCGACGTCTACCCGCGCGTGCTGCGCGCCATGTCGGTCCCCCTGCAGGGACAGTTCGACCCGCAGTTCACGGCCTACATGAACGAGGTGATGGCGCTTTACCGGAGCGTGTTCCGGACCGCCAATCACTGGACCTTCCTCGTCGACGGGACCGCGCGCTCCGCGATCGAAGCCTGCCTCGCCTCGGTGCTGGCGCCGGGCGACAAGTTGCTGGTGCCGATCTTCGGCCGTTTCGGCCATCTCAAGGTCGAGATCGGCCGCCGCGCGGGCGCGGAGGTCGCTTCGATCGAAACCGAATGGGGCCGCGTGTTCGCGCCCGACGAAATCGAAGCGGCGATCCGGCGCCACCGGCCCAAGATGCTCGCCATGAGCCACGGCGACACGTCGACCACGATGCTGCAGCCGCTCGCCGAGGTGGGCGCGCTGTGCCGCAAGCACGACGTGCTGCTCTACATCGACTGCACGGCGTCCCTCGGCGGCAACGCGTTCGAAATGGACGCCTGGCATGTCGATGCGGCCTCCGCCGGCCTGCAAAAGTGCCTGTCAGGCCCGCCCGGCTCGGCGCCGGTCAGCTTCAACGCGCGCATCGAGGCGCTGGTCAAAGAGCGCAAGCACGTCGAGCAAGGAATCAGGGCTCCTGGAATCGAGGAAGGCGACGGCCCGATCATCCGCTCGAACTATTTCGATCTCGCCATGCTGATGGATTACTGGTCGCCGCGCCGCCTCAACCACCACACCGAAGCGGCCACGATGCTTTATGCGGCGCGCGAATGCGCCCGCGTCGTTTTGGGCGAGGGGCTCGAGGACGGAATTACCCGTCACCGGTTGGCAAGCGGCGCGCTGCGCGCCGGGCTCGAAGCGATGGGGTTGAAACTCTTCGGCGATCCGGCGCACCGCATGGCGAACGTGACGGGCGTCGTCATTCCGCCGGGCCTCGGCAACGGCGAGAGCGTGCGAGCGCAGATGCTGCACGACTTCGGCATCGAAATCGGCACGTCGTTCGGGCCGCTGGTGGGCAAGATCTGGCGGATCGGCACGATGGGCTACGTATGCCGCAAGGCAAACATCCTGCGCTGCCTCACCGCGCTCGAAGCGGTCCTGCGTCGCAACGGCTTCTCGTCTCCGGCCGGCGCCGCGGTGGATGCGGCGTGCGCGGTTTATGATGGCGCTGGCAAATAATTGTCTTTATTGATAATCTCAAACTCTCGAACGCACGTTCCACATTTTCGGCACGCGTCTTATTTCGTTTTCGGGTCTATCTACGATCAATCGCCACTGCTGAAGAATGTCCCGCCCAAGCAAAGACGGGATGCGATCATTGTGAACCAGAGGCGCCGCTACTTCCATCTTGGGAACGCAGGAAATAAACGCATACGGTGTGGATACCGCAGGCAGGTGTCTACTTTGCCCGTGGTACGATGATCGCTATATGGCAGGACAGCGCGAAACCGCGTCCGTAACCGTGCGGGTCACGCCGAGCACGCGGACTTTCCTGAATACGCTCGCGGGGCCACACGACACGACCATCGAAGGCGCCATAGCGGAGCTCCGGCGGTCATATCGCGCCCGGAAATAGGGAAATAGGAGAGCGTGGGTGAAGCGCTACTACCCCCGGAAGTATGTCGCTGAAATGCTGGAGAAACTTCAGACGATTGGCAAGAAAAGGGACGATCTACTCTTGAGGTATGTGGGGTATCAGTTCTCTGATGCCAAGGCGAAAGAGTACGCGCACCATGGCTTTGCCCGGCGCATCCAGACCGTAGCGCGTTGTATCGAGAATGCGTTTCGGATCGTGCCGCCGGGCGCGGTGAAGATTCCGTCAAAGGCGCGTCTGCATGACGCGCAGATCAATATCCAAGCGGCGATTGGCAATACGTATGGCTGCGTGGATAATTTGGCATGGGTTTGGGTGTATGAGCAGGGCCTTGCGGAAAGCTTAGATCGCCGGCAAATCGGCCTGCGCAAGCATCACAAAAAAGTGCGGGATAGTCTGTCACCTGAATTCCGGACGTACCTCAATACGCTGGACGGATGGTTTGATTATCTCGTGGATTACCGCGACGCGTTCGCCCACCGCATTCCGATGTACATTCCTCCTGGCGGCGTGCGACCGAAGGATCATGACAAGGCGCGTGAGTTGGAAGAGCGCAAGACGGCGGCGCTCAACGCGTTAAATGGGTACGAGTATGAGCGCCTCGATACGGAGCAGGCAAAGCTCTTTGTGTTCCAGCCGCTGATTTGCCACTCCTATACGGAGATGCCCGCGCCCTTCGCCTTCCACCCGCAGCTTCTCTGCGACTTCCTCACGATCGAGGAGCTTGGGCTTAAGATGCTGGCGGAGCTGAAGCGGTCGTAAGGCCGAGGGCCATATCGCGAAACTTAGCGTTGGAGGACCGTGGCCTTCCTGCATAGTTTATAAGATCAGCTTTCGCCCGCTCGTATCCATGTACCAAATAATCGATTCGCTGGGCGGCAATTCCTGCTGCTCAAGTTTGGAAATCACCTCGTCGAGGGATTTGGCTGAAGCACGCACTTTCCCGTCGTAAAGGCCGACCCACTGTTCAGGATACCTCTTTAGCAGGCGCCGCTCGTTAGACGAAAGAAACTGCCCTGTACGCGAAAACGCGCGCAGCTCGCGCGCGATTTTTTTCGGCGAGACTCCGAGATATTCTGCCTTTTTCTTCGCCGACAAGCGAGGCATCTACAAATCGCTCCTTAGCCGTGCCTGATATTTACGCGGCGAAATATCAATATGACGCTCAACCTCACCCCCGGCAAGACTCGTACCTAACCGCACCGCGGGTAAATCGCCGCCAGCTCGCGGCCGCGCAGCAGGATGAGCCGCCTGGTGAGCCCGCCGTGGCGCGCGATCCAGGTGCGCACCGGCGCCGGATAGGTGGCGGCGACCAGCTTGGTCGCCTCCGGCGCCGCGTACACGCGGCCCTGCCGGTCGACCGCACGCGCAGCATGGAAGCCGAGCACGGCGCGGCGCGTGACGCAGATGCGGCTGTTCGGGATCGTACTCAGGAGCAACGTGCAGGCGGAGAGGCACGGCCCATCGATGACCACCCGTTCGCCGGTCGCGCGTACCGCCGCGAACAGGCGCAGATATTCGGTGACCTCGCCGCCGGGGCTCGACAGGATCCGCACCTCGGCGACGGCCGGGACCAGGACCGCGAGCAAAAAAAGAGCCGTGAGGGTTACGCGCCGCACCGAAATTCTCCCGTTCATCTCCGCAAGGCTCGCATAAGCCGGTTCCCGCCGTCCAGCACGTGCACGCGGCGCCCCAGCCGAATTGCAGTGGCGCGAAAGTCACATCGACTGGCGAAATTCTCAGTCCAGGCCCGTTCACGATCTGGACTCTTACCGGCGCGACTCCCTCGGGGGTAGAGTGGATCGATTCGCAGGCGGCGCGGCGGACGCTGTCCGGATCACTGTCGGGTTTGCGTCGCGAGCCCACCGCGGCCGACCCAGGGGCAGGCAGTATGCCGGATGCCATCCGGATGAGGAGCGGAGGCCCGTGTGCCGGTCCGCGCTTAGGCGGATTCGGGGCTGCAGCCATCGCGATCCTTGCGACGGCTTCGGCCGGTCCCGCGTGGGCCGCAGAAGCGACCCCACCTTCCCTGTTCAGGACCGTCGCTGCCGCCTTCGGGGCGCTCGAGCGTCACGAGATCGCCGCCCTCGCGCTCACCCTCGGGGTCGTGTGCTTTGCAGTCCTCACCGCGATCGCGCTGGTGCGTACGCGTGCGACCGCAGCGGCGAGCGAGCGATCCGCCCGAGCCGAGATCATCGCGCTGCGGGATCAGGCGGACCGCGCCAACGCGCTGCTACTCGCCGAGCCGCAGGTCATCATCGCGTGGCCGGCGTCCGGTGAGGAGCCCGAAATCGTCGGCGAAGCGTCGATCGTCACGCCCGCGCCGGTGCCGCGCCGCGTCCTTGCTTTCGGCACCTGGCTCGACCCGGAGCGCGCCCGCGCCATGGAGCGTGCGGTCGAGGAGTTGCGCGCGGTCGGCAAGAGCTTCGCCATGACCATGCCGACCCTGACCGGGCGCTTCGTCGAAGCCGACGGCCGGGCGATCGGCGGGCGCGCCATCCTGCGCATCAAGGACGTGAGCGGCATCAAGCGGGAGTTTGTCGATCTCGCCGCGCGGCACCATGAACTGCTGCGCGACATCGACACCATGCGCGCGCTGATCCAGTCTCTGCCGTCGCCGGTCTGGGCACGGCATGCGAATGGCCGCCTGGCCTTCGTCAATCCGGCGTACGCCATCGCGGTCGAGGCCAAGGACACGGCCGATGCGGTCGCGCGCAACCTCGATCTCCTCGACCATGGCGGGCGCCAGAGCCTCCAGCACGCTCATGCCCAGCGCGAGCCCTTTGCGGCGCGCCTGCCGGTAATCGTCGCCGGCACGCGGCGCATGTTCGACATTTTCGATCTGACGACCGACACCGGCAGCGCCGGGATCGGCATCGACGCGACCGAAATCGAAACCATGCGGGCCGAGATGGCCCGCATGGTCGAGGCGCATCGGCGGACCCTCGATCAGCTGCCGACCGCGGTGGCGATCTTCGGCGCCGACCAACGGCTCACTTTCTACAACGCCGCCTACCGGGACCTCTGGGGCCTTCCGGCCGAGTTCCTCGATCATCAGCCCGCGGATTCCGCGGTGCTCGACCGCTTGCGCGCCGCGCGCAAGCTGCCCGAGCAGGCGGATTTCCGCTCATGGAAGGGCCAGCTGCATACCGCCTATCGCGCGCTCGAATCGCACGAGCACCAGTGGCACCTGCCAGACGGCCGCACGCTGCGGGTCATCACCACGCCGAGCCCGGAGGGTGGCGTCACCTATTTGTTCGACGACGTGACCGAGCGACTCGATCTCGAGCGGCGCTTCGACGCGATGATCCGCGTGCAGCGCGAGACCCTCGACAATCTCTCCGAAGGCGTCGCCGTGTTCGGCAGCGACGGCCGGCTGCGGCTCTACAATCCGGTGTTCGCCGGCATGTGGCGGCTTGCGCCCTCGACACTTGCCGAACGCCCACACATCGAGGCGGTGATCGCGGCGTGCCGGCCGCTGCATGGCGACGAGGGCACTTGGCAGGCGCTGCGCGGCGCCGTCACCGGGCTCGAACAGCGCGAGGGGATGGCGCGGCGCATCGAGCGGCGCGACGGCAGCGTCGTCGATTACGCGACAGTGCCGCTCCCCGACGGCGCCACCCTGGTGACCTTCCACGACGTGACCGATACGGCCAACGTCGAGCGAGCGCTGCGCGAACGCAACGACGCGCTGGAGGCCGCCGACAACCTCAAGAGCGACTTCGTTCATCACGTGTCGTATGAGCTGCGCTCGCCGCTCACCAACATCATCGGCTTCGCCCAGCTGCTCAACGAGCCGGTAACCGGCCCGCTCACCGACAAGCAACTCGAATACCTCGGCTACATCACTGCCTCGAGCGCGGCGCTGCTCGCCATCATCAACGACATTCTCGACCTCGCCACCATCGACGCCGGCGCCATGACCCTGAACCTCGCTCCCGTCGACATCCGCGCGACCATGGATGCCGCCGCCGAAGGGATTCGCGATCGGCTCACCGAGCAGGACCTCAAACTCGACATCCGCGCGGCGCCCGGCATCGGCAGCTTCACGGGCGACGAGCGCCGTATCCGGCAAATCCTCTATAATCTGCTCTCCAACGCCATCGGCTTCTCGCCCAAGGGCGAGACCATCACCTTGGCGGCGGACCGGCACAGCGATGCGGTGCGCTTTTCCGTCACCGATCGCGGATCGGGAATTCCCGCGGAGATCATGGATCGCGTGTTCGACCGCTTTGAGACTCACACATCGGGCTCGCGCCATCGCGGTACTGGCCTCGGCCTCTCGATCGTGCGCTCGTTCGTCGAACTGCACGGCGGGACGGTGACGATCGATTCGGCGGTCGGTAGCGGCACCACGGTGACCTGCGTGTTCCCGCTCGAGCAGGCGGTCACGCGCGCGGCGGCCGAATAACGATGCTCGCCTCCGGGTCCGGCGAAGCGGTTTTCACCGTGGCGCTGGCGACCGAACAAGCAACGCGCCGCCTCGCCATGGACGTGGCGGCGACGCTCGCTCCGGGCGATTTCGTGACGCTCTCGGGCGACCTAGGGGCCGGAAAAACCGCGGTCGCGCGCGCGGTGGTGAGGCATCTCGCCGGTGACCCGCGCCTGGAAGTGCCAAGCCCGACGTTCACGCTGGTGCAGACCTATGCGTTGCCGCGCTTCACGGTGGTGCACGGTGATCTTTACCGCCTGTCGGAGCCGGCCGAACTGATCGAGCTGGGCTTCGACGATGCAGCCGACGCGGCGGTCTTGCTGGAATGGCCCGAGCGCATTGCCGACGCGCTACCGAGAGACCGATTGGACATCGCCTTCACACTCAAGCCCGAGCGCGGGCTCAATTATCGCGACGCCCGCATCACCGGCCACGGGACGTTTGCGCCGCGCGCGGCGCGGATGATGACGATACGCCGGTTCCTCGATGACTCCGGCTTCGCCGACGCGGAGCGGCACTATCTGCAAGGCGACGCTTCGACCCGCAGCTATGAACGCCTCATGCAGGGCGCGCGCCACGCCGTGCTGATGAACGCGCCGCGGCGCCCCGACGGGCCGCCGGTGCGCAACGGCCTGCCCTACAGCGCCATCGCTCATTTGGCCGAGGACGTGAGGCCGTTCGTCGCCATGGCGCGGGCGCTCCGCTCGCTCGGACTATCGGCGCCCGACATCTATGCCGCGGATCTCGTCGAAGGCTTGCTGATACTCGAGGACCTCGGCGGCGAGGGCGTGGTCGCGGGCGATCCGCCGGCGCCGATCGAAGAGCGCTATGCGGCGGCGGTCGACGTGCTGGCGGCGCTGCATCGTGCGCCGGCGCCGGAGGTGTTGCCGGTCGCGCCGCGCGTCGATCATCGCCTGCCGACCTACGACCGCGACGCCTTCCTGATCGAGGCGGAATTGCTGCTCGATTGGTACATCCCTCACCGCGGCGGGGCGGTTTCCGAAGAATCGCGCCAGCAGTTTCTCTCGCTCTGGCGCACAGCCCTTACACGCGCCGCCACCGGCCCCATGCACTGGGTGCTGCGCGATTTCCACTCACCCAATCTGCTCTGGCTTGACGACCGCACCGGCGTCGCGCGCATCGGCCTGCTCGATTTCCAGGACGCGATGATCGGCCCGCCCGCTTACGACGTGGCGTCCCTGCTGCAAGATGCGCGGGTCGACGTGCCGGAAACCCTCGAGTTCGCGCTGCTCGGCCGTTACGCCCAGGCCCGCCAGACGGACGACCCGCATTTCAACCTGGCCAATTTCGTTGCGCTCTACGCGCTGATGGCGGCCCAACGGGCCACCAAGATCCTCGGCATTTTTGCGCGGCTCGACCGGCGGGACGGCAAACCGCAGTATTTGCGTCATCTCCCGCGGGTATGGAGGTACTTGCGCCGGTCGCTGGCACAACCGACGCTCGCGCCGCTCAAGGCGTGGTATGACGCGCACGTGCCGGCGCCCGAATCATGAGCGAATCGACCACAGCCGTCTTCGAGAATCCGCGACCCAAGCCGCGCGCCGCGCCGGCTCCCCCTCGGCACGCCATGGTGCTTGCGGCCGGCATCGGCATACGCATGCGCCCACTCACCGACCGGATGCCCAAGCCGCTGGTGCGCGTCGGCGGCCGGGCGTTGATCGATTACGTGCTCGATAGATTGGCGGAGGCCGGAGTCGAGCGGGCGGTGGTCAACGTCCATCACTTCGCCGATCAGATCGAACGCCATCTCGACGGGCGGCAACGCCCCCGGGTGATCATCTCCGACGAGCGCGAACAGCTGCTCGACACCGGCGGCGGCATCGTCAAGTCGCTTGCCTCGCTTGGCAACGATCCGTTCTTCCTCGTCAACGCCGATACTATCTGGATCGAAGGCGTGCGGCCGAATCTCGAGCGCCTCGCCGCCGCGTTCGATCCCGCCAAAATGGACTGCCTGCTGCTCCTCGCGCCGACCGCCACCAGCATCGGTTATGAGGGTCGCGGCGACTTCGCCCTCGCCCCAGACGGACGGCTGCGCCGCCGCGGCGAGCGGGAGATCGTACCGTTCGTCTACGCGGGGGCGGGAATCCTGGCACCGGCCCTGTTCGACAACGCCCCCGCCTCACCTTTCTCACTCACGCGCCTGTTCGACCGCGCGGAAGCGCAAGGGCGCCTCTACGGGTTGCGTCTCGAGGGCCTGTGGATGCACGTGGGCACGCCTGCCGCGATAGCCGAAGCCGAGGCCGCGATTCTCGCCAGCGCGGCGTGAGTCATGGCGGCCGGTCGTAGCGCGCGCGTTTTCACCATTGCGCCGTCGGCACCGTTCCTGCCGACGCTCATCCGCGCCCTTATCGACGGCGGCTTGGTCCGGGGTTTTCCGGCCTCGGATGATCCGCTCGCACTCACAACTGCGACGATCTATTTACCGACCCGGCGTGCGTGCCTGCTCGCGCGCGACGTTTTTCTCGACACGCTTGGCCGTGGTGCCGCGCTGCTGCCGCGCATCCGCCCGATCGGCGACATCGACGAGGACGAACTGGCATTCGCAGACGCGGCCGCGGGCGCGCTTGCCGAAACGTCGCTCGACCTGCCGCCCGCACTCGGCCCGCTCGAGCGGCGGCTTCTGCTCGCTCGGTTGGTGCTGCAGTGGGCCGAGTCCGCGGAATTGCACGGCGCGGGCGGCGCGCCACTCGTCGCCCATAGCCCGGCCGCAGCCCTGCGGCTCGCCGACGACCTCGCCCGGCTCATCGACGATATGACGACGCGGCAGGTTCCGTGGGACCGGCTCGACGACATCGTGCCGGAACGCTTCGATCCGTATTGGCAACTCACGCTCAAGTTTCTAAAAATCGCGCGCGAAACGTGGCCCGCGATCCTCAACGAGCGCGGCGCCATCGAGGCGGCAGCACGGCGCGACCGGCTGATTGCGGCCGAGACGGCGCGCCGCGGCGCGGCGACCGATGGGCCGGTCATAGCGGCCGGCTCGACCGGCTCGATCCCGTCGACCGCAGCGTTGCTTACCACGATCGCGCGCCTGCCGCACGGCGCCGTGGTGCTGCCCGGCCTCGACATGGATCTTGACGATGCCGCGTGGGACCTGATCGGCGGCCACGAACCCGGCACCGACACGCCCGGGCCACCCGCCTACGGGCATCCGCAATTTGCCATGCAGGCGCTGCTCAAAGGCCTGGGCGTCGACCGCACGATGGTGACGTCGCTTGGATCAGCCGCGCCGCATGGGCGCGAACGGCTATTATCAGAAGCGATGCGGCCGGCGGCGGCGACGGATCGCTGGCGCGAGCGGCTCGGCCAACAAGCGGTCGAGGCGGCACTCGCCGATGTCACAGTGATCGAAGCCGCGAACGCCGACGAAGAGGCGCTGGCGATCGCGGTCGCGCTGCGTGAAACTCTGGAGCAAGCGCATCAAACAGCCGCGCTGGCGACGCCGGATCGCGCGCTCGCGCGTCGGGTGATCGCGGCACTGGAGCGTTGGCATATCGCTGTCGACGATTCCGGCGGCGATGCGCTCACCGACGCGCCGGCAGGCCGGTTCGCGCGGCTGATCGCGGAGGCGGCCTTTGGCGGACTGCCGCCCGTGACGCTGCTTGCGCTGCTCAAGCACCCATTGTTCCGGCTGGGTGAAGGCGAGAATGGGCACGGACGCGCCATCGCGGCACTCGAGCGGGCAATCCTGCGCGGTCCACGGCCGCGACCCGGCGTCGCCGGAATTGCCGATGCACTCGCGCGATTCCGCAAGGAACGTGCGACGCTGCATCGCCGCGATCCGCGCATCCTCATCCGCGAGACCGATCTCGAAGAGGCTACGATCTTAGTCTCGCGGCTAGCGGTCGCGCTCGAACCGTTGGAAAGACTTGCCCTGCAAACACGCCGGTTCGGCGAGTTTGCAACGGCTCACCGGGCCGTGCTGGTGGCCCTCGCGACCGGCCGCGCAGACGACGATAGCGCGCTCGCGAGTGACGACGGCATCGCCATCTTAAACGCGTTCGATGACATTGCCGCGCGCCCAACCGAGGACGACGTCAATGTCGCGCCGGCGGATTATCCCGAGTTCTTCGCCGCGGCTGTTGCCGACCGGGTGGTGCGGCGGCCCGACCGGCACGCGCGCGTGCGCATCTTCGGGCTGCTGGAAGCGCGACTGCAAACCGTCGACCGCATGGTGCTCGGCGGACTGGTGGAAGGCACGTGGCCGCCGGAGACGCGCACGGACCCGTGGCTGAGCCGGCCGATGCGCCAGGAGCTGGGGCTCGACCTGCCGGAACGTCGTATCGGATTGTCCGCACACGACTTTGCCCGGGCGCTCGGTGCGCGCGAAGTGATCCTCAGCCGCGCGGCGAAAGTTGCCGGCGTGCCGACGGTCGCGTCACGCTTCGTCCAGCGACTTGCGGCCGTTACCGGCGAGGGTGCCTGGGCGCGGGCGCGGGCCCGCGGCGATCAGTATCTGACGTGGGCGCGCAGTCTCGACGCGCCGCCGCCAACGATCGAGCGCATTGCGGCCCCGCAGCCGCGCCCGCCGGCGCACGCGCGACCGAAGTCCATCACCGTCACCGACGTCGAGAATTGGCTGCGCGATCCTTACACGATCTACGCCAAGCACGTGCTCCGGCTCGCGCCGCTGGAAGCGGTCGACACGCCACCGGGCGCACGCGACCGCGGCAACCTCATCCATGACGCGATCGGCGATTTCTCGAAGCTTTATGCGGACCACCTTCCGGCCGAGCCCATCAACGAACTGATCAAATTCGGCCGTAAGCACTTCGTCCCGCTCGCGGACTATCCCGAGGCGCAGGCGTTCTGGTGGCCGCGCTTCCTGCGCATCGCGCGCTGGTTTGCTGGATGGGATGCAGAACAGCGCGCCGCGCTCGCGCATATGGACGCAGAGATCGGCGGATCGATCGACATCCCGCTTGCGACGGGGAGCTTTCGGCTGATCGCGCGGGCGGACCGCATCGAAAAGCGCAGCGACGGCCGCTACGCCATTGTCGATTACAAGACCGGGCAGGCCCGCACGGAGAAACAAGTACGGACCGGGCTTGCCCCGCAGCTCACGCTCGAAAGCGCGATCCTGCGCCAGGGCGGATTTGCCGGTATCGCCGCTGGTGTGTCGATCGAGGAAATTCTCTACGTCACGCTGCGCGGCGGCGAGCCGGCGGGCGAGGCGTGCCCGATCGTTTTTCAGGAGGGCACGCCGGACAGCCAAGCAGACCGAGCACTCTCGCGCTTCAGCATGCTGGTCGCACGCTTTTCCGACGAACAAGAGCCGTTCCGCTCTCTCGTGCATCCCATGTGGCGCGCCCGCTACGGCGATTACGACCACCTCGCTCGCGTCAAGGAGTGGCGCGCGGCGGAGGACGACGCCGGAGACGTCGCATGACTGCGCGCGTCATTCCCGAAGCGGTCAGGCAGGTGCAGATCGAGGCGTCCGATCCGGTCGCCTCCGCATGGGTCGCGGCGAACGCCGGTTCCGGCAAGACCCACGTGCTCGCGCAACGGGTGATCCGGCTCATGCTGGACGGCTCGGACCCGGCGAAAATTCTCTGCCTCACTTTTACCAAGGCGGCGGCCGCTACCATGGCGAACCGCATCTTCGACACGCTCGCCAAATGGATCGCTCTCGACGACGACGCGCTCGACGATTCAATCGAAGAACTTGAGGGTGCGGCGCCGAGCCGGCACCGGAGGGAGCGTGCGCGGCGCCTGTTTGCTCAGGCGCTCGATACGCCGGGCGGTCTCAAGGTGCAGACGATCCACGCGTTCTGCACGCGCCTGCTGCACCAATTCCCGTTCGAGGCGGACGTGGCGGCGCGCTTCACGGTGCTCGAAGAGCGCGCCGAGAACGATCTGCTGGCGCGCTTGCGGCTTTCCGTGCTGCTCGATGCGGCGGCCGCGCCCGAGAGTCCGCTCGGCCGTGCGCTTTCGACCGCGATCACCGTCGCGACGGATCGGACCTTCGCGGAGGCCATTGCCGAAGCGATTGGCGCGCGCGACCGGCTCACTGCCTGGATCGCGCACGCCGGCTCAATCGCGAATGCGATCGCCGAGCTGTCGCTCGTGCTTGGGATAGGACCGAACGACAGTGTCGATCTAATCGAAGCCGCAATGATCGAGAGCCCGATTCTGCCGTCTGCCGAATGGGCGGCCGCCGCAGCGGTGCTCAGAAATGGCGCGACGACCGACAAGGATCGCGCCGAAAACCTCGCGGCCGCGGCGGCCGCAACGGGCACAATGCGGCTCGATCGTTATTTGCAGGTGTTTTTCAACACCGATGAAACGGTGCGCCAGCGCATCGTCACCAGAGCCGTCCAGACGAACGCGCCCGACCTCGCCGGGCGTCTGTGCGAAGAGCAGAAACGCCTCGCCGGCCTCGTCGCGCGGCGCCGCGCCGTGCGGGCGCGCGACCGCACCGCGGCGCTCGTCACGGTCGCGGACGCGGTGATCGGACGTTACCGCGCCGAGAAGGACCGGCGCGGTCTCCTGGATTACGACGACCTGATCGACAAAACGCTCGCCCTGATGGAGAAGGTCGAGGCGGCCTGGGTGCACTACAAGCTCGATCTCGGCATCGACCACGTGCTGATCGACGAGGCCCAGGACACGAGCCCCAAACAGTGGGAAATCGTCAAACGGCTCGCGGCCGAGTTCACCGCGGGCGAAGGCGCGCGCGCGGTGCGGCGCACGATTTTCGCCGTGGGCGACGAGAAACAGTCGATCTTTTCGTTCCAGGGAGCGGCTCCCGGCGAGTTCGCCGCGGCGCGGCTGCACTTCCAGCGCGCCCATCGCGAAACCGAGATCGCGTTCCTGCCGTGCCGGTTCGGCCACTCGTTCCGCTCCGGCACGAACGTGCTCGGCGCAGTCGACAAGGTCTTCGCCCGTCCGGAGATGTTCGCGAGCATCACGACCGACGCGGGCGGCGTCGCGCACACGGCGCTACCCGGCACGAATCCCGGCCTCGTGGAGATCTGGCCGCTCATCGAAGCGGAGAAGCGGCCGGACGTCGAGGGTTGGGACGCGCCTTTCGATCAGGTGTCCGAGGAAAATCCGCAGATGAAGCTCGCCAAGCGAATCGCCGCGCAGGTGGCGGCGTTGCGCGCGCGCGGCTGCCGGGCGGGCGACGTGCTGGTACTGGTGCGCCAGCGTGGACCGCTGTTCGAGGCGATCATCCGCACGCTCAAGAATGCCGGCATTCCGGTCGCCGGTGCCGATCGCCTGGTGCTGACCGAGCACATCGCGGTCATGGACTTGATGGTGCTCGCCGACGCGCTGCTGTTGCCCGACGACGACCTTGCGCTTGCGACGGTGCTCAAGAGCCCGCTGTTCGGCTTTGACGATGCCCAGTTGTTCGAAATCGCCTACGACCGCACGACGAGCTTGCGGGCGGCGCTCGCGGGCAAGCCTGCGTTTGCGGAAACCGCGGCCCGACTCGATGCGCTGGCGGAAGCGGCCCGGCGCGAGACGCCGTTTGCTTTTTACGCGCGGCTGCTCGGCGCCCAGAACGGGCGGCGCAAAATCCTGGCGCGATTAGGCAGCGAAGCCGCCGACGCGCTTGATGAGTTCCTCAACCTCGCGCTCGCCTATGAGACGAGTGAAGCGCCGTCGCTTCAGGGTTTCGTTGCCTGGATGCGGGCGGCCACCACGGTGGTCAAGCGCGACATGGACATTGCTCGCGAAGAAGTCCGCGTGATGACGGTGCACGGCGCCAAGGGACTTGAAGCGCCGATCGTGATCCTCGCCGATACGACCACGCGGCCGGCCGGGCCACGCGATCCGCGCCTTCTCGCCTTGCCGCGCGAGAGGGTCCCGCCGGGCACGCCCGATTGCCTCGTCTGGGCGGGAACCATGGCGACCGACGTTGGGCCGATCGGCGCGGCACGCGAACGCGCCCGCGCGGCCGCGACCGACGAGTACCGGCGTTTGCTTTACGTGGCGATGACGCGGACGGCCGAGCATCTCATCGTGTGCGGCGCCCAGGGACTAAACGGCAAGCCGAGAAACTGCTGGTACGACCTCGTCCACGACACCCTGTGGGAGGAGGCGATCGAAGGACCAGCCGACCACGGGAACGGCGCCGTGCGACGCTGGATGAAGGCGCCAACAACGACCCCCGCGGCCGTGCCTGTCGTACCGCGCGACGCCGCAATCGAAATTCCTGATTGGCTGAGCCGCGTCGCACCCGCCGAGGCGCCTTCGGTCCGCGCGGTCTCGCCATCGAGCGCGTTCGAGGGCGCCCGAGGGGCCGCGCAGCTCGAGACCACCGGTGTGGCGCAACGCCAGGCGCTCGCGCGCGGGCGCATCGTGCATCGCCTGTTGCAGGGCTTGCCGGACGTCCCGCCGGATCGTCGGATCATCGCGGCGCGGCGCCACGTGGCCGGGGCCGCGGATTTCACCGAGGCAGAGCGGGAGGAAATGATCGCTGAGACGATGGCATTGCTGGAAGACCCGGCGTTCGCACCGTTGTTTGCCCCGGGGACGCGGGCGGAAATTCCGATCGTCGGGCGCATCGGCCGTGCCGAAAAGACGACGCTTTCGGTTTCCGGCCAGATCGATCGCCTCGCCGTCTTGCCCGACGCAATCCTCGTCGCCGATTACAAAACCGACCGCCCGGCGCCCCGGCAAGTCGAGGATGTCCCAAGATCGTACGTGACCCAGCTGGCGCTCTATCGGGCGGTGCTTCGCCAGCTCTATCCGGACAGGGAGCTGCGGGCCGCGCTGGTTTGGACCGAGATTCCTGCCCTCATCGAATTGCCGGCTGAGGCGCTCGATGGCGCGCTGGCCGCGCTGCCGTGAGCCATCACGCGAAGGGCGCAATGGTGTGATGGCAGCATTGCGGCGCCTTGACGCTCTGAGCCCCCCTACCTAGGTTCCCGGCCTGACCCGAGGGGCGCCGGCCGCGCCCAGACTAATCAGGATGCGAAACGAGGTTTCCCATGGCCGTTGGCAAGGTGTCCGACTCCACCTTCGAATCCGAGGTGCTCAAGTCGGCGGAGCCGGTGGTGGTCGATTTCTGGGCGGAATGGTGCGGCCCCTGCCGTATGATCGCGCCCGCGCTCGAGGAGATCGCCGGCGCCATGAACGGCAAAGTCAAAATCCTCAAGCTCAACGTCGACGAAAACCCGGCGACTGCCACCAAATACGGCGTGATGTCGATCCCGACGCTGATGATCTTCAAGAACGGGCAATTGGCTTCGCGCCAGACCGGCGCCGCTCCGAAGCAAAGCTCGAGCAGTGGATCACCGCGGCGGTCTGAGGAACGGACGACAGAGGACGGAGTACAGAGAACAGACGGACGAACTGAGTTTTCTTTCTGTCCTCTGTCGTCCGTCTTCTGTCGTCTGCTACTCCGGTATCGTTCCGTTCGCGGCCAGCACCTCGCCGGCGAAATAGAGCGACCCCGTCGCCAGGATGCGCGGCGGCTGTTCGAGATTGAACCGGCCGATCGCCTCGAGCGCTTCTTCGATATTCGCACTGCTCTCCGCGGGAATCCCAACCGCCTGCGCGGCCGTCGCAATGGCTTCGGCCGATTGCGTGCTGGACTGATGGATCGGCACGCCCACAACGCGCCTCGCAAGGCCGGCGAAATTACGCAGGAAGCCGGCGCTGTCTTTGCTGCCGAGCATCCCGACCACGAGCACGAGCGGCCGCGACACCCGCTCCTCGAGATCGGCCAGCGCCGCCGCAATCACCCGGCCGCCGTCGGAATTGTGGCCGCCGTCGAGCCACAACTCGCTTCCTTCCGGCAGCAAGCCCAGGAGCCGGCCCTGGGAGAGGCGCTGCAGCCGCGCCGGCCAGTCGGCCGCGAGCAGCCCCGCCTCGAAGGCGGACGCCGGCAGCTTCTGCGTGCCGACGCTGCGTAGCGTCGCAATCGCCGTCCCCGCGTTGTCGAACTGATGGCGGCCGACAAGCCGCGGAGCAGGGAGGTCGAGCAGCCCGTCATCGTCCTGAAACACCAGGCGCCCGCGCTCCTGGCTGACCACCCAATCTTCCCCCGCGATGTGCAACGGCGCGCCCACGCGCGCGGCCTGCCGGGCCACCACCTCGCGCGCCTCGCTGACCTGCGGCGCGACGATCGCGGGCGCGCCCGGCTTGAGAATGCCGGCCTTTTCACCCGCTATCTTCGTGATGCTGTCGCCGAGGTGCTCGACGTGATCGAACGAAATCGAGGTGATCACGGTGGCGAGCGGCTGATCGACCACGTTGGTGGCGTCGAAACGCCCGCCCAACCCCACTTCGAGGAGCAGCACATCGGCCGGATGACGCGCGAACAGCATGAAGCCGACCGCGGTCATGATCTCGAACACCGTGATCGGCGCGCCGGCGTTGATGCGCTCGCATTCGTTGAGCGTGTCGATCAATTCCGCGTCGCTCACCAGCACGCCGCCCCCGGGCCGGCCGAGCCGATAGCGCTCGTTCACCCGCACCAGATTGGGCGAGGTGTAGACATGGACGCTCGCGCCGGCCGCCTCGAGCACCGCGCGCATGAAGGCGATGGTCGAGCCCTTGCCGTTGGTGCCGGCGACGTGGATCACCGGCGGCAGCCGACGTTCGGGATGATCGAGTTGCGCAAGGATGCGCTGCACTCGGTCAAGCGCGAGGTCGATCCGCTTGGGGTGCAGCGACAACAGCCGCGCGATGATCGCGTCGACCTCGGTCATGGGCTGAAGGCGTCGCTCGGGTGATCGAGAGGATATCAGACCGCCGCCGGCGCCGGCAGCGCGGGCGTCGGTGGCGCCGGAGGTGCCTTGGTGAGCAGCCTACATAGGCGTGCCAACGTTGGGCGCAACTGGTGGCGATGGATCACCATGTCGACCATGCCGTGGTCCTTGAGATATTCGGCGCGCTGGAAGCCGTCCGGCAGCTTCTCGCGGATGGTCTGCTCGATAACCCGCGGGCCGGCGAAACCGATCAGCGCGCCCGGCTCCGCGATCTGCACATCGCCCAGCATGCCGTAGGACGCGGTCACGCCGCCGGTGGTCGGGTTCGTGAGCACCACGATGTAGGGCTGCTTGGCCTCGCGCAGGTCCTGCACGGCGACGGTCGTGCGCGGCAGCTGCATGAGCGAGAGGATGCCCTCCTGCATGCGCGCGCCGCCGGAAGCGACGAACATGATGCAGGGCGCGCGCTTTTCGGCGGCGGTTTCAAGCGCCTTGATCACAGCCTCGCCGGCCGCCATGCCGAGCGAACCGCCCATGAAGTCGAAATCCTGCACTGCGGCTACGACCGGCAGCCGCTCGAGTTCGCCGAACCCGATCTTGATGGCGTCGTTGAGCCCGGTCTTGGCGCGCGCGTCCTTGAGGCGCTCGGTGTAGCGCCGCTCGTCGCGAAACTTGAGCGGATCGACCGGCACCTCGGGGATTTCGATCTCCTCGTACCGGCCACTGTCGAACAGGGACGCGAGGCGCGCGGCCGCGCCCATGCGCATGTGATAATTGGAGCTCGGGATGACGAATTGATTCGCTTCCAAATCTTTGTAGAAGACGAGCTGGCCGGTCTCCGGGCACTTCACCCACAGATTCTCCGGTACCTCGCGCCTGAGGAAGCTGCGAATCTTCGGCCGGACGACGTTCGAGATCCAATTCATCGCGATGCCCTGGCGCGCGCTTGCTCAACCCTGGCGCCGCGAACCCCCGCGGCGAGCGACGCGATGAGATCGGCCACGGCCGGGACGGTCTTGGCGGTCGCCTTGCCGTCCGGATCGAGGCTCGTGCGCACCGCCTCGACCAGGGCCGAACCGACCACGACACCGTCGGCGCCTTGAGCGATCGTCCGCGCGTGCTCGGCATTCTTGACCCCGAAGCCGACGGCAATCGGCAAATCCGTGTGGCGCTTGATGCGCGCGACGGCCTGGGCCACACGGCCGAACTCCGGCGTTGCCGCACCGGTGATGCCGGTGATCGACACGTAGTAGACGAAGCCCGACGTGTTCGCGAGCACCGCCGGCAGGCGCTTGTCGTCGGTCGTCGGCGTGGCGAGGCGGATGAAATTGAGCCCCGCCTTGAGCGCCGGCACGCACAGCTCGTCGTCCTCTTCGGCCGGAAGGTCGACGACGATCAGCCCGTCGACGCCCGCCGCCACCGCATCCGCCAGGAAGCGATCGACGCCGTAGATGTAGATCGGGTTGTAGTAACCCATCAGCACGATCGGCGTATCGGGGTCGCCGGCGCGGAACGCACGCACGAGATCGAGCGTCTTGCGCAGCGTCTGGCCGGCCTTGAGCGCGCGCAGCGACGAAGCCTGCACGGCAGGGCCGTCCGCCATCGGATCGGTGAACGGCATGCCCAGTTCGATCACGTCGGCGCCTGCGCCGGGCGCGGCCTTGAGGATCGCCAGCGATGTCGCATAGTCGGGATCGCCCGCGGTCACGAAGGTCACGAGCCCGGCGCGACCCTCTTTTTTCAGCGCGGCGAAACGCTGATCAATCCGCGTCGTCATCCGAGACGGCTCCCGAGATGATCGGCGACGGTGAATATGTCTTTGTCGCCGCGACCGCACATGTTCATCACCATCAGGTGGTCTTTCGGCTTTTTTGGCGCGAGTTCGGTCACCTTGGCGAGTGCATGCGCCGGTTCGAGCGCCGGGATGATCCCTTCGAGGCGGCAGCACAGCTGGAACGCCGTGAGCGCTTCCTCGTCGGTCGCCGACAAATAGGTGACGCGGCCGGCATCGTTGAGCCAGGAATGCTCGGGCCCGATGCCCGGATAATCGAGGCCGGCCGAAATCGAGTGGGCCTCCTGGATCTGCCCGTCGTCGTCCATCAGCAAATAAGTCCGATTGCCGTGCAGGACCCCAGGCTTGCCGCCGGCAATCGAGGCGGCGTGCAGGCCGGAGGAAAGGCCGTGGCCGGCCGCCTCGACCCCGTAAATCTCGATGGCGCGGTCGTCGAGGAACGGATGGAACAGTCCCATGGCGTTCGAGCCGCCGCCGATGCAGGCAACGAGAGAATCCGGCAAGCGGCCCTCGGCGGCCAGCATCTGCTCGCGCGTCTCCCGTCCGATGATCGATTGGAAGTCGCGCACCATCATCGGATAGGGATGCGGGCCGGCGACGGTGCCGATACAGTAGAACGTCGTGTCGACGTTGGTGACCCAGTCGCGCAGCGCCTCATTCATCGCGTCCTTGAGCGTCTTCGAGCCGGATTGCACCGGGATCACTTCGGCGCCCAGCATTTGCATGCGGAAGACGTTCGGCTTCTGCCGCTCCACGTCGACCGCGCCCATGTAGACGATGCATTGCAATCCGAAGCGCGCGCACAAAGTCGCCGTGGCGACGCCGTGCTGGCCGGCGCCGGTTTCGGCGATGATGCGCTTCTTGCCCATGCGCCGCGCCAGCATGATCTGGCCGAGCACGTTGTTCACTTTGTGGGCGCCGGTGTGGTTGAGCTCGTCGCGTTTGAAATAAATCTTCGCGCCGCCGCAGTGCTCGGTCAGCCGCTCGGCGAAATACAGCGGGCTCGGCCGGCCCACGTAATGGGTGAGGTAGCCGCCCATCTCGGCCTTGAACGCCGGATCGTCCTTGGCGACCGCGTAAGCCTTTTCCAGTTCCAGGATCAGCGGCATCAACGTCTCGGCGACGAAACGGCCGCCGTAGATGCCGAAATGGCCGCGCTCGTCGGGCCCGGCGCGGAAAGTGTTGGGCTGCTGCTGAATGGTCATGCGTTGCTCATGATGTTGCCGACCAGCTCCGCCTCGGCGGCGCGCGCGGCGCGCACGAAGGCGCGAATCTTGTCCGGATCCTTTTCGCCCGGCGCCCGTTCGACGCCCGACGACACATCGACGCCGCGCGCGCGCGTCACGCGCAGCGCCTCGGCCACATTGCCGGCGTCGAGCCCGCCTGAGAGCATGAACGGAACGCCGGGGTCAAGGTTCTCGAGCAGCCGCCAATCGAACGATTTGCCGAGCCCGCCGGGCCGCGTTGCCTCGCGCGGTGCGCGCGCGTCGAACAACAGCCGGTCGGCGACGCCCGAATAGTCGGCGACCGCCCCGAGATCGGCGCGCGCCGCAACCGGAATTGCTTTCATGACCGGAAGCCCGAAGCGCTGCTTGATCGCGGCGACGCGCGCCGGGGCTTCCTTGCCGTGCAGCTGCAGCGCGTCGGGTTGCAGCGCCTCGATGACCGCCGCGAGTATTGCGTCGTCCGCATCGACCGAGAGCGCGACCTTCTCGGCGCGGCCCTTCACGCGCGCACCCAGCTTGCGGGCGGCCTCGTAGCCGAGGTGGCGCGGCGACGGAGGAAAGAACACGAAGCCGACCGCATCAGCGCCCGCCTCGATCGCCACGTCGAGCGTTTCCGCCGTGCTCAGCCCGCATATTTTGATGGTCAGACTCATCACCCTATTCGTTCATCAACTTCATATCGGCTGCATCAGCCGCGGGAACTCCTCTGCCTCGCGCCCTTTCAACCCGCTGACGAGAACAATTCCAACCGGCCGCTGAATCAAGTCCCCGAGGTCAATCTCGGCACCACAGAGATCAAGTAATGACAATCCCGGTCTCTTTTCTGCGAGCAGGTCGACCCCAGTCACTGCAAACAGATGGCCCACACTCCCGCGCGGCAGAACGCCGAGAATCTTGATCGGGTACTTCGCCTCGATAGTCGCGGCATGCTTGCGGAGTTCCGCAAAATCGATCGGATGCACGTACATGTTAGGCCTCTGGAGGCCTATAGCATGAATTTCAGCAGAAAGGCCTGAGCTGGCGCCGTCTTACGGGTCACGCCGCGGGTGGGCGGCGGTAGGCGATGCTCGGAATGGCGGGGGCGGGTGGCGGGGCCTGCGCGGCGGCGAGGCGCCGGCGCGCGTCTTCGGTCTCGGCGCGCGCGACCCGCAGCTCGCGATCGAGGCGCCGCGCCGCGCGACGCCATTTCGATTGTCGCAGCCAAGCGGCGATGCCACCCACGAGCACCCCGATAATCAGCGCGATGAGCAGCAGCAGGAACATCGGTACGCGCACGGTCAGCGCCGGCGCGTTCGCCGAGAACGGATCGAGCGAGATCGCGACGCTGCCGCGGTTCGCAACGGCGAACATCACCATCAGGATGGCGAGCGGAACAAGAATGAGGGCGGCGAAGAATTTCCGCATCGTCAGTCGCGGTTGAGGCGCTCGCGCATTTCCTTCCCGGTCTTGAAGAACGGCACGCTCTTGCGGTCGACCGAGACGTGGGCGCCGGTGCGCGGATTGCGGCCGGTGCGCGCCGGCCGATGCTTGACCGAGAAAGCGCCGAAGCCGCGCAACTCCACGCGGTCGCCACGCGCGAGCGCGTTGACGATTTCGCCGAGGATCGCGTTGACGATGTTCTCGACGTCGCGCTGATAGAGGTGCGGATTTTGCGTGGAGATTCGCTGAACGAGTTCGGACTTGATCATCGGCAATGCCGTCCTGGGTCCACGACGGCTCCCTCGCGCCTGGCCGCAGCGCGGCTAGCGCGCTGCGAGCTCAATTACCGGTAGGAGGGTGCCAAAGGGCCAATAGACCGTCAAGATTAAGACTCTCGACCGCGTGCGCGGCGGCCGAGTTCTCGATGCGCTGGGCGAGCGACTTGAGCCCGACCGCATCGAGCACGGTGATGGCGGCGAGGTGCAGGAATGACAAGTCGCCGAGGCGCCCCTTGAAGTGCCAGTCGCGCACCGGCAGCTTGGCATCGACACCCTTTTCCTTGGCGAGCCAGGCGACCGCGGTCTGCTCGTTGCCGAGTTCGTCGACGAGCTTGACGTCGAGGCCCTGACGGCCGGTGAACACGCGCCCGTCGGCGACGCGATCGAGCCCCGCGTCGTCGAGCCGGCGGCGCTCTTTCACGAGCCCGCGGAACCAATCGTAGGAATCCTTCACGATCGACTCGAGCGCCGCGCGCGCCTCGGGGCTGGTCGGCTCGAAACCGTTGGGCGCCGCCTTGAGCGGCGAGGATTTGATCTCTTCCACCTTCACGCCGACCGTTTTCAGGAGGTCGGTGAAGTTCGGATACTGAAACAGCACGCCGATCGAACCGACGAGCGAGGTGTCCTGCGAGACGATGTGGTCGGCCGACATCGCCGCGATGTATCCGCCGGAAGCAGCGAGAGCATCGACCACGACGACGGTCGGCTTCTTCTCGGCGAGTTGGCGCAGCGCCTGATAAAGCTGCTCGGCGCCCGCGGTCGTGCCGCCTGGGCTGTCGACGTGGACGATCACGGCCCGCACACGCGATTTGCCGAGGCGATCGAGCGACTCGACTCGATCTTCGTCGCCGCGGATCAAGCCTTGAATCGTGACCCGGGCGATGTAGTTGCCCGAGGCTTCCGCGAGTTCGCCGCCCGGCCGCGACAGTGCGACCGCCGCACCGATGCCCCCGATCACGAGGAGGACCGCGACCACGCGCCAGAAGGTGAGCTTACGCCGAAGGCGTCGGCGATCGACGATGGTGTCGGCATCGAGCGACATGGCAGCTCCAGGTATCAGGGATCGGGTATCAGGTATCAGGGATCGGTCCGATCCCTGATACCTGACACCTGATACCCGTTACTGTTATTCCTTCTTCTCGGCGGCTTCCGGCTCTTCGGCGCGGCGCTTGAGAGCCGCACCGAGGATGTCGCCGAGCGAGGCGCCCGAGTCGGAGGAGCCGTACTGGGCGATCGCCTCCTTCTCCTCGGCCACTTCGAGCGCCTTGATCGATACCGTCACCTTGCGGGTGCGGCGGTCGAACTGGGTGACGCGCGCATCGACCTTCTGGCCCACCGCGAAGCGCTCCGGCCGCTGCTCGGACCGGTCGCGCGCCAGCTCCGAGCGCTTGATGAAGGAGGTGAAATCGGTGCCGACGATTTTCACGTCGATGCCGGATTCCTTCACCTCGGTCACCTCGGAAGTGACGACCGAACCCTTTTTGAGGTCGCCGGCTTCCGCGAACGGATCGGCATCGAGCTGCTTGACGCCGAGCGAGATGCGCTCCTTCTCGACATCGACGTCGAGCACCTGGGCCTTCACCTTGTCGCCCTTCTTGTACTCTTCGATCACCTGCTCGCCCGGACGTTTCCAGTCGAGATCGGACAGGTGCACCATGCCGTCGATGTCGCCGTCGAGCCCGAGGAACAGGCCGAACTCGGTCTTGTTCTTGACCTCGCCTTCGAGAACGGTGCCGGGCGGATACTTCTCGACGAAGACCTCCCACGGATTGCGCATGGTCTGCTTGAGGCCGAGTGAGATGCGGCGCTTGACCGGATCGACCTCGAGGATCTGCACCTCGACCTCCTGAGAGGTCGAGACGATCTTGCCCGGGTGCACGTTCTTTTTGGTCCACGACATTTCCGAGACGTGGATGAGGCCCTCGATGCCGGGCTCCAGCTCCACGAACGCACCGTAGTCGGTGATGTTGGTGACACGCCCCTTGAACCGGGCGCCGACCGGGTACTTGGCCTCGATGCCCTGCCACGGGTCGTCGAGCAATTGCTTCATGCCGAGCGAGATGCGGTGGGTCTCGTGGTTGATCTTGATGATCTTGACCTTCACCTGCTGGCCGATGTTGAGCACCTCGGTCGGGTGGTTGACGCGCCGCCATGCGATATCGGTGACGTGCAGCAGTCCGTCGATGCCGCCGAGGTCGACGAAGGCGCCGTAGTCGGTGATGTTCTTGACCACGCCGTCGATGACCTGGCCTTCCTCGAGGTTCTGCACCAGCTCCTGACGCTGCTCCGCGCGCGTCTCTTCGAGCACCGTGCGGCGCGACACGACGATGTTGCCGCGGCGGCGATCCATTTTGAGAATCTGGAACGGCTGCGGCACGTTCATCAGCGGGCTCACGTCGCGGATCGGCCGGATGTCGACCTGGCTGCGCGGCAGGAACGCCACGGCGCCGTCGAGATCGACGGTGAAGCCGCCCTTGACCTGATTGAAGATGACGCCGTTGACCTTTTCGTTGCCCTGGAACGCCTTCTCCAGGCGGCCCCAGCTTTCCTCGCGGCGCGCCTTGTCGCGCGAGAGCACGGCTTCGCCGAGCGCGTTCTCGACCCGCTCGAGGTAGACCTCGACGGTGTCGCCGATTTTCAGTTCGTTCTGCCGCCCTGGGCCGGAAAACTCCCGCAGCGGCACGCGGCCTTCGGTCTTGAGCCCGACATCGATGACGGCGAGGTCCTTTTCGATGCCGACGACGGTCCCCTTGATGACGGAACCTTCCTGCAAATTGCCGTGGTCGAAGGATTCTTCGAGCATCTTGGCAAAGTCTTCGCGCGACGGCGCGGAAGCAGTGGCACTGGCGATGGCGGCCATGAAATCTCCTGAACGGGCGACCGGCGGCTTGCGTTGCGGGCGCCCCTTCCGTTCGGGCCGAAGGCCCCGTAGACCCTCGACTGCCGCCGTTTCCGGCGGGCCGGCCCGATCAACCGAACGGTCGGGACGATGTTTCTTTAAGGGCTTGGCCGGCGGGCGGCGGGAAACACCCGAACGCCGACGCCGCTGCGCTCCTGGCCCAGGCCCCAACGTGGGGTTCCGGTCGGGAAATGCAACGTTGCCGGATTAGCCCGTTCGAGCCGCCTGGACGATAACGATGGCGGCCCGGACGGCCGCGTCTATATCCAAATGCGTGGTATCGAGCAAGTGCGCGTCCGGCGCCGGGGCGAGCGGAGCGACCGCGCGCGAGCGGTCGCGTTCATCGCGTCGCTCGATGTCGGCGAGGATTTCCGCTTCGTCCGCTTCAACGCCTTGCGCCGTCAATTCGAGCGCGCGGCGGCGGGCGCGCTCGTGCGCGCTCGCGGTAACAAAGATTTTCACGTCCGCGTCGGGTGCGATCACCGTGCCGATGTCGCGCCCGTCGAGCACGGCGCCGGGCGGACGCGTCGCGAACGCACGCTGATAATCGACGAGCGCGGCGCGGACTTCCGGGATGACCGACACGATCGAGGCGGCCTCGCCCACCGCATGGCTCTTGAGCGCGGCCTCGTCGAATCGCGCCGGATCGAGCGCGCTCGCCGCCGCGCTCGCACGGGCGCGATCGTGAAGCGGCGCCCCCTCATCGAGCAACGCCTTGGCGACTGCGCGATAGAGCAGGCCGGTGTCGAGGTGGTGCAAGCCGAAATGCGCGGCGAGATGCTTGCCGAGCGTACCCTTACCGGACGCGGCAGGCCCGTCGATCGCGATGATCATCATCCCTCCCCCGCAGGGGGAGGGATTAAACGAGAGCGCGGCGGTCTCATGATAGCTCGCCGCCGAGAGAACGCATCAGCTCGACGAAACCAGGAAAGCTCGTGGCGATGAAAGCCGCATCGTCCACCGTCACCGGCCTCTCGCTCGCGAGCCCGAGCACCAGCGCCGACATGGCAATGCGATGGTCCATGTGGGTCTCGACGAGCCCGCCGCCGCCCGCGCGACCGTTGCCATGGACGAACATATCGTCGCCTTCGATATCGACGGCGACCCCGTTGCGCGTCAGCAGCGCGGCGGTCGCGGCGAGCCGATCGGATTCCTTCACCCGCAACTCCTTGAGGCCGCGCATGCGCGTGGTGCCTTCGGCGAAGGCGGCGGCGACCGCGAGGATCGGATATTCGTCGATCATGGTGGGGGCACGCGCAGCCGGCACGTCGACCGCGGAAAGCTCGGATCCGCGCACGCGGAGATCCGCTACGTCCTCGCCGCCCTCTTGGCGGCGGTCGAGCACCTCGATGCCGGCCCCCATGTCCATGAGCGTCGTGAACAGGCCACCACGCAACGGATTCATCATCACGCCTTCGATGATGAGAGCCGAGCCGGGCACGATCAGCGCCGCGACCAGCGGGAATGCCGCCGAAGAGGGATCGGCCGGCACGCGCACCTGCGCGGGCGCAAGCTCCGGCTGGCCGGTGAGCGTGATGCGCCGGCCTTCGCCATGTGGCTCGACCGCGACTTCGGCCCCGAACAGGCGCAGCAGGCGCTCGGTGTGATCGCGCGTCGCTTCCTTCTCGATGACCGTCGTCGTTCCGGGCGCGGCGAGGCCCGCCAGCAGCACCGCCGATTTGATCTGCGCCGAGGGCACCGGCACCTCGTAGACGATCGGGATCGGATCGACGGCGCCCCGCAATGTCGCCGGCAGCCGCCCGCCGTCGCGAATCTCCACGGTCTCGGCGCCCATTTTGGCGAGCGGATCGAGGATGCGCCGCATCGGGCGCGTGCGCAGGCTCGCGTCCCCGTCGAACACTGCCGTGATCGGGCAGCCGGCAACCGCTCCCATGGCGAGACGGCAGCCGGTCCCGGAATTGCCGAAATCGAGCGGCGCGCGGGGCTCGGCAAAGCCGCTCACGCCGACCCCACGGATGCGCCAAGCCTGCTCACCCGTTCGCTCGAGCGTTGCCCCGAGCGCCCGCATGGCGTTGGCGCTGCTCATGGCGTCCTCGCCCTCGAGCATGCCTTCGATGCGGGTCTCCCCTACCGTCAGCGCGCCGAAGATCAGGGAGCGGACCGAAATCGACTTGTCGCCCGGCACGCGCGCACGGCCCTTGAGCGGACCCGAGCGGCGGGCGGTCAGCGGAGCAAGGGTCGAGGCGTGCTGCACGGAACGGCACTCCGGCGATTTTCGTTGGATTTGGCGGATCACTAGCACCCTTGCGGCAATGCGTCATCTCGGCGAGACCGCAGGAGCGGGCGCGCTTGACAGCCGCCCCGCAAGGGGCCAAGGGAAGCGCCGTTTTTCGGCCGGAAGGATCAGCGATCGTGGCGAAGCCCGAACTCGGAATTAAGCGCCTGTGCGCCGGTTGCGGCGCGAAATTCTACGATCTCAACAAGGATCCGATCGTCTGTCCGAAATGCAGTACGGTCTTCGAGGTCGCGCCGACTACGCGTTCGCGGCCCGACGCCGTCCGCGCCCCGGTCGCGGAAGAAGAGGTTGCGGCGCCCGAGGTGCCCGAGGCCGAGTTCGTATCGCTGGAAGAGGCCGACAAAGAGACCGAGGGCGCCAAGTCGCCGGCCCTCGAAGGCGACGAAGACGTGGAAGTCGAAGAAGAGCCGATGGACGACGGCGCCTTCATCGTGCCGGAGGAGGAAGAGGAAGACGACGTCACCGACATCATCGGCGAGGGTCGCGAGAACGACGAGGAAACCTGACGACGGACGACAGAGGACGGAGGACAGATAAGCAAACTTGAATCTGTCGTCCGTCATCTGTCCTCTGTCATCTGATGGGGCCATAGCTCAGTTGGGAGAGCGCTTGAATGGCATTCAAGAGGTCGGGGGTTCGACTCCCCCTGGCTCCACCAGGTTTCGGAATGTAAGTTTCTATCGCAACAAATAAAAATGTCATCCTGAGGAGGTTGCGCGCGTTTGCGCGCGACCCGTCTCGAAGGATGGAAGCGCGCTCCGTGTTTATGGCCATCCTTCGAGACGCTCGGCGCTTGCGCGCCAAGCTCCTAAGGATGACGGTTGTGTTTGTTTGCTGTGTGCCGGTTATTGCGTCTTCATCCGCGCCTTCCCTGGATCCTTCACGTTCGGGATTTTCTCGAACTCGACGTTGCGCACCTGGCCGCCGACCTTCTCGACGCGCCGGATGTAGATGGTCTGGACGATGTCGCGCGTTTCCGGGTCGATCGAGATCGGCCCGCGCGGGCTCTCCCACGCCATCCCCTTGGCAGCGGCGAGGAGTGAATCCGGATCGGTCTTGCCGCCGGTCTTCTTCACCGCTTCGTAAATGAGGTGCATGCCGTCGTAGCCGCCGACGCTGAAGAAGTCCGGATTGCGCTTGAAGGCGTCGTTGAACGCCTTGACGAAATCTTTGTTGATCTTGGAGTCGTGATTATAATCGTAGTGGAACGAGGTGATGATGCCGAGACCGGCATCGCCCATGTTTGCAAGCGCCGTCTCCTCGGTGATCTCGCCTTGACCGAGAATCTTGATCTTCTGCGAATCGATGCCGAGGTCGCGGTACGCCTTGGCGAAGGAGGCCGGCTGGCTGCCGCCGGGAAGGAAGACGTAGATCGCCTCCGGATTGGCGTCCTTGGCGCGCTGCAGATAGGGGGCGAAGTCCGGGATGTTCACCGGAAAGCGCACCGAGCCGACGATCTCGCCGCCGGCTTCCTTGAACGCGCGCCCAAATGCCGCCTCGGCATCGTGCCCCGGCCCGTAGTCGGACACCATGATGTAGGCCTTCTTGATGCCGCTCTTGAACGCCCAGGTGCCAATCGGTTCGGCGGTCTGCGGAATGGTGACCGAGGTGCGCACCATGTAGGGCGACTTGGTGGTGACGATCGAGGTCGCGGCGAGCATGACCACCATGAACTTCTTCGCCTCTTCGGAGACGGCCGCTGCCGACATGGCGTTGGGCGTGAGCAGGAAACCCGCGAGAATGTCGACGTTGTCGCGCACCACGAGTTCCTGGGCGAGGCGCTTGGCCACGTCCGGCGCGACGCCGCCGGTATCGCGGCGGATGATCTCGATCTTGCGCCCGGCGATCGCGTCCCCATGCTGCTGCACATAGAGCTTGATGCCGTTGTCGAGTTGCGTCGCGCCGTCGGCGAACTGCCCGGAATAGGGCAGGATCACGCCGATCTTGAGCGGCTGCTGGGCGTGCGCCGATGCGGCAGCGAGCACGGCAGCCAGGGCGCACAGAACGAACGTTGTTGTTTTACGCATATGTCTCCTCCCGAGGTGACGGGGAGCTTATATGCGCGGCTAAGGCGCGCGGCAATCCGGCCGGCGTTAAGAATTAAGGTCGTGGCAAACAGTCCAAACGTCAGGGCCGCTCAATCGGCCATGAACTCGTCGGCGGTATAGATCGCCTCGAACGCAATGCCGCGGTTGTTGAAATTCTCCACCGCGCCTTCCAACCGGTCGACGATCGAGAGGACCAGCACGATATTGGCGCCCTCGGCCTTCGCGGCCTCGACCGCGGTCGACGCCGAGCCGCCGGTGGTGGTCACGTCTTCGACGATGACCACGTTCTTGCCGGCGAGACTTTCCGAGGTCCCTTCGATGCGCCGCTGGGTGCCGTGATCCTTCACCTGGGCGCGCACGAAGAAACCGTGGATCGGGCGCCCGCGCTGGTGGCTGAGCATGGAGATCGAGTTGACCAGCGGCACCGCGCCGATCGCGAGGCCGCCGACGTAATCCACCTTGAGCCCTTCGATGCGGTCGAGCATCAGCTCGGCGATCCAGGCGGCGCCGGCCGGATGAAACATGGTCGGCTTCATGTCGAAGTAATAATTGGTGCTGCGGCCGGAGACGAGCGTGAGGCTGCGGCGGCTGAACGAGCGCGCCTTGATGAGCGCGAAAAGATTATTGCGGGTGTCGGACGCGGCGCGATCCTCCTTGCTGACGCGCATCGGCTGCATGATCGCCTCTCGTTGACGCTTCGCGCTTATAGCCCCGCCGGGTCGGGTGAACAACGAAGCCGCACGCCAGCTCGGCGCTTGTTCACAGGGGATTAGACTTTTTCGAACGGGCCCGGGCGCGAGCGATGCCCGGCGGGCAGCATATGGAAATAATGCCGCGGCGGCTCGTAATGCTCCTGCGCGGTCGCGGGCTCGAGGAATCGATCGGCGCAGAGGTCGGCGCGCACGAAGAAGGCGTTCACCCCGGCGATCGAACAGCCGATCAGGCGGTAATTCTTGGCGGCCGCGAGCCGCACCAGCGCCTCGAGGCTCGCGCCGTAATGGTTCGAGCCGTCCCATTGCGCATCGGCCCGGTAGGGCACGACCAGCGCCATGGGCGGCCGCAGGGTCGCGTTATATTCGATCACGACCACGCGGGGATCGACGGCATTAATCGCCTTCCAGACCCAATAATCATTGCGATCGATGTCGATGCTGAGGAGATCGATCTCGCCCGAGAAGCCCCCTTGCCCGATCAGCCCGTTGATGTTCTCGGCGGTGACGAGGCTCTCCTGGAGCGCGAGCTTGCGGTCGGCGATGAACGGCGCGAAGTCGCGCCGGATGGCGGCGGCGCTTGCGGCATTGCTTTCGATCCACAGGCCGCGCCAGCCTTCGACCAGAAGCTTTGCGCTGTTGCACTCGACGCCGGTCTCGACCCCGAACTCCACAAAGGTGCGGCTCGTCGTGCCGATGCGGCGAAAGATTTCGGCGATGATGCCGTCCTCGTCGTTCTGCGAGTAAACCTTGTAGCCGTAGCGCACGAGCCGCTTGGGATCGGCGTGGCGCGGCTTCTTGATCTCCTCGTCCCACGCGCGCTGCACGCGCAGTTGCGCGAGATAGCGCGACTGCTCCGCTTGTTTTTGCAGCAGCGCGAGAATTTGCGCCGTGTCGCTTCCCGGGTCAGTCATGGGTTTCAGGTGATCCGGTAGCGCGCGACCGCATCCGCGTTCCAGACGAGCCCGTTGCCGGGGCGATCCGGAACGACGGCGTGGCCGTCGACGATCTTGAGCGGCTCGGCGAGGATCGGATTGGCCCAATCCATGTATTCGAGCCAGTGGCCGGTCGGGGTCGCGGCGAGCAAATGCGCGCTCACCTCGGGAAACAGATGCGAGGACATTTCGATGCCGTGCGCCGACGCGAGCGCCGACGCCTGCATGAAGCCGGTGACGCCGCCGATGCGGTCGAGATCGGGCATGACGTAATCGGCGGCGCCGGCGTCGAGGGCCTGCTGCATCGCCGTGATCAGGTTGAAGTTCTCGCCGATTTGCACCGGCGTCGTGAGTTCCCGCACCAGCCGCGCGTTGCCGGCGTAATCGTCGTGGCGGATCGGCTCCTCCAGCCAGTAGATACCTTCCTTATCGAGCGCGCGGCCGCGTTCGAGCGCCTGCGCGAGCGTGAGGGCCTGATTGTAGTCGACCATGACGGCCACGTCGGCCGGTACGCGCTTGCGCACCGCGTCGAGCGCGGCAATGTCGGCGGCAAGCGTCGGGTAGCCGAGCCGCAACTTGATGGCGCGAAAGCCCCCGGCGAGAAGCTTCTCCGCCTCGTCGGCAACTTCCTGCGGCGTCATCAGGCCGAGACCGCAGCTGTTGTAGGCCGGGATCGGGCGCAACGAAGCGCCGAGGAACTGCGCGAGCGGCATGCGGGCCGCGATGGCCAGCGCGTCCCAGGCGGAGACATCGATCGCCGCGAGCGCCATGCGCACGATGCCGGTGACGCCGATCAGCTTGAAGCGGCGCGTTAGCTTGGCCCAAAGATCAATCGGCGCAACTTTCTCGCCCATCACAACGGCGGCGGCGGTTTCGACCATGCGGAGCACGACCGGCACCAAATCGCGCGAGAAGCAGAACAAATACGAGCGGCCGATCACGCCTTCATTTGTGTCGAGATCGACAAGTACGAGTGCAGCTGTCGTGATTTTCGCGGCGCTCGTGCCGAGGGCGTAGGTCATGGGTATTTCGACGCCGACCGCGCGTACTGCACGGACCGTGAGCACGGGCGCCACCTTGACGTCCATGTTCACTTCACGCCCTCGGCAGCGATTGGCATGCGCAACTCCTCCCTCACGCGGCTGCATGCTTAATGCATGCGGCTTAATCGCGACAGGGGCTTGCGAGTCTATCGGTGCCAGGTCGCAAGATGCGCCGCGTGGGTGGGGCCGTAAGCGCCAGGGCGGAAAAACCGATCGTAGAAATCGGTGTCGAGATGGTGGGCCTGGAAGAACCACATCAGATGCATGGCATCGAGGTTGCCGGGAAACCGGCCGTAGATTTCGTAGATGTAGTTGCACACCGCCTTGGTGCAGGCGATGCCTTCCTCGCTCACGCTGACCGTGCTGCGCCGATGCTCCGCGTCGGACATCAGATAGGCGGAGGGAGTTGACGCATCTGCCGCGCTGGTGCTGCGCGACGGCGGCCGCAGCACCGCCTCGACGGCTGCATCCATGCTGGGGAAGAACGGCGGACAATAGGCCTCGAACACGCCCGCAAGGCCCACCGGATTCGCAAGCAATGGCGCGTCCTCGGGAATCACCATCGTGAAGCCGAGCGACCCCAGAATTTCACGCGAGAGAAAGCCGCAGTGCATCCAGCCGCCGAGGCCGATCGCCTCGGTGGCGAGGAACATGTTCTGACAAATCGCGGCCGGCTCGCTGAACATGTAGTAGCAGGCCTGCCGCTCGAGCTGTGAGAGCGTCAGGACCTTATCGGCGTCGAGAAAGCCGCGCTCGACCCAGCGCTCGCAGCCAGCCGAGCGGAAGCCGCGGCGGTCGTCGACGATGTGCATGCCGCGGCCGCTCCTGGCGAAGCGTTCGAGCTGCGGGTCGACGAACTGGGCGGTGAGCGAGATCAACGACTGGCTCACGTCGCATACCGGCATGAACAGGGTCGAGCCGGGCCCGTTCGAGTCCCACCAATCATGACCGGAGAGAGGAGGCGAGCGGCGCGGGATGTCGAGCCTGCCGGGCTTTATCTGCTTGCGGTGCTCGCGGTAGAGCGCGAGCACGTGCTCGCGCCCATCATTCGTCTCGACCTCGCGCAGGCGGTTCGCCGAGGGACCGGCCGGGTCGATGATGTAGACGCCGGTATCGTTGGTGAAGAGCAACGCGGTGCATCGCCCGCCCGACGTGGTCGGGAACGTGCGGCCGGTACGGCCGTGATAGGGCGACGGCCTGCTCAGCTCCCACAGCGCGATACCGGAGCAGCCGACGCCGGCGGCGACCAGCAGCGCTTCCTCGAGTTCGCTCAGCGGCAGCGGCGGGTGCGGGGAGGTGTAATGGAACGGCCCCTCGGCCATGGCGAAGCCTCGGCCGAAGCGGCGCGAGCGGCGGCCGAACAGCGCCTCGAACAGCGGATACTCCCAGACACTTTGCAGGTGGTGCGGAACGGGCGCGGTCATGCCCCGATCCTAGCGTTTGACTGGTCTTCTGAGATGGTCCAGTTTGGACCTTTGCACCAGACCACTTCGCGCGAGGCGTGCAATGCAGTCGCCCGGATGGGCCGACCTCCACGGCTGGCGCTTGGACCGCAGCGGCGACGTTCCGCTGGTCCGGCAAATCTACCGGCAAGTCCGCGCGGCAGTGCTGTCGGGCGCGTTGCCGGCGGGCACGAAGCTTCCTTCCTCGCGCGCGATGGCGACGCGCCTCGGGATCGCGCGCACGTCGGTCGTTGCCGCCTACGAACAGCTGCTGGCGGAAGGCTATGCCGAGGGCCGGCACGGATCCGGCACCTTCGTGGCCGCCGATCTCACGGAACTCTTGGGGCGCCGGCACGCAACGCGACCGCTCAAGCCGTGGGCGACGCCGGCGCCCGCGCGCGCCTTCCCGGAGTTCGAGCGCGCCGCGGCGCAGATCGACGCGCGTCCGTTCGGCACCGGGCGCACGCTGGTCGACGCGCGCACCATGGACGCGTGGCGCAGGCTGACAAACCGCGCCGCCCGCGCGTTCGGGGCGAACGAACTCGGCTACAGCGATCCCGCCGGCCTGATCGAGCTGCGGCGAAATCTCAGCGACTACCTGCGTGCGGCGCGCGGCGTGCGCTGCGAGCCGGAGCAAATCATCGTGACGGCCGGCACCCAGCAGGCGCTCGACATCGCGATCCGTGTGCTTCTTGCGCCCGGGGACGAGGTATGGGTCGAGGATCCCGGCTATCCTCTGACCTACGCGCAGTTGCTGCTGGCGAACGCGCGGCCGCGGCCGATCCCGGTCGACGCCCAGGGGCTCGTGATCGCGGCGGGGCGGCGCGCAGCCCCGAAGGCGCGCGCTGCTTTCGTTACGCCCTCGCACCAGTTCCCGACCGGTGTTGCGCTTTCCATGGCGCGGCGCCTCGAGCTTCTCGCCTGGGCGCGAACGAGCGGCGCCTTCATCATCGAGGACGATTACACCAGCGAGTTCCGCTACTCCGGCCCGCCGCTTGCGTCGCTCCAGGGCCTCGATGCGGACGAGCGCGTGATCTACGTGGGCACGCTCAACAAGGCGCTGTTTCCCGGGCTGCGCATCGGCTACGCGGTCGTGCCGCCCGCGTTGCTGCCGGCGTTCGTGAGCGCGCGTTATCTGATGGACCGGCAGCCGCCGAGCTTGCACCAGGCGGTGGTCGCCGAGTTCATGCAGCAAGGCCATTTCGCCGCGCACATCCGGCGCATGCGTCAGATGTATCGCGAGCAGCGCGACGCGTTGGCGGAGACGCTTGCACGCCGCGCGGGCGGCCGGCTGAAGGTCGACGTGCCCGACCAGGGCATGCACCTCGTCGCCTACCTCGAAGACGGCGCATCCGACCTTGCCATCGAGGCCGCGGCCCAGCGTGCCGGCATCGTGGTGCGGGCGATCAGCCGCTTCTACCGCGCGGCGCCGGCGCGACCGGGGCTGATGCTCGGCTTCAGCGGATTTCCCCGCCAGCTGATCGTGCCGGCCGCGGCGCGGCTCGCCAGGATCCTGGCCGCCTGAAATCGACCCCTGCGGTACGCGGCCCCTTCCGCCGCGCATTTGCGCCAGCTTAGAATGCGGACGGCGTCACCGCCGCGTCACCCCCTGCTGATAACCGGGGGGGGCCGCGCGTGCGCCGGGGAACCAGGGAGAACGACAATGTGGATTCGTCGCTTCGCGGCGGGCGCGGCCGCGGCGCTCGCAGCCGTCATGGCCACGCCGGCCGGCGCTGTTACCGAGATCCAGTGGTGGCACGCCATGGGCGGCGAACTCGGGCAGAAGCTCGAGAAGATCGCCAACGACTTCAACGCCTCGCAACCGGACTACAAGGTCGTCCCGATCTTCAAGGGCAGCTATCCCGAGGCGATGACGGCGGCGATCGCCGCATTTCGCGCGCGCCAGAATCCCGCCCTGCTCCAGGTGTTCGAGGTCGGCACCGCCACCATGATGGCCGCCCGTGGCGCGGTCTATCCGGTGTACGAGCTGATGAAGAACGAGAACGAGCCGTTCGACCCGAAAGCCTACCTGCCGGCGGTGACTGGTTATTACACCGACACCAACGGCAACATGCTGTCGTTCCCGTTCAATTCCTCGACGCCGATCCTCTATTACAACAAGGACGCCTTCCGCAAAGCCGGGCTTGACCCAAACACAGCGCCGCGCACCTGGCCCGAGGTCGAGGCGGCGGCCAAGAAGCTGCAGGCAGCCGGCGTCACCTGCGGGCTCACCAACGAATGGCCCTCGTGGGTGCTGGTCGAGAACTTCTCGGCCTTCCACAACATCCCTATCGGGACCAAATCGAACGGGTTCGGCGGGCTCGACACCGAGCTCACCATCAACAATCCGCTGGTCGAGAAACAAGTCGCGATGCTCGCGGACTGGCAGAAGACCAAGCTCTACGACTACGGCGGCCGCACCAACAAGGCGGAGCCGAAGTTTTACGCGGGCGAGTGCGGGATTTTCATCGGCTCGTCGGCCGCGCGCGCGGCGATGCTCGCCAACGCGAAGTTCGATCTCGGCTACGGCATGCAACCTTACTGGCCCGACGTGAAAGGCGCGCCGCAGAACTCGATCATCGGCGGCGCCACCCTGTGGGTGCTCAAGGGCCGGCCCGCGGCCGAGTACAAGGGCGCCGCCAAGTTCTTCGCCTTCATCTCGCGGCCGGAGACCCAGGCGTGGTGGCACCAGAACACGGGCTACCTGCCGATCACGCTCGCCGCTTATGAGTTGTCGCGCTCACAGGGCTTTTACGACAAGAACCCCGGAACCGACACGGCGATCAAACAGATCACCCTCAACCCACCGACCGAGAACTCGAAGGGACTGCGCTTCGGCTCCTTCGTGCAAATCCGCGACGTGATCGAGGAAGAGCTGGAGCAGGCCTTCGGCGGCAAGAAGACCGCCAAAGAAGCGCTGGATTCCGCAGTGAAGCGTGGCAACGACCTGCTGCGTCAGTTCGAGAAGGCGAATATGTGAAGTGACGGCGTCGCCTGTAGGCCGCCGCTATGCAAACGAAGCGCGTGACGTTCGGGGGTTACGGGGTGCCGGCCCTGCTGGTCACCCCGCAGCTTGCGGTCACGTTCGTCTTCTTCATCTGGCCGGCGAGCCAGGCGCTCTACCAGTCGGTGCTGCAACAGGACCCGTTCGGGCTCAAGACCGAGTTCGTCGGGCTCGCCAACTTCCGGCGCGTGTTCGCCGACCCGGCTTATCTCGATTCCTTCGCCATTACGGCGGCCTTCTCGCTCGCCGTCGCCGCGATCGCGCTCGGCGTCGCGCTCTTCCTCGCCGCCATGGCCGACTGGGTGATCCGTGGTGCGACCGTCTACACGACCCTGCTGATCTGGCCCTATGCGGTCGCGCCGGCGATCGCCGGCGTGCTGTGGTGGTTCCTGTTTCACCCGACCATTGGAATTTTCGCCTACGTGCTGTCGCGTTTCGGCATCAGCTGGAACCATCTGCTCGACGCGCGTCAGGCGTTCTTGCTGATCGTCATCGCGGCGGCCTGGAAGCAGGTGTCCTACAATTTCGTGTTCTTCCTCGCCGGCCTGCAATCGATCCCGCGCTCGCTCATCGAGGCGGCGGCGATCGACGGCGCCGGACCGGTGCGCCGCTTCCGCACTATCATCGTGCCGCTGATCGGTCCGACCACGTTCTTCCTCCTGGTCGTCAACATCGTGTACGCGTTCTTCGACACGTTCGGCATCGTCCACGCCACGACCGGCGGCGGTCCGGGCACCGCGACCACGATCCTCGTCTACAAAGTGTTCAAGGACGGCTTCGAGGCGCTCGATCTCGGCGGCTCGGCAGTACAATCGGTCGTACTGATGGCGATCGTCGTGGCACTCACGCTCGTTCAGTTCCGTTTCATCGAGCGCAAGGTGCATTACTAACATGGTCGAGAATCGGCCCCTCCTCACCGTGATCGCGCATGCGACGCTGATCCTCGGCGCGGCCCTGATGGCGGCGCCGGTGTGGCTTGCGTTCGTCGCCTCTACCTATCCGGGCGCCGATTTCGTCTCGGGTCGCCTGCCGCTGTGGCCGGGTCCGCAGTTTCTCGCCAATTACGGCACCGTGCTCTCGCAAGGTCTCTCGAACGCCGGTGCGCCGCCGATCGCCGGCATGCTGATCAATTCGGCGATCGTCGCGACGCTGATCGCCGTCGGCAAGATCGCGGTCTCGCTGCTGTCCGCTTTCGCGATCGTCTACTTCCGTTTTCCGTTCCGGGCGACGGCCTTCTGGATCATCTTTCTCACCCTGATGCTGCCGGTCGAGGTGCGCATCCTGCCGACCTTCGAAGTGGTCTCGCAGCTCGGGCTGCTCAACACCTACGCGGGGCTGTCGATCCCGCTGATAGCCAGCGCCACCGCCACATTCCTGTTCCGACAGTTCTTCATGACGATCCCGGACGAACTCACCGAGGCGGCGCGCATCGACGGCTCGACCCCGCTGCGTTTCCTGCGTGACATCCTCATTCCGCTCTCGCGCACCAACATCGCGGCGCTGTTTGTGATTTTGTTCATCTACGGCTGGAATCAGTATCTCTGGCCGCTGCTCGTCACCAACGATCAGTCCTATTACACGATCGTCATGGGCATCCAGCGCATGGCGCGCGCGGCCGACGATACGCCCCTGTGGCATCTGGTTATGGCAACCACCATGCTGGCACTTCTGCCGCCGGTGATCGTCGTGCTCGCCATGCAGCGGCTGTTCGTCAAAGGCCTGGTCGAAACGGAGAAGTGACGCAATGCCCGCTTCGGTGATGTGGAAGGAGCTGACGGCCGAGGAGCTGCGCGCCAAGGCGGCCGCCGACGCGATCGTGATCCTGCCGGTCGGCTCGATGGAACAGCACGGGCCGCACCTGCCGGTCGGTGTCGATACCATTTTGACCGAGGGAGTGTGCCGCGCCGCCGCCGAGCAGGCGGCGGGGGACGTGCCGGTCGTGGTGGCGGCGACGGTTTGGTGCGGCATGGCCGAACATCACATGACGTTCGGCGGCACCTTCACGTTCGACATTCCGACCTATCGCGCGGTCCTGCTCGCCTTCCTCAAGAGCATCGAGCGGCACGGCTTCAGCCGCGTGCTGATCATCAACGGGCATGGCGGCAACACCGCCGCCCTCAATGCCTTCCTGCCGGACTTCGCGCGCGAGACAAGCCTGCGGATTTTCACGGCGGGTTATTTCGACCTGCCGCGCACGGACATCGCGCCGCTGCTCGAAGATCAGAAAGGCGTCCGGCATGCCTGCGAGGTCGAGACCTCGTTGATGATGGTCCTTGCGCCGGACCTCGTGCGGCACGAGCGGATTTCCGAGGCGTATGGCGGGCTCGATCCGGCCGATGAATGGCGCACGGTGCCGGCCCGTTTCCGCTCGTTCAAAGAAACAACCGCGAGCGGTGTCCACGGCGACGCGCGGCGCGCCAGCTCTGCCAAGGGCGAGAAGCTTCTCGAAAATCTAGCCGGCGGGCTTGCCGACCTGCTGCGGAGCGGAAAGCTCGACGCTCCAAACCCGGCGACAGAGAAGTGACGTGGTCGAAGTCGCGTTGCGCAACGTGACCAAAGTTTATGCGGGCGCCGTCACTGCCGTGCGCGATGTGAGTTTCACGATCCCCGATGGGCAGTTCTGCGTGCTGGTCGGGCCGTCCGGATGCGGCAAGTCGACATTGCTGCGCATGGTGGCGGGGCTTGAGACCATCACCAGCGGCGAAGTCGCGCTCGGCGGCGAGGTCGTCAACGCGCGCGAGCCGGCCGACCGCGACATTGCGATGGTGTTTCAGAACTACGCGCTCTATCCGCACATGAGCGTGTACGACAACATGGCCTACGGGTTGCGCAACCGCCGCGTGCCCAAGCCGGAGATCGACCGCCGCGTGCGCGAGGCGGCGAAGACCCTGGAAATCGCCGCGCTGCTCGACCGCAAGCCGCGCGCGCTTTCCGGCGGTCAGCGCCAGCGCGTCGCCATGGGAAGAGCGATCGTGCGCCAGCCCAAGGCCTTCCTGTTCGACGAGCCGCTGTCGAACCTCGACGCCAAACTCCGCGTCTCGATGCGGGTGGAAATCCGCAAGCTCCAGCGCGCCTTCGCCACCACCTCGATCTATGTCACCCACGACCAGCTCGAGGCGATGACGCTCGCCGATCTCCTGGTGGTGATGAACGCCGGCCAGGTCGAGCAGATCGGGGCGCCGCTCGAGATCTACGAAAAGCCCGCCTCGACCTTCGTCGCGGCTTTCATCGGGGCGCCGGCGATGAACCTTATCGAGGTGAGCGCGGCCGAGGCGGGGGCGCTTGTGCCCGGCCGCGCCGTGCCGCCGGAGGGCGCCGTCGTCGGCGTGCGTCCGGATGACCTCAAACTCAATGGGGCGCCACCGGGCCCGCCGCCCGGATTTGCGCTTGATCTTGCCGTCACGGCCGTCGAGCGGGTCGGCCCGGAATGCTTCGTTTACGGCGCCCCCGCGGTGGGCCGCGGCGAGGTCATCGTGCGCGTCCCCGGTACGACAGCACCTGCCCTGGGCGAGCGCGTACGGGCCGTTGCGCCGCCTGACCGGCTGCACCTGTTTTCCACGGCCGGCCGGCGCCTTTCCGGCTAGTGTCCCGATTCCGAAGTTCGCACACTCTTGCGGCACGTCCTGATGCGAACTTCGGAATCGAAGGACACTAGCAACGCTATGATTCTAGTGCCGCTTTGAACCCGAAGTTCGCAATCGGACTCGCGGCAAACTGTGTGCGAACTTCGGGTTCGCGGCACTAGAGCGCGTTTGCCTGGCTTTTACCCAAGTCCCCGGCAAATCCGGCCGATTCTTGCACCCTTGAGCGCTGCTCCCCATATTTCCGGTACCGGGGCGCCACATGGGCCCCGGCAAAGTCGCTCACAAGGACTTTGCGCACATGTCCAGAGTTCCGTCGCTTTCCAGTCCGTTCCTGCTCGGATTCGACGAGATCGAGCGAGCGCTCGACCGCGTCACCAAGGGGGCCGACGGTTATCCTCCCTACAACATCGAGCGGCTCGCCCGCGACGCCGATTATCCCGAGCGCCTTCGCATTACGCTCGCGGTCGCCGGCTTCACCTGCGACCAGCTTGACGTGAGTATCGAGGAAAACCAGCTCGTCATCCGCGGACGCCAGCAGGACGACAAGGCCCGGCAGTACCTGCATCGCGGCATCGCCGCGCGGCAGTTCCAGCGCACCTTCGTGCTCGCAGACGGCATGGATGTGCTCGGGGCCGACCTCAAGAACGGGCTGCTGTCGATCGATCTCGCGCGCCCTGAGCCCGAGCGCGTGATCAAGACGATCGCCATCAAGCAGCACGACTGACGGAGAACCGGACTCGACCAGAAAGGAGTCGAGGGCCATGACCAACGAACAAGGACACCAACTGCCTCCCCTCTCGCCGGAAGCCCTTGCGGCGCTCGGCGGCGGAAAGATCGCCTACGTCAAGCCGATCAGCCCGGACGACGTGAAGCGCCTGCTTCCGCAGGCGCCGCAGCTCGAACCGGGCACCCAGCTGTTCGCGCTGAACGCCGCCGACGGCACACCGATCATGATCACGGACAGCCGTGAATCGGCCGTTGCCAACGCGTGGAGCCACGAGCTCGAGCCGGTGAGTGTGCACTGATCGGCCGACTTCCCGTCTTTTGGCGGGGTGTGTGGGCTTTTTCACAGACGATTGAACGAAACGGCGATTGAACCGGGTTGCGGCCGCGCGCGACCAACGCACATGGTCGAGGAGGTGAGGCCATGAGTAACCCGGTTCAATCTCGTTCCCCCATGACGGCCGAGGCGTTCGCCTTATTCGGCGGCAGCAGGTTCGCCTATATCCGGGCGATCCGTTCCGAGGACGTGGCGTTCATCTATCCGGACGCACCGGATCTCGAGCCGGGGCTCGCGCTTTTCGCGCTGAGCGCCGCCGACGGCACTGCGATCATGATCACCGACAGCCGCGAGGCGGCGGTTGCGCTCGCGGCGCACCACCAGCTCGATACCGTCAGCGTGCACTGAAATCCCAATTCTAATCCCTCCCCCGCGAAGCGGGGGAGGGTAGGGTGGGGGTGTATCCGGCGCGCTCGCATGTTTGCAACAAACGCACCCTACCCGGCCGCGCGCTGCGCGCGCGTCCACCCTCCCCTTTCAGGGGAGGGATTTCACGCGGCGGCGGACGGATTGAGCGTGAGCACCGCGAAAAGCGCTTCGGCATCGCGGGATTCGCGCAGCTTGCGGGCGATGTCCTGATCGCGCAGCAAGCGCGCCACCCGGGCGAGCGCCTTCAAGTGATCGGCGCCCGCGCCTTCCGGCGCCAGCAGCAAAAAAATCAAATCCACCGGCTGCCCGTCGAGCGCCTCGAAATCCACCGGGCGATCGAGACGGGCGAACAGGCCAAACAATCGTTCCAGCTTGGGGAGCTTCCCGTGCGGTATGGCAATGCCGTTGCCGACGCCGGTGGAGCCGAGCTTCTCCCGCTGCAGCAGCGTCTCGAAAATCACCCGCTCGCTCTGGCCGGTGAGCTTCGCGGCCTTGGCGGACAACTCCTGGATCGCCTGCTTTTTGCTGGTGACCTTCAATGCCGGAATGACCGCGTTCGGCGCGACAAGGTCGGTGAGCGGCATGAAATACCGGTCCAGGTATCGGGGAACGATCGATGTTAATTCGCGGAGCGTGATTTTTTGCCGAGACCCCATTCCCGCCCTCGGGATCGCCTTAGTTCGGCAAAGGCGGCGGACCATAGGGACCGTCCGTTCGGCCGTCAATGGCCGGCAGACGGCCTCGCCGCACGGCAAATTTCGGTCATTTGATTGTCGAGAAACCGACTGATTAACTCGGCCGCCAAGGCCCACGGCCTTGCGGCCGACCTCAACGCCGGGGGCGATCGACGCGCGTCGCCTGGCGGTCCTTGAGCCGGCGCTTATAGCGCCGCAGCTGTTTCTCCATCCGGATCGCCGCCTGGTCGGCGCTCGCGTAAGCGTCGGCCGCCATCCCCTGCGCTTCGAAAATGGCACCGGAATCCAGATGAATGGCGCACTCGGTGCGGAAGCCGAAGCCGTCCTTCTCGACCGTCACGTGTCCGGAATAGCCGCGGTCGAAAAATTTCTCGAGCGCTTCAGCGAGCCGCGCATTGACCCGCTGGCGCAGCGCCTCGCCGATGTCGATGTTCTTGCCCGAGACGCGAACCGCCATCAGGCGATCTCCGTTTACCCCGCGGCACCCAATGCCGCCTGCTTGTCGCGGCGCCGCTGCACCGAGGAAGGTATGCGCATGGCTTCGCGGTATTTTGCGACGGTTCGCCGCGCGATGTCGATGCCCGCCTCGCGTAGCCGCTCGACGATGGTGTCGTCGGAGAGCACGTCCCGTGGGCTTTCCCCTTCGATCATGTGACGGATGCGGTGCCGCACCGCCTCCGCCGAGTGCGCCTCCCCGCCGTCGGCGGCGGCGATCGCCGAGGTGAAGAAATATTTCAGCTCGAATATGCCGCGGTTGGTCGCCATGTATTTGTTGGCGGTGACGCGCGATACGGTCGATTCGTGCATGCCGATCGCGTCCGCCACGGTCTTCAAATTGAGCGGCCGCAAATGCCGGACCCCATGCGCGAAGAAGGCATCCTGCTGGCGCACGATTTCGGTCGAGACTTTCAGGATGGTGCGGGCGCGCTGGTCGAGCGCGCGGATGAGCCAGGTCGCGGTCTGCAGGCAATCGGCGAGGTAGGCTTTGTCGGAATCGCCGCGCGCCGTCTTGGAAATCTCCGCGTGATAGCTCTGGTTGACGAGAATCTTGGGAAGCGTGTCGGAATTGAGTTCCACCAGCCAGCCGCCGTCGGGGCCCGGGCGCACGAACACGTCGGGCACGATCGGCTGCACCAGGGTCGAGCCGAACGCGAGGCCGGGCTTGGGATTGAGCCGCCGCACCTCGCCGATCATCTCCGCGAGGTCTTCCTCGTCGACGCCGCAGATCTTGCGCAGGCCCGTGAGATCGCGCCGGGCCAACAGATCGAGGTTCGCCACCAGCGCTTGCATCGCCGGATCGTAGCGGTCGCGTTCTCTCAGCTGGATCGCCAGACACTCGGGCAGATCGCGCGCGCACACCCCGATCGGCTCAAAGCCTTGCAGCACCTTGAGCACCGCCTCGACTTCGGCGAGCGGCGCTCCCAACTTCTCGGCCACGGCCGCGAGGTCGCCCGTGAGGTAACCGGCCTCGTCGACGAGATCGATCAGATACTGACCGATCATGCGCCGCACCGGATCGACGATCGCCAATGCGAGTTGCTCGGCCAGGCGGTCGGCGAGCGTTTCTTCCGCCGACACGAAGGCCTCGAGATCGTAATCGCTGTCCTCGCGCCCACCCGCGCCGACGCCGGCCCATTGCGAATAAGCCATCGGCGCGTCGGTGCCCGGACGCGCGGGCGCTGCCGGCGCATCATCCGGGAACACGTTTTCCAGACTCGTGTCGAGGCGCTCCTCGATAGTGCCGGGAGTCATCGCGCCATCGGGGCTCGACCAATCACCGGAGTCCTCGCGTGGGCTTTCCGCTTCGGCGGGGCCGGCCTCGCTCTCGCCCTCGGCGACGCGCTCGAGCAGGGGATTGCGTTCCAGCTCCCCTTCCACGTAGGCGGTGAGATCCAGGTTCGAGAGCTGCAGCAGCTTGATGGCCTGCATCAGCTGCGGCGTCATCACGAGCGCCTGGCTCTGCCGGATTTCGAGTCTTTGCGTCAGCGCCATGGCTTCTCTGTAGACAATCCGCCCGGCGAATGCACGAGCTAGTGTCCCGATTCCGAAGTTCGCCCTAACTTGCAGCACGCTCCGAGGCGAACTTCGGAATCGAAGGACACTAGCAAATCTATGATTCTAGTGCCGCTTTGAACCCGAAGTTCGCAATCGGACTCGCGGCATGGTAGTGCGAACTTCGGGTTCGCGGCACTAGCCATGCCTCCTTTTTCAGCAGCCTACACGACTCGTGGCAAAATCGAGTTAAGACCGGCTGTGAATATAGGTTAAAGCCGGAACTCCTCGCCGAGGTAGAGTCGCCGCACCTCGGGGTCGTTCACGATGTCATCGCCGTGGCCTTCCATCAGTACCTCTCCGGAGTAGATGATGTAGGCACGGTCGGTCAGCCCCAGGGTTTCGCGCACGTTGTGGTCCGTGATCAGCACCCCGATCCCGCGCTGGGTCAGGTGCCGGACCAGCGCCTGAATGTCACCCACCGCAATGGGATCGATGCCGGCGAACGGTTCGTCCAGCAGCATGTACGCCGGCCGCGTCGCCAACGCGCGGGCGATCTCGACACGGCGCCGCTCGCCGCCGGAAAGCGCGATCGAGGGGGTCTTGCGCACCCGGTCGATATTGAACTCGTCGAGCAGCGCGTTGAGGTCGCGCTCGCGCTTGCGGCGGTCCGGCTCGACCAGTTCCAGCACCGCGCGGATGTTGTCCTCGACGTTGAGGCCGCGGAAGATCGACGCCTCCTGCGGCAGATAGCCGATGCCGAGGCGGGCGCGCTGATACATCGGCAGCTTGGTGACGTCGTAGCCGTCGAGTTCGATCCGACCGCGATCAGCCGGGATCAGGCCGGTGATCATGTAAAACACGGTCGTCTTGCCGGCGCCGTTCGGGCCCAGCAAACCGACCGCTTCGCCGCGGCGCACGTAAAGGCTCGTGCCACGCACGACCTTGCGGCCGCCAAAACTCTTCTCGAGCCCGTGCGCTGCCAAATACCCGTCCGCGTCGGCACGTCGCACCGGCTGAGGACCGCTCCGGTCTTTGCGCACGCGGCGCGGCGCGGCGCCGGCCGAACGCGGCGGCTCCAACATCGGCCCCTCGACCGGGCGCAAATCGACGCGCCAGCCGGACGCGGGCTTGCGTTTGCGCGCGGGGGCTTGGCGTCGGAACAGGGCGAGGATATCGGCGAGCACACCGCCCTCAGTGATCGGTGATCAGCGAACAGCGATCGGTAATCGGATCAGCGCGCAAACCGATCTTCGGAAGGTCTTGGTCACCGGTCACTGATTACTGATCACTAGTTTATTTTCAATGGGGCCGAAGGCTTGGTTTCCTTCGCACCGCTGCCGGGCGCAGTGCCGGGCTGCCCGCTGGGCGGGGCATTGGGCTTGATCAAGGCGTCCACCCGCCCTCTGCTCGATTCGACGCGCGAAACCCCGGTGGTCATGTCCATGAACAATTTGTCGCCGCGGATCACGTTGTCGCCCTGCGTCACCACCACGTTGCCGGTCAGGATCGCAGTATTGGTCTTCACCTCGAAGATGCCGTTGTCGCCGGTTGCCGTCTGATCTTTTTGTGTCGCCTGATCTTTTTGCGTAACGACGACGCTACCCTTGGCCTCGAGCCGCTTGATCGATTGATTGCTGCTCGACTGCGGGGCTTTTTTCGGCGCCGCTTTCGGTGTTGGGCCTGCGTCGCTGCTATCTTCATAAAACACCACCAGCGTCTTGCAGGTGAGCGTGGATTCGCCCTGCACCACGTGGACGTTGCCGCTGAAGGTCGCGAAGTGATCCTTGTCGTGCACCTCGAGGCTGGTGGAGGTGATGCGGATCGGCTGGTCGCTGTTCGGCGAAAAGCCCAACGGGTTGGCGACGGGCTGCGTGGTCTGGGAAGCGGGCGCGGGATGTCCCCCGGTCTGTGCGGCCGTGGGACGGCCGCCCGTCTGCGCGGCAGCGGCCCAGCCGGCCGCCGCCAGGACAGCAAGCACGGCCCCGATGCCGCCGAGATAGCGCATATACCTCGTCATTTTTCAGTCCGTTCGCCTGACAAATTGAAGGAGCGGCCGTCCATGTCGAGCGTGACGCCGCCGTCGAAGCGGATCACCTCGCCCTCGATCTCGAGCCGGTTCGCGTTGAGAAGACCGTTGAGAAGCTTCACCTCGACCGGTTTGTCGGAAACGATGTGGCCGCTCTTCATGTCGACGACCGCTTCGGTGAGGTGGCCTTCGTAGCCGGACGTGGAGGTCACCACGATGTTATCGCGCAGAATCAGCTGATCCGCCTTGCTGTGATAGAGGCCGCGCGCGGCGGACATTTCCACCACCGCCTTGTCGCCCATCTCCATCTTGGTGTGGATCTCGTTCATCTCCACGTTGTCGGGCTTGAGGAGATCCTGGGCGGCGGTTTTCGCCGTCATCTGATACGGACGCGCGTCCCGCGTGAAGCCCTCGAGGCGCGGCAGCTGCATGATGATCGTGCTTCCCGATATGCCGACCGAGGCGAGCGAGCCGTGGGCCGGCAGCTTGGGGAGAAGGAGCGCCGGGCTGAACAAGCTTGAGACCGAAACGGCGGCGACGACGACGACCACAGAGACGGGAACCGCGAGACGCAGAAAGCGCACGAGGCGGCTGTGCCGCGCCGCCGTACGAAACGCGCGGTCAAGCCCCGGCCGGCTGGAACTCGCCCAGCCGTGGGCGCCCTCGTTGAGTTCCATCGCCAAAACCGAACGGTTCATCCTCGAGCCGTCCCTCTCGAGCTGTCCTTGGCGCCCCGGAGTCGCCTATTCCGACAGGTCCCCCGCCGAACAACGCCGGATCGAAAGCCGGCTCCAGCCCCCTAGAATCGCGCCTGTCCCCGTGCACATCTTACAGGCGCGGGCGCAAAAATCCCCTGCGAATATGGCCGGGAGAGGGCCGTCAACCGTCGCGGCACCCCCGATACGCCCGACAACCTTACGAATGTGCAAAAATGTCCTCGGCCGCCCAGCCGGCGAGGTCGAGCCGCGCCCGGTCCGGCAGGAAGCGGAAGCAGGCGGCGGCCAGCTCTTCCCGCCCCTCCCGGGCCAGCAGCACGTCGAGCTTTTCCTTCAGGGCATGTAGGTGGGTCACGTCGGACGCCGCGTAGGCTACCTGGGCATCGGTCAGGTCAGTGGCGCCCCAATCCGAGAGCTGCTGCTGCTTCGACACGTCGATCCCGAGGAGGTCGCGCACCAGGTCCTTGAGCCCATGCCGATCGGTGTAGGTACGGGTGAGGCGCGAGGCGATCTTGGTGCAATAGACCGGCGCCGGCATCACGCCGAACCGCTGGTAGAGCTGCGCGATGTCGAAGCGCGCAAAATGGAAGATCTTGAGGATCGTGGGGTCGCCGAGCAGCCGCCTGAGGTTGGGCGCGTCGCCCGCCCCGGGGGGAATCTGCACCACGTCGGCGCTGCCGTCGCCGGGTGAGAGCTGCACCACGCACAACCGGTCGCGATGCAGATCGAGCCCCATGGTTTCGGTGTCGATCGCGACCGCACCGCGGTAACGCGAGAGGTCGGGCAGGTCACCGCGGTGAAGACGCGTCGTCATCGGGCGTCCTTGCCGGGGGTGGGCGGGCTAATTCTTGATATCATTGAGCAAACCGCGGGCCGGGATGGTGCGGCCCCTACATTGCGCCAACCCGCCTGAATGAAAAGCTAAATTTTGCGCTGGAACGGCGCGCGAGATGAAACTGGTGCCCAAGACCCCCCTAGCGACTCAAGACATTGACCCCCCTGGAGTTTTCAAGTGTGGAAATCCGCGCATGAGCAGCAGTGGCGAGCCATGGGTAGGCTAATCTAGCCCAATGGAAGACTCCAGTCCGCACACGACGGAGCAACGGCTAAGTAGCTGGGAAGAATTCCAGCAATGCGCTGCTGCCTTCGAAGACCCGACGCGCAAGCGCTACGATGAGGTCTGGTTTCGTGGCCAGTCAGATGCGCGGTGGCCGTTGCACACCAGCCTTGAGCGCCGTTCAACAAAAACGCGAGCTGTATCGGAGTATCTGAATCTTATTAGTGAAATTAGGCCAGCCATCGAAACGTTCACCGGCGGTTCGTTCTCTATACCCGACCGATTGGAGATCGAACTGGCTTGTCGAGATGCTAGGATGATACTTGACGACCGTTTACGTGGGTGCGCGACGTACTTGGCGCACCTGCGGCACGGAGGTTTTCCTTCCCCTCTCTTGGACTGGACCCATTCGCCATACGTGGCCGCATACTTCGCCTTCCACCACGCGAGGCACGACGGAGACGTGGCCATCTACGCGTATCGCGAGTGGACGTCCACACTTAAGGTTGGTGGCTCTGATCGTGCCCGAATCGTCAGCTTCGGTCCAATAATCAAGACACACAAGCGTCACTTCCGACAACAATCACGCTATACGTCCTGCATTAAGTTCGAGGGCGGTCAATGGTTCTTCGCTCCGCACGATGAAGTGTTCGGCCAGAAGAATCATTTTAAGCAGGACCTTTTGTGGAAGATGACAATTCCAGCAAAGGAGCGACTAAAGGTGCTCCGCTTTTGCGACAAGGTGAACCTTAATGAGTTCACTCTCTTCGACAGCGACGAAGCCTTGCTAGAAATGCAGGCGATGCGCGTATTCGACCTACGACCCTAAAAACGCATGAGTGTAGGGCTGCGGTAGGCAGGGAGAGCAGTAGTGTGCGCACCGTCCACGAGTAGCGGAATAGTTAGTAGGTGGCGGCCGGAACCGGAGGCGGAGAGTGCCGAAGAGGCTTCGGGCGCGAGCCGGTCGTGATGCCGGAAAGGGTGCCGGCCGGCGAGGGCTGGGCGCGACGGCGGGACTTGAACCCACATCTCCCCACGCCTACTGTCTTGGTCGCCAGACCGACCCGTAGGAACGATCGTGGAGGCTCTATCCGGTTGAGCTACGTCGCGATCCCTATGCGGCCTCGACTTTCTTTCTCCGGAGCTTGTTCTGCTCTTTTTCCTTTCGGAAGGCGGGCTCGAGGTCGATCAGCTTTTTGACCAAGCCATCGAGTAAATAGCCGTTGGCCGTCTGCTGCTTCTTCCCGTAGTAGCGGGAGACCCGGTTGATAAACCCGCCCTTCTCCAGCTTGGTGATGATGCGCTGGATGTGACGGGGCTGCTTCCGCATCCGCTGGGCGATCGTGTCCTTCGCGATCCAGGGTAACCGGTCGGCGTCCCACCACGGTTCGATGATGTGAAGGAGCACGTTGAGCTGGGCCGAGGTCAGCTTTAGTTTGGCCTGGCCCTTGAGCAACAGGCTGGGCAGCTGCGTGTAGCCAAGCTTGATAACCGGGCCAGTCCACTTGTCCTCGGCTCGCCGGCGTTCTTTCTTGCCGACGGGGAGCGGAATGACGTTATCGGTCTGAGGTGGCGTCGATGTGTTCTTCATGTGCGACATATGAACCTGAGTGAGATGCTCAGCAAGTAGCCGGGCCGGATCGAGGGGAGACGAAAATGTCTCTGCCAGAACATGTCCTATGCGTCATGACCGCGGCGTGTTGGTTCAGGATGGCGTTTTGTTCCCAGGACATTTTCGTCTCGGCGGCGGGAGGCGGAAATGTCCCGCAGGGGAGCGATTTATGTCTCCCCAAAAATTTCGCAAGGCCCAACTAAGACGGTTATCCACACCTGTCGGCGTTCACGGTCGCTTCACTTTCCATGCGCCCGCGAGCCGGCTCGTGATAGTTTTGCCGCAGCGCGCGCCGCGATTGTCGGCGCATTTCGACCGCAAGTGCGGACGCCTTCCTCCCGTGCACACGCACCCGCAACGTCACGGTCCCGACGGTGAATACATGAGCAACCGCCCTTCACGCTCGACCGCCGCGCCCCGGCGCTACTACGGCAAGTATCGCGGCTTGGTGCTCGCCAACATCGATCCGCTGCAGATCGGGCGCATCATCGCGCAAGTGCCGGACGTGCTCGGCGAGAAGCGCTCGAGCTGGGCGATGCCCTGCGTTCCAGCTGCGGGCGTTCAGGCCGGGTGCTTCATCGTTCCGCCGATCGGCTCGCAGGTCTGGATTGAGTTCGAGAAAGGCGATCCCGATTATCCGATTTGGACCGGAGGTTTCTGGAGCTTGGCCACCGACGTTCCCAAGTTGGCGGCCGCGCCGCCGGCAATTCCGCCGGGACAGAACATCGTGCTGCAAACCAGTGGGCAGAACGCGCTGATCCTGAGCGACAGCCCCCCGACGCCGGCGAGCGGTGGCATCGTTCTCAAGAACACCACCGGCGCCATGATCGTCATCAACGAAACGGGCATCCACATCAGCAACGGGAAAGGAGCGATCATCACGATGATCGGCCCGACCATCTCCGTGAACGGCACCGTGCTCGCGACGGTGTGATCGTGGCGTTTGTCTGTGGCTATCGCAGGCTAGGTCAGGGGATCCGCGTTTACGCTGCTTCGCGCCGAACGACATCACTTCCTTCCAAATGTACCTTAATGAGATGGACGTCATCGCAGCGCCTTATCTACGATGTCGACGACGAGGCGCGCGAACAGCAAGGCGAAGGATGACGGACTCTTCCATAAACATCATCATGGTGAATACGCCCGAGGGCGCCAAGCACTACGTCACCCTGACCTCGCAGCGAACGGTATTTTCGGTGGGAGTGATCCCGGAGGCGATCCTGGGGGTCCTTGAACGCCCGGAAGAGCCGATCGCGCCCGGCAACTTCACGGCCAACTCGATCTTCCGGAAGTTCCTGGCCGACGTCATCGCGCGCAACGGTCCCGATGACCCGGACATGCAAGCGGCAGCCGCGCAACAAGGGCAGGGGTACGTCGCCGTTATCGATCAGCGCACGCCAACGCCGGAAGACCAGGTCCCGCCCGAGGACATCATGGGAATATTCGAGGTCAAGGACGGGAAGGTCGTGCCTGGATCCTATCAGGCCTCGCCCAATCATCGGCTGCTGACGAATGACGGGTTCTTCCGGCTGGGCCGGTTCTTGGACGGGCGCTTGCAGCAGGAGCTGGCGGCACGGGCAAACGATCCACCGAAGTCGAACGACCCCGGCGCGTGATCCGGCCCCTGCGCTCAACTGGCATCCCAGCTGTACCAATTGCCGGCGGCTGCCAGGGGCGCCAGCAGCGCGTTTTGGATGTGATCGTAGTCCTTGAACTCGAACTGGGTGCGGCGGCGGTTGAGGAACTGAAACCAAGGCGCTCGTCGATGGCGCCCCGCAGCCCGACGACCGCTTGCAACGGGAGTTCCAACGCTGAGAATCCCGGCACCCTATCGATGAGTGCGCCCCAGTCGAGGTCTTCTCCCGGTGGAAACGCGCCGCGCTCCCGCAGGCACTGGTAGACGCGGGCGCACTCGGCAAGATCGACCACAAAGCCCTTGCCGCCGTCGTCGGTGTATTCGACACGCGATCCGGCTATCGCGACGATGTCCGCCGGCGCGCGGCCGATATGAACCAGCTCAACCGACTTGAAATTGAAGAACCGCATGTTCTCGGGCATCGCCGCTCCGTCTCGTACTATGTGCGCAGGAAATCCGCGCGCCGGTAGATTGCTTCGATGTCTCAGTAAGTGACCCGGAAAGTTACCCAGATGCCGGCTTGGTCGAGGGTATTTTTGCATGTAGTGTCAGTGAGCGGGCCTGAAATTCGATGCCCAGTCATTGTCGGAAATATCGTGCAAGTTAGAGGTGGGAGTTTGCCCGCGCCGTCCAAGCGCAGTACTTTGCTATTTCCTGATGTTCCCGTGTCGGCATTATCGACAAGTTTATTCGATGAGGAGATGCCGCTGCCCGACGTGCCTGCGAGCGCATCTATTTGGCTCTGGGTGAGCTGCTGGTTGAAACGAGGCTTGAAGTAGAGCTGGGTTGCGCTATTGGCGATGCCGACGCCGACGTTCGTCGTGCCTGCGCTCGAGCCGATCGTGCCTGCGGTGTTGCCGGCGTAGTAGATGCTTCCGGCGGTAAGGCCGCTCTGGTTGGCGTCGAGGCCTTCGAGGAGTACGCCGTTTGTAATCGGATTCCCAGATGTGCCTGCTCCCTGAGCGATGCCGAGAATAACGTTTTGGACCGTGGCGGCGGTAGAGGCGGTGGCGAGTTTCCAATGGCCTGAAGCGGTGTCGAAATAGACTAGGTTGCCTGCGGCGATCGTAGCGCCGGCCGTTCCGGGAACTTTGAGATTGATGGTGGTGAGGGTGCCGAGTACGAGCGATTGGATGTACGAGAGACGGGTGAGGTCGTTGCCGGCTACCGGGTCCTGGGACGTATTAGGGACGTTCGAAAACGCCATGGTCTGGGTGAAGGTCGCAGCCTCGTGGAGATTAGCGAAGGTGGCCATCGTCCATGGATCGTTACCGAGGATGACTTCTGAGCCGGCGTCGAAAGCAAAGCCGGTCGAGTAGCCGGTATAGGGTGAGAATGGATCGAGGTTGCGGCCGTTCGTGGCGATGGTGAGAGTTGCCGTGCCATTGGCGTTTTGGACGATGGCGTTGCAGAGAATGATTTCCGTTTGAGTATTTTGGCGCAGGACCAAAGCGAATTGGGCATCGGTGCCGAATTCCGATAGGGTGATGGCGTTGCCTTTGGCATCCAGAAAGGATTGGAGTGTGAGGGAGGTATCAGAAACACCGAGAGGAGAGGCGAGGTAGGTTGTTGGGGCTTGCAATACCTTCATATATATTGGTCAATTATACCTCCTAATTTTGATAAGCGGGTTCGGGTATCCAGAGGCTTTGGGGGATTGTTTGGTCGCCGAGAGAGTCATCCAAATAGTATGAAATGAGGTGAAATTCCTGATCCACTCCAGCTACGGGTGTGACGGTAAAGACAGGACCCGTCACCGTCGGACAGCTTGTAGGGCCTGTCCCTTGGCTTCGCGTTTTCCAACGCGACAAAGGTCATGGGCATGGGTACCGCCTCGTGTTGTGAAAGAGCTGTACCCTGAATCGTACCCAGAAATACCCGTGCTGTCACAGGTTGCCATGGGGAACAATGAGAGACTGATTTGGGATAAGTCGCTGAAATTACTGCACTATGAGGAACAGTGAACAACAGTGGAACATGCAAGTGGTGCCCAGGAGAGGACTCGAACCTCCACGGCTTTCACCACTGGTACCTGAAACCAGCGCGTCTACCAATTCCGCCACCTGGGCTTGGGCGGGAGACATAGGGGCCGGGGAATCGGCTTGTCAACGTGACAGGGATCGGTAATCAGGTATCAGGGATCGGGTATGAGGGGATCAGGAGCATCGCCTGACTACCTGATGCCCGATACCTGATCCCTGTCCTGATACCCGATACCTGAGGTCCTGATGCCTGGTCTCGTGACCGTCTTCGGCGGCTCCGGTTTCCTCGGCCGCCATGTCGTGCGCGCGCTCGCCCGGCGCGACTACCGCATCCGCGTCGCGGTGCGGCGGCCCGACCTCGCCGGGCACCTGCAGCCGCTCGGGCGGGTCGGCCAGATCCACGCGGTCCAGGCGAACCTGCGCTATCCGGATTCGGTGACGGCGGCCGTGCGGCAGGCCGAGGTGGTCGTCAACCTCGCCGCCATTCTCTACGAGCGCGGGCGGCAGACCTTCGAGGCCGTGCACGTGGACGGCGCCACGGCCGTCGCCCGGGCGGCGGCGGGCGCGGGCGCCCGGATGGTCCACGTGTCGGCGATCGGCGCCGACGCCAGTTCGCCCTCGCAATACGCGCGCACCAAAGCGGCGGGCGAAGGGGCCGTACGCGCCGCGGTCCCGGGCGCGACCATCTTCCGCCCCTCGATCATGTTCGGGCCGGAGGACGATTTCTTCAACCGTTTTGCCGCGATGGCGCGCCTGTCCCCGGTGCTGCCGCTCGTCGGCGGCGGGCACACGCGGTTCCAGCCGGTGTTCGTGGGCGACGTTGCCGAAGCGATCGCACGGGCGGTCGACGGCGACGTCGCGGGCGGCGCCACCTACGAACTCGGCGGGCCGGAGGTGAGGACGTTTCGCCAACTCATGGAGTTCGTGCTGGCGACTATCGGCCGGCGGCGGCTGTTGGTGCCGCTGCCGTTCCCGCTCGCGAGCTTGCAGGCGACCTTCCTTCAGCTCCTGCCGAAGCCCCCGCTCACGCCCGATCAGGTCAAGCTGCTGTGCGTCGACAACGTGGTCTCGCCGGAAGCCGAGCGCGAACGCCGCACGCTTGTAGCGCTCGGCATCGCGCCGACCATGATCGAGGCGGTCGTGCCGAATTATCTGTGGCGCTTCCGCAAATACGGGCAGTTCGGACGGCGGACAGCAGACAGACGACGGACGACGGAAAACGCCTAATATCTGTCGTCCGTCGTCTGTCCTCCGTCGTCCGCTATCCGAATATCGCCAGTCCGATCAGGCCGATGGCGCCGACGACGACGCGCCACCATACGAACAGACTGAAGCTGTGGTGCGAGACGTAATCGAGCAGGCGCTTGACCACCCACCAGCCGGCGATGAACGAAACGACGAAGCCGACCGCGACGATGACCCAGTTGCTGTGGCCCATCTGCGCCCAGTTCTTGTGAAGCTCGTAGACGAACGCGCCGAGCATCGTCGGCATCGCCAGGAAGAACGAGAACTCGGTCGCCGAGCGGCGGTCAGCGCCAAACAGCATGGCGGCGACGATGGTGGCGCCCGAGCGCGACACGCCAGGGATCATCGCCAGGCACTGGCAAAAGCCGATGCCGAGGCAGGCGGGCAATGAGAACGTCATCGCATCGTGATAGCGCGGCTTGAGCGTGAGACGGTCGACCCACAGCAGCACGAAACCGCCGACGATGAACATGATGCAGACGATCCACGGGTTGAACAGCACGCTCTTGATGAAGCTGTAGGCGAGCGCGCCGATCACCATGGCGGGCAGGAACGCGATCAGCACCCCGAGCACGAAGCGCCGCGCCTTGGCGTCGTACGGCAGCGCGATCGCGACGTTCCACAGGCGCAGGAAATAAATCGACAGCAGCGCCAGGACGGCGCCGAACTGAATGAGAATCGCGAAGCTCTTGCCGAAAGTCTCGTCGCCGAAGCCGAAGAAGTGCTCGACCAGCAGCAGATGACCGGTCGACGACACGGGCACGAACTCGGTCAGTCCTTCGACCACACCGAGGACGATGGCTTTGACAATGTCGAACAGCATGAAGGCGGCTCTCCGGATGATGGGGACTGCGGGGACGCGCGGGTTGCCCGATTCGCCGGGCTTTCCTATAGGGTGAGTCGTGACCGAGCAACCGATCCTCTCCCATGCGGAGCCGACCGCGCTGCCCGGCGCGGTCACCGCGCTGTTGTTCCATCATCCGTTCTGTCCGCACTCACGCTTCGTGCGCCTGATGCTGGGCGAATACGGCGTGGCGGCGCGGCTGGTCGAGGAGCGGGTGTGGGAGCGGCGCGAGGCCTTCCTGCTGCTCAATCCGGCCGGCACTACGCCGGTGCTGGTCGAGGAAGGCCATCCGGCGGTGCCGGGCGCCGACGTCATCGCCGAATACCTCGACGAAACGCGCGGCGCCGAGCTTGAGGGCCGGCGGCTGCTGCCGACCGAGCCAAGCACGCGCGTCGAAGTGCGGCGGCTGACCGGCTGGTTCAACGCCAAATTCTTCGAGGAAGTGACGAACCTGCTCGTTGTCGAGAGAATCTATAAGCGCCATATGTCGGTCAATCACGGCGGCGGCCCGCCCGACACCCAGGCGATCCGTGCGGCGCGCAGCAACATCCGCTACCATCTCGCCTATATCGGCTGGCTGATGCGGGGGCGCACGTGGCTCGCGGGCGAGCGGCTGAGCCACGCCGACTTGGCGGCGGCCGCCCATCTGTCGGTTGCCGATTATCTCGGCGACGTGCCGTGGAACGAAGACGAGGGCGCAAAGATTTGGTACGCGCGCGTGAAATCGCGACCGTCGTTCCGGACGATCCTGGCGGACACGCTGCCGGGCATTCCGCCGTCGGCGACCTACGCGGACCTCGATTTCTAAGCGACTCTGACGCCCTCAAGGCTGCCATTTACGACATCGCGCGCGCGCACGGTTTCGACGTCGCCGGCGTCGTGCGCCCCGACGCGCTCGGCAACGCCAAACGCCATCTCGCGGAGTTTCTCGCCACCGGCGCCCAGGGCGACATGCACTGGATGGATAACGCCGAGCGCCGTGGCGACCCGCACGTGCTGTGGCCCGACGTGCGCTCGATCATCATGCTGGGTGTGAACTACGGGCCCGACGAGGACCCGCTCGCGATTCTCTCGCAACGCACGCGCGGCGCGATTTCGGTCTACGCGCGCGGCGACGATTATCACGAAGTGATCAAGCCACGCCTCAAGGCGGTGGCGCGCGCGCTCATCGCCCGCGCCGGGGGCTACGTCAAGGTGTTCGTCGACACCGCCGCCGTGATGGAGAAACCCCTCGCGGCCGCGGCCGGTTTGGGTTGGCAGGGCAAGCACACCAACCTGGTCTCGCGCGAGTTCGGCTCGTGGCTGTTCCTCGGCGCGATTTTCACCACGCTCGAGCTGCCGCCCGACGCGCCCGAGCAGGATTATTGCGGCACCTGCCGCGCCTGTCTCGACGTGTGCCCGACCGAGGCGTTTCCCGCACCCTACCGGCTCGATGCGCGGCGTTGCATTTCATATCTCACGATCGAGCACAAAGGGCCGATTCCGCATGACCTGAGGCCGCGTATGGGCAACCGCATCTACGGATGCGACGACTGCCTCGCGGTCTGCCCGTGGAACAAATTCGCGCAGCAAGGCCGCGAGGCGAAGCTTGCCGCGCGCGCGGCGTTCAGGGCGCCGCGCCTTCCCGATCTCGCCCGGCTCGACGACCGCGCGTTCCGCGCCTTGTTTGCCAAAACCACGATCAAGCGCACCGGCCGCGACCGTTTCGTGCGCAACGTGCTGATCGCGATCGGCAACTCGGGCGACGAAGCGCTCGCCGACGAAGCCGAGCGGCTCGTCGCCGATCCGGCGCCGCTGGTGCGCGGGGCCGCGATTTGGGCGCTCGGCCGGCTCGCGCCGCAACGACTGGCGGCGATCGCCGCGCAGTACCGCGCGGCCGAAGCCGATGCGGCCGTCGCGCATGAATGGGCCGTCGCGCTCGGCGAAGCGGCCTGAAGCGGGATGCCAAATCGCCATCCCGCTTTAGGTTATCTTTGGAGCATGATCTTTTCCGAAAACCGGTGCCCACTTTTCGGGATCATGCTCTGATGGGGACACTCGTTTGTATCGGGCTCGGCTATTCGGCCGCGCACTACCTGTCGATCAGCAAACAATTCGATCGGGTGGTCGGCACGACACGAAGCTTGCGCCACGCCGCGCTACCGAGCGAACGACATGTTGAATTGGTCGAGTTCGACGGCACCACCGCTCCGGCCGAGCTCATCGCGCGAGTAGAAGAAAGCGACGCGCTGCTGATATCGGCGCCGCCCGGCGAAACGGGCGACCCAGTGCTCGCACGCCTGGTCGACGCCATCGCGCGCGGGCGAACCCGCGCTATCGTTTATCTGTCGACCATCGGGGTCTACGGCGACAGCGGCGGCGCGTGGGTCGACGAAGACACCGTTCCGCGTCCCAGTTCCCCGAGGAGCGTCGCGCGGCTTGCCGCCGAGGAGGCTTGGCGCCGGCTCGGTGCCGAGAATGGCAAGTCCGTTGCCGTCCTTCGCCTCGCCGGCATCTATGGTCCCGGTCGCAACGCGCTCGTCACGCTCGCCGAGGGCACCGCGCGGCGCATCGTCAAACCCGGCCAGGTGTTCAACCGTGTCCATGTGGACGATATCGCGCAGGCGATCGACGCCTGCTTTACGCAACGCGCGAACGGCATCTTCAACCTCGCCGACGACGAACCCGCCCCGCCCCAGGACGTGATCGCCTTTGCGGCGGACCTCATGGGCAAGGCGCCGCCGCCGGAAATTCCATTCGACGAGGCCCGCGCCGGCATGAGCGCGATGGCGCAAAGTTTCTACGCCGAGAACCGCCGTGTACGGAACGACAAGCTCAAACAAACGTTGGGCGTACGCCTCGCCTATCCGACTTACCGCGACGGGTTGCGCGAGTTGTTCGCGGCAGGCGAGGAAGGCGGAACCGAGTGATCGAACTCCTCGATCACGTGCAGCAGCCGCTCGATGTCCTCGGGACGCGAGAGGCGGTGGTCGCCGTCCTTGACCAAGGTGAGCACCACGTCGTCCTGGGCGAGCCGCGACGACAATTCGACCGCATGCGTCCAGGGGACGTCGGGATCCTGCACGCCCTGAAGAATCCGCACCGGGCAGCCGGTCTCGATCAGCCCCCCGAGCAGCAGATGTTTGCGCCCGTCCTCGATCAGCCGCTTCGTGATGGGATACGGTTCGGCCGAATAGGCGGACGGCCGCGCCCACGCTCCCTCACGCTCGATTGTTTGCTTCACCTCGGGCGGGAGCTTCTGCCACAGCAAAACTTCGGTGAAGTCGACCGCCGGGGCGATCAGCACCAGCCCGGCGGGCGTTGCCGCAGCCGAGCGTCCCGCCGCGGCACGGCGCTTGAGTTCGCGCAGCAGCAGGAGCGCGATCCAGCCGCCCATCGACGAGCCAACGAGGACCTGCTCACCGCGGCAAAACGCGTCGAACACCGCGAGGCTGTCCTCGACCCAGGTTGCGATCGTGCAATCGGCGAAATCGCCGCTCGATTCGCCGTGCCCGGCGTAGTCGAAGCGCACGCAGGCGCGCCCCTGCTGTGCCGCCCAGGCGGCGAGCGCCTGCGCCTTGGTGCCGTGCATGTCCGACTTGAACCCGCCGAGCCAGAGCAGCCCGGGCCCCTTCCCCTCCTGCGTGCGCACCGCGATCCGGCGCGTCGCGGCCGCGGTTCCTAAGTCGAGATATTTCGGGCAAGAATTGTTCATGTTCGTCTCGCAGCGTGCAGAGATGATCGTCAGCGGGGGCCATCGCATCAAGCCAGCAACAAGCGCAAGCGCGCCCCCACGAACCTATTCTTGGAGCATGATCTTTTCCCGAAAACCGGTATCCACCCCGCATCAAGTGCGGGGCAGGCTTTTTCGGGATCATGCTCCATGGCTCGGGTGGCGGCCGTGAGCACCGACGACAACGCCGGGCGGGCGCGTCCGCGCGCGCTGCCGGGGGCCACGGTCCTGCAGATCGTGCCGGCGCTCGTCGAGGACCATCACGCCCGGATGGCCGCCGACGCGGCACTCGCGCTGCTGCGCTCGGGCGCCCGCGCCATCATCGCCGGCGGCGACGGCCCGCTGGTGAGCGAAATCCAGTCGTTCGGCGCCGAGTGGATGCGGCTCGATTGCGACACCGACAATCCGCTGCGCCTGCGCGCCTGCACCCGGCGACTGATCGAATACATCGCGGCCGAGCGGGTCGACTTGGTGCATGCCCGCGGCGAGGGGCCTGCGCGCAGCGCCGCCGGCGCCCGCACGCGGACCGGCATCTGGCTCGTCAACAGCTACGTCCACGGCGCGAACCGGCAGCGCTGGCGCGACAAGCCCTACGGGCGCGCGCTCGTGGCCGGCGATCGCGTGATTGCGCCCTCCGGCTATGTGGCCGAGCGCTTGCTCGAGCGGCATCCGGTCGATCGCGACCGCGTGGTCGTGATCCCGCGCCGCGTCGATACCGAAGCGTTCGATCCCACGGCGGTGTGGCCGGCGCGCCTCACGGCCCTGCGGCGCGCGTGGAAGATTCGCCGCGGCGAGCGGGTCGTCCTGGTCCCCGGGCGCATCGAGCCGCGCAAAGGACAATTCGAACTGGTCGATGTGGCGCGCGTGCTGGTCAACGGGGGTCTGCGCGACAACATCTTCGTGCTCGTCGGCGACGACCGCACGGACCCCGATTACGCCCGCGCGATTTCCGAGCACGCACGCTCGCAAGGGATCGCGCACATGATGCGACGGGTCGGTGCCTCTTCCGACATGCCGGCCGCCTACGCGGTCGCCGATCTCGTCCTGGTGCCGGCGGTCGAGCCGCCCATGTTCGGGCTCGTCGCCGCCGAGGCGCTGGCCATGGAACGACCGGTCATCGCCCCGGCCGTGGGCCCGCTGGCGGAATACGTCCTGGCGCCCCCGCAGGTGCCCGAAGAAGCGCGGCTCGGCTGGCTCACCCCGCCGGACGACCCCGTCGCGCTTGCCCGTACGCTCGCCGCCGCGGCTGCCCTGGAAAAGACCGAGTTGCAGGCGATCGGCGCCCGCGGGCGCAAATTTGCGTTGGCGACCTTCGCACCGGCGCATATCGCCGCGAGCACGCTTTCGGTCTACAGCACCCTGTTCGAGGGACCGGGATGACTACCCAAACTCCAGCCGAATCATGCGCTTGCGAGACGGGTGGTCGCCCGGTTGATCCCACCCCGGCGTGGGCACGGCGAGCGCGCCGTTGGGGACACCCGCGGCGACGCGTGCATTGGCGTTGACTTATGGCCGGTTTCTCCCGATCTTCATTGCTCCGGGACGCGCGCCGCGGGCCTGCGGCCGCGTCCGGATCGGTGCAACAGCAGAGGAGAAATTCGCCATTCGTCGCCCGATGAGAGTCGCGCTGCCCGTTCAGAAGGACGGCCCGCGCATCAATGAGGAGATCACCGCCCGCGAAGTGCAACTGATCGACCACGACGGACGCAACCGCGGCGCCGTTCCCATCCAGCAAGCGCTCGAAGCCGCCACCGGCGCCAATCTCGACCTCGTCGAGATCGCTCCCAATTCGGCCCCGCCCGTCGTCAAGGTGATGGACTACGGGAAATACAAATACCAGGAACAGAAGAAGGCTGCCGAGGCGCGCAAGAAGCAGAAGATCGTCGAGATCAAGGAAATCAAATTCCGCCCGATGATCGACGATCACGATTACGACGTGAAAATGCGCTCGATGCGGCGTTTTTTCGAGGAAGGCGACAAGGTCAAGGTGACGTTGCGCTTCCGCGGCCGCGAAATGGCGCACCAGGAACTCGGCACCAAATTGCTCGACCGCGTCCGCGACGACCTGACCAAGCTCGCCAAGGTCGAGCAGGAGCCCAAGTTTGAAGGCCGCCAGATGGTGATGGTGCTGGCGCCGCGCTGACCGAGGTTGCCCCTTAGTAAATGATGTTTCGGCAGCCGCCGGACCGGGGTCCGGCGGTTGCCATTTTGGGCCGCTTCTGCCATATAGCCGCGCTTTCCGCCGCCCGGCCAAAGGGCTGCCGTGGCGGCATTTTTGCTCAGCCGAACCAGCGCCGAGCACACCCGCAAGACGGGCGCGTGTTCGTTTGTCGGCTCAGCCGGTCGAGGAGATGACCCAAATGCCCAAGATGAAGACCAAGTCCGGCGCCAAGAAGCGCTTCAAGATCACCGGCACCGGCAAGGTGATGTCCGCGCATGCGGGCAAGCGCCACGGCATGATCAAACGGACCAACGCGCAAATCCGCCACCACCGCGGCACGCGCGTCATGTTCAAGACCGACGGCGAGGTGGTGAAGAAAAATTGGCTGCCCAACGGCTGATCGCCCGGGCAAACTTACGCACCAGAAGGAGATCGGCCATGGCTCGGGTCAAACGCGGCGTCACGTCCCACGCGCGTCACAAGAAAATCCGCAAGGCCGCGAAGGGCTACTACGGCCGCCGCAAGAACACGATCCGCATCGCCAAGCAGGCGGTCGAGCGCGCCAACCAGTACGCCTACCGCGACCGTAAGCGCAAAAAGCGCACCTTCCGTGCGCTGTGGATCCAGCGCCTCAATGCCGCCGTGCGGCCGTTCGGGTTGACCTACAGTCGATTTATCGACGGCCTCGGCAAGGCCGGGGTCGCGGTCGATCGCAAGGTGCTGTCCGACCTCGCCATCCGCGAGCCGGCGGCGTTCGAAGCCATCGTCGGTCAGGCCAAAGCCGCGCTTGTGGCCTGAGGGCGTTCCGCACCCATCGTGGTGCCCGAGTTTGTTTCCGGCATCCACGTCTTGTGCATAGCGAGACGTCTGGCCGCGCGCCTCTTAGGCTGCAGGCTACAGGCCGAATAAATACAGGGCAGCTGAGATGGAATTCAGCATCGATCCTAAAACTGTAGACGAGATTATCGCCAAGATCGCTGCAGCGGAAAATGAGCCTAGCCTTGAGGTTATCCGCGTGGCCGAACTCGGGAGACGTGGCCGCATAACGACGATAGCCCGACTGATTGGTTCCCTTCCACCCGAGCAGCGGAAACACCACGGCATTAGAGTCAATGAAATAAAGGACCGCGTAGAAGCAGCAATTAGTGAACGTCGGTCGCAGTTAAAAGATATGCGGCTAGACGCTATCAGTGCCCAAGCGGATGGCACCCTCGCCCCGGTCACTTCAACAGCCACCGGTACCGTAATCTCCCCGGTCGACGTCACCCTGCCGGTGCGCGAGCCGCCGAGCGAGACCGGGCGCGTCCATCCGGTGAGCCAGGTGACCGACGAGCTCACCGCAATTTTCGCCGACATGGGATTCGCCGTCGCAGAAGGCCCGGACATCGAGACCGACGACTATAACTTCACGATGCTCAACTTCCCGCTCAGCCACCCGGCGCGGGACATGCACGACACGTTCTATTTCAATCCCAAGCCGGACGGCACGCGCATGCTGCTGCGCACCCATACGTCGCCGGTGCAGATCAGAACGATGCTCGCGCAGAAGCCGCCGATCCGCGTGATCATTCCGGGCCGCACCTATCGCAGCGACTCCGACCAGACTCACACGCCGATGTTCCATCAGGTCGAGGGACTGGTGATCGACAAGCAGAGTCACCTCGGCCACCTCAAATGGATCCTGCAGGAGTTCTGCAAGGCGTTCTTCGAAGTCGAGCAGGTGAAGATGCGGTTCCGGCCGTCCTTCTTCCCCTTCACCGAACCGTCGCTCGAAGTCGACATCCAGTGCCGGCGCGACAAGGACGAGGTGCGCTTCGGCGAGGGCGAGGATTGGATGGAAATCCTCGGGTGCGGCATGGTGCATCCGAACGTGCTGCGCAACGTCGGCCTCGACCCCGATGAGTATCAAGGCTTCGCCTGGGGCATGGGGATCGACCGCATCGCCATGCTCAAATACGGCATGCCCGATTTGCGTCCGTTCTTCGAGGCGGACGTGCGCTGGCTCGCCCACTACGGATTCCGGCCGCTCGACTTCCCGACTCTGGCGGGAGGCCTGGGCGCGTGAGCACTGCGGCCCTTCCAGCAAAGTATGCGAGCCTGCCGCGGTTCTCGTTCGGCGACAGTCCAGCGCTCGCCGACGAGCTTGCGACGCTGGTGCTTACCGGGCGAAAGACCGCGACCTGCGCCACGCCGAGCGATCCGAACCTCTCGCGCCCGGGCGACCGATGGGTCGTCCTCGACGGAGCCGGCCGGCCCACATGCGTAATCGAGACCGTCGAGATCACGATGCGCCGCTACGACGAGATCGACGCCGCCTTTGCGTATGACGAGGGTGAACACGACCGCTCGCTCGATGCCTGGCGCTGCGCCCACCGCAACTACTTCACGCGGCAAGGGACGTTCGGCGAAACGATGATGCTCGTGTGCGAGCGCTTCCGTTTGGTCGACGTGCTGGGCGATCGCGAGGCCGTGCCATGAAATTCACGTTGGCGTGGCTCAAGGAGCATCTCGACACGGACGCGTCGCTCAAGGCGATCGTCGAGAAGCTCACCATGATCGGCCTGGAGGTCGAAGCGGTCGAGGACAAGGCGGCAGCCTTCGCGCCGTTTACGATCGCGCGGGTGGTCTCGTGCGAGCAGCATCCCAACGCCGACCGGTTGCGCGTGTGCAGGGTCGACACCGGCAGCGGCGATCCGATCCAAGTCGTGTGCGGCGCGCCCAATGCGCGCACCGGCATGAAGGGCGTGTTCTCGCCGCCCGGCTCGTTCATCCCGGGCAAGAACATCACGCTTTCGGTCGGCACTATCCGCGGGGTCGAAAGCCGCGGCATGCTGCTCTCGGAAGCGGAGCTTGAGATTTCCAACGATCACGACGGCATCATCGATTTGCCGGACGATGCGCCGGTCGGGGAGCCCTACGCGCGCTGGGCCGGCCTCGACGATCCGGTAGTCGAGATAAATCTCACGCCCAACCGGCCGGATTGCGCCGGCGTGCGCGGCATCGCACGCGATCTTTATGCCGCCGACCTCGGCACGCTCAAAGACCAGCCGGTCAAGGTGGTGAAGGACGAGTTCCCCTGCCCGGTCGGCGTGTCACTCGATTTCGGCGCCACGCCGTCGCTCTGTCCGGGCTTTGCGCTGCGGCTCGTGCGCGGCGTCAAGAACGGCCCCTCGCCCGTTTGGCTGCAACGGCGGCTCACCGCGATCGGCCTGCGGCCGATCAATGCGCTCGTCGATATCACCAACTTCATCACTTACGACCGCGCGCGCCCGCTGCACGTGTTCGACGCCGGCAAAGTGAACGGCGATCTCGCCGTGCGCCGTGCGCGCCCCGGCGAGAAGCTCACGGCGCTCGACGGCCGCACCTATGAGCTTGACGAGACGATGTGCGTGATCGCCGACCGCACCGGCGTCGAGTCGCTCGCCGGCATCATGGGCGGCGAGGCGACCGGCTGCTCGGAAACAACCACCGACGTGCTGATCGAATCGGCGCTGTGGGTACCGGCGAACGTCGCCGAGACCGGCCGCAAGCTCGGCATCACCTCGGACGCGCGCTACCGCTTCGAGCGCGGCGTCGACCCCGCCTTCATGGTGCCGGGGCTCGAGCTTGCCACCCGCATGGTGCTCGACCTTTGCGGCGGCACACCGTCCGAGATCGCGGTTGTCGGCGACGCGCACGGCGAAGACCGCGTCATCGAGTTCCCTCTCTCCGAACTGCGGCGCCTCGCCGGGCTCGAGGCGCGCCCGACCGAGGTGCGGCGCGTGCTCGAACGGCTCGGCTTCTTCATGGCCGGCCAGGGCGAGACCGTGAAGGTCGCGGCGCCGTCGTGGCGTCCTGATATCGAAGGCAAGGCCGACGTGGTCGAGGAGATCGTGCGCATCCTCGGCGTCGACCGGGTGCCGGCGACGCCGTTCGACCGCGGCGACGCGCTGCCGAAGCCGGTGCTCACCGCGGCGCAGGTGCGCCGGGGCAAGGCGCGCCGTTCGCTCGCCGCGCGCGGCATGGAAGAGGCGGTCACCTGGTCGTTCATTTCGCGTCGCGAGGCGGAGCTGTTCGGCGGCGGCGCTCCCGCGCTGGCGCTCGCCAATCCGATCGCGGCGGAACTGTCAGATATGCGGCCGAGCCTGATCCCGGGCCTGGTGAAAGCCGCGCAGGGCAACGCCGACCGCGGCTTTGCCGACACCGCGCTGTTCGAGGTCGGACAAATTTTCAAGGGCGATGCGCCGGAGGATCAGTTCACCGCCGCGGCCGGCGTACGGCGGCGGCTCGCCAGGACCAACGGCGGCGGACGCCACTGGTCGAGCCCGATCAAGGAAGTCGACGCGTTCGACGCCAAGGCGGACGCGCTCGCCGTGCTCGCCGCCGCCGGCGCGCCCGCGCAGGCGTTGCAAGTCATGCCGGGCGGGCCGGCGTGGTTTCATCCGGGACGCTCGGGGACGATCCAGATCGGGCCGCAGAACGTGCTCGGGCATTTCGGCGAGCTGCATCCGAAGACGCTTGAAGCGCTCGGCGCCGAGGGCCCGCTGGTCGTGTTCGAGACGATCCTCGAGCGCATTCCGCAACCCAAACAAAAAGCGACGCGCGCGCGGCCGGTGCTGGAGCTTTCGCCGTTCCAGCCGATCGAACGCGACTTCGCCTTCGTGGTCGACCGCACCGTCAAGGCCGCCGACATGATGCGGGCGGCGCAATCGGTCGACCGCAAGCTGATCGCGACCGTGAACGTGTTCGATGTCTACGAGGGCCCCGGCATCGATCCGGGCAAAAAGTCGATCGCGATCGCGGTGACCTTACAGCCGCGCGACCGGACGCTGACCGATCAAGAGATCGAGGCGGTGGCGGCGAAGATCGTGGCCGAGGTAGGGAAGAAAACCGGCGGCGTCCTGCGCGGGTGATTACAGGCGGCCGATGCGGCGGATCAGTGCCGTGGCGGCGAGCTCGCCGGATTCCCAGGCGCCGCCCACGGTGCCCCATTGAGTTTCGTGCACCGCTTCGCCGGCGAAGAACAGCCGATCGCGCACCGGCTCCATCAGCACGCGCCGTCCGGGCTGGCCGCCGGGCGTGGCTGCTGAGAAACCGCCGAGCACCCACGGCTCCTTCCCCCACTGGGTCGCGTGCGTGCGCTTGACCTTCTGTTTCGCCTCGGCTCCGAACAGGCCGGCGATCCAGTCGAGCGCAAAGGCCACCATGGCGTCGTCACCCTCGCGCGCGAGATCGCGGGCAAACGGACCGCCGACGCGCAGAAGGCAGAGGCTCCCGCCCGACGCATTCGCGAGCAGCGCGGCGGTGCGCGGGCCGCTCGCCTTTTCGAAAATAAGATCGTCGCTCTGCAACCCGAACGGATTGCCGGGAAACTCCAGCGCTATTTGCTCGTAATTGCCGAGCGTCAGTTTCGCGAGCGCCTCGCCGTAACGCCGCGGCAGTTCCGGGTCGAACCTGATCTTGCCGGCGTTGAGCACGCCGGTCGACGCGGTGACGATCGCGCCGCGCGCGGTGAGATACCCTTTCGACGTGCGCAGCTCGACGCCGCGGCGGCTCACGTCGATGTGGGACACGGCGGTCGCGAGCTGCACCGGCAGACCTTGCGCAAGCCGCGCCACGAGCGCCCCGAAACCCTGGCGGCAGAACCCATCCACGTCACGCTCGGCAGACCGCGCCAGATCCATGTCGGAGACCTCGGTGAGGTCCTTCGCGCAGGTGAACGGGCCGAGATAGAACTCGACGCTCGGGCGCAAGTCGCCGAGATCCTTGGGAAGCGCCTGCGCGGCCGCAACATCGGCTTTGCCGGCGCGCGCCACGTCGCCGATCGCGCGGTTGGCGCGCACGATCGTCGCGAGATAATCCTCCATTTCGTTGGTGCGCGCGTCGCGCCGTCCGATGCGCAGCCTCTCGCCGCCGGGGGCGGAATAGACTTCGAGGCCGGCGCGCGCCGCGAGCTTCGCCACCGGGTTGATGTCGGGCGTGTGGATCCAGTGGGCACCGCGATCGTAGGGCACGCCGAACGTTTGCGTCTCGGTGAAGCAGCGTCCGCCGATGCGGTCGGTCGCCTCGACGATGAGAAAGCGTTTGTTCGCCGCGGCGAGCCGGCGGCCGGCCGCGATGCCGGCGGCCCCCGCGCCCACAATAATGGCGTCGAGCATGCCCGGCGCTTGCCGCGTCCCCGCGACCGCCGGCGCGGCAACGGCGGACGCCGAAGCGGCAAGGAACGCGCGGCGGCTGATCAGTTTCATGGTCGGCGCAGTCTTGCGCGATCTACGCACCCCAATGCAACCGTTTCCGGTGCGGCGTCGTTGACGGCGCGCCAGCTTGCGCCCACCGGCCGCTCCCGCTAGGGCAACGCGCCTTTCAAGGAGACCCGTGATGCTCGACGCGGCCCTCAAGGCCCTGGAGCAGTTGCTCTCGCCGCCGTTCCGCTCGGTGCTGCTCAAGTCGATCGCGCTCGCACTGGTGCTGCTGGTTGCGCTCGGCATCGGGCTGCAGCGGGCGATCGCCTGGCTGATTGCCGGCGGTGGCGGGTGGATCGAGACCACGCTGAGCGGCAACGCACACGGACCGGTGATCGCGCTCGAATGGGTGCTCACCATCGTGGCGAGCTTCGGGATCATCGCCGGCGCCGTGTTCCTGATGCCCGCGGTGACCTCGCTCGTCGCCGGCCTCTACGCCGACGAAATCGCCGATCTCGTCGAGCGCGAGTATTATCCCGGCGACGTGCCTGGCATTCACGTGCCGATCGGGCGTGCGCTGATCGAGGGCGTGAAGGCAGCGTTGCTTGCCCTCGTCGTTTATCTGGTGGCGCTGCCGTTCCTGCTGCTCGCCGGCGTCGGCGCGATCATCTTTTTTCTCGCCACCGCGTTCCTGCTCGGACGCGTCTATTTCGAGCTGGCGGCGATGCGGTTCCATCCGGTCGCCGAAGCCAAGCGCCTCCGCAAGATGCGCCAGGGCAGCGTGTTCGTGGCCGGCCTGATCATTGCCGCCTTCGTGTCGATCCCGATCGTCAACCTGGCGACGCCGCTGTTCGGCATGGCCCTGATGGTGCACGTGCACAAACGGCTGACGAACCCGCGCGGCGCTGTGTTTGAATCGGCGCGTTGATCAGACGACCGTGCCGGGCGGCGGCGCGCCGGCCGTTTTCTCCGGCGCGGCGAGCGCCGCGGCGAAGATGTCCCGCGCGACCCGCCCTGAGGGCGTCGCCCACGGCACCGCCCGGGCGGATCGCCGGCTCATCCGATACATGCGAGGGGGTCTGTTCGGCCTGGAACATCGGGCCAAGCCTTTCGATTTCGAGCCCATGCATCGTCGCGGCCGGCTGCTGGGGCGAGCGCTCACGAAATCTTTAGTTGACCTGCACTGGGATGCTCCTTTCGATGGATGCGGCCGTCTTTTGGGGATACGCATGCCGCGCCTGCTCACACGCGCGCTTTTCCTATGTGCGGTTACGGCGGCAGCCACATCTAGCTCCACCTCGGCTCGCGCCCAGTTCTGCAAATCGGATCCTCATCACGGGTACGACTGCACTCAACCGAACGCGACTTGTAGCCCGGTAGATGTGGGGAGTGGCAGTAAAGGTCAGTGCATCAGCCACCCCGGCAGTGGGTGCGACTGCGTGGGCCCGCCGCCGCCTCCCGGCGCCTACGATGTTCTGGTAGCGCCGTTCGCGCCGAATCCGATCGTTTTACAGAACTCCGCCACCGCGACGGTCACCGTGAGTCCAGCGAACGGCTTCTCCGGCACCATCAGTCTTGCATGCGGCGTAAGCGGGGGTGGCACGCCCGGGCCGGGCTGCAGCTTTCAGCCGGGCAACGTTGCCGTCAGCGGCGGCTCCGGGACATCGACGCTGACCGTTAACACGGTCGACGGCATGCCCAACGGAACCTACACGATTGTCGTCACCGGACAGGATGAAAATGGCAAAACACCGAGCGGCGGGCCCAAATCGCAAGGCTGGACGGTACAGCGGCCGCAGCAAGTAGGTAACGTTTGTCCGTTTGGAACATGCGATATTTCCACGCCCATCTTCATGAACGTGTTTTGGGACAGCAGTCCCGGCCAATGGGATAGCGACGCGGCGCTCACCCCCGGGCTGCGGGAAGCCGACATCGAAGGCTTCACCTCGGCGCTCATCGCCAGCCCGTACTTCGCGGGCCTGATGCAGTATCACGTCAACAGCGTTAGCATGAGGCCCGGCATCACCGTCGGCAGTTGCGGCGCCGTCCCGACAACGATCGATCAGGCTCTCAGCGAAATGGGACGATTTGCCGATTGCGTCATGGCGCTCGTTAACGATCCGGCTAATTTCCCTTCCGGCAATGCAGTCCTGAATGTTTTCCTGCCGCCCCAAACGATGCCTGCATCGCCGACCGCGGACTTCTGCGCCAAATTCGCCGGCGAACATGACAAGTTCGGTTCCTCGGTCGAAGTGACGGTGATACCCACCAATTCGAGATGCAACGGCAACGCGGCAGGGGTGTTTTTGACCTTGAGTCACGAAATGGTCGAATCCGCGACCGACCCTCTTGCCGCATCGCCAACCGGTTGGAAACAGCCGTTCGGCAACGAGATCGGAGATATTTGCGAGGGCTTGCAGGCGACCCCCTTCCTCAACGGCCTGGTTGCGCAATATTGGTCGAATGCTGCAAACAATTGCATCACCGGCGTGCGGGTACCGGCTGCGCGCCTGGTGCCGACACCTGTCCGCGCCGGGACGGCGGTGGTTCGCTTTACGCCCCATGCGCTCTCTCCTTGCCGGGACTGCGCGACGACCGATGGGAACAAAACCGTTATCTGGACCGCCGGAGACAAGCTCGCCGAGGAAGAAAATTATGTCGGCACCTCTGGGCCGGGCGCGGAGGCGCTGCTGAAAAAGCTGGAGGTTCTCTCGCTGAGCCTCCGGGCGCTGACCGACGATCCGACGAAAACGCGCGTCGCTGTGAGGCTCCAGGGGAACGCTGCCCCGTCTCCCGCCGAGATCGTTGGACCGGCGATCAACATCGCCGTCGTCGGCTCTGTCGCGGGAAGGTCCGCCAAGCTGGACCAGGATTGCACGATTAGCCTCGCCTTGCCGATCGGGACGCCGGAGAGCAGCGCGTTCCACATCGTTCGTGTGAGCCCCCAAGGGGTTAGTCAGGAGTGGGAGGAAGTATCCCCGACTGAATTCAGGGGTCGCGCGCGAGTCGCGATTTCAACTGTGACCGAGACCGGAACTTACGTTTTGGTCCGGGCGTTCGGGCAAACCCAGTCTGCGCCGGGGCCTTGAGATCGCCGAAGCTTAGCGCCTGCGCAAGATGCGCCAGGGCAGCGTGTTCGTGGCCGGCCTGATCATCGCCGCCTTCGTGTCGATCCCGATCGTCAACCTGGCAACGCCGCTGTTCGGCATGGCCTGCACGTGCACAAACGGCTGGCGAGCGCGGCGCTGTGTTTGAATCGGCGCGTTGATCAGACGACCATGCCGGGCCTCCGATGATCCGACCCGCAACGTCTCAAGACATGTCGTCGATTGTCGCGTTGCTGACCCAGGATGCCCGGGAGCGCAGCGCGTTAGACCCGCTGCTCTGGCGTATTGCGGCTGACGCTCCCGACCGGATCGAACGAACAGCGGGTGCCTCACTCAACGGACATCACGCCCCAGCGCGGGAGCTGTGGTTTGTCGCCGAGCACGCGGGCCGAATTGTCGGGGTCACGCACGCGATGCTCGTGCCGGTCCCCCCAATCTATGACGGCACGGCGGGGCCTCCCGGACTTCTGCTCGACGACTGTTTCGTATCCGCCGATGCGCCATCAGGCACGGCCGAGGCGCTGCTCGCCGCCACCGAGGCCGCGCTGACGACCGCCGGGGCGCCGCGCTTGATTGCGTCCTGTCCGGCCGCCGGACGTTTGCGCCCGCTCTATGAGCGCCACGGCTATGAGCCTGTCACTCTTTACATGGCGAAGCATCGTCTTCGCCACGAAGCCCTTTCGCCCAGCGTGCGGATGGCGGGCGCCGAGGATGTCCCCGGCATCGTGAAGCGCAGCACGGAGCATCGACAGGCGCTGTCCAGGATCAACCCGCGTTTCTGGCGTATCCATCCCGATGCCGACTGTCGCTTCGAGGCGTGGATGCGGCGTAGCTTGACATTCAGGGATCGCGACATGCTCGTCGCAACTGCGGGAGGTGAGGTGCGCGGTTATGTTATCGCCCAACCCATTGCGCCTTTGCTCGTTCCAGCCGCGCATGAGATCACGGCCATCGGCGTGGTTGACGACTTCTATGACGAGGACTTGCAGACATCTCGGCCCTCTCGACAGACGCGTCGAGCGGCGCGAACCTACTGGCAGCGGCAGAAAGCGCGTTTGCGCGACGCGCCATCGACAGCGCCCTCGTCGTTTGCCCTGCGGGGTGGTCGTCCAAAATCTCTCTCCTGGAACAGAGCGGCTATCAGATCGCCAAGCTCTGGATGCTGCGGCATTGACATCGGCGTGTGTGCGGCGAGGGCTTAAGTTGCTACGACGGCGCCGTGTTTGAATCGGCGCGGTGATCAGAGCGCCGTGCCGGGCGGAGGCGTGTCCGCCGTCTTCTCCGGCCATTTGCACAGATCGGCGATGATGCAGCGGTTGCACGCGGGCTTGGTAGCCTTGCAGATGTAACGGCCGTGCAGAATGAGCCAGTGGTGCGCGTGGATTTTGTAATGATCCGGCACCACCTGATTGAGCTTCACCTCGACTTCGAACGGCGTGAGCCCGGGCGCGATGCCGGTGCGGTTGCCGACGCGGAAGATGTGGGTGTCGACCGCGATCGTCGGCTCACCGAAGGCCTGGTTGAGCACCACGTTGGCGCTCTTGCGGCCGACGCCGGGCAGGGCCTCGAGCGCTTCGCGCTCGCGCGGCACCTGACCGCCGTGCCGCTCCAGCAGGAGCTGTGAGAGCGCGATGACGTTCTTGGCCTTCGTGTTGAAGAGGCCGATCGTCTTGATGTAGTCGCGCAGTTTCTCTTCACCGAGCGCCACCATGGCGGCAGGGGTCGATGCCACCTGAAACAGCGGCCCGGTCGCCTTGTTGACGCCGGCGTCGGTCGCCTGCGCGGAAAGCACGACGGCCACCAGAAGCGTGAAAGGGTCGACGTGCTTGAGTTCGCCGCGCGGGTCCGGATTGGCGGCGGCAAAACGGCGGAACGCCGTGTCGACCTCGCCGGCCGTCCACGCGCTCATGGTCTTGCCGGCCGCGACCGCCGCCATTGCGGCCTTGGGCGGACGGCGCACGCGCGCGGTCTTGGTGAGACGCGTTGACTTTTTGGCAGCGCGCGACGCCTTGCGCGGCGCGGCGCGCTTGCGGCGCACGGGCGCACGGTTGCGGCGGGTGGTCCGCTTGGCCATCTTATCCGTATAGAGAAGCGCCATGGCTGCCGACAACGCCACAAGCGACGAACCCACATTGTTTTCCGCCGTGCTCACGCCGCACCGTTCGCTCGGGCGGACGGGGTTCATCGTCCTCATGGGCCTGATCGGCGGCATCAGCTTCGTGGCCGGGCTCGTGTTTTTCATCGCCGGCGCGTGGCCGGTGATGGGCTTCTTCGGGCTCGACGTGCTGTTGATCTATATCGCGTTCAAGGTGAGCTACCGCACGGCCGCGGCCTACGAGCAGGTGACCATGACACCGAGCACGCTCACCGTACGCAAGGTGAGCCATCGCGGCCGCGTCGCCGAATGGACGCTCAACCCGGTGTGGGTCCGGCTGCAACGGGAAGCAAACGAAGAGTTCGGGATCGAGCGGCTGTTCCTGGTGTCGCACGGGCGGCGGCTGCCGGTCGCAACTTTCCTCGGGCCGGCCGAGAAGACGAGTTTCGCGAATGCCCTCTCGGCGGCGCTCGGCGAAGCGCGGCGTGGGCCGACCCGGACGGTGCTTAATTAGCGCTAAAGTCAGCAGGAATCGGGTGGAGAAGGGCCTGGGCGCGGCCTAACTAGGGGTAAGACAGATGACCCAGGAGGACACCATGTTGTCGCCCGATCGCGTGAGTGAACTCACGCCTCTTTCCGCCGCGGCCGACGACTACGCTGTCGTGCGGCGCGCCATCGCCTTCATTTCCGAGCAGTGGCGCAGCCAGCCGGAGATCGACGCAATCGCCGCGGCCGTCGGCACCACCACCGCCGACCTGCACCACGTGTTCCGCCGCTGGGCGGGCCTCACCCCCAAGGCGTTCCTGCAGGCGATCACGCTCGACAACGCGCGCCGCCTGCTGCGCTCCTCCGCGAGCGTGCTCGATGCGGCCTACGAGGTCGGCTTGTCCGGGCCCGGCCGGCTGCATGACCTGTTCGTCACGCACGAGGCGATGTCGCCGGGCGAATGGAAATCGGGCGGCGAGGGCCTGAGCGTCGCCTATGGGTTCCATCCATCGACGTTCGGCAGCGCACTGGTGATGACGACCGAGCGCGGGCTTGCCGGCCTCGCCTTCGCCGACCCGGGCGAAGAAGAGGCGGCGCTCGACGACATGCGCGGACGCTGGCCCAAGGCGCGCTACGGCGAGGACAAGGAACGCACCGGCGCGATCGCCCGGCGCATCTTCGATCCCACCCTGTGGCGGCCGGAGCGGCCGCTGCGCGTGGTGCTGATCGGGACCGACTTCGAGGTGCGGGTGTGGGAGACCCTGCTCGGCATCCCGATGGGCCGCGCGACGACCTATTCGGATGTCGCCGCCAAGCTCGGCCGGCCGAAGGCCGCGCGCGCAGTCGGCGCCGCCGTCGGGAAGAACCCCGTGTCGTTCGTGGTGCCGTGCCACCGCGTGATGGGCAAGAGCGGCGACCTCACCGGCTATCACTGGGGCATCACCCGTAAGCGGGCGATGCTCGGTTGGGAGGCGGGGCGGGTCGAGGCGGCTTAACTCGTCCCACGCTCACGCGGCGAGGTCACGCTTCTCGGCCACAGTCGAGTCGGCGTTGAGCCGGTAGATCAGCGGCACGCCGGTGTCGATGTTGAGCTTGATGATCGATTCGGTCGTGTGCCGGTCGAGCACCATCACCAGCGCACGCAGCGAATTGCCGTGGGCGGCGACCAGCACCCGCTCGCCGCGCAGCACCCGCGGCAGGATTTCCTGCACGTAATAGGGCAGCACGCGCGCCGCCGTGTCACGCAGGCTTTCGCCGCCGGGCGGCGCAATATCGTAGGAGCGGCGCCACTTGAGCACCTGCTCGTCGCCCCAGCGCTTGCGCGCGTCGTCCTTGTTGAGGCCAACGAGATCGCCGTAGTCGCGTTCGTTGAGCGCTTGGTCGCGCAGCACCGGAAGATTCTCCTGGCCCAACTCCTTGAGCATGATGTCGAGCGTGCGCTGCGCGCGCTTGAGCACCGAGGTGAACGCTACGTCGAAGCGCACTCCCTGCGCCTTGAGCGAGCGGCCGGCGCGCAGCGCCTCGGCGACGCCCTCATCGGTGAGGTCGACGTCGCGCCAGCCGGTGAAAAGGTTCTTCAGGTTCCATTCGCTCTGGCCGTGGCGCACGAGCACGAGGAGACGATCGCTCATGACGTATTCCCTTGATCGTGTTTGCTGGATTCTTGGAGCATGATCTTTTCCGAAAACCGGTTCCCACTTTTCGGGATCATGCTTCTAGAAATCGGAAAGGCCGAGCACGTCGGCCATCGAGTAGAGGCCGGGCGGCTTGCCGTGCGCCCACAGCGCCGCCTTGACGGCGCCGCGTGCGAACAGCATGCGGTCCTCGGCCCGATGAGTAAGTTCGAGCCGCTCCGCGACGCCCGCGAAGACCACGCTGTGGTCGCCCACCACGGTGCCGCCGCGCAGCGAGGCAAAGCCGATGTCGCCGCGCTTGCGCGCGCCGGTGATGCCGTCGCGCCCGCGTGCGGAACGCTTGTCGAGATCGATTTGCCGGCCCTGCGCGGCCGCCTGGCCGAGCAGCAGGGCGGTGCCGGACGGCGCGTCGATTTTCTTGTTGTGATGCATTTCGACGATCTCGATGTCGTAGTCCTCATCGAGCGCGCGGGCGACGCGCCGCACTGCCGCGGCGAGCACGTTGACGCCGAGACTCATGTTGCCCGACTGCATGATGGTCGCGCGCGCCGCCGCCGCCCTGAGCTTTCCCATGTCGTCGGCGGAGAGCCCGGTGGTCCCGACCACATGCACCTTGCCCGCCTCGGCGGCGAGCACGGAAGCCGCGATGGTCGCCGCCGGCACCGTGAAGTCGAGAATGCCGTCGGCCTGCGCAAGCAGCGGTTTGAGATCGGGCGCGATCTTGACTCCGTTCGCCGGCAAGCCTGCCAGCACGCCAGCATCCTGGCCGATCAGCGGCGAGCCCGGCTGCTCGACCGCGCCGACTACCGCCGCGCCGGGGGTGTCGGCGATCGTCTTGACGAGCGTCCGCCCCATGCGCCCGCCGGCGCCCAGGATCACGAGCCGCATGTCGGCCATGGATCAGTCTCCGGAATTGCGGCCGATATAGCGAGCGAAAGCATAGCGGAAAAGACGAGCTTCAATCCGTTGGCTGCGGGCCGTCGTAGCCCTCGATCACGATGAGGTCGGCGGTAGCAACGCCCTCGCGCAGCACCATCGCCTTCCTGTATTCCGGCGAGCGGTAGCAGGCGAGCGCGGTCGCGTAGTCCTTGAACTCGAGCACCACGTTGCGGCTGCGGGTCTTGCCTTCGAGCGTCTCGTGGGTGCCGCCGCGCACCAGGAATTTCGCGCCGTATTTGCGGAACGGCTCCGCGTTGGCGGCGACGTAGGCTTTGTAAGCCTCGGGATCGGAGACGTCGATGTGCACCACCCAATATCCTTTGGCCATATCCACCTCCTCACTTTATGTTTGGAGCATGATCTTTTCCGAAAAACCGGTGTCCACTTTTCGGGATCATGCTCCTGCCCCTTTGGCGATATCGGCGATGATCGCAGTGGCAACCGCTCGCGGATCTGGCGCCGCGGTGATCGGACGGCCGACCACCAGATAATCGGCGCCGGCGGCAATGGCATTCGCGGGCGTCACCACGCGCTTCTGATCGGCATGGTCGCTGCCGGCGGGCCGGATGCCCGGCGTGACCAGCACCATGTCGTTGCCGACCAGCAAATGCAGCGCGGAACATTCCGCCGCCGAACAGACGATGCCGTCGAGGCCGAGATCGTGCGCGCGCTTGGCGCGGTCGGCGACCAATTCGTCGACCCCGAGCGCGTAGCCGGCCTCGTGCAGGTCGATGTCGTCGTAGGAGGTGAGGACCGTGACGGCGAGCAGCTTGAGGCTCGAGCCCGCTTTTCCTTCGAGCGCCGCGCGCATCGTCTGCGGATAAGCGTGAACCGTGAGAAACGTCGCGCCGAGCTTGGCGATGCTCTCGACGCCCTGTGACACCGTGCTGGCGATGTCGTGCAGCTTCATGTCGAGGAAAACCTGCTTGCCTGCCTGCGCGAGAGCGCGCGCCAGCGGCAATCCACCGGCGTACGCGAGCTGATAGCCGATCTTATAGAACGCGACGGTCTCGCCGAGCCGCTCGACCATCGCCTCCGCGGCCTCGACCGACGGCAGGTCGAGGGCGACGATGAGGCGCTCGCGCGGGCTCAGCGGCATGCGTTTGTTCCTCTCAGCCCATCAGTCTCGCCAACTCGACGAGGCGCCGCGCCAGCGTCCGCAGCAGGGTCGCGCTGCGCTCGTCTTTGAGCTCGTCATTCTCGTTGAAGGCGTGGCTCGCCTCGCGCACGGCAATCTGTTCCGGGATCACGAGCGCGCCGCAGCCAAGCTCAAGCACGTGGCGTAGCGCCATGATCGAGCGCATGCCGCCGTAGGTCCCATTCGAAGCGGCGCCGAGCGCAAACACGCGGTTGCGATAGGCGGCGAGCGTCGGCTCCTTGTTCTCGCGCACCCGGGAGATCCAATCGATCGTGTTCTTGAGCAGCGGCGTGAGCGAGGCGTTGTACTCCGGGCTGGCGATGAACACCCCCTGGTGGGCGCAAAACATGCGCTTGAGCTTCACCGCGTTCTCCGGCGGGCCGGCGCGCGCTTCATGATCGCCGTCATAAAGCGGCAGCGGGAAATCCAGAAGCGAAATCCGCGTGACCTCGGCCTCGGCGCGCGCGATTTCCTTGGCGGCGAGCGCCGCGAGGCGCGCGTTGAACGAGCCGGTGCGGATCGAACCGGCGAGCACGAGAATTTTTGGGATCGGCATCGACGGCTTGCGCTATTAGCGGCGCGGTCAGCCCTTGCGGTAGACCCACACTCGCGCCGGCGGCAGGTTCATCCAGATGCGCTCGGAGGCTTCCGCCGACACGCCGGCAGATACGCGCGGAATCGGCGGCACGACTGCGTAGGTGAATTGGACGAAGGGCGCGCCCGGCAGCAGCAACGCGAGCGCATCGCGCAACAGGCGCACGCGCATGCGCACGGGCTTGGTAAAGAGCGGCAGGCCCGACACCATGGCGGCGGCCGGCTGGCGCATCAGGTTTGAGAGGACCCGGCGCAGGCCATAGGCGTCGGCCTGAATCACCGTCGCGGCCGGGAAGCGAGCCCGCAGCAGCTGGCAAAAGATCGGGTTGAACTCGACGAGCACCAGCCGCGCCGGATCGACGCCGTGGTCAACGAGCGCCTCGGTCACCGGCCCGGTGCCGGGTCCCAACTCGACGACCGGCCCCGGCAGCTCCGGCTCGACGTAACGGGCCATGGCGCGCGCGAGCACGCGGCCGGAGGGCGTCACCGCGCCGGTCGATAGCGGTTTTTCCAACCAGGACCGGATGAACCGGACCTCGTCGTCAAAACGAAGGGGTTTCTTCTCGAGGACCCGGACCGATTGCGATTGCATCATGAGGGGGACGCAGATGACGAAACCGTGATGTTCACCGGTAAAGGGCTCGGCCCCAGGGGTCAAGTATTACCGCCTGGGCTCTACTCAGCCAGGGTCCGGATGGTTCCCGAAACCGTCGAGAAATTCCTTCACCTTGGCAAAGAATCCCGCCGATTCGGGATGGGTCTCGCCGGAGGATTGGCGGTCGAACTCGGCCAGAATCTCCTTCTGGCGCTTGCTCAGCTTCTGGGGCGTTTCCACCATCACCTGGACGTACATGTCGCCGGTTCCGCGCGCACGCAGCACCGGCATGCCCTTGCCCTGCAGGCGGAACACGCGGCCGGACTGCGTCCCTTCCGGCACCTTCACCCGCGTCTTGCCGCCGTCGATGGTGGGGACGTCGAAGCCGCCGCCGAGCGCCGCCGTCACCATGGAGATCGGTACCCGACAATGCAGGTCGGCGCCGTCCCGCTGGAAGAACTGATGCTGAGCGAGGGAAATGAAAATGTAGAGGTCGCCCGAAGGGCCGCCGCGCGCGCCGGCCTCGCCTTCGCCTGCGAGCCGGATGCGCGTGCCGTCCTCGACGCCGGCCGGAATGTTGACCGCGAGCGTACGCTCGCGCGTGACGCGGCCGGAGCCGGCGCAAGTCGGACAGGGATCCTCGATCACCTGGCCGCGGCCGTGGCACGCCGGGCAGGTGCGCTCCATCGTGAAGAAGCCCTGAGCATGGCGAATTTTGCCGTAGCCCCCGCAGGTCGGGCAGGTCTTCGGCCGCGACCCGGCCTTGGCGCCGCTGCCCGAGCACACCTCGCAGGTGACAGCGGTCGGAATGCGAATTTGCGCGGTCTTGCCGTTGAAGGCTTCCGCCAGCGTGATCTCCATGTTGTAGCGCAGGTCGGCGCCGCGCTCGCGCCCGGACGGGCGGCCGCGCCGGCCTCCCCCCATGCCGAACAAATCTTCGAAAATATCGGCGAAGCTCGAAGCGAAATCGGCACCGAACCCGGCGCCGCCTGCGCCCATGCCGTGCTCGAAAGCGGCGTGGCCGAAGCGGTCATAGGCCGCGCGCTTTTGCGCGTCTTTGAGGACGTCGTAGGCTTCGTTGACTTCCTTGAAATGATGCTCGCAATCCTTGTCGCCGGGATTGCGATCCGGGTGGTACTTCATCGCGAGCTTGCGAAAGGCAGCTTTCATATCTGCCTCGCTCGCGCCGCGCGCAACGCCCAGCACTTCGTAATAGTCGCGTTTTGCCATGGCGTGCGATGTCACGAGGCACTTAGAGAACGCGGCAGCGCTGCGTTTTGAAACTCAGATAAGCTACCGACCAGAACATTGGCGTGAAGCCAATTTATCAATGGGACGCGACAGTACATGAGGCGCCACTCCGCAGCGAAGTGACGCCCCATTTAGCTCAAGCCGACTTTTTGTTCTTCTTGTCGTCGTCGACTTCGGTGAACTCCGCGTCGACCACGTCCTCCTTGGCGCCGCCGCCGCCGGGCGAGGAACCCGAAGCGGCGTCGTCGCCGGAGCCGCCCGCGCCCTGCTGGGCCTGGGCATACATGGCCTCGCCGAGCTTCATCGAAGCCTGCGCGAGCGTGTTGGTCTTGGCGCGGATCGCCTCGGCGTCGTCGCCCTTCACGGCTTCCTTGAGATCGGCGAGCGCGGTCTCAATGGCGCGCCGTTCGGTCTCGCCGACCTTCGCGCCGTGCTCGGCAAGCGCGCGCTCGGTGGTGTGGATGAGGGCCTCGGCCTGATTCTTCGCCTCGACCTGCGCCTTGCGTTTCTTGTCTTCCTCGGCGTGCGCCTCGGCGTCCTTCACCATGCGCTCGATGTCGCCCTCGCTCAAACCGCCCGAGGCCTGGATGCGGATCTGCTGCTCCTTGCCGGTCGCCTTGTCGCGCGCGGAGACGTTGACGATGCCGTTGGCGTCGATGTCGAAGGTGACTTCGACCTGCGGCACGCCGCGCGGCGCCATCGGAATGCCGACCAGATCGAACTGGCCGAGCATCTTGTTGTCGCTCGCCATCTCGCGTTCGCCCTGGAACACCCGGATGGTGACCGCGGTCTGATTGTCCTCGGCCGTGGAGAACACCTGGCTCTTTTTGGTCGGGATGGTGGTGTTGCGGTCAATGATGCGGGTGAACACGCCGCCGAGCGTCTCGATGCCGAGCGATAGCGGCGTCACGTCGAGCAGCAGCACGTCCTTGACGTCGCCTTGCAGCACGCCGGCCTGAATTGCCGCGCCGACGGCGACCACCTCGTCGGGGTTGACGCCCTTGTGCGGCTCCTTGCCGAACAGCTGCTTCACCACGTCCTGAACCTTAGGCATGCGCGTCATGCCGCCGACCAGAACGACCTCGTTGACCTCGCCCGCGGAAATGCCCGCGTCCTTGAGCGCCTGACGGCACGGATCGACCGTCTTCTGGATGAGGTCGTCGACCAGCGCCTCGAACTTGGCGCGGGTGAGCTTCATCGTCAGGTGCTTCGGACCGGACGCATCCGCCGTGATGAACGGCAGGTTGATCTCGGTCTGCGTGGTCGAGGACAGCTCGATCTTGGCCTTCTCGGCCGCTTCCTTCAGGCGCTGGAGCGCGAGCTTGTCGCGCCGCAGGTCGATGCCCTGCTCCTTCTGGAACTCGTCGGCGAGATAATTGACGAGGCGCATGTCGAAATCTTCGCCGCCCAGGAAGGTGTCGCCGTTGGTCGACTTCACCTCGAAGACGCCATCGCCGATCTCGAGCACGGAAATATCGAAGGTGCCGCCGCCGAGGTCGTAGACCGCGATGGTGCCGGTCTTCTTTTTGTCGAGGCCGTAGGCGAGCGCGGCCGCGGTCGGCTCGTTGATGATGCGCAGCACTTCGAGGCCGGCGATCTTGCCGGCGTCCTTGGTGGCCTGACGCTGGGCGTCGTTGAAGTACGCCGGAACGGTGATGACCGCCTGCTCGACCTTCTGGCCGAGATGAGCCTCGGCGGTCTCCTTCATCTTCTGCAGGACGAAGGCGGAAATCTGCGAGGGCGAATAGGTCTTGCCGTCCGCCTCGACCCAGGCGTCGCCGTTCGAGGCGCGCATGATCTTATAGGGGACGAGCTTCTTGTCCTTCTCGACCATCGGGTCGTCGTAGCGCCGGCCGATCAGGCGCTTGACCGCGAAGAACGTGCGCTCCGGATTGGTGACCGCCTGACGCTTGGCGGGCTGGCCGACCAGCCGCTCGCCGTCGTCGCTGAACGCGACGATCGACGGCGTCGTGCGCATGCCTTCCGCGTTTTCGATGACCTTTGGCGTCGCGCCTTCCATGACCGCGACACACGAATTGGTGGTGCCCAGGTCGATGCCGATGACCTTACCCATGTTCCGTCCTTTCTTTTTTGGCAGGCCGACCGGGCCTTGGCAGCGCCCGGAAAAGGAAGCATCGCGGATCATTCGCCCGCGGACCGCCCCTCGCTCGACCCCCTGATTCTCATTCCGCCGCGTGGAAAGAGCGGCGGTCGTGGTTCATATAAGGACCGCGATGTTACCCGCAAGCCGTCCGGTCACGAATCCGCGAGCGGCACGACGGTGCGGAAGCGCGCGCGCTAGGTCCGTTTCCGCCTGGGGTTAACGGGACGTTTTGATTGGTATGAGACCGGCAACCCACTCGCTTCGCGGCCTGGAACTGCGTCCGGGCTATCTCGATCGCGCCGACCAGGAGGCCTTGCTTGCGGCCGTCCGCGAGGCGATCCAGGAGGCGCCGCTCTACACGCCGACGATGCCGCGCACTGGCCAGCCGTTCTCGGTGCGGATGACCAATTGCGGGCCGCTCGGTTGGGTGTCGGACGAAGGCGGCTATCGCTATCAGCCGACCCACCCGGCGACCGGCCACCCATGGCCGCCCATTCCGGAACTGGCCTTGCGCGCGTGGCATGACCTCGCGCGCTATACGGCCGCGCCGGAGGCCTGCCTGATCAACGTCTATGCGCCCGCCGCGCGGATGGGCCTGCACCAAGACCGCGACGAAAGGGATTTCGCCGCGCCGGTCCTCTCGCTCTCGCTCGGTGATACCTGCTTGTTCCGCGTCGGCGGGACGCGTCGCGGCGACCCGACGCGCTCGTTCCGCTTGGCTTCCGGGGATGCGGTGGTGCTTGGGGGCGAAGCGCGCCTCGCCTTCCATGGGGTCGACCGGATTTTGCCGGGCACGTCGACCCTGCTGCCGGAGGGCGGACGCATCAACCTCACGCTCCGGCGGGTGCGCCCTTCATGAGACCGCGCCTTACGATGGCCGGATTCTAGGTCATCCGTCCCAAGCTCACGCGAGTGCTGCCATGCCCCCTTTGATCAAATGGCTTTTCCTGGCCTGCCTGCTGACGGCCGTCGTGCCGGCCCAAGCGGCGGAGCCAGTGTTCCCGCTCGGATTGCGGATCGGCCTTATCCCGCCGCCCGGCTTGGTGGTGAGCACCACGTTTCAAGGGTTCGAGGATCGCGACCGCAGCGTCGCGATGATTCTGAGCGAGATGCCGCCGGACGCCTACCCGGCGATGGACCAAGCGTTCACGATCGACGCCCTCAAAGCAAAGGGGATCGAGGCGGAGAAACGCGAAGACGTTACCCTCAAGGAGGGGCACGGGTTCATCGTCGTGGCGCGCCAGCAAATGGGTGGGACGACGGTGCGCAAATGGGCGCTGATCGCCGCTACGAGTACGCTCACCGCAATCGTCACCTTGCAGGTCCCGGACGCGGCCGCCTCCGCCTACCCGGACGATGCATGCCGGGCCTCGCTCGCGAGCTTCGTGGTGCGCGCCAAAGTGCCGAGCAGCGAGCAAATGGCGCTGCTGCCCTATGAAATGCGCGATCTCGCTGGATTCCACATCGTACGCGCGCTTGCCGACGGGTCGGCCCTGCTCACCGACGGCCCCAACGACACGATCACGGCCGCCGACCAGCCGTACATGCTGATCGCCATTCCGCCGGTCCAGGCCCCGCAGCCGGAAGAGCGGGAGGGATTTGCGCGCCGTCTATTGGCCGCGACGCCGGGTGTGAAAGATATCCACATCGTCCGGTCGGAGGCGATGCGGATCGGCGGCCAGCCGGGACATCAGCTCATAGCCGAAGCCAAGGACGATCCCAGCGCGACGCCCATCACCATGGTGCAGTGGTTGCGCTTCGGGCCGGGACGATTCCTGCACATGTTCGGGCTCGCCCGCACGGATGTTTGGCAGGGCGTGTTCACGCGCATGCGCACGCTGCGCGACGGCATCGAGCCGAAGTAACGGACGACAGAGGACGGACGACAGAGGACAGAAAGAAAGAACTGCCCTCACTCTCCATCCGTCGTCTGTCGTCCGTCCTCTGTCGCCTGATCCCCGGCATTATCGTTCGCGGGCGCGGCGGCTGCCTTTGGACCGCCTTTGGTCACGGCGACCATGGCCGGACGCAACACGCGCTCGCCGATCGTGTATCCCGCCTGCATCACCTGCGCGACGGTGCCGGACGGCACCGACGGATCGGGCACCTCATACATCGCCTGGTGCAGGTTCGGATCGAACTTGACGCCGAGCGGCTCGAGCTTCTTGACGCCGTGCTTTTCCAGCACTTTGAGCAACTCGCGCTCGGTCAACTCCACGCCCTCGATGAGCGCCTTCACGGCGGTGTCGGCGCTCTCGCGCAGCTCCGGCGTCACCGCTTCGAGCGCGCGGCGTATGTTGTCGGCGACACCCAGAACGTCGCGGGCAAAGCTCGCGATTCCGTAGACGCGCTCGTCGGCAATCTGCTTCTCGGTGCGCCGGCGCAGGTTTTCCATCTCCGCCAGCGATCGAAGCAGACGGTCCTTGAGGTCGGCCGCCTCACGCGCCAACTCCGCCGCCGGCTCGGGGGCCGTGGCAGGCGCATCTGTTTCCGCCGCCGGCCCGTCGTTACCGGCGGCCTCGGGTCCGGGCACAGACGTGTCCGCATCCGCCATAGCTCTTGGTCCTTTCGGTCAGGTCGATTTCGGTCGGGATATCAGGACTTGAGCGGTAAAAATCAAGCCGTTTACCCGGCGAGCATCTTGCTTATGACTTTGGCGGTGTAATCGACCATCGGAATGATGCGCGCGTAGTTGAGCCGGGTCGGCCCGATCACGCCGATGACGCCGAGAATACGTCCGGCGCCGTCCTGGTAGGGCGCGATGATGGTGGACGAGCCGGAGAGCGAGAACAACTTGTTCTCCGAGCCGATGAAGAGGCGCACGCCCTCGGCAAGTTCGGCGCGCCCCAACAAATCGACGAGCCCGCGTTTGGTTTCGAGGTCGTCGAACAGGAGGCGTACCCGTTCCAGGTCCTCGAGCGCGTTGAGGTCCTCGAGCAGGTTCGCGTGCCCGCGCACGATCAGCTTGCGCTCCTCGTTCTCGCCTCCCGACCAACTGGCGAGCCCGGCCGCGATGATTTTTTGCGTGAGCTGATCGAGTTCGGCGCGGCCGGCCTCGAGCGAGGTTTCCAGTTCGCTCTTGGCTTCCGCCAGGGTGCGTCCGCGGATGCGCGCGTTGAGGAAGTTCGTCGCCTCGGTGAGCGCCGAGGTGGGCAGGCCTTTCGGCAAATTGACCACGCGGTTTTCGACCTGCCCGTCTTCCGCCACCAGCACCACCAGCGCGCGCTCCGGCTCGAGGCGCACGAACTCGATATGTTTGAGCCGTTGGTTGATCTTGGCGGCGAGCACGATGCCGGCCGAGCGGGTGAGGCCCGAGAGCAGCGCCGAGGCCTCGGTGAGGAGTGTTTCCATGGATTTCGACTGCCCGGCGGCGGCAAACTGTGCCTCGATCGAACGCCGGTCGGCATCGCTCACGTCGCCGATCTCCATCAGCGCGTCGACGAAGAAGCGCAGGCCAAGCTCGGTCGGCCGACGCCCGGCGGACGTGTGCGGCGCGTAGATGAGCCCGAGCTGCTCCAGGTCCGACATCACGTTGCGGACCGAAGCGGGCGACAGCGTCATCGGAATGAGGCGCGAGATGTTGCGCGAGCCGACCGGCTCGCCGGTCGCAAGATACGATTCGACGATTCGCCGGAAGATTTCGCGCGAGCGCTCGTTGAGCTGCGCGAGGCTGACCTCGGCGGAGCCGATCGGAACATCGTGCGATATGTGGCGCAGTTCTCTCACGCTAGTGTCCCGATTCCGAAGTTCGCCTGAGTTTGCCGCACGCTCGCTAGCGAACTTCGGAATCGAAGGACACTAGCAACGTTATGATTCTGGTGCCGCTTTGAACCCGAAGTTCGCAACCGGACTTGCGGCGCCATTGTGCGAACTTCGGGTTCGCGGCACCAGCAGAATTGTCCATTCGCACCCACCATTGCAAGGTTTACGAAGCGCTCCGGGCCTTGTGGGCAGCGGAAGGCGCCCGTAAAAGCGTGTCCGGCGGGCATTTCCCGCACCGACCGGAGGTTTCATGCGGCCGAGCCGCCGACAGCCCGACGAATTGCGCAGCATCACGCTCGAGCGCGCGGTCGTTAAATTCGCCGAGGGTTCGTGCTTCGTGAAATTCGGCGACACCCATGTGCTGGTCACCGCGACCCTGGAAGAGCGCCTGCCGCCGTGGCTCAAGGGTCAGGCGCGCGGCTGGGTGACCGCGGAATACGGCATGCTGCCGCGCGCGACGTTGGAGCGAACCCGCCGCGAAGCGTCCGGCGGCCGCCAGAGCGGCCGTACCCTGGAAATCCAGCGGCTGATCGGGCGTTCGCTGCGTGCCGTGGTCGAGCTGGAAGCTTTGGGCGAGCGCCAGATCACGGTCGACTGCGATGTGATCCAGGCGGACGGCGGAACCCGCACCGCCGCGATCACCGGCGCATGGATCGCGCTGCACGACTGTCTCGCCTGGATGAAGGCGCGCGACATGCTGCGCCGCGATCCGCTGCGCGGCCATATCGCAGCGGTGTCGTGCGGCATCTGCAAAGCAACGCCGGTGCTTGATCTCGATTATGCCGAGGATTCCGAAGCGGAGACCGATGCGAATTTCGTCATGACCGGCGACGGCCACCTGGTCGAAGTGCAGGCGACTGCCGAGAAGACGCCGTTCAGCGAAGAACAGTTCGCCGCGCTCCTAGCGCTCGCCCGCAAGGGCATCGCCAAGCTCGTCGACCTGCAGAAGCTCGCGGTGATGTGAGCGAGCGGTCGAGCCATGCATCGGCGGATCACCGGCCGGCTCGTCATCGCGACCCACAACCCGGGCAAGCTCAAGGAAATGCGAGAGCTGCTGGAGCCGTTTCACGTCGAGGCGGTCGCGGCGGACACGCTCGGCCTCCCCGAACCGCCGGAGACCGGCACGAGCTTTCGCGACAACGCGCGCATCAAGGCCGACGCCGCTGCAAACACGGCGGGGCTCGCCGCGTTTGCTGACGATTCCGGGCTCGCGGTCGACGTGCTCGACGGCGCGCCCGGCATTCTGTCTGCGCGCTGGGCCGGCGAGAGCAAGGATTTTCGCCACGCCATGGAGAAGGTCGAGGGCATGCTGCGCGAGCGCGACGCATTCGAGCCGGCGGCGCGGCGCGCGCACTTCGTTTCCGCGCTATGCGTCGCGTGGCCGGACGGCCATCGGGAAGAGTTCGAGGCGACGGTCGACGGCACGTTGGTGTGGCCGCCGCGCGGCGACAAAGGCTTCGGCTACGACCCGATGTTCCTGCCGGACGGCGAAGCGCTCACGTTCGGTGAGATGTCGAGCGAGGACAAGCACGGGCTGCCGCCGCGCGGCCGCGGGCTTTCGCACCGCGCGCGCGCGTTTCTCAAGCTCGCGGAGGCGTGCCTTGGCGCTCGTTGAACCGCTGGCGCGGCACGCGCGTAACGCCGCCGGCGCCGATGATCCCGGATTCGGCATCTACGTGCATTGGCCGTTCTGTTCGTCGAAGTGTCCCTATTGCGATTTTAATAGCCATGTGCGGCACGCGGCGATCGACGAAGCACGCTTCGTGCGCGCGTTTACGGCGGAAATAGCGGCGACCGCCGCGCGCGTTCCCGGTCGCGAGGCGGTTAGTGTTTTCTTCGGCGGCGGCACGCCCTCGCTGATGCAGCCGGCGACGGTCGGCGCGATTCTCGATGCGATCGCGCGCTACTGGAAACTTGCGCCCAACGTCGAGGTGACGCTCGAAGCCAATCCCACCTCGGTCGAGGCCACGCGGTTTCGCGGCTACCGTGCCGCCGGCGTCAACCGAGTCTCGCTCGGCGTGCAGGCGCTCGATGACGCCGCGCTGGCGGCGCTCGGCCGGCTACATTCCGCCAAGGAGGCGCTCGATGCAGTCGCGATCGCCCGCGCAACGTTTCCCCGCTATTCGTTCGATTTGATTTACGCGCGGCCGGAGCAGACCGTCGCCGCGTGGCGCGAGGAGCTCGGCCGCGCCATCGCCGAAGCAGGCGACCATCTCTCGCTTTATCAGCTCACGATCGAGCCGGACACGCCGTTTGCCGCGCTCCATGCCGCCGGCAAGCTGGCGACACCGGACGACGACACCGGCCGCGCGCTCTACGACGCGACCCAGGAGGTTTGCGACTCCCGCGGGCTGCCGGCCTACGAGATTTCCAACCACGCGCGGCCGGGCGGCGAATGCCGTCACAACCTCGTCTACTGGCGCTATGGCGAATACGCCGGCATCGGGCCGGGGGCGCACGGCCGTCTCGACGTCGCGGGCCGGCGCTACGCGACTGCGGCTGAGAAAAACCCGGAGCGATGGCTGGAACTGGTCGAGGCGCGTGGGCACGGGCTCGCGGTGGACGACGTGCTCACCCGAATCGAGCAGGCGGACGAACTGCTGCTGATGGGGCTGCGGCTTGCCGAAGGAATCGAGCTTGCGCGCTATGCGGATGTGGCCGGCAAGCCGCTCGACCCGGAGCGCATCGCCGACCTCGCACAAGGCGGGTTGATCGAAACGACGCCGAACGGGCGGTTGCGGGTCACGGCCGCCGGCTTTCCGGTGCTCGACGCGGTCGTAGCCGACCTCGCCGCTTAAAGCGACTCAGCCGTCCGCCATCCGGGCGGACAGCGACGTGTAGATCCAGCGCAATTCGGCGAGAGCCTCCTCGGTCTCCGCGAGTTTGCGCTCGAACACAGCGATCTGCTCCAGGCATTTTTCCCGGCTGAGCTTGAGCGCCTGCCGCGATGCCTCGCTCCCGTTGGCCGCGATCATTTCCTGTATCTCGGCCAGCGTGAACCCGAGCTTCTTCGCCTTGAGGACGACGGTGAGCCGATCGGCGTCCTTGCGCCCGTAGCGGCGATGGTGACCCTCTCGGCAGGGGCTGAGCAATCCGCGGCTCTCGTAAAAACGCAGCGTGCGCAGGCTTACGTCGAACTTGCGGGCTAAATCTCCAATCGAATAGATCGGCTTATCTCCGTTCCCATCGGCGGGATCGACCGGGCTCTCCACCCAAAAAACGTCGTCCGTGCCGGCAAACAACTCCGGTGAATTGTCGTTTCTCATTCCCATCCCTCATGCGGGTGCTCCCGCGACGGTGCCTTCGCGTGACATATCGGTGACGCTGACCGGAAAAGGAGGAAATGCGCGCGCGAATGAGCAGTAATTTACGGTTAAACGGCAATTATTTCCGGTATTTAGACTTTCATCATGCGGTCTGCGCGCTGCCCTTCCCGCGCCCGGCCGCCTCTAACCCGGCCGCGAGGCGGTCGACGACGAATGCGGCGGGGAAAAACTTCTCCAACTGACCACGGGCGCCGTCGCGCCATTCCCGGTTGAGCGCGAACAGGCGATCGAGCGCGGCGCGGGCAGTCTCCTGCTCGCCCGCCGCGCCGAAGGCTAGCGCGCGCGCCAGGAGCCCGAGTTGAAACGTGTCGCTGGTCAGTTGCCGGGCGTGGAAGACGGCGGCCGCCGCATCGCCGCGCAGGTAGCTGCCGAGGAATAAAAAGAACTCATCGACCGCGGGGCGCACGCCGCCTTCGTCGCCCGCACGCATCAGCATGTCCATGCCTTTATCGATGTCGCCGGTCGCGATCAGGCGTTGCCCGTAGCTGCCGACGGCGCGCATGTCGTATTTGTTGCGCTCGATCGCCCGGTCGCCCGCCGCAAACGCCGCCGGCAGGTCGCCACGGATGAACAAAGTCAGAAAGAGCATTTCATACGCGCGCGCACTTTCCGGATCGAGTTCCACCCCGCGCCGGGACGCCCGCAGGGCGCGTTCGAGCGGCGGCAGGTCGGCCTCATGGGCGTCGAGCCCGTAGAGATATTCCCGCACGTAGAGCGCCGAGAGATAGGAAAACCCGAGCCCGAAACTGGGATCGCGCATGGTGAGCCGTTCGAGGTCCGTGCGCGCACGCGAATGATGTGCCGGGTCGAACGAGCGGAACGACTCCGCGGATTCGAGAATGGCGCGATAGCGGGGATCGCCGGCACCGGCGCCGAGGCTCTTCGCCCGGCCGTGCGCGAAGATGACCCCAAACGGCTGCACCAGCGTCGATGTCAATTCGCGCACGATTCTCTCGAGGGCCACGGCGGGCTCATCGGAAGCGACGACCTCGATCTCCCGGGTCCAGACCACGCCGCCGTCGCCCGCGTCGATCAATCGGAGGTGCAGGCACACGGCACCGTCCTCATGATATTCGGCCGATCCCGCCAGCCGATAATCGAGGCGAGCGTCGGCCGCAGCGCGCGCCGCATCCCAGACGATGTTCACGAGATCGAAGCGCGCGAACGCGTCGCTGAGCGTCGCGTGCAAAGATGCGGCGGATAAGCTGCGCGGTCCCGGCGTTCCGACGACCTCGAACGGCTCTACCAACAGGACCGGCATGCCGTTGCCGGGCGGCAAGGTTTCGACGGAAGCCGCCGCCCCCGCTTCGCCGGCCAAATCTCCCGAACGACCCGTCGCGCGACGCGTGAACGTCGGCACGTAGGTCCCACGCGGCAATGTAATGACGACCGGATCTTCCGCTCCGGCGCTGGCGTAGTAACGCTCGAGCGTCCGGCGCAGCCGCGTCGCCTCCACGCGCACGATTGGATCGATCTGCGGATTGAATTTTGTGCCGCGCTTGAGCACCTCGACTGCGATCACGTAGCCCTTGATGCGGTCGCTGTTGCCTTCGAGCACCGCCTCGACCACGAAGCGCAGAAAGGCCGCAAGCTGCGGCGAGGAACGCATGGCCTCGCTGGCGAGCACGCGTTCGAGCGCTGCGCGAATCTCTCGCGCGCCCGGGCGGCCCCCGCCGGTCCATTCCTGGTTCATTTTGCTGCCGCTACCGCCGCGGCACGGCCTCGTGCTTCTCCGCGAGCAGTCTAGATAATCACTCCGCCGCGCAACGGCGGAGAATCCTCGCGCTCCACTTTGCCGCATCCGCCGGCTATCACGCCACTGCGCAACCGGCGAGCACCGAGATAAAACTACGTTCCGATTGCGTTAAATTAACGACGCGTTTTAGCTGCAATACGGCAAACAAACAAAATGCATCCTCACGTTCCCGACCCGGTGAACGATTTCGGCGCCGGGCTGACCACTTGACCGCCCGACGGGGCAACGCGCAGCACGGCGAGGCCGCGCTGATTGGTGCCGTCGGAACGGAAACGGAAGATGCCGTCGATGCCGGCAAAGCCGGACGGATTAGTGAGAACGTCGTCGGTGAAATGGTGCGGCCCGTTTGCTTTGACAAGTCCAACGACCAGCGACACCGCGTCGTAGGCAAGCGTTGCGGTGCGCACCGGATCCTGCCCGAAACGCGCGCGGTAGCGATTGGAGAAATTGCGGTAGCCCGCGCTCTCCGGTGCCGGGAACCAGCCGCCCTGCAGCGACCCATCGGCGAAGATGCGGGGGTCGTCCCACAGCCCCGTGCCGATCAGCTGAACGCGCTTTGCGCCGGCGCCGGCGGCGGCGAGGGTCTGCGCCACGCCCGGAACCGCGTCGGCGCCGCCGGGGAGAAACACGGTGTCGGCCTGGCGTGCCGCCTCGGCAATGCGGCGCACCGCTTCCTGCATCTGTGCCTTGTCGGACGGGTAGCGCTCGAGCGCGATTACCCGGCCGCCCTTGCGGGCGACGACTTGCTGAAACTCCGCCTCGACCACGCTGCCGTAAGGATTGTCCTGCACCAGTCCGGCAAACGAACGCTTGCCGTTGGCTACCGCATAATCGACTACGCGATCGACATCGGATTCGGGCAGGAAGCTGAGCAGATAAACGCCGCGCGCCGCCACGTTGGCGTCGGTCGAGAACGCGATCATGGGAATACCGCGCGCCCGCGCGCTGGCGCCGGCCGCGCTCACCGTGTGGGCAAACAGCGGCCCGAGGATCACTTCCACGCCCTCGGCAAGCGCATCCTGAGTCGCCTGCTGCGCGCCCTGGGCCGTGCCGGCGTCGTCCTTTATCAGCAACTGAATGTTGGGATTGCTGAACTCGGCGAGCGCCATTTCGGCGGCGTTTTTCATCGATTGCGCTGCAAGCCCGGCGTTCCCGCTGGCCGAGAGCGGCAGGATCAGCGCGACTTTGGTTCCGCCGGTGCCGACGGTCTGGGCGGCCTGCGGGGGGCCGGCGGGCGGCGGGGCCGGATTGTTGCTGCCGAAGCTGAAGAGATCGCCGCCCGGAAAGCCCGAGCATGCCGCAACCAGCATGGCGGACGCAGCGGCAGCCGCAAGTCGCAGATTTTTCACCGCCGAACGCACACGGCCGGCGCTTGGGAACACGTCCACCCTCCCCGACGACGAGAGCAAACCCGTCGTCAATGACCGGTCCAACGGGCGCCATAATGTGGGGGAAGCCCAGCGGAGTCAAAAACTTATAGCCCGCATGACGGGCGCCCCCATGGCCGGTAAGCTGATCCGATGAAGGCGAGGCGATGACCGCGCGGGAGCGACCAGACCCGGCGCCCCAGGGCGTAGCGCGTACCTATGCCCTTGCCGGTCAAACGATCGCGGCGCCGCCGCTCGCGCCCGGGCTCCATTTGGTGGCGACGCCGATCGGCAATTTGCGCGACGTGTCGTTGCGAGCGCTCGAAATCCTGGCCGCCGCGGACGTCATCGCCTGCGAGGATACCCGCGTCACTCGCAAGCTCCTGTCGCATTACGGCATCGGCACGCCGCTCGCGCCCTACCACGACCACAACGCCGCGACGGCGCGGCCGAAACTCATCGCGCGCCTTGCCGAAGGCGCGCGCGTGGCGCTGGTGTCCGATGCCGGCACCCCGCTCGTCTCCGATCCCGGTTACCGCCTGGTGCGCGCGGCGCAGGCCGCCGGGCATCCGGTCACCGCCGCGCCGGGGGCTTCGGCGGTGCTCGCCGCGCTTGCGGTCGCCGGCCAGCCCACCGACCGATTCTTCTTCGAAGGATTCCTGCCCGCTAAGGAAGCCGCGCGGCGGACCCGTATCGCCGAGTTGGCGCGCATTCCGGCGACCTTGGTGCTGTTCGAGACCGGCCCGCGCCTCGCCGCGGCGCTCGCCGACCTGGCGGCCGGCCTCGGCGAGCGCGAGGCGGCGATCTGCCGGGAACTGACCAAGCTGCACGAGGAAGTTCGGCGCGGCACTTTGGCCGAACTCGCCAGCGCCTATCGCGAACTGCCCGAGCCGCGCGGCGAGATAGTCATCGTCACCGCGCCGCCCGCGGAACCGCAACCCGCCGGCGCCGAAGAAATCGACGCGCTGCTGCGCAACGCGCTCGGTCGCCTCTCGGTGAAGGACGCGGTCGACGAAGTCGCCGGGGTTTCCGGACAGCCGCGGCGCGACGTCTATCGCCGCGCGCTCGCCCTTAAGGCGGACAGCGATGGCGCGGCGGATTGAGCCGCCGCGCGCCGGCACCCCGGAGCGGCGCGCGGCGTTTGCGCGCGGCCTCTCGGCTGAGAGTCGAGCGGCGCTGCTGTTGATCGCGAAGGGCTACCGCATCGCCGCGCGGCGCTGGAAGAGCCCGGTCGGCGAAATCGACATCGTGGCGCGCCGGCGCAATCTTCTGGTGTTCGTCGAGGTCAAGGCGCGCCCCGGCTTCGATGAGGCGGCATTCGCCGTCACGCCCTACCAACGCCGGCGCATCCTCTCGGCCGCGCGCGCCTGGCTCGCGCGCCATCCTGACGACGCGACCTGCGCAATACGCTTCGATGCGGTGCTGGTCGTGCCGTGGCGGTTACCGCGGCACATGCCGGGGGCGTTCGATGAAGACGGATGACAGAGGACGGAGGACAGACGACAGATAAGAAAGAATGCTGTTTTCTGTCCTCGGTCCTCTGTCGTCCGTCGTCTGCTGCGCGCTTAAGCGCGCAGTTTTTGAAAGAAGCCCGCCACTTGGCCGCGCACGCGCCCTGCCACCATGCCAAGATCGTCGGCGACCGCCTTCACGGTCTTGGCGTTGCCGCGGGTGTCGGCGGTCGCTTCGCTCACGCGCCCCACTTCCGCGACAGTCTCGATAGTGCGCTTGGACGCGATGTCGGCGCTACGGGCGATCTCGCGGGTGGCGGCGCCCTGCTCGGTGACAGCCGCCGCGATGGTGGCGGTGATGTCGCCCACTTCGCGGATGGTGCGCTGGATCGTTCCGATCGCGTCGACCGAGCGCACCGTCGCCTGCTGCATGCCGGCGATCTGGGCGGAAATCTCTTCGGTCGCTTTGGCGGTCTGCCCGGCGAGCGCCTTCACTTCGCTTGCGACCACGGCAAAGCCGCGCCCTGCTTCGCCCGCGCGCGCCGCTTCGATGGTGGCGTTGAGCGCTAGCAGGTTGGTCTGCTCGGCGATCGCGGTGATCAGCTTGACCACGTCGCCGATCCGTTTTGCCGCGTCGTCGAGCGCTTTGATTTCGGCGTTGGTGCGTTCGGCTTCCTCGACGGCTTTGCCAGCGATGGCGTTCGAATGGGACACTTGCCGATCGATCTCCATGACGGACGATGACAATTCCTCGGCCGCGGACGCGATGTCGTGGACGTTGCTCGAGGCCTCGCTCGAGGCGGCGGTGGCGCTCTCCGTCCGGCTCGAGGCCTGGTCGGCCGCGCCGGCGAGCTGCGCCGAGGCGTCCACCATCCGCTCGGCGATGCGACCGAGTTCCGTGACCGTCGCCTCGACGTCACCGCCGAAGCGCTCGATCTCCGCCCCCAGTTCGTCCTGGCGCTTCGCCCGGGTCGCGGCCTCGTCGATGATGGTGCGGGTGAGTTCGTCGTTGCGGCGCATGGCTTCCTGGAACACGCCGATCGCACGCGCCAGCTCTCCGACCTCGTCACGCCGGTCGCCGAAGGGAATGTCGACCGCGGTCCCGGCCGCGACCGCCGTGGTGACGCGCGTGATCTGCGCGAGCGGGCGCGCCACCGCGCGCCAGATGATGGCGATACCGAAGCCGACCAGCATGATCGCGGCGGCGGCCAGCGGCGCGAGGACCAGCCAGGTGCGCCGGACCTCCTGATCGAGTTCGCCGTAGAGCCGCTTGAGCTCGTCGTCGTAGAATTTTCCTAAGCGCTCGATGTCCTTGTTGAGGGCCTTGCGCACGCTGCGGTTGGCGTCGTTGTCGCCCCATTCGCGGCCGGCCGCCGCATTGATCTCGGTGCCACGGCGCGCCAGCTCTTCGCGGAACTTCATGAACTGGTCGACCCGCCCGGCGAACTCGCCGAAATGGCTGGCGCCCGTCGCGCTCTCGAGCCGCTTCCACTCGGCCATGATGCCGGCGAGGCGCTTGTTGAATTGGCGTATACCCTCGGCATAGACCTTCACGGTCGGCGGATCCGACGACATGTAGACGCCGCGCGATTCCATCACGATCGCGTAGATCATCGCGTCGACGCGCTCGACGTTAAGCGCTCCCTGCGAAGCCGACTCGATTTCGACGGTGAGGGCCGCGTGGCGCACGGAATTGAAAACCGCGGCCCCGGCAAGCGCGACCGTGGCGGCCGCCAGCAGCGCGAAGATCGTATAGAGCTTGACGGCAATTGAGAGCTTTGGCAGCGCGACCATTCCAACCTCGTACCCGCCCCGGCTGCGCGCGGGGACCCCGGGTTGGACAATGGCCATAATGTGTTAACTACCGGTTTGCGCGGATGCATTCACGGGGAACGGAAATGGGGCTTTCGGTCGCCGCACAGATGGATCCGATCGAGCGGATCAACATCCAGGGCGATTCGACCTTCGCGCTGCTGCTGGAAGCCCAGGCACGCGGGCACTCGCTCGCCTATTACACGCCCGACCGCCTCGCCTTGTACGACGGCCGCGTGTTCACGACCGTGCAGCCGCTCGAGGTCGTCGATCGCGCCGGCAGCCACTTTACCTTAGGTGAGCCGCGGCGCGCCGAGCTCACCGACTTCGACGTGGTGCTGCTGCGCCAGGATCCGCCGTTCGACCTCGCCTACATCGCGACCACGCACCTGCTCGAACGCATCCAGCCGAAGACGCTCGTGGTCAACGACCCGGCCAACGTGCGCAACGCGCCGGAGAAGGTGTTCGTCACGCTGTTTCCCGACCTGATGCCGCCGACGCTGATCACCCGCGACCTCGACGAGATCAAACGGTTCCGCGCCGAGCACGGCGACATCGTGATGAAGCCGCTCTACGGCTGCGGCGGCGCGGCGGTGTTCCGGCTCGCGCGCGAGGACCCCAACTTCGGTTCGCTCTACGACCTGTTTGCGACCATGCTGAAAGAGCCGTGGGTGGTGCAGCTTTATCTGCCGGCGGTGAGCAAGGGCGACAAGCGCATCATCCTGGTCGACGGCGAGTTCGCCGGCGCGGTCAACCGCGTGCCGCAGCCGGACGACCTGCGCTCGAACATGGTGCGCGGCGGCGACGCGCAGGCGACCGAGCTGACGCCGCGCGAACGCGAGATTTGCGCCCGGCTCGGCTCGGCGCTGCGCGAGCGCGGCTTGCTGTTCGTCGGCATCGACGTCATCGACGGGTATCTCACCGAGATCAACGTCACCTCGCCGACCGGCATCCGCGCGGTCAAGCGGCTGGGCGGCCCGGATATCGCGGCGCTGATTTGGGACAAGATTGAAAAAATAAGAGGCGAGTAGCGAATAGCGAATGGCGAATAGTCAGAAGAACGCCGGCGCCGGTTTTCGCTATTCGCTATTCGCTATTCGCCATTCGCTATTCGCCTTTTCCTCACTGCACCACCACCGTCGCCTTCATATACGGATGCAGGCTGCAGAAATATTCGTACGAGCCCGGCGTCGCGAAGGTGAAGGAGAACTCGTCGTTGGTGTCGAGCGCCTTGGATCTGAATGTCTTGCCGGTGGCGACCACGGTGTGGGGTATGTCGTCGTCATTGACCCAGGTCACGGTGGTTCCGGCCTTCACGGTCAGCTGTCCCGGCCCGAAGGTGTAATTGTCGATCTTCACCGTTGTGTCGCCCGCTGCGACGACCGGCGCGAGGCCGGCCGCCGTGAGCGCGGCACCCACCAAGGCGGCGCCGACAAAGCGCCGCCACATGCTTGCATCGATCTGCATCTTTACGCTCAGCCCTGCAGCGGACTGTCCACGATGGCGAGGCGTTGGTCGCCGCGCTTGAACGTGACGTTGGCGATGCCGAGCACCGAGCGCAGCTTGTCGTCCGGGACCTTGAGTGGCCCGGGCGAGGGCGCGGTGCCGGGCGCGGGCTGCGGGAACGCGGTCGAGCGCGCGGTGTGGAAGGTGACGTTGCCTTCGACCTTCTGCATCACCTGGTGGATGTGGCCGTTGAGCACGGTGACCGAGCCGAATTTCTTGAGCAGCTCGAGCGCGCGGCCGCCGTCCTCGGTGCCCCAGCCCCACTGCTCGTAGACCACCCACAGCGGGATGTGGGCGAACACCACGATCGGGGTCGAGGCCGACTTGCCCTTGAGGTCGTCGGCGAGCCAGGCGAGTTGCTCGTCGCCGAGCGCGCCGAGACCGCCGGCCTTGAGGTTCATCACGTTGACGAGGCCAACGAAGTGCACGCCGTCCTGGTCGAAGCTGTACCAGCCGGTGCCCTTGGCGTTCTTGCCGTAGCGGTCCTTATAGAGCTTGACCTCTTCGTCGATGATGTCGTGCTCGCCCGGCACGTAGTGAACCGGGAGGCCGCTGGTCCCGATGATCTGGTCGGCGTCGTCGAACTCCTTCGGCTTCGACAGATGGGTGATGTCGCCGGTGTGGATCATGAAGGCGGGCTTCGTCGGCAGCGCCTTCACCTTGGCGATCGCCTCCCCGAGGGTGCCGGAGGCGTTCGGGTTGGCCGGCTTGTCGAAGCCGATGTGGCTGTCGCTGATCTGCAGGAAGGTGAGGCCGCCGGCCGATGCCGCCTGCGCCTCGCCGATGATGCCAAGCGAGCGCGGCACGCCGCCGCCGATCGTCCACAGGACGCCGGCCCCCGCCCAGGTCATGCACTTGAGCACTTGGCGCCGCGAGGCGCCTTCGTCGTCGTGAATGGTATCGTGATCGCTCATTGCCGTTCTCTCCGGTTGCAACACGGGACAGCCGAGAAGACCGGGCGGGGCGCGGGTTTATTCCCCGGATTTTTGCAGGCGCGAAGGCGGGCGGAGCGTCCGCCAAGGGGCGTTTTGGGTGCTACGCGGGGACCGTTTCGGGCACAATGTGGCGGTCGGGGGTCGGCGGTGCCCCGCCGGGCGACCCGTTCGCCTCGCGAGATAGCCTGGACGGCGCCTTGGCTGCCTCCGCGGGTCCATCCGGCTGCGGATTTACAGGAAAATACAGGGCGTCTCCCTCCGCGTCGTCCTGTTCCGGCTGCCGCATGGCTTCCAATCGCCGGGCAGCTGCGTGCAGACCCTCGAGAGCTTTCTGCACGTCGGCCTCATCCGGCTCGGCCGAGTCGACCGGCTCGGCCGATGGCCGGCGCGCAATGAACTCTCGCACCCTGATCGTTTCCTGGATGCTCTGGGCCATCGCCAGTAGCCGCTCGACGATCCGCAGCAGGTCGGCGACGTCCGCGAGGCTGAGCACGCCGTCGGCAAGCCCGTCCATCACGACGTCGATCGCCGCCTCGGCATCCTCGGGCGTCCTGATGCGCGGGAGCGCGAAGGCAATCCGGCGGTGCCGGCCGGTCGGCACCGCCCGCTCCATGCACAGCCGCATGGCGGCCGGTTCGCCGCTCTTGGCGCGCTCCATGATGTCGTTCACGGCCGCCTCCGCCCTGGCCTCGTAGGCAGCCTCCAGCGCGAGGGTCTTCTTATTGAGGGCGCCGGGCGGCCGGCCGGCCGGATTGCCGCTTTGTCCTGGTAGGAATTTCATTGTGGTAACTCCTTTGGTATACCCACTCAACACTATTACGATTTGCGTGTCAAGCGCAAGGTCTGGAAATGTTGGTAGATATTTCATCTCACACTCAACACCTTCATACGGACAAGAAATGAATGAAAGTAGTTGATGAGGAATCGACCGCAAACCTGCACGTTCCCGAATTGTTCTTGCCGTGCCTCCCGCCCTCCGCTACCCTGGCTTGTCAGGGGTCGGCATGGTCCAACGCGTTGCGACGGTGGCGTTCGAGGGCGTGGAGGCGCGCGGCGTCGACGTGCAGGTCCAGGTCGCGGCCGGCATGCCGGCGTTCCAGATCGTCGGCCTGGCCGACAAGGCGGTGTCGGAGGCGCGCGAGCGGGTGCGGTCAGCACTGATCGCCTCGGGGCTCGCTTTGCCGGCCCGCCGCATCACGGTGAACCTTGCGCCCGCCGACCTCCCCAAGGAAGGCAGCCACTACGACCTGCCGATCGCGCTCGGCCTGATGGCGGCGATCGGGGCGATCCCGCCCGACGCGCTCGACGGCTACACGGTGCTGGGCGAACTCGGCCTCGACGGCTCGATCGCGGCGGTCGCGGGCGTGCTTCCGGCGGCGATCGGCGCCAATGCGCGCGGCGACGGCCTCATCTGCCCGGCGCGCTGTGGCCCGGAAGCCGCCTGGGCGAGCCCGGAGATGGAGATCATCGCTGGCGCGTCGCTGATCCAGCTGGCCAACCACTTCAAGGGCTCGCAGGTGCTGTCGCGCCCGCAGCCCAAGGTGCGCGAGATCGAGGAAACGCCGCTCGACCTTGCCGACATCAAGGGCCAGGAGAGCGCCAAGCGCGCGCTCGAAGTCGCGGCCGCCGGCGGCCATAATTTGTTGATGGTCGGGCCGCCCGGCGCCGGCAAATCCATGCTCGCGTCACGCCTGCCCTCGATCCTGCCGCCGCTCGCGCCCGCCGAGCTTCTCGAAGTGTCGATGGTGCAGTCGATCGCCGGCGAAATCGCCGAAGGCGCGCTCACCAACCGCCGGCCGTTCCGCAGCCCACACCACTCGGCGAGCATGGCGGCGCTGGTGGGCGGCGGGCTCAAAGCACGCCCGGGCGAGGCCTCGCTCGCGCACCACGGCGTTTTGTTTTTAGACGAGCTGCCGGAGTTCGCCCCGCAGGTGCTCGACTCGCTGCGCCAGCCGCTCGAGAGCGGCGAGATCGCGATCGCGCGCGCCAACCACCGCGTCACCTATCCGGCGCGCTTCATGCTGGTCGCCGCCATGAACCCGTGCCGCTGCGGCCGCGCCAACGATCCGGGCTTCGCCTGCCGGCGCGGGCCGGTCGAGCGCTGCGCGGCCGAGTATCAGGGACGCCTGTCGGGCCCGCTGATCGACCGCATCGATCTGACCATCGAGGTGCCGGCGGTCACCGCCGCAGACCTGATCCTGCCGCCGCCCGCCGAAGGCAGCCGCGAGGTCGCCGCCCGCGTAGCCCGCGCGCGCGAGCTTCAAACGACGCGTTACGCCGCGCTCGAAGGTGCCGTACGCACCAACGCCGCCGTGCCCGGCCCGGCGCTCGAAGAAGTGGCAAAGCCCGACGCCGCCGGCCTCAAACTCCTGCGCGAAGCCGCCGACGCCATGCGGCTTTCCGCCCGCGGCTACACCCGCGTGCTGCGGGTCGCCCGCACGCTCGCCGACCTCGACGGCGCCGCGACCGTCTCGCGCGTGCACCTCGCCGAGGCGATCTCGTATCGCACGCTGGTCGACGAGGTGCGGAAGGCGGCGGTGGCGTGAAGCCCTTTGACGCAATCCGTATCTTGACTTTGCGCGTTCGTAGCCCAAATGTGCTACATCCGTCGAGAGGTACATAGCCATGGGCAAGACCGAGACTATCCGCGCGCGCGTTGCGCCTCGCCTCAAGCGCGATGCTGAAGCCGTTCTCAAGAGGATCGGGTTGACGCCGAGCGAGGCGATCACCCTGTTCCTCACCCAAGTCAAGCTTACAAAGGGTCTGCCATTCCCTGTGCGCGTGCCGAACGCGGAGACGAGGCGCGCGATCCGCGAGGCGCAGGAGAGAAAAAATCTTCAAACATTCAAAAGCGTATCGGATTGGGCAAAAAGCGTACGGGAAATGTAGCGCCACGCGATGCGGCACATTACCGAACGGAAACGATTCCGAGATGATCTCAAAAAACAGCTAAGGCGTGGGAAGGATCGCGAGGAATTGCTCGCCGTAGTCGAACTGCTTGCGGCAGATGGGGCGCTACCACCGGCATATCGGCCGCACATACTGACGGGAGACTGGAAGGGCGTATGGGAATGCCATATCGAGCCCGACTGGTTACTGATCTATGAAGTTACCGCGACCGAAGTTGTGCTAATCCGAACCGGAAGCCACGCCGATTTATTCTGATCGCTAAAAAGCACCGGCCTCGGCGGATGCGACGAAGATCGATGCATCCCGATCGAGGCCGGCTATGGATAGCTTTATTTGTTCAAGCCGAATTATAATTACTTCGTATGCCCCGGGGCGTAGTCGGAGGCGCCGGGGTGGCCCTTGACGCTGCCCTTGTCATGCATCTGGTCGCCGGGCGAATAGCCGGAGGCGCCGGGTTCGCCCTTCACCGAGCCTTTGTTCTGCATTTCGTGGCCCGGCGTCCGGCTCGGTGTCGAGCTTTGCGCGAGCGCCAGACCGGTCGATGCCGCGAACAACCCAGCGGCCGTCAACACGAGGAATTTGCGGGTCATCACGAAGCCTCCGTTGTTTGTGTTGCGGTCCGCCGTGCGGCGGCACACGGTGGGGAACGCGACGGGTAGAGCACCGGTTCCGTGGGGCTATCGCCCCTTGCGGCAACATCGTACCGGCCCATATTCCTGTTTCCCATCATCCGGCCGCAGTAATCTTGACGCGTGACAAAAGGAGGCCGCCATGAGCTTCTTCCCCGCGAAGGATCCGGTCCTCGGCAATGCGCGTCTCGCGCGTGCATTTGGCCGAGGCGATCTCGTACCGCACGCTGGTCGACGAGGTGCGCAGGGCCGCGGTGGCATGAGCTGCTACTGACCCCCGAAACATCGGTGTGTCGCCGCTAGAACGTATGGCGTCGATGGCATATCTATCGCCTAGCGTTGGGATAAAATACCCATCATGACTATACCGGCCCCGATAGCGGAATTCTTCCGAATGAAAAACGAGCACGACGATGTCGGACTGGCCTCGTTATTCACCGAGACGGCCAGCGTTGTTGATGGCGGTGAAGGAAAGGCGATGCAGGGCGCCGACGCTATCAAAGGATGGATAAAAAAGTCGATCTCTGGCCTCGACCTGCACACCGATGTCCGTTCTTGTAGGGAACAAAGTAGTGAATGGATTGTCGACACCGTTATGGCCGGTGACTTCAAAGCAAGCCCTGCGCGCTTCGAATATTTCATCACTCTTAGTGACGATAGGATTTCGGCTCTCCGGGTGGAATTTCGCGGTTCCTTGCGAACGGAAATTTGATTCATGCGCAAGATGACGCTGCGCAGGTTGCGCGACACATGAGGAGTCCGCCATGAGCTTCTTCCCCGCGAAGGATCCGGTTCTCGGCGATGCGTTCAGCTGCGACGCGATCGAGATGGCGATCGTGCCGCGCACGGTCGACCTCGGCGGGCTCACGGTGCGGCGCGCGCTGCCGTCGGCGCGGCGGCGCATGGTCGGGCCGTTCATCTTTTTCGATCATTTCGGGCCGGCCGAGTTCCGCTCCGGCGCTGGCCTCGACGTGCGCCCGCACCCGCACATCGGGCTCGCCACGGTGAGTTATCTGTTCGACGGCGAGATCGTGCACCGCGACAGCCTCGGCACGCTCGCCACCATCAAGCCCGGCGACGTCAACTGGATGAAGGCCGGACGCGGCATCGCCCATTCCGAGCGCACCGACGAGAAGCGCCGCGGAGGCGGCGAGCACCTGCACGGCCTGCAGTGCTGGAACGCGCTGCCCGTCGCGCACGAAGAGAGTGCGCCCGATTTCATTCATCACGGCGTCGACGAGCTGCCGGTCATTGCGGACGACGGCAAGACCGTGCGGCTGATCGCAGGCAGCGCCTACGGCGCCAAGTCGCCGCTCGAAACCACCTGGGACACGCTGTTCGCGGACGCGAGTCTTGCGGCCGGCGCACGCCTGCCGGTCGACGCCGATTACGAGGAGCGCGCGATCTACGTGGTTTCAGGCGAGGTCGACATCTCCGGCGACCGCTTCGGGCCCGGGCAGTTGCTGGTGCTGCGCCCGGGCGACCGGCTTGCCGTCGATGCGGTGGGCGACGCGCGCGTGGTGCTGGTCGGCGGCGCGCCCATGGACGGGCCGCGCCACATCTGGTGGAATTTCGTGTCCTCGCGCAAGGGCCGCATCGACGCCGCCAAGGCCGACTGGAAGTCCGGCCGCTTCGATCCGGTGCCGGGCGACGACGAGTTCATCCCGCTGCCGGAAGGGTGAGCCGGCGCAAGCGCCGCGACCGCGGCGGCCCTTGCCGGGGCGCCGGGAAACGCCCATCATACGGAGGAACGGCCTGGGGTGCCGCCTTTGGCATTGAAATCATTAGGTTTTTACGGCCGGTTCCACACTGGTTACACACATTTAACCGTAGGGCAAGATAGGCCGGCGCGGGCTCACCGTGGCCCGCTCTGCCTGCCCGTTGACATCCAATCCGGGAGCCTCTAGCCGATCGGGTGAGCGTCGGCCTTTGCTCCATGCGACCGGCCTGCCCATGACCGAAGGCAGGTCGCGCTAAGGGTCCCCCGTAAGGGAGGGCTCCGCCATGGACCCCGCCACACCGGACATCACCCCCGAACCGCTTGCCGTCTCGCCGGCCGCTGCCGCGGCCATGCTCGGCTATTCCAAGCGGACCATCTCCCGATTGATCAGCGCCGGCAAAATCGAGGCCCGCAAGGACGGCACGCGCACACTCGTTGATGTCATGTCGTTGCGAGCCTACTACCTGTCGCTGCCGACGATTGACGGACCGGCGCCGCTGCCGTGCTCGATCCGCGCACCGGTGCCGCGTCGGAAGCGCAGGCGATCGTGAGTGCGGTCAGCCGTTGCGGCCGGCGGCAGACCGTCCCGATCGAATTTTGTGAATGAAGACGAGTTTACTGTGTTGCTTGTGAGCCCATCCGTGCCGGACTAAAGATTGGCCGACCCTTCCTAAGTAGATTTACCCCATGACATCCAAAAACGTGTTGAACTACGGTTCCGCAAACGCGCGGTGGCTGTGGAACCCCACCGCAGTAGCATGTTGAGGTGCAAATCTGCGCATGACCAATGCAGTCACAAACCGGGTCGAAGCCGCATTCGCAGCTTCCAGTTCCTGCCGGACATGGACGCGGCGCCGCCGAAGCCCCGCCAAGCAGAAGTCCAAATGCAATCATCACGGCCGCAAATGTGTTTAGCATGATGTGCCTCTAAGTTGCGCCTTGCTCTTTATGATATCTAAACTTATTTGCAATTGCAAGGCGGGAGTCCTATAGGAACGCAAGCACCACCGGGCGAAGTCCCGGCGCGCCGGCAAGGCCACCTTTCGCGGCTTCGCGCCGTGCGGCGCCCTTCGGCGTGGTGCTTAGCGTTAGCGCCATCGCTCTATTCGGCTTCGGCCTCTATCGCTTGCTGGCATCGTGAGCAGATTGGCAGCGAGCCGCCACGGTGCGACCATGACGACTGTCTATCTCGAATTCAATCAAAGCTCGACCATGCGGGAGCGGGGAGCCGGCGCCAATCTTCCAATCCCGGACTCCGTCTCTCTGAAGGACGACTTCGCAATCAGATATCGGCAACTACAGCGGAACAAACACTTCGGACTGGAGCACGCATCGACTCGCTTCCAAGTCTACAGCTTGCAAGATGACATGGAACGAAGCCCGGATGAATTGCTGGCAACCGGCGAATATCCAAGCCAGAACATCGATGATCGCATTCGAGTCGATCTTTGCGTCATCGATTGGTTCCAGCGCCAAATGATAACCGTAGATGTCGAACCGCTCCCCGCCAGCACCAACTGAGGGAGATACACATGATCACGAAGCCCACGAAGGCCGATCTAGAATACGAACTCTCCAGCGCACAGTTTACACGCGAGAGGGCCATCACTGCGGTTCTGCGCGCACTTGTGCCACCTCCAACGGGAGCACCCAGCGAAAGCGTCCATTACCAGATGACGCCTGCGCTATCGAGCGCTTTGTACAAGCTCAAACTTGCGTCGGATTGGTGCGTCGGCGCGAAAGCGCAACTAGAAGAACTCGACGAAACTAAGCATGAGCCCGAGCCCGGCGGTTGAATTCATCGATAGAGCCGCTGAAATAGTCGGCTTCTGCCTTGTGCCGCAGCCGATACCGCGTTTCGTCGTATGCGTGATCCACGGACTCGCTATCAACGTCTTCGGGGTCCGTCTCGGATCGAGGAATGTGCGGAACTGTTTCCAACCACGCCTTACAATTGCTGGTGATGAACAAGCCGGGAATTTCTCTGATACCCGATTGCGATGGCTGAGTCGCCAGCAAGCGGCGCCGCAACTGCGATAGCCCCGGTCGGCGTGATCCGGGGCTCTTGTCGGCCGGCAGCCATTCGATTCCACGATGACGAACGCCCGTGATGAAGACCGCTTGTGCGAAGTCTTCCGCTACCGAACCGGTCGGCGCACCCGCCACAAACGGCCGCGGCGTGAAAATTTGATCGTCAGCCGGGCCGGGCTTGACGCGGCAAACCCATTTGCCGATTGCCGGGTCCTGATAGCGCAAGCCAAGCTCTATTTCCCGCTCGATCATGCCGCGCGCGATGTCGGCAGCGCCGATGCGCAAGCCTTCGTTTAGTTGATCCTTATGGCAGCCGTACCATTCAAAAAATCGGATCAGGTCGCCGCGGATGAAGTAGAGCTTGCGGCCATCGGGAAGCGTGATCGATGTGCCGTCGCTTTCGGCGTAGTAGCCGATGGAGAAGGGCCGCTTCTCGCCGTAGTCCAACGCTCGATCGATGCGCCACGTCGGCGGTATCAAGCTCGGATGGATCGACTCCAGGACGGCGTAGGCGCGCACCTCGGGGAAGATGTCATCGATCGCACCGCCCGACGTGACGGCCCACGACCCTTTGATCCACGCTTCTTCGTGCGCCGGAGTGACGGCCGCTGCCTTGATGCGAACCGGGTAGGTCGGATCGGTCATGAGCAAGAGCGGGTTCTCTTCCAGCGTCCCGTAGACGACCCGCCGATCAGGCTCACCGGGAGTCTTGATGGCCGGGCCGATGATGTGGTCCGGGTGCTGATTAGCGAGACACTGAAACCGCCGATTGACCCACGTGTGTCCTTTGCCAAGCGGGTTCGTGGTCGCACGCATCTTCCTGCGCATGCCGGGAACAGCGGCGCGCAAGCACGAAAACATGGCACGATAGACCGTGTCGTCCAGCCAACTCGTAAGCTCTTCCCACAGAATCCAGGAGTAGGAGTGCCCGTGATAGTTCTGCCGGTACGTCGTCATGTCGTCCAGGTGGGCAAGGTGCAGCTGCTCCCCGGTCGGCCAACGCCAGATGCCTTTGTTTTGGTTGTAGGTCGCGGACGGCCATATCGGTGGTATGAACTTCTCACAAAGCGCTTTGACTTCCTCCAGGGCCGGAACCTTGTGACGCAACACAAGCCCGCGGTGCGCCGGTCCCCAGAGGCCGATGTCCTGCCAGAAGTCGCACAACCCGAGGAGCGTCTTGCCGTCGCCGCGGCAGCCCGCAAATAGACCCTCCTCTTCGGGCAGGCTCAACCATGCCTCTTGTGAGCCCGATTGAGCACAGAGGGCGACTTCCCGGTAAAGCTCTTCCTCTGCGGTCGTGATGAACGGGACCGCTGCATTGTCGCGCAAGATGTAATGGTGCGCGCGAATTCGTGTGAAGGCTTCCATTTATTTGTTTCCTTTTTTATTTTCTGAAAGGGTTGGCCTCGATCCGTTCTGTGCGAGGTGCGTAATCGGGCACATAGCCTCTGGCGAGGGGTATGCCACTTCCGCGGGTACCCCATAGCTCCTCCTGCTAAGCGTTAGACACCCCCGGTCCGACCAACTAGGCAATAGCTCCCGTACGCCCTCGAATGCGGCTACCTGAGCCGCGCTATTGCTGCGGCTCTAAGACTTCTAATGCGTCGTTCCACACGTAAGCCCACTAGTTCCACACGCGGCAGCGCGCCTAAGCGCCTGTTTTCAGCCCTCGATCGAGCCCGCCAGCGAAGCTATGCGTTAGATGCAGTGGTTAGGCATTAACGTTAACGCGCGGGTCCTGACGGAGGCTCGCCGCGGTCGCGTTAACCCTATTTGTTGATCACGTCTGAGGCCCCCACCTTAAAAATTAACGTTAACGACCGAGGCCGCCGTCATGCGACCCGAAACCCTCCCGGCAGCGGTGGCCCGGCGCCGACGCGGTCCCTGCGATCCGTAGGCGGTTCATCGTCGGGCTTGCCGATCGGCACACCGACGCGCGGGTCAAGACGTTCGCCAGATGGACCGATCGGGTATGGATTCGCTGGAGGTGTCGCGGCCATCTCGCACAGCTGCTCGATGTCAGGACGAAGCTTCAGCAAGAACCGGTTGCGATAGCCTTGCCGGATCAAATGCTCGGGGCTCGTGACCCGATGCTCGATGCCCGCTTCCGTGTACGCTCGATCGAGCGAAGAGCCCTCGACGATGACGACGTGAGGCAATGGCGGCTGTAGCTGCCCGCTGCCATCATAGAACAACGTCGCTTCAATGAGGCGCTTGCCGGCAAATGTCTCTTCGTATGCCTCAACCGAGTTCGGCGGAGCAGCAACGGCAAGGACGTTCTTTGGAGGCGCGACCGATCCCGGCGCTTCAACGAGCGTCGTGAAGTCGCTATCGATCGCACGCATCGGCGCCGGTTGCGGACCGGCAAGGCGCACGACACCACCAAGCTGTACGCTATGTTCAACCTTCTCACCGTAGACTTCAGGAAGCAACGACGTGACGGCTTTTATCAGCAATTGCGGATTTGGTGGCTTCTCGATCATGACCTGAACGAGTTGGCCATCAGCATCACGCTTAAAGACATCGGTAATCGGGCGCGGTGCGTGCACCATCTCCCACAGTTCGGGATCGAGCGCATCGGCAGCGAGCTTAGGATCAACTTCAAATACTGGATAGCCGCCTTGTGAGAAAAGCGGTTCGCGTGTGCCGTTGATCGCCAAGTCTCTGAGCTTAGAATCGATCCTGAGAATGCTGAGCTTGCGCGCAAGGATCACGTGCCGATGCCAATATGATGTTTGCTCCATCCACGTGACCCAGAAGTCAGATGCTTCCTTCAGGTCCGCCGCTTCGTCATTCGCCGACTTTGACTGCCACGTGTAGAATGTCATCGGTGATATTTTTAGTTCTGCCGATGTTTGTTTGATGCTGACGTGCGGATGCACCACGAGTGCATTGAGAATCGCAATCAGCGTGTCGCTTTTGAGCTTCATGACTGCCCCCGGGGGGTCGAAAAATATCTAGCGAGCACGAGAAGGGTAATGCGGCTCGATCAGGGCCGCACGTGCCGCGCATCTTCGGGGGACGGCCATCCCTTATCACCGAAAACGCAAGATTTCAATCCAGTTCGTAAGATTTGCTGCTTTTGTGTCCTTTTTGGTGGTCCGTGGTCCAGACACCGGATGACACCCCCCGGACCCGCGGACCACCCACTGCCGCAGCCATTTCCTATATGTGTGATCCGTGGTCCATAGAAGAAGAAGAATAGAGTGGTGAGTGTAATAGGGAAAATATAGAAGACCCCCGGAACCCCGGACCCAGGATCACACTCATTCAGCCGGATCGGTCGCGAACTCTGCGATGGCCGCCTTGGTTTGCTCGGCGACGGTCGCCACCTCTTCCGGTGAAAGGCGTTGCGGTTCCCAGTGTGTGCGTTCGTCGTGATACAGCCGCACGAGCGATGCAGCTTTGAGCGCGCCGCGCCTGAGTGGACCGGTCGTGTTGACGTTCAGCGCCCACAGCCGGGGTTGCGGATCGTGCCGGCCGCCGAACCGCACCTTGCCCAAGTTCTCGCCTTTGAATTTGCGCTTGATAACGTCGGCGACTGCCTGCCGAACGTCGTCCCCGCGTCTCACGATGTCGCTAGGCAGCACTTCAACGACATCGTCCACCTTCACCAGCAAATAACTCAGCGGCGCCTCGTCCGCGTGCTCCATCATCCACCGCTCAAGCTCGCTTGCGCTTTCGTCCATGATTTCCTGCTTGGCGATGCTGTACGGCGCGCGGCCTTGCCCGTTGTAGCCCTTCAAGTCGTGGTGCGTTAGCTGATAGGCGATTGCAGAGAGGGCCTTGCGGTCGTTCAGCAATCCGCCAACGCCGTTGACGCCATAGAACTTGTGATAATAGTCGGGACTGCGCGGCTGAAGGATCACGCCGTCGCGGTCGGTCGAAGCCATCAGATAGCGCCGATCGGACCAATCGAGCCCCTCCATCACGTTCTTTCGGTTCGTCTCCAGCACGAGCGCAAGCACGTTCGGGATATCGATGTCGTGCGCATTCTTCATATCGACGTGCACGGTCGGGCCGGTGATCAGTTCGTGCAAGATGTTCGTCAGCCGCTTGTCCGCCGATCGAACTTCGATCCAAGCGAGCTTGGTGCGCAGTGGCCACGACGCGTGCGGCAGCATCAACGTCGCCTGACTGATGCCTGCCATTGCGGTTGAGCCAAGCAAGCGGCCGACGATGCATTGGACGACACTCTTGCCGGTGCCCTGGACTTCGCCATGTTGCACCAGGGCATGATTCGGATGAAGGCTTTGGTTCTGATATATCCAAGCATACCAGTTGAGCACGTTGGTCGGGTCGCCATACAAATAGTTCAGATGGCCATCCCATAGCGTCGTGTCGCCGGGCTCGGGCTCGATGTCGGACGGGACCCACTGATTGAATTTGCCGTCTACTTCTTCCGGTTGCCCGGGCAGGAAGCAAAACGTCTTGAACGTCGGCAGCCGGCCGGCGCCGATCGGAAGCCGGAACAGAAATGGCGCTAGTGCGGTGTTCGGCGCCTTGCCGACGATCCGCACATGTGCAAACGCGTTGTTGAAAGCCTCGATGTCGTAGATCAGGCCATCGGATCGCCGCACGAAGCGCTTTTGTTGTTCGATGTAGACCCAGTCCTTGCGTATGGACTGCAAGGATATGGGTTGCGCGGCGTCGGCCTCTTTCTCGGCTGCCGTCAGCATGTCGGTCACGGACTGGGGCGGCTCGGGCTCGTATGCCTCTTCAAGCGTAAATCCGAGATTGGTGATTTGTTCGTCGGTCCAATCCGCAAACTGTGGTTTCTTCGTACGCATCGCAGCCTCCGTCACTTGTCCGCATCAGCAAATTCAGAGCGCGCTTGCGCTATCTCACGTTCGCGGTGTTCGCGCCGGTGCCGGCGCCATTCGTGTGCTTGTTCTCGTATCTGCCCCGCCGTCATGCCGAAATCGCGCGTGAGCAACGTCAGCACATCTCGCGCGAGTTCGTACCGCGCGATGGTTTCAAAACGTGGTTCCAGATGGGTGCGATACGCGGCTTCGGCGCGCTTCCACTCGGCTTCCGCGACGTCAACGAGGCCGGGAAGAACTGTGACTTCAAAATGATGTGGATCGGGATAGCGCAGCTTTTCAACGCGCTCTTTGATCGCGTCGAATTGCTCTTGTCTCCAGGGTTTCCAGGGATGCCAGTTCTCAGGCGCTTGACTAGGCCCGGGCATGCCTCTAAGGACGCGTTTGGGCATGGGTTCATCTCCTGTGTCTTGCCAGTGACCCCGCGAAAGGTTTGGCATCTCTCCGTTTGACCACAAGCGTCATCGGTGCCCGGCAGTGCCGGAGAAGCCGCCCTCTCAGCCAGCGGGGCGGCTTTGTTTTTCATCTCCAACGACCAAAGCTGACGGCGTATATCTCGCCGGCCTCGATGTCGTACGGCGAGATGGTCGGCTTCTGATTGTGGCGGAAGTCCTGGATTTGATCCGGGCTCAGCACAGGACCCTTGCCCACGAGCTTGTGGGCTCCGCAAGCGCGATCGGACATGACAAAGGCATCGCGCTCCATCAGAGCACGAAGACGGGCTTGCGCTGTGCGGGAAGTCGGTCTAGATCGAGACATACGCACGGCCCTCCCTTGGCCGGGCAGAACGCGCGCACTGCCTTCCCTAAAGGCGAGTGCTGCAAATACGAGAGGGTCGCCCGCCACGGCGGCCTTCTTCGTTTTGGGGGACTGTGCTCGGGGGCGCGGTGCGCTTGCGATTACGTGATGACTGTTTCAAAGCCGAGCAGCGAGTCGTTAGAGGCTCACGCCTCGAAATTCAAGCTTCAATCGAGTTCGCGATGGTCCGCGACGGTTCAGCTACAAACATGTCCCGTGTTGTCCCGTACTGTCACTTTACCCCGCGCCGGCCATTAGAAGCTCGCTGGTGCGGTCGGCTGCGTCGGCGCTGGCGTCGTCAGGCCCAACGCCGTTTGGCGCGTCCTGCCCCGGTCCGCGCGGCGCCGCGTCGGCGAATTCCGACGATGGAGCCTTTCGAGGCATCCGACGCGCTATGCCGTCTTTTCCGAGCCGCGCATCTGGCAGGATGCCAATCCGCTGCCGCGCCCTGGAAATCGTCTCGCGGTCAATGCCGGTTTCGTCGGCGAGTGCTCGATCCGATGCGCCCGGATTGGCCGCAATCGCGAACTCGGCGCGCCGGCCGGGCGTGATGTTCACCTTGGACAGCGCCGCATTAACCGCTTCCATGATGCACCCGAGCCGATAGTTGTCGCCCATGACGCGCTCCGGCCACATGCGGTATCGCTCGGGTTCGGGCACCCGCTCAATGTGCCTGTCGTATACCGATGCCGCGGCAGCCGCGCCGGCAGCCGCAAAATGGAGAAGACGCGCGATGCGCCGCCGTGTCAGTGCTGCGGATCGAGCCTGTTGACCGGCAACGCTCTCCACGGTCACACCTGGACGTACCCACCGCGCACGAGGCCGGTTTGACCGCGTCGCGGATGTGGCTTGCTCGCTTTGATGCGATCTAACTCGCTGGCGAATTTCGGCGCCGGCCCGGGCGCCGGGGGATTCCTGCGCTCTTCGACGCTCGTGCGCTGGAACTCGCGCGCCAAATCCTCGTGGGTGCGGAAACCGTTGAAGGTCGCCATTGCCCGGCCCAATGCGAGGCGATCGGCCGCGCGTTGCTGTTTCGCCGCGGCAAGCGCTTGTCGTGCGCTCACGAGTTCCTGATGGGCTGCGTTGACGGTCGTAGCGGTCATGGCGATATCTCCGTTCTATTTGGAGGGGAGCAAGGCGCAGGAAGGCTAACCGCGCCTCGCTCGGGCTCCTCACCACCGGATCATTCCGGCGGATTACGTGACCGGCGGGCTGTGAGACCCCGCCGGTCATCGTCGGCACTCCCATCCCCCGATGTCTTGCGCCGACGAAACTGATAGTTCGCGAACCAATCGGCCGGCCGGTTGCTGCGCTGATTTGGCCGGCCGGCCGATTGGCGCCGCAAGCCGCGGTTACCCGCGACTATTCTCAAAAGGTCTCCATTCACGGCCCTCACGCACGGGCTGCCGTTCCAAATATCTGATTGTTTCCTCGTAGGTCCCGCTGAATACGACATCGGCATAATGTTTGTTTCGCTTCACGAGGTAACGATCGCCACAGGTTTCGACCCAGAATCCGTGACAGCCGTCTCCGTCTCCGTTATCGTGCGCGGCGGCACAAGCGATGAGAATCGCCATCAACTTGAATTCGCGATATGTGCCCGGGTGTTCTGGCTGCGGCGGTTGCGGCGATTGTCGCGCACTAGGCTCCAGGATTTGATGATCCGCCTCCGGCTGCAATGGCCGTGTCGATTTGCCGAAATAATCGGCGCCGAATCTGATCGGCTGCGGGCGATTCTTTCCACGAACGCTCATGATACGAGCCCCCGGTCTACGAGGGATTGCCGATGCGAATCGCGGACCAAATCGACGTGCGTTTGTTGGTTCGGATGTTGGCGCTCCGACGCTTGTAACTTTTCGAATTGGCGAAGAGCGGCGGTTACGGCTGCCTCTTTTTCCTTGACCAATTCTTCAGAAGCGGCGCACCGAGTCGCGACTTCATGGAGTACGTGATAGTCCGCAAGCTTCTTCGCATCCCAGCCGGTCGCGGCAAGCTCTTCGTCCGTCAGTGGCAGAAAGACGCCGTTGCGATCCCAAAGCGATGGTACTGTGTCGGTCATGTCACACCTCATAAACGGCCAAAGCATTCGATAAGATCGGCGCGGCCGGCATTGATTAGCGTCGTCTCAATCAACGCGTTGACGCACATCGTCGGTGAAAGTCCTACTTCAGCAACAAGCCCGCTGATGTCGAAGCCTTGCACGTCATCCCATCCGGTATTGATTTCCAGCATGAACCGGTCGTCATCGCGGCGCCGAAGTCGAAACAGGATATCGGGTCGCCTCTCTTGCTGGACCAAAGCTTTTAGGGCCAGCCGGAAGAGAACTGGATTTAGATCGGTACCGGCGGGCCAATCTGATATGTCCATCACTTCGGCTGCCGCACCGGGTTTTCTGTCACGGGCGACAGTGAACCGGGCACGTTGCCTCCTGGCGACCCGGAAGAAACGTCACGCCGCTGCATTGCGGGGTGTGTCGGGACGTTCTTTTCGGAAATCGTTCGAAGCTGGTCGCTGTGCGGCCCACCGAAGCCTTGCTGAATGATGGAATCACGCACACCATCCGGCGGGCTGAAGTCTGGATTGCTCAGAGCGGCATCCTTGACGGATACGCTGCTAGGTCCGCGGTACTGATTTTGGCCCCTGCCGGCGCTTTGACCGGCCAGCTGCGCACCGAAGGGCTTCGGCGACTTGTACGTTTCGCCAACGGCCCGGCGCGATGCGAGGGTCGCATCGGCGACGTTCTCACCCTGTGGGGTTCTGGAAACTTGAATGGCCATAGCTAGACCCTCCCTTTACTCGCGTTGAACATGGCGGCCTGACGTTGCGCACCAATCGGCGCGGCCGGATTGGTGAACGACGTTCCGTCGCTGCCGACATTCGGCGAACGAGCACGACGCTTGCTCTTCAAATAATCGACATCGTCGTTGTCGGTGTCGTCTGTCGGATCAATATCGAACGGGCCATCAGGATCAGGGCAATCGCTGCCCGCGCTGCGCACGCCCGCATGGCGGCCAACTACACGCCGACCGCGGTGAACGTTTTGCCGGGGTCCCGGCCGGTGCTGAATGCTCATAGTTCCTTCCCCCGTGTCGCATTGTGAATTCCGGAAGAGTGCGCTCCGGATAAAATCTTAGCTATGCGCTGTTCTGATAAACTCGGATACTGGGCGCGCAGACGATCCAGCGGCGTTTCAGGTTCCGGCATCCCGCGCCGTGCCGTGCTCAAGTTCAACGAGCCGAACTTACGAATTCCGAAACGTTGCGCATCTACGCGCTGACGAAGCGCAACGCGCTCTTGCGCGGCGGTTGTCAGTCCGCGTGCATCGCTGCCGTGTCCCTTGGCGTCCTTCATGGCCTGTTTCAACGCGTGCGCGTTGCCTCTGCTAACATTCTCTGGCCCGCCAAAATCTTGTCGTCGTGCGTCTCACGATCGGCATTCGTGCGGCTCCGCATGCCCGGAGTGAAACGAACCGGAGCAAGGCGCTTGCCGAGTGCTTCCTTATCGAGGGGGTTTGCCGCAGAAGCGTCGGGCGGACCTTGATGCGGTTGGCCGCGCGCCATGTCGCCATCGCCTGCGCTTCCGTGCATCAGCCGACCATTCTGCATTCGGTGCATCCCGCCGTGAATTTTCACCGCGTTGTGATCTTTCGGCGTACCCCCGGCGTGCGGCTGTAGATGCTCATTGAGCCGCGTACGATCGTGCGGGTTATCTTCGCCGAATGCGACTGGCACACGAGGCGCCCTGCCCTTGCGATCAACCTGGAAAACTGATTTTCGCGTCCCCATGATGTCCCCCGATTAGTATTTGTTGATCGTTGGCCGGAGAGGGGCGCCGGATATCTGGCAACCTGCCGCGGCAGCAAGTTGCGCCACAACCTTGCTCGGAAGGCTCGACACGAGACTGAGAATCCTCTTCTCGCGTTGTGGATCACGTTCATCGAGCAGATATGGATTTTTGCTCTGCTCTGCCGAGCCCGGTCCCTTCGTGCGGCGATCGTCGCCTTTTGGAGCGGTTCCAGGTTTCAGATTGAAAGGCGATCCGCCCCATGCTTCCAGCGTTTTGTAGTATTCCTCGGGACCAAGCGCGGATAGCGCAGCCGCACGGGCTTTTAGGGTGGGAGCCGCGCCGAACGCCGCTTCCATCGTGTCATCGATTGGTGTTGGCTTGTAGTGCGGGCGCTTGTCGAGATGATTTTCAAGCCAACGTTCGACTCCAACGCCTGTGATCCGGTCGAAGACCTGCATCGAGCCGTCAGGTTGCCGCTTCGCGACCAACTCACGTCGCGCCGCGTTCTCTACTTCCTCGATGATGTTGTTCAAAAGTATTCCGTCGCCGACTTCTTTGTGGTCGCTCCGGATCAGTCCTTCCTCCGCCATCTGCTTTAGCTTCGGGACGATGAAGAACTCGAATTTGCTCAGGACTTCGACGCCGCTCATGAGGAGACTCCTACCGTTTGTTTGGTGGTGGGTGACGAATGGGCGCGCAGCCACTCGCGTAGATCATCGAGCATGATGACCTTGCGCGTTCCGAACTTTCGCGCCGGAAGTGAGCCGTCCTTGACCGCAGCCCTGATGTGGTGCGCCGGCAAATCCGTCAGTTCTGCGCAACGAGGGATGGACGCTGAAATCATGTCCCGCGCTCCAATGCGTCGCCACCCGCAGGGCGGGCAGCAATGACGTTATGAGGGGGACTGTGATACGTATCTTATCAGGTGCAGCGCACAGGCCGCAACCCTCCTTCTGCAACCCGTGCTTCAGCGGCCGAACAGTGCTGGAAAAAGAGGAGGTAGAGGTGCTGGACTATCTGCGGTTTCGGTGGGCCTTGTACAAGTTGAAGCGAGAATATCGCGGTGTCCAACGAAAGAACGACGCTGAGTTAGCTAGGGCCAAAGCGGCGGGCAAGACTGGAGATGATCTATACGTCATCGAGTCGGACGCGGCGGGCGATTTCTTTTATTTTCAAGACGAAGTCCGGAGGGCACATTCGAGGCATCTGATTCAGGAAGCGCAACGGCTGTTAGTGCCATCTCCTGATTCCAATGACGCGAACCTCTGGGATAAAGAAGGCAATCGCGTCTGGCTTACGGAAAAGGGCATTAATCACATGAGGGCCGCGGTTCGGGCGGAGAAGAAAGCACGCGCGGAACTGCTCTTGATGTGGATACCGGGAATCGTAGGAGTTCTGGGAGCGTTGATCGGGTTGGCCAGCGTCCTGATGTCCAAGAAGTGACGTTTCAGGCCGCGCCGGAGCGCGGCCTGACGCTTCATGGTTCCGAACGCCGATCAACGACTCGCGGTTCTGTCATGATCGGGCACAACGTGATAATCTCGATGAATGCTGCCACTTCATCAAGGTCATCGGTCCATCCAAAGACGATGCGTTCTTGATCGTCCAAGGCGAAATAGCTGACTTCATACCGCTGGCCGCGGTCGCCGGTAGGCAGGTCGGCGAGAGACTTCGGGGGCGTGGTCGCGCGATGTTCGCTCATTGATGCGCTCTACCTTCCGCGCCGTTTCGGCTCGCGAACCGATGCCGCGAGCTTCTCGACCAAATTCACCAGCGGCAGGCGAAACGCATCATCCTTGATCGCCGCGAACGCGTGCGCGAGCCGGAACGATCGCGAGTCGGACAAGAGCGCGAGCGTCGCTTGTGATGACCCGCTCTGAGTGCCCTCGAATAGCGCGGCGATCGGAACGCCAAGGATGGCAGCAGCCTTGACAAGGCGTCCGGTCCCGATGCGGTTGGCGCCAATCTCGTATTTCTGGACTTGCTGAAACGTGACACCGAGCCGGCCGGCAAGTTGCGATTGCGATAGCCCCTTCGCCATCCGCCACAGGCGCACGTTACGGCCGACCGTCACGTCAATCGGGCTTGGACGCTTGGCGGAGCCTTTAGCCATCTTGATTAAGTAGCGAACCCAAAAAGCTACAACCCGCGTGAATATACAGAATTCTGTATATGCGGTCAACGCTCGGCGTGGTCCATGGTTACCGATGGCGCGGGCGGTGGACCTCAAGCGGGTGCTGGCGAAGAACGTGCGCAGACTGCGGAAAGCCCGCGGCCTTACGCAATCCGCACTCGCGATCGATGCCGGCCAGCATCAGCACGTCATCAGCATGATTGAAAACGGGAAGGTTGACGTACGAGTCGGCACGGTCGCCAAGATCGCAGCCGCGCTCGGTGTCCATCCGCGAGAGCTTTTTGAGGAATAGCGGCTAGGGCTGCCGTAGCGAATGCCGCACATGCTATCATCATAGGCGTACGCTCTTCGATCACTAGGCGACCGAATTGAGTCAGCGCTGTTTTTTAGGGGTGAGACTGTGGATGCCGATGAACGAGTTGCCGTCACTGAGGCCGCTTGGCGCGACCTTTGCCTCATTTTCAAGAGAGTAAGCTTTACTAATATCTCATGGCAGCAATTCAGGTTCACTGCAAAGGCGTACGGAAAATCTGGAAATGATCACGTAAGTCTAAACTTATTGACTGACGAGTGGAAGGAGGGACTTTCACGCCTCAAGGCGCTCGATATGCAGCAACTAAGTTATCTTGCGGAGTTATCACAGATCAACATGAATCTCTTGGACCCGCACGTAAAGAGGAAGGCTGCGCTCTACTTCGGTGCGTATCCGGCCCTGTTTACCGGCTTGGCCAAGATTCTCGGAGGTGATTTGTTTTCGATCAGCCTACTCTTGCCACTATATTTATTTTTTCTGTGTATAGGAGCGATTATGTTCTTGAACTTCTATCTGGCTCGATGGCAAGCAGGAGAACTCGACAACTGTATCAAGCTGAGTATAGCGCGGTATCGCTTACAGATGGAAGAGGAAAAAGCCAGTTATTAATCGGAAGTGAGGTAAGCTGCCCAAGCGGCCATCATCGGCCGGCGCGGTTCAACAAGTCCGGTACGGCGGTAGGCACGCTCAACCTCACTGCCGACCTTGTGAGCTAGGGCCAGTTCGCGAAGTTCCGAAGGATAGCCTTGCTCGGCTGCCCAGTCGGTGAAAGTCGAGCGGAAGCCGTGCACCGTCTCACCGCGACCGGTCATCTCCCGGAACGCCTCCAGCGGCATCGAGGGATGAATTTCCCCACCACGAGCGCCGGGGAAGATCAGCGCATCATCGGTGCCCTTCGGGCCAAGCAAGGCAAGTGCAGCGTCAGTTAGCGGCACGACGTGTGCTTCATCCATCTTCATGTGCTCGGCCGGCACGATCCAGAGCTTCTTGTCGAAGTCGATTTCCGACCACCGCGCTTCAAGCACCATACTGATACGCGCCGCCGTCAGGATGGCGAATTTCAGCACTCGCGTCAGGGTGTCATTGCCATCGATATCAGCAAACACCTCCGGCGCCTCCTGCCACGGCACGGCTGCAAGCGGCTTGCTTTTCGACGCCTTCGCCAGCAACCGGTTTTTCTGCCGCTTCCAACTCGCCGGGTTTGGCGCAATGTCGTTAGCATCGAGGATGCGCTCTATCAGCAACCGCAACCGCGACCCGCGATTGGAACCGCGACCGGTCCATATCGGCTCCAGCACCGAGGCGACGTGATCGGCCGTGATGGCTGTCACTGACATCAGTGCGATCGGGTCGGTGTAGGATTCGATCAGGAACCGGGCGCGCGATACCTCTTTCGCTGACACGCTCTTGGCGTACCGGCCTAGGAAGCTTTCGGCCGCTGCCCGGAATGTCGCACCCGGTAGCGACTGGATGGGTGCCCCCGCCATATGGAGGGATGGGGCTTGGTGGCCATTGGTCCGCGGCAGCGTGCCGTTGCGCCGGGCCACCGCGTAGTCGTCCCGCTTGTTGCGGGCTTGTGTTGGCGATACCCCGCCCGGCTGAGCGGCTGAGCCTAGTCCAATCGAGCGGAAGGGTTGGGGCTTGCCGTTGCGGCCGACGTTGCTATCGTCCCTGAACTGGTAGACCCAGTAGCCACGGCCGCGCCGGGTCACTAGATAGAGGCTGCGGCCATCCGCGGTCTTGGTAGTTTCGCCGCTCGCAATGAGCCGCTTCACGTCGGCAGGCATGAGCATGATACGCGCTCCGGGTTACACACGATACGCGCTTCGGGTTCCACACACAGTTACAAACAAATACTGGCCCGCGGAGTCTCGGTCAAGCTCGGAAATGCCTGTGCCGCAAGGACTTTGTCTCGTTCTGTCCCGTCCTGTCAGGAGATAAAGGCACTGGGGTGCCGCGCGGTGCGCGGCTGAGATCAAACCCATCGAACCTGTCTGGGTCATGCCAGCGTAGGGAGCCGCCGATGGCCATCGGCACAAGACGCATGAACGCCCGCCCGACCGTCGTCGTCATCGGCGCCGGTGTGATCGGGCTTTCCATCGCGTGGCGCATGGCCCAGCGCGGCGGCGCAGTCACCGTCTTCGACCAGGCGGCGGCCGGTGCGGGCGCGAGCCACGCGGCCGCCGGCATGTTGGCGATTTGCGCCGAGGCCGAGCCCGGCGAGGAGGCGCTGGTGGCGCTCGGCCGCGCCAGCCAGGCCTCATGGCCGGCGTTCGCGCGCGAGCTGGAGGCCGCAGCCGGACTGCCGATCGATTTGCGCAGCGAAGCCACGCTGCTGGTCGCGCTCACCGCCGACGATCAGGCACGGCTCAAGCATCGGCTCGAATTTCAGCAACGCCTCGGTCTCCCGGTCGAATGGATTTCAGGCGCCGAGGCGCGCCGGCGCGAGCCGCCATCTCGCCCTGGCATTGCCGGCGCGGTGCTCAGTTGCGAGGACCATCAGGTCGACAACCGCAAAGTCGTCGCCGCGTTGCGCGTCGCGGCGGAGCGCACGGGCGTCATTATTCGCGAGCATTGCGCGGTCGCGCGCATCGTCATCTCCGGCGCACGCGCCGACGCAGTGGCGCTCGCCGACGGGACGCAGATTCGCGCCGACGCGGTGGTGCTTGCCGCCGGCGCGTGGTCGCGCCGCATCGAGGGCCTTCCCACCGATGCGCGGCCGCCGGTGCGGCCGGTGAAGGGACAGACCATCGCGCTGCGCATGAACACGGCCGCGCCGCTCATCGATCACGTGGTGTGGGCGCCCGGCGCCTATCTGGTGCCGCGGCGCGACGGCCGGCTGATCGTCGGCGCGACCGTGGAAGAAAAGGGATTCGACGCGCTGCTCACGGCGGGCGGCGTGCTCTCGCTGCTGGAGGCGGCGTGGCGCGCGGTGCCGGCGGTCGAGGAACTGCCGATCGACGACATGTGGGTCGGCCATCGCCCGGGCAGCCGCGATGACGCACCGATCCTCGGGCCGGCGCCGGTCGAAGGCCTCGTGTACGCGACCGGCCATTATCGCAACGGCATTCTGCTCACGCCGATCACCGCCGACGCCATCGCGCGCCTGGTGCTCGACGGCGAGGTCGATCCGGTGATTGCGCCATTCGGCGTCGAGCGCTTTCAGCGGCGGCTCGCGGCAGAGTGAACCAAACCAACGGATGAACGATGACGGACGTGATCGAGACAGAAACATTGACCGTCAACGGCGTGGCCGAACCGCTGAGCGCCGCGACAGTCGCCGCGCTACTCGCCGAGCGAGAGATCGCGCCGGACGGCCGCGGCGTCGCGGTCGCGCTCAACGGCGCCGTGGTGCGCCGCGCCGATTGGGCGACGACGCGGCTCAACGCGGGCGACACGGTCGAGATCGTGCGCGCGATGCAGGGCGGCTGACATGACGCAAACAAACGACGTGCTCACCATCGCGGACCGAACGTTCCGCTCGCGCCTGTTCCTCGGCACCGCCGGCTACCCCAATCGCCAGGTGCTGCTCGACGCGCTCGCGGCGAGCGGCGCCGAAATGGCGACCGCCTCGATTCGCCGCATCAGCCTCGCCGGCGAGGAGGAAAGCCTGGTCGACCTGCTCAAGGGCCGCGTGCAGCTTTTGCCCAACACCGCCGGCTGCCAGACCGCCAAGGACGCGGTGCTCACCGCCGAACTGGCGCGCGAGGCGCTCGACACCAACTGGATCAAGCTCGAGGTGATCGGCGACCGCGAGCTGCTCTATCCCGACGTCGAGGAACTGGTGCGCGCGACCGAGACGCTGGTCGCGCGCGGCTTCGTGGTACTGCCGTATTGCAACGAGGACCCGGTCACCTGCCGCAAGCTCGCCGACGCCGGCGCGGCGGTGGTGATGCCGCTCGGGTCACCGATCGGCTCGGGCCGCGGCATCGCCAATCCGCACCTGATCGAGCTGATCGCGGCGCGTTCGCCGGTGCCGGTCGTGCTCGACGCCGGCATCGGCACCGCCTCGGACGCCGCGCTCGCGCTCGAACTCGGCTGCGCGGCGGTGTTGCTCAACACCGCGGTCGCCAAGGCGCAGGACCCGGTGCGCATGGCGGCGGCCATGCGCGCCGCGGTCGCGGCCGGGCGCGAAGCACGGCTTGCCGGCCGCATTCCGAAGTCGTCCTACGCCGAGCCGTCGAGTCCGCAATTCGGCCTGGTCGGGACGTGAGACTTCCCGTTCCGGCGCTGCTGCTCGTCACCGACCGCAGCCAGGCACGGCTGCCGCTGGAAGATGTGATTGAGCGCGCCTGCGCCGGCGGCTGCCGCTGGGTGAGTGTGCGGGAGAAGGATTTGCCGGCGGACGAGCAAATCGCGCTGGCGCGGAGCCTGGCGCCGATCGCGCAGCGGTACGGCGCGCGCCTGACATTGCACGGGGACGCCGATGTCGCCCGAACGGCCGGAGTTGACGGCGTGCACCTTTCGGCTGCGGGCGATGCAGCGGCGGCGCGTGCGGTCCTGGGACCGCGCGCGCTCGTCGGAATATCCATTCACAGCGCCGCCAAGGCCGCCGTGCTCGATCCGCGCGTCGTCGACTACGCGATCGCCGGTCCCGCTTTCCTGACTGCGAGCAAGCCCGGTTATGGGCCGGCGCTCGGCCCCAATGGCCTTGCCGCCATCTGCCGCGCGGCGGGCGGGCCGGTTGTCGCGATCGGCGGGATCGAAGCCGAGAACGTCGGCGATGTGATCAAGGCGGGCGTCGCCGGCGTCGCGGTGATGGGATCGGTGATGCGATCGGCCGAGCCGGACAAAACGATCAAAGATTTGCTCGACGCGCTCGCGGTCAAGCCGCTCCCGGCCTGATCCGACCGTTCGCTTTCCGCTCCACGAGCTTGAGCGCCTGGCGCTCGAGCGGAGAGATATCGCGCAGACGTGGGATAATCCCGCGCGGCAGCAACGGAGCGTGGGACAAATCGTTCAATTTGTCCTGCAACCATTCCAGATCCTGCTCGGCGGTCACCCAGGTTTCCGGCGCATAGCGGCCTAGATCAAACGGCCGCGAGATGGCGCGTAGGCTCTTCTTCCCGTTCGGCGCCAGGTATTCGTGGAAATACGACATCGCCAATTCGCGCACGGTGCGGTAGACCGGGTCGCGCCAGCGCAGTACCGCGTGATTGGTCTTGCTGATCGCTCCCCACAGGCGGTCGCGCCGGAACAAGGTCACCACGTGATCGACGTCGATCGCTGAAGCTTGAAAATTCAGAATCAGCGCCGGCTGGCCGTGATAGGCGAAGCACGCCGCGGCCAGCAAGGCACCTTCGATGCAATGGGCGCGGTTCTCGCGCAGGACCCGGCGCGGCGACAATATGGTCTCGCCGGTCTCTTCAAAATTGACCGGCACGCGGTCGACGAAATCCTGGATCTTTTGCGGCGAACTCAGGCGCGCGAAGACGCCGCGCTCGGCAGGCGACAGGAACGACCTGAGTTGTTCGCCGTATGAAGGCACGAGCCCGTCCGCGGACGAATCGATTGGCTCGATATGGCCACGAACCTTCGGTTCGATCAATCCTCCAGCGCCACCGCGTCGGCCGCGCTCCAAGTGACACCGACCGGGGCGCCGACCGGGCGCAAGGCGCCGGTCTCGCGCACCAACAGCTTCGCGCCGCCCGCGGCGACGCGATAGAGCACGTGGCCGCCCAAATAATTCGCGCTCTCGATCGTGCCGGAGAACAGCGCCTCGGCCGGCGGCACGAAGCGCATGCGCTCGGGCCGCACCGCGATGGTGCCGGGCCCAACGCGGTCGTGCCCGTTCGCCGGCAGCGCCGCGCCTGACGCTGAATGAAACGCGCCGTCGCGCCAGGCGCCGGCAAACAAATTGATCTCGCCGATGAAGTCGGCGACGAACCGCGTGCGCGGGCGGCCGTAGATTTCCGCAGGGCTGCCGGCCTGCTCGATGCGCCCGGCGTTCATCACGGCGATCCGGTCGGCCATCGCCATCGCCTCTTCCTGGTCGTGGGTGACGAAGATCAGGGTGACGCCGAGGTCCTTCTGCAGTTGCTTGAGTTCGAACTGCATCGACTGCCGCAGCTTGCGGTCGAGGGCGCCGAGCGGCTCGTCGCACAACAGCACCGGCGGCCGCACCACCAGCGCCCGGGCCAGCGCGACGCGCTGCTGCTCGCCGCCCGAGAGTTGCGCCGGCCGCCGCGCTTCGTAGCCCGCGAGCGCCACCTGCTTGAGCGCGCGCGCGACCGCGTCGGCGACGTCGCGGCGCGGAAGTCCGCGCATGCGCAGCCCGAAGGCGACGTTCTCGGCCACCGTGCGATGGGGAAACAGGGCGTAGGACTGGAAGATCATGCCGAGGTCGCGCCGGTGCACCGGCACGTCGGTGACGTCGGCGCCGCCGACGTGAATGCGGCCCTCGTCGGGCGTCTCGAAGCCGGCGATCATGCGCAACGTCGTGGTCTTGCCGCAGCCCGACGGGCCGAGCAGCGCGAAGAACTCGCCCGCCGCGATCGTCAGATCGACGCCGTCGACCGCGCGCTTGATGCCGTCGAAGCTCTTGCTCAGGCGCTCGAGGCGGACGGTTGCGGCGCCGGTGGGTTCGCTCATGTTTCGAGAATGGCGAATAGCGAGTAGCGAATAGCGAATAGGAAAAGGGAGGTGCGCCTTACTATTCGCTACTCGCCATTCGCTATTCGCTTTTGCCCTTTGAACATCACCCGCGCATGAGACGATTGACGCGCGCGTCGACGTCGTCCTTGCGCTCGTTGTACCATTTCCAGTCCACCTGGATGAGCTGCGCCACCTTGGCCTCGGTGTTGTAGAGCCGGGCGTCGTATTTGGGCGCGAGCTTCACCTTGCGGTTCGCGGGCGAGTACCACACCGCCTCGGCGAGCGGCTTCTGCACGTCCGGCCGCAGCATGAAATCGATGTAGGCGTAGGCCAGCTCCTTCACCTTCGAGCCGGGCGTCACCGTCCACACCTGCTCGAGCGAAAGCACGCCTTCCTTCGGCGCCGCAAACTCGATCGGCTGGTTCTGCCCGTCGTAGCGGAAGACGCCGCTGTCGTGCAGCACGCCGATCGTCACCTCGCCGGACAGCAGCGCTTTCTCCATCTGTCCGGTGAAGTCGTAGAGCTTGATTGGCTTAAGCTGCTCGAGCGCCTTGTAGGCCGCATCGAGGTCCTCGAGGCCCTTGCCGTAGATCTTGCCGAGCATCATCAGGTGCATCTGGCCGAGGCTGTTGACCGGGATGAGATAGCTCCCGCGCTGGCCGGCGAATTTCGGGTCGGCGAGATCCTTCCAGGACGTTGGCGGCGTGATGCCCTTGTCGGTGCGGTAGCCGAAGCCGATTGCGCTGGTGAAGGCGCAGACGCCGACGATCTTGTCGCTCACGGCGTAGGGATAGACGTCGGCGAGGTTCGGCACCTGCTTGGCGTCGAGCTTGGGCTCGACCAGGCCCGCCACGGCCGCCTGCCACTGTTCATTGGTGTTGCTGTGGAGCACATCGTAGAGCGGCGCGTTCCGCGGCGTCGCCTGCAGCTTGGGATAATAGGGAAAGGCCGAGTCGGTCTCGACCTTGCATTTGAATTCCTTCTCGAACGCCGGGATGACCTCGGCCTTCATCACCTCGCCCCACTTGCCGCCCCAGGCGGTGGTCTTGAGCGTCGCAGTCTGGGCGCGCAGCACCGCGGGAGCGGCGACCGCCGCCCCAACTGCGCCCGCAGAGGCCATGAACCGCCGCCGCGTGATGTGCTTTTTGCTCATCTCCTCCTCCTTGTCATAATCTCACATACGCGCGCAGGCCGATCAGCCGCTCGAGCGCAAACACCACCGCCAGCGCAAGCGCGATCGACACCATCGAGGCGGCCGCGATGGCGCCGTCGAGATCGAAGCGGATATAGTTGAACAGGACAACCGGCAAAGTCTCACCGTTCGGCACCACCAGGAAGAGCGAGATCGGGAACTGATCGAACGAGACGATGAAGGCAAAAATGCCGCCGGCCATGACGCCCGGGCGGATCAGCGGCAAGGTGACCTCGCGGAACACGCGCGCGGGCGACGCGCCCAGCACCGCCGCCGCCTCTTCGATGCGCCGGTCGAAGTCTTGCAGCACCGCAAGCGTCGTGCGCAGCACGTAGGGTACGGCGACGAGCGTGTGGCCGACGACGAGCCCCCATAGCGGCCGGCCGATGCCGGCGAGCATGAACACCTGGAACAGAGCAAGCCCGGTGAGGATCGCCGGCAGCATCAGCGGCGAGAGGAAGACGGCCGTGAGGAGCCGCGCGCCCGGCAGGTTGCCGCGCGCGATCGCCAGCGCCGCAAGCGCGCCGATGCCGGTCGAGAGCACGACCACCACGGCGGCGACGCGCAGGCTCAGCCACAGCGAGTTCATGAAATCGGGGCTGGCGAAGAATTTGACAAACCAGCGCAGGCTCACGCCGACCGGGGGAAAAGCGATGTAGGGCGTGGGATTAAGCGCGAATACGGCGATGATCGCGATCGGCAGCAGCAAGAAGAAAACGACCGCGGCATTCACCGCGAGGTAGGTGACCCGCCCGGCGTCGATGCGTGCGCTCATGCCAGCCGCCGTTCGCCGGCGAGCCGGCCGAGAATGGCGTTATAGGCGACCACGAGAGCGAGCGAGACCGCGAGCAGCACGACGCCGAGCGCGCCGGCGAAACCCAGATTGAAGCTCGCGCTCACCTGCTGATAGATCAGCATCGGCAAGGTCAGCACGTTGCCGCCGCCGAGCAGTACCGGCGTCACGTAGGCGCTGATGGCGAGCGCGAACACCAGCAGCGAGCCGGCGAGAATCCCCGGCAAGCTCAGCGGCAAGGTCACTTCCAGGAACGTGCGCAGGCGGCCGGCGCCGAGGTTGCGCGCGGCCTCTTCCAGCGCCGGATCGATGCGGCCGATGACGCCGACGAGGGTGAGCACCATGAACGGCACGTAGATGTGCACGAGGCCGACCACGACGCCGAACTCGCCGTACATGAGCGGCAGCGGCTTCTCGATCCAACCGAGCCACGCCAGCGTGGTGTTGATGACGCCGCGGTCTGCGAGGAGCGTCATCCAGGCGAAGGTCCGCACCACGATGCCGGTGAGCATCGGGGCGATCACCGCCATGAGCAGGAGCGCGTGGCCGAGACGCGAGCGCATGCGCGCCATCCAGTGGGCGAGCGGATAGCCGATGAAAAGCGCGAGCGCCGTGACAACGATGCCGATACGCAGAGTCGCGATCAACGCGTCGAAATAGAGGTCGCTGTCGACGAGCCGTGCGTAGTTGCGCCAAGTGAAGGCGACGTTCGGGTTCGAGACCGGATTGCCGCTGAGCAGGCTGAGCGCCGCCATGACGCCGAACGGCAACGCGAAAAACAGCACGAACAGCAGCGCGGCCGGGGCGATCGCCCAGGCGATGCCGGAGACACCGGCGCGTGCATGAGCCTTCATGAGACTGCCACTCTGGGACCGGAACGGTACGACACAATCGTTCCGCCTGTACCCCCAGGCGAAAATCGCGTCGATGACCGCAGCATGTAGGGCGGAATAGCGAAGCATATTCCGCCCTTTACCGTCGAGTAGCGGTTTACGCCTTTGGCTAACCCGCCCTAGGCCAGATCAAATCAACCTTAGCCCCTTCAAGCTCGTATGCCCGTCCCTCACCACGATAATGTGGTTACACACGGCGTTGCCGACCGGTCGGGGCTAACCGACTGGCCTCCATGAACGCCTCTTGTGCAGAGTAGACCACTGCGCGATCTACCGCTGTATTTTCTGTTCGGCGACGACGGCGCGCGTATCCTCAAACCACACGTCAACGACTCGAAATAGGTCGCGTTGGATGGCTCGCGACCATTCTCCAATCGTTACGTCGAGCGCTTCGCCACTCGCCTTTTCAAAATCAGAGCGATCGAGGCGTTCGCGATACTTGTTGGAAAAATAGTCGAATGCTAGCCCGCCACTAACGCCAATGACCCATCCGGCCAAAGTGCCACCACCTGGCTCGATGGCGGACCCTGCAACGACGCCGATAATTTGCGGCCAAATTGCCACAGCGATTCGGCTTGCTGTCGTCAAGAACATTTCGGCAACGGCGCGCTCAATGGCGGGGCCGACCGTTTTAACGATTAGCGCAGAAACGGTTACAAAACCCGTTCCCCGAAGAATAGCTCCGAATGCTTCGTCATCAACCGCATAGCGCGGGGCCTTCCATTTCTGGGCGTCCCAGTCCAGCGACACACTTAGCTTGCTATGTGGCTCGATGACTTCGAGATGTCGTGTAAATTTGGCCAAGAAGACCTGTGTGCGAAGCTCAATAGTGGCGAGCGTGGCAAGATAGCGGGCATGCGCGTCGGCAAGGATACTCGAAATCCCCGCCTCAATAATCGGATTGCGCAGTTCGGGTTTGAGAACGAAGCATTGGTAATTTCGGATAAGATATGCCTCTACTTCGCTTCGGCTCGCTTCGAACATTCCCTGGACGTTGTTAACACTCAGGCCCTTTAAACCGCCTGCAGACGCCTCCTTTAGAAGGGCCCAGGATCGTCCCCATTCGAAGTACCAGTCCGCATAGCGACTGATGGCATCCTGGCGGTCAACAAACGCCGTATCGAGGAGCGTCGCAATTCTTTGCTGCATCTCGACCTTTATCTTACTGCGCTCGGAGTCGAGATAGATTAGAGTATCATTGACGAAACGATTGGCTTCGGCCTCGTCCGCGAGTATCCGATGGACGGTGCCGTTTACGTCTCGATAGACTAGGGTAACTGGCGTCGCAATGGTCGCAACAGCGCCTATTTGTGTTGCGCTGCCGTCCGAATGCACGGCAGCGCGATGCCGGGCGCGTTGTTCGTGCGAATCGATCAGTCCAGGTCCCACCCAGACGGCCACAAGCGCGAGAAATGCGCAGCTGCAAGCCCCGACTAAGGGCCGCAACACCGATCGATGGCCACCATTACGGATCGATCTGCGCCTTGGTCGTGCTACAAAATCAAGGTCCGTTGCCTCAAACCGTCGTTTCTGATCGGCGGGAGAGGGCATACTTCTGGCTTGAAGCGCAGCGATTTTGTGGTCCGGTTCTGCGGCCCTGAAGGAGTCTTGACGAGTGATCGTGGTCTTGTCCATTCCGAAACCTCCGACGATCGAGGCGACGTAGCGGCCAATTCTGAAAAGCTAAGTGATTCGCATCCGCGCGGGCAATCAACACACCGAGAAGGACGGGTTTTTTGCACTAACAATGCTGTGATCACACACCGAAATCTCAAGCGCGTGGACGATCTCGATGCGCGAGGGCCTGGCATCGACGGCGTCGAGTATTCGTACGCGAGTCGTCGACTCACGGCGGGTCCACCAACTTTGGAGTCGCGGAACCACTGCGAGCCAAACCCGAGACGCAAACCGACCGGCTGAGGTGACGGGAAAATGACTTTCGCTGCAGCAAGCGCCAAAGCGATCGCGGCTCTGTGGACCATTTGAGGCCGCCATCACTCGTACACTCGGCACGGGGACGGGTCGCCACAGGGTAATAGCGCATCACCATTATTATTCCGCCGCCGTCCCCACTTGCCGCCGCTCGCTCGCCGCCGCATCGATCTTGCCATCGCGGCCGACCACCACGCCGTAATCGCGCTCGGCGGCTTCCGGCGTGATGAATCCCTCGGCGAGGTCGTGGGCGACGACCGCGAGCGGACGCGTGCGCGGGTCGCCGAAGCCGGACCCGCCCGACAGCGACACTTCGACGACCTCCCGATCCGACGTCAGCGTCACCAATTCGCCAGTGCCGCAATCGCGGATCACGGCGCCGCTCGCGTCGCGCACGAGGCCGCGCGCCGAGCGGCCGGCGCCGCCGCCGAACAGACCCGATGCCTCGATGGCGACGCCTTCGGGATAGACCGACGCCAGCGTCGGCAGCCCGTCGGCGTCGCGCTTGCGTAACACGACGCGCTGGCCGAGCCCGCCGCGGCTGCGGCCGGGGCCGCCGGAATCGGCGATGTAAGTCTTCTCAACGACGAGCACCGGCACGCGCTGCTCGAATAATTCGATCGAGGTGTTGGCCGCCGACGTCGGCCACAGCAGCGCCGAGACACCGTCCTGGCCCGCCGAGCCGCCCTGGCCGCCGCCCATGAACAGATGATCGGAATAAATCGTGCCGTCTTGCTCGCGGCCGTAGATGTTGACCGCAACCGGCAAGCCGGTCGCCGCCTGCACGCGCTCCGGCGCCGCTTTGGCGAGCGCGCCGAAAACATTGGGGGCGATGTACCAGCCGGTGCGGGTGCGCAGGTTCACCGCCATCGGTTTGTCGCAGTTGAGCACACTGCCGTCCGGCGCCTTGACCGTGAACGGGCGGTAGCAGCCGGCGTTGCCGCGCACCGACGGCGTGAGCAAGCATTTGAGCGGATAAGTCGCATGCGCGGCCGTATAGTTGAGCGTGCAGTTGAGCCCGCCTTGCGGCAGCTGCGGCGGCGCGCCGGCGAAATCCAATTCGATCGCATCGCCCGCGACGGCGAGCTTGAGCGGATAGCGCAGCGGCGTGCCGAGCGGGTTGTTCCAGACTTCGTTGGCGTAGGTCCCGTTCGGCAGCGCGCGGATCGCCTCGCGCATCGCGGTCTCGGCGCGACCCTGCAGCACCGCGGCGAGCGCCTCGAGATCGTGGATGCCGTACTCACGCATGAACGCCGTGAGCCGCTCGGCCCCGACCGCATTCGCGGCGACGAACGAATGGATGTCGCCAAGCACCTGCGCGGGATTGCGCACGTTCTCGCGGATGAGTTCGAGCAAGTCTTCGTTCGGCGCGCCGGCGCGGTAGAGCATCATCGGCGGAATCTGCAGGCCTTCCTCATAGATCTCGCGTGCTTTGAGCGAATCGCGCGTGCCGCCGATGTCGCTCACGTGGCCGACCGTGCCGACCAGTCCCACCAGACGATCGTCGACAAACACCGGGCTGAGCACGGCGATGTCGAACAAATGCCCGGCGCACAGCCAGGGATCGTTGGTGACGAGTACGTCGCCGGGCCGAAGCGTCGCGGTCGGATATTTGGCGAGCAGCGCCTTGACCGTGCGCGGCAGGCACAGATTGAACACCGGCATGGCGCGCGGCGAATGCGCCAGGGTCTCGCCCTTGGCGTCGAGCAATTCGCAGGCGAAATCCTGCGCCTCGGAGATGATCAGCGAGAAGGCCGTGCGGCACACCGTGAGCCACATCTCGTCGACCACGGTGATGAGCCGGCTCCACATGATCTCGAGCGCGATAGGATCGGCCTCGATCCGGCGCACCGCTTCGACGAGCGGCGTATCCGCGGTAACCCGCGCCGACGCCGGCGACGACACCGCGACCGCAATGCGCAAGTTCAACTGCCCATCGACCGTGAGCCGATCGCCGGGCGGAACGACGGTCGTCGCCTCACGTTCCTCGACGATGGCCGGACCTTCGATGCGGTCGCCGGGTTCGAGCGCGTAGCGGTTGTAGACAGCCGCTTCGACGAAACCGTCGCCGAACCACGCCTGGCGCGCGCCCTTGTGTTTGCTGCGGCGCGGCGCGGGCGCCTCGGCATGATCGAGATTGAGCGGCGGCACGGGGCCGACGACGCGCACCCGGAAGCTGATCGCCTCGATGGCGGCCTCAGCGTAAACCGCCGTGTAGCGCTGAGCGTATACGTCGGCGAAAGCCACACGAACGGCATCGAGCGAAGTCTCATCGATCGCGCCGAGGGGAAGCGGAACGTTGATTTCGTGCATTTGCCCGACGAGCCGCATGTCGGCGGTGCGCTCGATCGTCATCTCCGCGGGCGCAACGCCGGCTTCGGCGAGCAGCGCGCGGCCGTCTTGTTCAAGCTCGGTCAGGATGTGGTTGATCGCCGCCGCATCGAACCCGGGTACCAGCCGCACCGGATGGGAGCGCGCGTGCTCGAAGCTCAACGGCGCCACCAGGAACCCGAGGCACGAGGCGGCGCCCGAGGCGGGCGGCACGATGACCTCGCCGATGCCGAGGATGCGCGCGACGCCCGCCGCATGGGCCGGGCCGGCGCCGCCGAAGCCGACGAGCGCGTAGCGCCGCGGATCCTTGCCCTTTTCGACCACATGAATGCGCGCAGCCGCCGCCATGCTTTCGGTGACGACTTTGTGGATGCCCCACGCGGCTTCCACCGCCGAGAGGCCGAGCGCCTCGCCGATGCGCGCAACCGCCTGCATGGCGGCCCGCCGGTCGAGCGCCATGCGGCCGCCGAGGAAAAACGCCGGGTCGTAATAGCCGAGCACCAAGTTGGCGTCGGTGACGGTCGGCTCGCTGCCGCCGCGGCCGTAGCAGGCGGGCCCCGGATCGGCGCCGGCCGAGCGCGGCCCGACGCGCAGCAGCCCGACCTCGTCGATTTCGGCGATGGAGCCGCCGCCCGCCCCGGTCTCGATCATGTCGATGACCGGCACCTTGATGGGCAGGCCCGAGCCGCGCTTGAAGCGATGCACCCGCGCCGCCTCCATCATGGCGGCGACCTCGATGCGGCCCCCTTCGACCAGACACGACTTCGCGGTGGTGCCGCCCATGTCGAAGGCGAGAACGTCGTTCTGCCCGGCGCGCGCGCCAAACAGCGCGGTGGCGAGGCCGCCGCCCGCGGGCCCGGATTCGATCAGCCGGATGGGAAAGGCGCGTGCTGCCGCCGGCGAGATCAGCCCGCCGGCCGAGTGCATCAGGTTGAGGCGCCCGCGAAAGCCACGCGCCGCTAGCTCCTGCTCGAACCGCGCGAGGTAGCTCGCCATGAGCGGCTGCACATAGGCGTTGGCGCAGGTGGTGACCGCGCGCGGATATTCGCGCAGCTCCGCCACCGCCTCGCTCGACAGCGAGACGGCGAGGTGCGGGAACTCGCGCCGCAGTACTTCCGCGGCCGCGCGCTCGTGCGCCGGGTTGCGGTAGGCGTGGAGGAAACAAACGGCGATCGCCTCGACGCCTTCATCGGCAAGCCGCCGCGCCGCGGCGCGCACGGCGTCGAGGTCGAGCGGCGTCACCACGCGACCGCGCGCGTCCATGCGCTCGGGGATTTCGAGGCGGCGGCCGCGCGGGACCAACGGCTCGGGAAATTTGAGAAACAGGTCGTAGATGTCGTAGCGCTGCTCGGTGCCCATCTCGAGCACGTCGCGGAAGCCTTGCGTGGTCAGCAGGCCCACCTCGGCGCCGCGGCGCTCGATAATCGCATTGGTGACGAGCGTGGTGCCGTGGATGATCTCGCCAATGTCACCGATGGCGATGCCGGCCTCACCGGCCAGTTCGGCGAGCCCGGCGAGGGCCGCCACCGACGGGTCCTGGGGTGTCGTGAGGCACTTATGCAGCGCGATGCGCCGGTGCTCGCCGTCGTAGAGCACGAAATCGGTGAACGTGCCGCCGATATCGAGGCCAACCCGATAAATCGTCTTCATCTATTCTGTCGTCCGACGCACGGAGCGGCAGCCCGTCCTCACGACAGACGAGCGCGCCAGCCCGCATGCTTCACTATTTCAAGCGACAGCGATGTCGACAAGCCTGCGAACCCGCGCATACGCCCGCCGGGCAGCTTCCCGGGTCCGCGCTTCCATCCAAATACCCGCGAGGAACCCCTCCTCCATCGTGCCGCCGACAGTGTCGCCGACTTCGTGCATCACGCGGACGACCCGGCAATCCGGCAGATCGTTGACGGCATCGAGACCGTCAAGCTTCGCGAGTGTGCCGGCGCGCGGGCTGAAAAGGAAGATCATGGCATGCCGCGGTGCCCTGCGACGCCTTATCCGCGGAAGCTTGCGGCCGAGGATCAGGGACACGCAGACGGCGTCCACGTCCAAACCGGCGAAAGTCTCGATGCTGTCGGCGACGCACCCGGCGCCGAGACGCGGATTGACTTCCAGCACGCGGGGCCCTTCACCGTCGAGCCAACGCAACTCGACATGGCAGAACGTGTTGCGCAAGCCGATCGCCCGGATTGCCGCCACGGCATGATCGCGAAGCCGCTTCACTTCGGCCGAACTGAAACGCGCGGGCGGCGCAACGAGCAGATGTTCAAGCACCACCCCCGGCCTTTCCTCGATCCCGAGCTTATCGTGAACCACCAGGGGAATGATCTTCTCTCCCGTGACGACGCATTCCACGCTCGCCTCGCGCCCGGGAAGATAGCGCTCCACAAGCATCGAACGCGCGGGATCGAAATGGAGCACCGCACCTTGCGGGGTCACGAAGGTATGCGGCGCCATGCGCAGCTGTTCGTAAAAGGCGAGCGGCAGGCGGCGCAACGCGCGGCGCCAGTTATCGCGCGCTTCGTCGTCGTTGCGGCAGCGGAAGATCAGGCTGGAGCCGACCCCGGTCAGCGGCTTCAGCACCACCGGATAACCGATCCGCCGCGCCATCGCCACCAGCGACGCCTCGTCGGATGCGAGACCATAGGGTATGTCGGGTATTCCGGCGACGCCGAGATAGAGGCGCGTGAGAAATTTGTTGGTGGCGGCCGCGAGCGCTTCCGGCGGCGAGTGAACAAGCCCGCGTTCGGCCGCGAGCGTCGCCACGGTTCCGTGGAGAAAACCGTCGGCGCGAAAGGGCCCGAACAGCGAGCACAGACCGCGAATGGAAAAGCGCCGATCGAGTCGGGCCAGCAAGCGACGCAGCGTTTGGAGGGCGAAATCTTCCGTCTCAATAACGCGTGCGAGAGGCCCGCGCGCGCCACGCCAGGCGCCCGGCGGGCAGATGAGCGCGGTAGCAACGCCGCGACGCGCCGCGGCGGCCGCGATGGTCGCGGCCGTCCCGACTCCGATCGTATCGATGTACACGATAAGCGGAGGCCGCATGACGGCGCGCGATCTCGCCGTTTTTCGCCTCTGACGCAAGCGGAACTCGCTCTCGGCCCTGCCGGCCAGGGCAGCGCGATGATGCTGCTATTTCTTGGTCCGCTTCTTCGCCGGACGTTTCTTATGGGCGGCCTTGCCCGCCTTTTTCTTCTTTTTGGCCGGCTTTTTCTTCAGCCTTGTCGTCGGCTCTGTCGTCATGACTTCCCTCGAATTCGCCCGTCACAAAATCGACGGCGGCCATCCGGCCATGACCGCCGCGGATTCGGTGCGACTGATGAAACGGCGTCAGTCTATAACTTCTTGGCGCGCTTCTTGGCGCTTCGCTTTCCTGCCTTCGCTTTTGCCTTCTTGGCGCTTTTCTTCACTTTTTTTGGCGGATAGATCACCATGAGCGGCCTCCTGGGGTTGATTCGGCGATTCGCGCTAGACCTTTTATCCAAAACGTATCCAAGGCAAGATTGAATCGCTATCCGAGCTAAGTTTTCTGTCGAAAACTGCGCGGCGCAGCGTCTTTCTGACGTTTGTTTTTCGAGCCATCGCGGGTCAGGCGACTGACTCGTCGTTTCCGTCGAGGTAGCGGGAAACGATGAAACCGTCCGGACCGCGCTCATGCAGGCGCGGCAATGCGCTTTGACCGGAGAACGCGAGGAATTCGTCGGCGCGATACGGTGAAATCGCCCTGATGAACCTTCGACCCTCGATCTCCTGATAATCCAGACGCGACCCGGGCGCGACGCGATGTTTGCCCACCGGCGTGACGTAAACATAGGTGGGCGCGTAAACGCCGGAAAAGGCCGCCAGCTCGCGCAGGATATCGATGCCTTTTTGCACCGACGTGCGCATGTGGTAAGTGCCGACCACGTCCATGCAATGAAACAGATAATAGGGCACGATCGAAAGCCGCACGAAGCGGTCGAGCAGCGCCCGCATCGTGGCGGTGCTGTCATTGATGCCCTTGAGCAGCACGATCTGGCCTCGCACCGATATTCCGGCCCGCATGATCCGCTGCAGGGCCGCTACCACGTCGCGCGTCAGCTCGTCCGGGTGGTTGAACGACACGCCGAGTGAGAGGCTTCGGCCGGACCAGGTATCGGTCACCGATACGTCGTTATAACGCGCCAACAGCGCACAAAGCTCATCGGTTATTTGATCGGGATTGAACAGGATATGGCGGGTGCCGATGCGTATCTTGTTGACATGCGCGATGGCCGACACCCCGTCGAGGATACCTTCCAGCATGTCGGGGCGGGCAAGGGGATCGCCTCCGGTGATGAGTACGGTGTCGATCCGCGGATCGGCGGCGATGTAGGCGAGCGCACGAGCAATGTCGTCCTGGCTCATGACCCGTCCGTCGCCGGCAAGCGTTCTCGTCTTCTTGAAACAGTAGCGGCAGTACGCAGCGCAATCGAAGTAAGGGGTGAGCACCGCGCGATCCTGGTAGACGCGCTCCAGCCCGTAAATGCCCCGGTTGTTCTTGCCCTCCTCGAACGGCGTCTCGCGACCGAAATCCAACCCTTCGAGATAGTCCGGGACGAACTGCCTGCGCACCGCCTCGGAGGTTTTGACGAGCGAACTCAAGTACGGAGTAACGCCGCCACGAAAGCGGCGGGTCACCTGACGCCTGAGCGCTACTTGCTGCTCCGCGGACAAACCGCCGGTCGTCAGCTCCTCCGGAGTGATGTGAGGGATCGCGCTTGCATGGCCGGCAAATTGATCCATGGATCCTCCGCCGCCTGCGCACGAGGCGGTTTGAAACCGAATCACAGCGCCAAGGCTAGTCTAGCGCGCGAATACCTGGAGTTGAAGATCGGCGGGCCACCAGGTTGAGCACCCGCGCGAGAATCCGGACGCCCTGCGGGGAAAGTGGGTCGTCCCATCAACCATGCCCGCAGCCATCCTGCCGCGCGGATTCTCACTTCATTAACCATACCGCGGCCCTCACCCTAACCCCCTTCCGGGATGAAGAAATTGGCAACTCTCCGGGCGCCAGACTCGCGCCGAATCTTGCAACAGACCGCGCTGGATCGTTGAACAGACCGACGCGCACGGGGTGGCGGAAGCAACATGGCCACATATACCGAGGTCGCAGGCGAAGTACGTGCCCGCGCTTTGTACGGTCACCGCACGACCGCGCTGATCGCGCGCGTCGTGGTCCTGGTGCTCGCCCTGCTGCTGGCGCTGGTGCTGACTTCGCAAAGTCGCGCCGACGACGGCGGCGCCGATGAGCCGTTGCTGCCGTTCAGCATCGGCGGCGGCCTCACCGCGGCGGCGCTCGGCGCCCTCGTGCTGGTCGTGCGCCGTATCCAGGATCTGCGCGCCGAGAAGCGCCGGCTCGAGGAGCGCCTCGAAGGGCTCTCCGACCACAACTGGGAACTCAAGGAAGCCGAGGAGCGCGCGCGCAGCTTCCTCGAAGCCCAGGGCGACGTGATCGTGCGGCGCGACGGCGACGGCCGCATCACTTACGTGAACGACGCGTTCTGCGCGCTCGCCGGGCGCCCACGCGAGGCGCTCGCCGGCACCCCTTTCGCGCTCGACGTTATCGAGGACGGCGGGACGGCGGTCCTCGCGGACGGCACGAGAGTCTCCGACCAGAAGATCGCGACGGTCGAAGGCGCGCGCTGGATCGCCTGGCGCGAGGTGACGGTGCGCGGCAGTTCTGCCGAACCCACCGAAACCCAGAGCGTGGGCCGCGACGTGACCGACCGCGCCGAGACCGAGCGCGCGCTCGGCGACGCCCGCGACCAGGCGGAAGGCGCCAACCGGGCGAAGTCGCGTTTCCTCGCCATGGTCTCGCACGAGATCCGGACGCCGCTCAACGGCATCCTCGGCATGGCCGGGCTGATGCTCGATACTTCGCTCACACCCGAGCAGGCGACATATGCGAAGGCGATCAAGACCTCGGGCGACACTCTGCTGTCGCTGATCGAGGAAATCCTCGACTTCTCCAAGATCGAAGCCGGCAAGCTCGACCTCGAGGCGCGCGCGTTCGCGCCCGCGACGCTGGTCGAGGAAACAGTCGAGCTGCTCGCGCCGCGCGCACACGACAAAGGCATCGAGATCGCATCCTACGTGGACGACCGCGTGCCCGCGCAGGTGATCGGGGACGCGGCGCGGCTGCGCCAGGTCCTGCTCAATCTCGCCGGCAACGCCATCAAATTCACCGAGACCGGCGGCGTCGCCGTCACGGTCGAGCCGGGCATCTGGCCGGACGAAATCGAGCTGGCGGTGCGCGACACCGGCGTCGGCATCGCGCCCGAGGCGCAGGCGCGCATCTTCCGCGAGTTCGAGCAGGCCGACGACGGCGCGAACCGCCGTTACGCCGGCACCGGACTGGGCCTCGCGATTACCCAGCGCATCGTCGAGCGCATGGGTGGCAATATCGTTCTCGACAGTGTCCCGCTCGGCGGCTCGACCTTCACGGTGCGGCTGCCACTGCAGGCGGCAGCCGACTCCGGGGCGTCATTCGTTCCGCCCCGGCTCGACAGCGCGGCAGTTCTGATCGTCGCGCCCGGCGCGGTCGAAAGTTCGCTCGTCGCACGGCGGCTCGGCGCCTGGGGCGCGAGCACCGCCGTGATGCCGAATCTTGCCGCCGCGATCGCCCTTCTGCCCGAACGGCAGTGGGACGCGGTGCTCGTCGACCACGCGCTCGGCAGCGAGGCGCTGCAAACATTGGTGCGCGCGATCGGAACCGCAGTTGCGCGTCGCATCGTGCTGATCACGCCGGGCGAGCGCCACGAACTTCCCGCGCTGCAGGCGGCAGGCTTCACCGGCTATCTGGTCAAGCCGCTGCGCGCGGCCTCGCTCGCGGCGCGGTTCGCCGGCGAGACCGACGCGTTTGAACGCGAACCCGCGGCCGACGACATGGTCGAGGCGCCGCTCGTGCCGGCGCCGGGCACGCCAAGCGGGCTCGCGATCCTGGTCGCCGAGGATAACGACATCAACGCACTGCTCGCACGCGCGCTGCTGGTGAAGCTCGGACACCGCCCGACCATGGCGAAGAATGGCGCCATCGCCGTGGAGTCCTGGCTCGCCGCCCAGGTTTCCGGCGTGCCCTATGATCTCGTGCTGATGGACGTGAACATGCCGGACGTCGACGGCATCGAGGCGACGCGCCGCATCCGCGCCGCCGAGGGCGAGCGCGAGGCCCGCCGCACGCCGATCATCGCGCTCACCGCCAACGCCTTCGACGAGGACCGCGACGCCTGCGTTAAGGCCGGCATGGACGCATTCCTGGCGAAGCCCCTCGACCGCGAGCGGCTGGAGGCGGTGCTGGCGACGGTGCGGCCGGCCGCGTCGCTTGCGGCCTAGACTCGGTCATGCCCGGCCTTGTGCCGGGCATCCACGTCTTTGAAGCACAAACAAACAAGACGTGGATGGCCGGGACAAGCCCGGCCATGACGAGGTATCACAACCTTCGCAGCGAGACCTGCTCGACCGCGTGGTTGGCGGCCTTCTTGAGGATCAGGTCGGCGCGCTGGCGCGTCGGCAGGATATTTTCGCGCAAGTTCACCAAATTGATGCGCGTCCAGATCGAAGTGGCGGTCTCGACCGCCTCCTCGTCGCTCAGCTTCGAATAGCGATGAAAGTACGCCATGGAGTCGCGGAACGCGGTCCCGCGCCAAGTCAGAAAACGGTCGACATACCAGCGCAGCAGTACGTCCTCGTCGGCGTCGATGTAGATCGAGAAATCAAAGAAGTCGGAGACGAACGGGATTGCCTTGCCGTCCTTGGGCAGACGCGCGGCCTGCAACACGTTGAGGCCCTCGACAATGAGAATGTCGGGGTAATCGACTTCCTTCCAGTGGTTCGGAATCACGTCGTAAACGAGGTGCGAATAGACCGGGACGCGCGTCGGGTGACGCCCCGCCTTGATCTCCGAGAGGAAGTGAAGCAGCGCCGGCAGGTCGTAGCTTTCGGGGAAACCCTTGCGCTCCATCAGGCCTTCGCGTTCGAGCACCGCGTTCGGATAAAGGAAGCCGTCGGTCATCACCAGATCGACCTTGGGGGTGTTGGGCCAGCGCGCGAGCAACGCCTCGAGCACGCGCGCGGTGGTCGACTTGCCGACCGCGACCGAGCCGCCGATGCCGATCACGTAGGGCATCTTGGCGTCCTCGGTACCGAGGAAGCCCTGCTGGGCACGGAACAGCCGCTGGGTCGCCGCGACGTAGAGCGCGAGCAGGCGCGAGAGCGGCAGGTAGATGTCCTCGACCTCGGCAATGTCGAGACGGTCGTTGAGCGAACGCAGGCGCGATACTTCGCCCGCGGTCAAGGTCATCGGCGTGTCTTGACGTAGCGCCGCCCATGCCGACCGCGAGAACGTGCGATAAGGCGACAGTTCTGCTTCGACGCGCTGTTCCATCATGCCATTCCCGCCGCCTCAGGCGCGCGGCCGCGAGGCCTTCTCTTCAAGCCCCGACATGCCGACGCGTTCGGCGAGCGCCGCTTCGACCTCGGCAAGCGTGACGCCGCGTGCCTCGAGCAGCACCAGCAGGTGATAGAGAAGATCGGCGGCTTCGGCGATCAAGCGTCCGCGATCTTCCGTCACGGCAGCGAGCGCGGTCTCGACCGCCTCCTCGCCGAGCTTCTTGGCGCATTGCGCCACGCCCCGGTCGAGGAGCTTGCGGGTGTAGGAAGTCTCCGGGCTGGCCGCGGCGCGCTCCTTCACGCGGGCTGCGAGGTCGTTGAGGGTGAACGTGGGCATGGGAGAGTATAGCATTTGCGACGAGTCCCGGGTAGAGCAACCCTGAGTCACGAGGTATATTTGCGATCGTGGTGATCAGGAAACAGAACTCACTTTGATGCCAACCATCGTTCAACACCTACAGGAACTCTTGCCCGATGGGACCAATCCCGGAGCGGGTGGATCCCTGGGGAAATGCCCGGCGTGGCCGCCGGATCTATTCGCCGTTGCGGCAGCAGTCCTCGCCAGTTCCAGCTACTACGCCACACCTCCTTTCACGGCGGGGTGGGACAAACTGGCTTACATTTTCACCGACACCTACGTCGCAGAGGTCCGCCGTATTGCTGAAAAATGGGCACAAACCGGAACCGTCCCTTCCCCGTTGCAAAAACTTTGGCGGGATTTCACACGCAATGGCGATGCCGAGTTTCGCCCCGCCCTTTTAGCCATTGTTATTCGTCTTTTGGCAATCGCCGATGCTGCTTCTTTAGGGGTCGGATTCGCCCCCGCAACGCCCGACGCGAGCTCGAAGCCCACGGTTTTTCCCACTATCGTGTTAGAAGCACTGCTTGGGCTTGCGGCGCGCAAACGGCCTGTTTTGCCTTATGTGCCATCCAGCCTTTGTATCATGGTTCCGAATACAAAGGCCTGCGTGCAGCCTAAGACGAACACGCCGTTGGTCGGATGCACCCTGCGCTCCCTCTCTCACAACTTGGCATTCTTGCCGCCTATCAACGTGGTGGCGACCAGTTGGCTGTTCATGCATCCGGCAGAAGAAAGTCGCGGTCCATTCAATATTTTGCTAGTACCATATCCATATGTGGTGAATGCGAACGACTTTGAAGCCGTGGTGGAGCGCGCCGACGAACAACAAGGATTTTTTACCTATCGCGGCGGTTGGCGGGACCGAAATGATAAGCTGGCGAATCCGGTAAAGATCGCCGATGCGATTTGCGCGCTGATCAGCTCAGCCCGACGAGAAACAGAGAAGATCCACGGGGTTGCTCTACCCGAGTGTGCGCTCACCTCCTCACAGGCGGCGCGAGTTGCTGCCATTCTTGCGCGAAAAAACCCCGATCTTGAGCTGTTCGTCTCCGGCACGGTCACTTCGCAAAAGGGCAGCAGCCGCCCGCGAAACTGTGCGTATACGGCCCGGCTCTACCGCGGAACAATTCTGGATCATTGGTCGCAATCGAAGCATCACCGCTGGAGCTTGGAAGCCCGGCAAATAGGCCAATACCACCTAGGATCAATCCTGGATCCGAACCGCACCTGGTGGGAAAAGATCGATGTGAGCAATCGCACCTGCGTATTTACCGTGGTCCGATGGGGGGCAAGCCTGACAGTTCTCGTTTGTGAAGACCTCGCTCGATTTGAGCCGGTGCTTCCGATTATAAATGCGGTTGGGCCAAACCTCGTAATCGCGTTGTTAATGGACGGGCCTCAGCTGGAACGGCGGTGGCCCGGCCGCTATGCAACCGTCCTTGCCGACGATCCCGGCTCGGCAGTGCTCACCTTAACGTCTTTGGGCATGATCCGTAGGTCATCAATGCCGGGGGCGGGCGACCAGCGCCAGATCGCGCTTTGGAAACAGGCCGGCGGCACCGCATGTGAATTGAGCCTTCCGGTCGGAGACCATGCGTTGCTGCTTTCGTTAACGAGTTCGCCGTATCCACAAAAGACGATGGACCGTCGCGACGACGACGGGGCAACACGTCGCTTCGTGCTCTCTGGCGCCCGCGGCGTCCGCTTCGACAAGGATAAGATTCCGAAGTGGCTCAGGTTGGACTAGCGAACCATGCGCGGAAATGCTATCGAGGGGATGGAGAGTTCTGCCGATGAATAAGCCAACAGCCTATTCTGGGAACACCCCCGTGACGTATTCGGAGTCTTCTACGATTCTCGTCAAGGAAATGAATAAGATTTTGGGGCCACACCGATCTGGTTCGGCTTATAAGGAAGTTATGCGCCAGCTTTCGGGAAAAGCTGCCCTCAAAAGCAGCTCGGCTAAGAAGCGCAAGCGCTGAATAATTCACCGCGCCATTTTTATACCAGCCCGTAGCGCCTACGTATCAAGCCGCATGGGCAGGCCGGCGTGGGCCATGTAGTCCTTGGCTTCGCGCACGGTGTGCTCGCCGAAGTGAAAGATCGAGGCGGCGAGGACCGCGGTGGCATGGCCGTCGCGGATACCCTCGACCAGGTGATCGAGCGTGCCGACCCCGCCCGAGGCGATCACCGGCACGCTCACGGCGTCGGCGATCGCGCGAGTAAGCGGGATGTCGAAGCCGCGGCGCGTCCCGTCGCGGTCCATGGAGGTCAGCAGGATTTCGCCGGCGCCGAGCGCCACCACCTCCTTGGCATAGGCGACGGCGTCGATGCCGGTCGGGTTGCGCCCGCCGTGAGTGAAGATTTCCCAGCGGTCGGCGTGGCCCGGCGGCGACACCTTCTTGGCGTCGATCGCCACCACGATGCATTGATCGCCGAATTTTTCCGCCGCCTCCTTGACGAAACCGCGGTCGTTCACGGCGGCGGTGTTGATCGAGACCTTGTCGGCGCCCGAAGCGAGGAGCTTGCGGATGTCCTCGACCGTGCGCACGCCGCCGCCCACAGTGAGCGGCATGAAACAGGCCTCCGCCGTGCGCCGGACCACGTCGAGGATGATGCCGCGGTTTTCATGGCTCGCGGTGATGTCGAGAAAGCACAGCTCGTCGGCGCCGGCCGCGTCATAGGCGATCGCCGCCTCGACCGGATCGCCAGCGTCGCGCAAATCGACGAAGCGCACGCCCTTGACGACACGGCCGTCCTTCACGTCGAGGCACGGAATGACGCGGACCTTGAACATGGTCCGGTACTAGGTGATTTCGCCTGCTCGTGCGAGTCACCGGCGTTCAAATGACCGGCACCTGAAAATCAGCCCGTCCGCAGAATTTGCTCGCGCGCCGACGCCTCGCGGCCAACCAGATCTGCGTAGGCCTCGATCGGCTGCGGCCGGCCGAACAGGAAGCCTTGCACCTCGTCGCAGGATTCCCGCTTGAGGAAATTCATCTGTTCGTTGGTTTCGACCCCCTCGGCCGAGACCGGCAGATTGAGGCCGTGCCCAAGCCCGATCACCGCGCGGATGATCGCCGTCGATTGCGCGTTGCGATCGAGATTGGAGATGAACGCCTGGTCGATCTTGATCTTATCGAACGGGAAGGATTGCAGGTACGACAGCGACGAATAGCCGGTGCCGAAATCATCCATCGCAATGCGGACGCCGAGCGCCTTGAGGCGGCGCAGGATCGAGACCGCGCGGGAGAAATCGCCGATCAGCACCCCTTCGGTGATCTCCAGCTCGAGGCGGTCGGCGGCAAGCCCGGTCTCAAGCAGAACGGTGTGGACGAGGCCCGGCAGATCGCCGTGCTGGAACTGAACCGGTGACAAGTTGACTGCGATCTGCAGCGGGCGCGGCCAGGAGGCCGCTTCGCGACAGGCCTCGCGCAATATCCATTGGCCGATGGAGATGATCACGCCGCTCTCTTCCGCGAGCGGAATGAAGGCCGCCGGCGGCACGGTGCCGCGCATCGGGTGCTGCCAGCGCACCAGCGCCTCGAACCCGATTGCCGCGCCGTCCATGCGCACCTGCGGCTGGTAATGCAGGCTGAGCTGCCCGCGCTCGATCGCCGAGCGCAGATCGTGCTGCAGGGCGCGCCGCTCGCGCAGCCGCTTGTCCATGTCGGCTTCAAAGAAGCGGATCGTGCCGCGGCCGTCGGCCTTGGCGCGATAGAGTGCGGCATCCGCGTTGGCGAGAAGTGTCGCGGCGGTACTGCCATCGGTTGGGAAGATTGCAACCCCGATGCTCAACGCGACATGCAGATGGTGGTCATCGACCACCACGTCAGCAGCGAGTGCGCCCTGCAAGGCTTCGGCCATGCGCTCGGCGGTCGCCGGTTGCGCGCCTTCCGTCACGACGACCGTGAATTCATCGCCGCCGAGCCGCGCCAGGAACGCGTCACCCGTAGCGCGGCGCAACAGCCGCGCGACCTCGCGCAGCAGCCCGTCGCCCACCGAATGGCCGAACACATCGTTCACCTCCTTGAACCGGTCGAGGTCGATGCACAGCACGGCAAAACTTCCGCCCGACGGCGCGGCCTGATCGAGCACGGCGGCGAAGTGTTCGGTAAAGGCGGCACGGTTGGGCAAGTCGGTCAGCAGGTCGTGGTGCGCCATGTAGGCGATTTGCTTCTCGGCACGCCGGCGCTCGGTGACGTCCTCGTCGGTGGCCACCCAGCCACCGCCCGGCATGGGTTGATGAACGAGGGCGATGATGCGGCCGTCGTTCAGCTCCAGGATTTTCTCGTAAGTCTTTCCGTCGGCAAGCGCGGCGCTCAGCTCGTTGCGATAGGCTTCGGTCCGGCCGGGGAACGTTCCGTTGGCCTTGCGGACGTCGAGCAGCTGATCGAGCGTACACCCGGGTCCAATGCTTTCGCGCGCAAGCCCATACATCTCGATGTAGCGGTCGTTGCAAACGAGCAGCCGGCCTTCCGCATCGAACATCAACAGGCCTTGCGACATGTTGCCGATAGCGGTGCTCAGGCGCAGGTGCTGCTCGCGCAGCAGTTCTTCCGATTGCTCGATGAGCTGACGTCGATCGCGGGCAAAGTCGTCGGTGCGCACCGCGAGGCGCCGGTCCGTGACCGCGCCGATCAGGCTCATGCCGAGGATCGCGACCGCGACGCCGGCAATCGCCAGGGCGAGCGCGGTGGGCGACATGGAAAACGCGTCGATCGTGCGCGTCGGGTCGGCGACGATCACGACCGCGCCCATGGCGGTGAAGTGATGCGAGACGATGGCCAGGGTCAGCAGCGCCGCCGCGGTAAGCGTGGTGCGGATGTCGTCGCGCCGCACGGCGATCTTGAGCGCCCACATGCCGAACAGCATCCCGACCGCGACCGAGACCAGCACGTAGTCGAACAGCCACGTCACGTGGCCGGGAATCTCCACCGCCGCCATGCCGAGATAGTGCATGCAGGCGACGCCACCCCCGACGACCGCGCCGCCGAGCGGCGTGTTCCAACGCGAATTGCCGTAGATCGCGATTCCGAGGCCGATGGCGGTGACGCTGGCGGCGGCGAGGAGAGACAGCGAGGTCAGTCCAATGCCATAGGCAATCGAGGTGCCGGGCTCGTATGCCAGCATGGCAATGAAATGGGTCGCCCAGATGCCGCTGCCGGTCGCCGCGCCGGCGGTGGCGGTCCACAGGGCACGCGCGCGACCGTTCGTGGCCTTGGCCCGATGGAGCAGGCTGACCGCGGCGATGCTGGCGAGGAAGCAGACGATGCCGGCGAGTACGACCAATCGCAGGTCGTGCTCGACCGTGAGACAACTGAGAACTCTAAACATGTGGCGGGTCCCCGATGGCTCCCGGGGATAGCGCGCGCGGTGTTTTGCCTCGGTTAAGAGCGGCGCGTTGCGCGCAACGTCATTAACAAACTATCAGCAACCGCCGCTCATTACGGCAACGGCGGCACGCGGCAGGCGATTCTGAAATTCAGTGCACGGGCGAGTTGCCGTGGATGAGCGCAAGCGCCTGCGCCGAGTCGAGCCGGCCGTCGTAAAGCGCGCGGCCCGCGATGGCGCCGGCGAGCTTGCGCGCCCGCGGTTCCAGCAGGGCTTTGACATCGTCGATCGACGCGAGACCGCCCGACGCAATCACCGGAATAGCGACGCGGTCGGCGAGCGCGATGGTGGCGTCGAGGTTGAGGCCCTTGAGCAGGCCGTCGCGGGAAATGTCCGTGTAGACGATCGCGGCGACGCCGGCGTCGGCGAAGCGACGCGCCACGTCGTCGGCCGCAAGTTCGGACGTTTCCGCCCAGCCGGCGACCGCGACCTTGCCGTCGCGCGCGTCGAGCCCGACCGCGACCCGGCCGGGGTAGCGTAGCGCGGCCGTCTTCACGAAGGCGGGGTCGCGCACCGCCGCCGTGCCGATGATCACGCGCCGCACGCCTTTGGAGAGCCACGCCTCGACGGTCGCCATGTCGCGGATCCCGCCGCCGAGCTGCACCGGGATACTCACGACAGCGAGGATGCGCTCGACCGCGCCGGCGTTCATCGGTTTGCCGGCGAAGGCGCCGTCGAGATCGACCACGTGCAGATATTCGAACCCCTGCGCCGCAAAGGCCGCGGCTTGCGCGGCGGGATCTCGGTTGAACACGGTCGCGCGCGCCATGTCGCCCTGTTCGAGCCGCACGGCGAGCCCATCTTTGAGATCGATGGCCGGAAACAGGATCACGGCGACCACTTGAGAAAATTCGCGATCAACGCAAGGCCGAGCCGCTGGCTCTTCTCCGGATGGAATTGCGTGCCCGCATAGGTATCGCGCGCCACCATGGCGGTGACCGGTCCGCCGTAGTCCGCCTGCGCGACCAAACAATCGCGTGCCGCAGCGTTGAGGTGATAGGAGTGCACAAAATAGGCATGCAGCCCGTGCGGCCCGATGGCGATGCCCTCGAGCAGCGGGTGCGCGTGCACCGGATCGAGCGTGTTCCAGCCCATGTGCGGGACCTTGAGGCCGGGATCCGTCGGCTCGATGCGGTCGACCTCGCCGGGGATCCAACCGAGCCCCTCGGTCACCACGTATTCGCGGCCGCGCTCGGCCATGAGCTGCATGCCGACGCAAATGCCGAGGAACGGCCGGCCCTTGCGGCGCACGCTTTCTTCCAGCGCCTCGACCATGCCGGAAACGGCGTCGAGCCCGCGCTTGCAATCCGCGAATGCGCCGACACCCGGCAGCACCACGCGGTCGGCGCGGCGCACCGCGTCGGGATCGGCGGTGACCAGGATCGGCTGCTCGCGGCCGGATTCGCGCGCGGCGCGCTCGAACGCCTTGGCGGCGGAGTGGAGATTGCCGGAGCCGTAGTCGACGATGGCGACGGTCACGCCCGCGCTCCGGGCTCGGGAAAGAGGCCGATGATCGGCCCGGAGGGCACCGGCGCGGCCGGCCCGGCGGGGGAAGGCGTCGTGGGGCGCGGCACGCCACCTGCGGCCCAAGCGTCGAAGAAGCGTCGCTCGGCGGCCTCGAGGTCGTCCCCGACCACGACGCCGAGAGTTTTCCATCCGCGGCGCGCCAGCCCGTAGCGCCGCAAGGTCGAGGCCTCGAAGCCGACGAGCAGCGAGACCAGCAGGCTGATCGCCATCAACCAATCGCCGCCGCCGAGAGCCCGGGCTGCCGCACCCAAGGCCGACACCACGAGCAAATAGACGATCAGGGCGAGCCACAGGCGATAGCGCAGCATCCACAGCGGCGCGAACAGAAACGCCGGCCACGAGAAGCCGTCGCGCACGAATGTGAATCGCTCGGTGTGCGCGAGCGCATCGTCATTGCGCCGGGGCGGCTCATGCACCGTATAGACAGCCATCGGCTTACTCCGAATTGGTTTTTACTGGGCGCATGATCTTTTCCGAAAACCGGTACCCACTTTTCGGGATCATGCGCCGAACTCGGGGCTCAGCCGCCGAGCCGTCCTTTGGTCGAGGGCACTTCGCCGGCCGCGCGTGCGTCGATTGCGACCGCGGCGCGCAACGCCCGCGCCAGACCCTTGAAGCACGACTCGGCAATATGGTGATCGTTTGAGCCGTACAAAGTCTCGACGTGCAAGGTGACGCCGGCGTTGATCGCGAAAGCCTGGAACCATTCGCGCACCAGCTCGGTGTCGAACGCGCCCACCTTGTCGCGGCCGAACTCCGCACTGAACACCAGGAACGGACGGCCGGAAATATCGATCGCCACGCGGGTGAGCGCTTCGTCCATGGGTACGTGCACGTCGGCGTAGCGGGTGATGCCCTTCATGTCGCCAAGCGCCTGTTTCACCGCCTGGCCGAGCGCAATCCCCACGTCCTCGGTGGTGTGGTGATGATCGATGTGCAGGTCGCCCTTGGCCTTCACGGTGATGTCGATGCGCGAATGGCGCGCCAGAAGATCGAGCATGTGATCGAAGAAACCGATCCCGGTCTCGATCGCGCTCGTGCCGGTGCCGTCGAGATTCACGGCAACCGCGACGTCGGTCTCCTTGGTGGTGCGCGTGACTTTGGCGCTGCGCATCGGCGTTGGTCCGGTTTAGATTGACGCGCGCGTTCTATCAGGGCTCATCGCCCTTCGCCACCGCCACGGCCGCACAGCGTGAATGAAACTCGCTGATCGAACCGATCAGCGGTTTGCATCGACCCCCGGCAGCGCCTACATGACGGGCTTCAGTTTGCGCCAAAACCCCATGCAGCCGACCGAACCCGACCGCTGGCACGCCACGACCATCCTGACCGTCCGCAAGGACGGGGTCGTCGCCATCGGCGGCGACGGCCAGGTGAGCATTGGGCAGACCATCGTCAAGGGCAACGCCAAGAAGGTACGCCGCCTCGGCAAGGGCGACGTGATCGCCGGATTTGCCGGCGCCACCGCCGACGCGTTTACCCTGTTCGAGCGGCTCGAGTCGAAGCTCGAGCAGTATCCTGGCCAGCTCACGCGCGCGGCGGTTGAACTCGCCAAGGACTGGCGCACCGATCGCTATCTGCGCCGGCTCGAGGCCATGATGATCGTCGCCGACAAGGACGTATCGCTCGTGCTCACCGGCACCGGCGACGTGCTCGAGCCCGAGAAAGGCATCATGGGGATCGGCTCGGGCGGCAACTACGCGCTCGCGGCCGCGCGCGCGCTGATCGACAGCGATCTCGACGCCGAGGCGATCGTCCGCAGAGCGATGGATATCGCGGCCGACATCTGCGTCTACACCAACCGCAACGTCACGGTGGAAAAGCTGTGACCGAAGTATCCGAATGACCGAGTTTTCTCCGCGCGAAATCGTTTCCGAACTCGACCGCTTCATCGTCGGCCAGGGCGACGCCAAGCGTGCGGTCGCGATTGCGTTGCGCAACCGCTGGCGCCGCCTCCAGCTCGACGACAAGCTGCGCGAAGAGGTGCTGCCGAAGAACATCCTGATGATCGGCCCGACCGGCGTGGGCAAGACCGAGATTTCGCGGCGGCTCGCGCGGCTTGCGGGGGCGCCATTCATCAAGGTGGAGGCGACCAAGTTCACCGAGGTCGGCTACGTCGGTCGCGACGTCGAGCAGATCGTGCGCGACCTCGTCGAGATCGGCATCGCGCTTGTGCGCGACCAGAAGCGCAAAGAGGTGTCCGCGCGCGCCCATCTCGCCGCCGAGGAGCGCGTGATCAACGCGCTGGTCGGCCCCAACGCCAGCCCGGCCACCAAGGATTCGTTCCGCAAGAAGCTGCGCACGAACGAACTCGACGACAAGGAGATCGAGATCGAGGTGCAGTCCGGGGGCCCGTCATTTCCGTTGTTCGAAATCCCCGGCATGCCGGGTGCGCAAATGGGCGCGGTCTCGATCGGGGATATCTTCGGCAAGGCGATGGGCGGCGGCCGCACCAAGACGCGGCGCGTGCTGGTGCGCGATTCCTACGAGATCTTGATCAACGAGGAATCCGACAAGATGCTCGACCAGGACCAGCTGGTCGCCGAGGCGCTGCGCGCGGTCGAGAACAACGGCATCGTATTCCTCGACGAGCTCGATAAGATTTGCGCGCGCGACGGGCGCATCGGCGCCGACGTGTCGCGCGAGGGCGTGCAGCGCGATCTCCTGCCGCTGATCGAGGGCACCACGGTCTCGACAAAGCACGGCACGGTCAAGACCGACCACATTTTGTTCATCGCCTCGGGCGCGTTCCACGTGTCGAAGCCCTCCGACCTCTTGCCCGAGCTGCAAGGCCGGCTGCCCATCCGGGTTGAACTGAGGCCGCTCTCGCGCGACGACTTCCGCAAGATTTTGACCGAACCCGAGGCTTCGCTGATCAAACAGACGGTGGCGCTGCTCGCGACCGAAGGCGTCGACCTCGCGTTCACCGACGACGCCATCGACGCGATCGCCGACATCGCCGTCGAGGTCAATTCGAACCTGGAGAACATCGGCGCGCGTCGGCTGCAGACCGTGATGGAGCGCGTGCTCGACGATATCTCCTTCGCCGCCCCCGACCGCTCCGGCGAATCGGTGCAGATCGACGCCGCCTACGTGCGCGGCCACATCGGCGATTTGGCCAAGAACGCGGATCTGAGCCGATTTATTTTGTAAGAGGTTTGCCGGACGGATAGGTCATGCAGTTCATTCGCATCACCACAGATCCGAAACAAATGGGCGGGATCCCGTGCATACGCGGACTGCGCATACCGGTTGCGACAGTCGTTGGCATGGTCGCGGAGGGAATGAGCAAATCGGAAATCCTAGCGGATTATCCCGACCTCGAAGCAGAAGATATTGATGAGGCGCTGCGATATGCAGCAGCCGTGCGCGAGTGATTGAACCTTCGCTGCCCGACGCTGTCCGCGCGCAGTGGCCGTACCGGCCGCGGTTTGCCCGCGTCAACGGTTGGCGCATGCATTACGTCGACGAGAGCGCGGGCGATCCGGTCGTGCTGCTGCACGGCAATCCGACCTGGGGTTTTCTCTATCGCGATTTCGTCGGGCCACTCACGCGGGCAGGGCACCGCGTGATCATTCCCGACATGATCGGCTTCGGCCTATCGGAGAAGCCGACGCACGAGGATGCGCATAGCCTCGACGGCCACATCGCCAACCTCACAGGGCTGCTGCGCGGCCTCGATCTCACCCGTATCACCCTTGTGTGCCACGACTGGGGCGGCCCGACCGGCCTCGGCTTTGCATTATCAAATCTCGCGCAGGTACGTGCGCTCGTGCTGATGAGTACCTGGGCGTGGCCGCTGCCGCCGGCCGAGTTCCACACGCGCCTGTTTCCCTGGCGCATAATGCACGCGCCGCTGGTCGGGCCCTATCTGATGGGCCGGCACAATGTGCTGGTCACGCGCGGCATTTATCTCTCGGTCGTCGACCGCGCACGCTTCCGCGAGCGCGCTCAAGCTGCCTACGAAGCCGTGCTGCCCGACCCGGCGACGCGGCTTCTCACCTGGACGTGGCCGCGCTGGATCCCGCTCGACCATGACGCGCGGGCGTTCGAGCGTTTCGCCTGGCTCGAACGAGAACTCGCCGCATGCAAGTTGCCGGCGCTGCTGGTGTGGGGGCGCGAGGACGACGTGTTCGACCAAGCGACCTTCGCGACACGCTTCAAACAATTGCTGCCGCACGCGGAAGGGCCCCACCTCGTCACCGGGCGGCATTTCCTGCAGGAGGATTCCGGGCCGGAGATCGCGGCGCTCATCGTCGATTTTCTCAAACGGTTGGCGCAAACGGAGGCGCGGCCATGACGGACGTGAAGGTCATTGCGCCGCCGCCGCTAGACGGGTTGCGCCGCGCGCTGGTACTCGCCGAAGACCGTATCGGGCATTATCCGGAATTCCGACGCTTCTTCGCCGAGACGTTTGCTCTCGATCGCGACGGACTCAAACAGCCCGGCTACGTCACGGCGCCCTCAGGCGCCAGCTACGCGCTCGTGTTCGTCGGCCGGAGCGGCGAGCCGTTTCCGGCTGGCGTGGAAATCCATGCGCTGGTGCCCGCTCTCGAGCCGCTCGATGAAGCCGCCGTCGACCGCGACCTGTGGGCGATCCTCAAGTGGACGATCGCCGGCGTCGGCGGCGACTGGACCGTGCGTGACCTCGAGGCCACCGGCCGCCTCTACCGCGTGCCCGCGGCGATGTGAGAATTACTCCCGCCTACGCCGTATCCGCACGTAGAGCGCACCCTCGCCGCCGTGCGCGGCGTGCGCCCAATCGAAGCCGATCACGATGTCGCGCAGTTCCGCCGAGCGCAGCCACAACGGCACCTGCCGGCGCAGCACGCCACGATCGGCCGTGAAGTCGTCGCTGCGCGCGCCTTTGCCGGTGATCACCAGCACAAGCCGCGCGCCGTCCGCGCGGGCATTGCGCAGGAAGCGCACCAGAGCGGCATGGGCCTCGGCTTGGGTGAGACCGTGCAAGTCGATCGAGGCGTCGATCGGCTCGCGCCCGCGCGCGAGCTTCTGCTTGAGCCGGCGGTCGATCGGCGCCAGTCCGGGCGGACGCGGGGCCGAGCGCGGCAGCGGCATTCGCACTGCCGGAGCCGCGGGCGCCGGCTTTGCCGGCTTGGCATGAGTCTCCTCGGGCGCGGGCTCCGCCTCCTGTTGCGGCCGCACGCGCCGCAGCGGCGCAATCGACCGGGTCACGTGCGACCACAGCGCGTGCTCGTCCGCGGTGAGCGGGCGGCTGCGCCGAGGTTTGCGGTCGTCCGAAATCATCACCACCCCCGCATGCGCGACCGCGGCCGGTGTCGGAGCTTACCCTTGCCGGCGGATTTCTCCGGCTTCGCGGCGACCACCGCGGGCTTCGGCCGCGGCAATGGCATCTGCGCGGCCGCCTCGAACGGATCGAGCGCACGCGGAACAAGCATCGCAACCCGCGCGGGATGGCGCACGCGCCCGGCGATGCGACCGGCCTCCTCGCCGGCCCCGAAATAAATATCGGCGCGCGCCGGCCCAACCATGGCCGAGCCAGTGTCCTGGGCAACGGTGAGACGCCGCCACGGCGTCTTCGCCGCGGCGCCTTCGATCGGCAGATCCGCCTCGATGAAGAACGGCGTGCCGTACGCGTGCAGCGGCCGATCGACCGCGATCGAGCGGCCCGGAGTCAGCCGCACGCCCTCGCCCCCGGCCGGCTCGCTCTCGTCGGCAAGGCCGGTGATGCGAAAGAACACGAACCCCTGATTCTTGCGGCGCAATTCCTTGGTCTGATCCGGGTTGTCGTTCATCCACTTACGGATACGGTCGAGGGACATTTCCTCGCGCGGCACCAAATTCCGCTCGATCAGGACGCGGCCAATGGGCGTGTAGGGGAAGCCGTTATGGGCGGCGTAATTCACCCGCATGATCAGGCCGTCTTCCAGGCGCACGCGCGCCGAACCTTGGATCTGGATGGTCAGCGCCGCGAACGGATCCTTGAGCCAGCAGATTTCGAGGTGCCGCCCGTCGAGGGCGCCGTCTTCGATCTCGCCGCGATCGTAATAGGGCGCGAGCTTGCCGTCTTGCGTGCGACGGAACGCCGGGCCGCGGTTGGGAAAGGCCTCGCCCTTGTGTTCGCCGGGCGCAACCAGATCGTCCGGACGGCGATAGAGCGGGACGGTGAACTCGCGGGTGGGAAAGCGCGAACCTTCGACGATCGGCTCGTAATAGCCAGTAACGAAGCCCTGGGTCTCGCCCAGGCGGCTAATCCGTAACGGCCGGAAATTCGTCTCGAAAAACTCGCGCGCCTTGGCCTCATCGACGTGAGAAAGCGCGAGCGCGCGCCGGCACACGTGCGCCAGCGCCGCCGCCACCGGCCGCTCGTCGGCCGCACGGGTGCGCACCAGGGGCCCGCAGCTGACGCGAAACGCCGCGAAGGCCTGAGCGTGATCGTCCGCCGCCCAGCCGTCGAGCTCGGAAAACTCGAGCGGCTCAAGTGCGGTGTCGGGGAGCCGCAGCGGCCCGGACGCGGGCTGGCCGTGCGCGGCGCCGATGCCAACGATCAGCGCAGCCGCGAAGCCCAGGCCGCGCATACGGCGCTGCCATGCCATTGCTTACTCATTGGCCGGCTTCGGTGGCGACCAGCTTCCAGTTGGGATCGCGCGATGAAATGTCGCGCGCGAAGGTCCACACGTCGGTCACTTCCGTCACCTTCTCGGGCGACCCTTCGATGACCGCACCGGTGCGGTCGTGGGTGACGGAAATGAGCTGGGAGACGAATCGCACCGTGATCTGCGCGGTCTTTCCGCGCAACTCGGCGCCGATCAGGTCCGCCTTGTCGATCGATACGAAGCGGGTTTCGGTG
>Ga0210408_10000078_pt1 | contig 152128 bp, 117 predicted proteins | sample IncBWH4MmetaG_FD_155471 | JGI IMG/M metagenome (GOLD analysis project Ga0210408, IMG submission 155471) | Forest soil microbial communities from Barre Woods Harvard Forest LTER site, Petersham, Massachusetts, United States - Inc-BW-H-4-M | ecosystem: Environmental > Terrestrial > Soil >... | reverse complement strand
ATGGCCCGAGATGATGGTGCGCCTGAGTCGTGCACCTGTCGTATCGATAGCGTCGATTCGCGGCCGGGCGACTGGTATGGGAAGTGAGCTTGCACTCGCCTGCGACATGCGTTTCGCGAGTCGCGAAAAAGCCATCTTGTCGCAGTTCGAAGTTGGCGCCGGTCTGGTGCCTGGCGGTGGCCCTATGGCGCGACTGTCGCGCCTCATGGGAAGGGGGCGCGCCCTGGAAGTAATTCTGAGCGCGGACGAGGTCCCAGGCGACCTGGCCGAACTCTACGGTTATGTGAATCGGTCGTTGCCGGATGCCGATCTTGACGGGTTTGTCGATGCGCTTGCCACGCGGATCGCCTCCTTTGACAAACAGACAATCATGGATACCAAGCGCCTGGTCAACGTTGCTAGTTTGCCGTCTGATATCGAAATCGAATCCGGGTGGAATGCTTGCGTTGCTTCGATGGCACGACCAGCCACGCAGCGGAGAATCACAACACTGGTAGAACGAGGCTTTTGCAAACCCGGCGATGCAGAAAATCGCTTGGGAGATTTCGTGGGAAAGCGCTGAGCTTCTACAACGGCCCAGCCTCAGATCAGGACACTTTGAAAAATCAAATTGTGGACGATCAAACCGAAGCCGCTTGAGGGGGATCGATGAATACGGGTTCCAAAGACAAAACCTTAGACGGGGATGGCTCTCGTCATGCCACTGCCGAAGAGCGGTTAAGACAACTCGGCATCAAGCTTGCAGCACCGCCTGAGCCGTTCGGCATCTACGCGGAAGCGGTGCAGACCGGCAACCTGCTCTTTCTCACTGGAATGCTTCCGACTGTTGGCCGCGAAGCGAAATTCGTCGGGCGCGTTGGCGCGGAACTCGATGTGGAAGCCGGGTGCTCGGCGGCTCGCTTGGCGGCGTTGAATGGCCTCGCTGTCGCGCGGCAGCATTTGGGATCGCTCGACAAAGTGACGCGGATTGTCCGGCTTGGGGTCTCAGTAGCCACTTCGGGTGATGTCCGCGATCAGCCGAAAGTCGCCGACGGCGCTTCAGAGCTTTTGCAAGATGTCTTCGGCAAAGACAAGAACCCTTGCCGGCTAGTGTATGGCGTCGCAAGCCTTCCACTCGGTACGTCGGTCGAGTTGGAAATCATTTTCGAGATAGCTGGATAACAGAGGTCCTCAAGCGAGGCAGACGCTCAGATACGAAGAGTCAAGGAGAGATTGAGTGGCTCTCAGGAAAACAGATTCGATTTCAAAAAGGAGAAAGTAAGATGAAAACAAAAGGAAAAGTATTGGTACTGGTCTCGAGCGGCCACGGCTTGCCCTTGAAAGACGGCAAGGTTTATGCCGGCGCTGGCTACTACCTCAACGAGCTGACGGTTCCGGTTCGCGCCCTGATGAAGGAGGGCTACGAAATCACATTTGCCAACCCGAAAGGCAACACGCCGCAAATGGATGTCAATTCAGCTACGGCCATGTTCTTCGGTAAGGACGAGGCTAAGCTTCAGGACTATTTAAAATTCCGCGACAGCCTGACTGGGCTCAAAAATCCAACTCGCATCTCGGATGTCATTGCATCGGGTCTGGATCAATATGACGCTGTTTTCGTCCCCGGCGGTCATGGCCCGATGATCGATCTTCTCGAGGATCCCGACGCTGGCACCGTGCTGAGACATTTTCATAAAACGTCCAAGCCCACGGCAGTGCTCTGCCATGGCCCGATTTCACTTCTCGCGGCTCTTCCGAATGCGTCGGAAGTGGTCGGCGCGCTGAAGGCGGGCGATGCCGCTGGAGCGCGGGCAAAGGCTCAAGGTTGGATTTATTCCGGATATAAGATGACCATCTTTTCGACCGCGGAAGAGCAGCAGCGCGAGCCGATTGAGATTGGTGGCAAGGTGTTCTTCTACCCAGACTTCGCCTTGCGTACGGCGGGCGGTGACGTAAGTGTGGTCGCTCCATGGAAGAGCTACGTCCTTGAAGATCGCGAGTTGATCTCAGGTCAGAATCCGTTCTCTGATGAAGCGCTTCTGAAACTACTTCTACCGGCACTCGACCGGAAGAAGAAGTGAGTCGGTAAAAGCGATCAAGCCAAAACCCAGGAGGGCCAGATTCCAGCGAATCGACACTAGCTGAACTTTCGGTCTAATGCCTTCATTTGCAAGGGATGATCATGCCTGCTTCCTCGAACCAGAACCGCCTTACAGCAAAGCTCGGAATCGAGTATCCGATCATTCAAGGTCCGCTTGGGGGATTGTCGTCGCAAGGATTGACGGCCGCAGTGTCCAACTTTGGCGGACTCGGATCGTTTGGCGCGCACAGCTTGGTGCCGGGAGCGATCAATGACGTGATCGCAGAGATTCGCTCACTTACATCGAAACCGTTCGCAATGAACCTATGGGTTTCAATGGAGGACGAAGGTGCGCGAACAGCAGATGAAAACGCGTTCAATAGGAGCCTAGCTCCGTTAGTCGCTGATCTTGCTGCCTTGGGGGCGCCCCGTCCGACGTACAAGCCATATTCGCCGAAGCGATTTGAAGATCAATTTCGCGTGCTACTGGATGCGAACGTACCGGCATTCAGTTTCATCTTCGGAATTCCGGCAAGAGAAATCTTGGAGGAGTGTCGGGCGAAGGGCATTGTCACCATCGGCACGGCGACCACACCGGAAGAGGGTGCGGCACTTCAAAGGCCGGTGTGGATGCTGTTGTTGCTTCCGGCTTCGAAGCAGGGGGACATCGCGGATCATTTCTCCGGCCAGCCGAGGATTCGCTCACCGGCACGCTGTCGCTAGTACCACTGGTCGTCGACGTCGTCGATTTGCCAGTCATTGCCGCGGGCGGAATAGGAGATGCACGAGGTGTAATCGCCGCCCTGGCTCTGGGCGCAGAGGCCGTCCAAATGGGAACGGTATTCCTGGCGTGCGAAGAATCCGGTGCCAGCCGCCTGCATCGCGAAACTTTGCGACGACGCAATGCCGGACAGACTGCGTTGACGAAAGGCTTCATGGGAAGACTCGCACGGGCAATACATAACCGCGTGATGGAGGACTTGAACCGAAGCGGGACCGAGATCTTGCCGTATCCGCTGCAACGAGAACTGGTCAGAAATCTCGCAATCGCAGCAGACGCTGCGGGCCGGGCAGATCTTGTGCCGATGTGGGCAGGGCAAAGCGCCAATCTTTCGGCTTGCATGGATGTGTCGGCTTTCCTGACCTCATTGGTCGAGGAGATTTCTGAAATCGCGGGTCCCATCATTCAGTGGAGCGCAGCCCGCCGTGAAAAGCAAATTCTTTAAATCAGGACAAAAGGGAGAATGGAAATGTCAAATATCACCAACAAAGTTGTAGTGATTACCGGAGCCAGCAGCGGCATTGGGGAAAGCACCGCAAAGCTTCTCGCAGCACAAGGAGCAAAAGTTGTATTAGGAGCGCGGCGTTCGAACCGAATCGACACAGTGGTTAAAGAGATCTCGGCCACCGGCGGCAAGGCTATCGGATTTGCCTGCGATGTGACGAAGCGGGCAGAAGTTGAAGCGCTCATCCAAAAGGCCGTCGACAATTTCGGCCGCGTCGATGTGATCGTCAACAACGCCGGTATTATGCCCATCGCACCGATCGAGGCCCTTAAGGTAGATGAATGGGACCGGCAGATTGACGTCAATATCAAAGGACTTCTCTATGGGGTTGCCGCCGCCCTGCCGCACATGCAGAAGCAGAAGACCGGTTACATCGTCAATATTGCTTCGGTATTCGGGATCAAAATGTTCGCCCCAGGCGGGACGGTCTACTGCGCCACCAAGGCGGCCGTGCGCGCGTTGACGGAAGGGCTGCGGATGGAACTGCATTCCCAAAATATCCGCTGCACGATGATTTCACCTGGCGCGATTGCCACAGAGCTGGCAGAGAGCAGTTCGGACGAAGCGACCAGAAAGAATTTGCGCGAGTTCATGAAGATGGCCATACCGGCCAGCGCGATCGCGAGCGCGATCGCTTACGCAATCGAGCAACCAGCTGACGTGGAAGTCGATGAGATGGTCATCCGCCCAACCGTCCAGGATTTTTAAAGAGGAGTAAACTATGCACCTTTTCTACTCGCCCCGTTGGCCCCGATTGTTGCAGGTTTATCGGATGGTACCGGTGGTTTGTATGATGGTCGCAATATTTCAACTGCCAGCCCACGCCCAGGGAAAGGAACGTCCCATGAAACAGCCGACTTCTTATCGCACGATACAGGTAGATGGACTCTCCATCTTTTACAGAGAGGCTGGGCCGAAAGACGCGCCGACGCTTCTGCTGTTGCACGGGCTTCCTTCATCATCCCGAATGTTCGAGCCCCTGTTTTCTCGGCTTTCCGATCGCTATCACCTTGTCGCACCCGATTACCCCGGCTTCGGACATAGTGACTGGCCAGACCCGAAGAAATTCGCGTACACGTTCGATCACATCGCCGAAACCATGAATCACTTCACCGAGGCTCTTGGGCTCTCGCGTTACACGCTTTACATGCAGGACTACGGCGGCCCCGTGGGTTTTCGCATGGCCTTGGCCCATTCGGATCGAATCGAGGCTCTCATTGTCCAGGATGCTGTGGCGCACAACGAAGGTCTGGGCGCGATCTGGAAGACACGTCGGGCTTTTTGGGCCGACCGCGCAGCCAATGAAAGCGCGCTTCGTACCAACCTGCTATCGCTGCAGACCACGCGGACACGGCATGTCGGAAGCGATCCCGACGTGGAACGCCACGACCCCGATCTGTCGACGGACGAATTTGCTTTTCTCAATCAGCCCGGCCAGATCGAGATTCAGAGTGACCTCTTCTACGACTATCGCACCAACGTCGAACACTATCCGAGATGGCAAGCTTGGATGCGTGAGAAACAGCCGAGCCTGCTGGTAGTTTGGGGCAAGTATGAGTCCTCGTTTGAGTCCTCGGAGCCGGAATCCTACAGGCGAGATGTGCCCAATGCTGAAGTCCACATTGTCGATGGTGGTCATTTCGCGCTGGATACGGCAGCGGATGAAATTGCGGCTCTGGTAAGTCAGTTCATGAAGGCGCAGAAATGATTTTGAACATCCAGTTTTGAGCCGTGCAAGGAAAAGAAATTATGACAACTCAAACGACATCCCGCCCACCCTTGCCTCCGTTCACGCGCGAGAGTGCGATTCAAAAGGTGCGCCTTGCCGAAGATGGTTGGAACTCTCGCGATCCGGCAAAAGTGGCTCTTGCCTACGCGATCGATTCACGATGGAGGAATCGCTCGGAATTCATCAGCGGGCGAAGCGAAATTATTGCCTTCCTCTCTCGTAAGTGGGCCAAAGAACTCGACTACAGGCTCATCAAGGAAATGTGGGCATTCACGGCAAACCGCATTGCCGTGCGCTTCGCGTATGAGTGGCACGATGACTCGGGTCAGTGGTATCGGTCGTATGGCAATGAAAACTGGGAGTTCCATGACGACGGGCTCATGGCATCAAGGTATGCATCAATCAACGACCTCCCCATTTTGGACGCCGATCGCAAATACCACTGGCCCTTCGGGCCACGTCCCGAAGGCCAGCCAGGGTTAAGCGACTTCGGCTTCTAGTCTTAGGCAAACACGATATGGACAAGCCAATGCAATCATTACCGCAACCGCGACTGCCGTCGGCGGCGGCAACGGCCAAAACGAACGTAACTACGAAATCCGTCAATGTCACGGTTCGCGAAGTTGAAACTGATAACGACACGTTTCTCCGATATGCCGACCAGCCGATGATCGCCTTCGTTATGTTCTTCAGCCAACGCCGGACGGCAGCGCAGACAGGGACATGGAGCAGATGACGCGAGAACTAATTGATGCGGTATTGCACTCAGGAGGGCGATACTACCTTCCGTATCGCCTGCACGCCTCAGTCGAACAGTTTCGGTCGGCATACCCTCGGAGTGTCGAGTTTTTTCGGCTCAAGCAGCAATATGATCCGAAAAAGCTGTTCGAGAACGAGTTCTACATGAAGTATGCGAGTCCCTAAAGTCTCTTGAATGACGTTGCCAATTCGTCCGTCGTTCAGGATCGCGAGCCTGAGGAGGAGAAGAGTCACGAACCCTCCGACCCTCGTATCCGCTGCCCACTTTGCGGCTGGTCGCCCCGCAAGGAAGATAAATGGTTTTGCACCTGCGGCAACTAGTGGAACACCTTTGACACGGGAGGCGTCTGCCCAGCCTGTCTCCACCAGTGGAGTGAGACGCAGTGCCTCTTGTGTAGTCGATGGTCGGCGCACTCACTCTGGTATGCGCCTTCGTGAGAAATAGGAGACGGTCAAGTGAAAGTGGTTATCTTCGGAGCGACGGGGATGGTCGGACAGGGCGTCCTGCGCGAGTGCCTACTCGATCCCGACGTCGAAAGTGTCCTCGCGGTCGTCCGCAACGCCAGCCTGCCGCAGCATGACAAGCTGCGCGAGATCATACACCAAGATGTTTCTGATCTCGCGGCGATTGAGGACAGGCTCTCAGGCTACGACGCATGTTTCTTCTGCCTCGGCGTCTCGTCAATAGGGATGAAGGAAGAAGCGTATCGGCACGTGACATACGATCTGACGGTCTCCGTGGCTAAAACCCTAGCAAAGCTGAACCCGACAATGACCTTTATCTACGTGTCTGGGGCGGGAACCGATAGCACTGAGCGCGGCAGATTAATGTGGGCGCGGGTAAAAGGCAGAACAGAAAACGCACTCTTGCAGATGCGATTTAAAGCCGTGTTCCTGTTTCGCCCCGGCTACGTTCAGCTCCTTCATGGCATTCGCACGAAGACGGCATGGTATGGCGCGGCTTACGCTTTGATGAGACCCCTCTATCCCTTATTGAAAATGCTTTTCCCGAACTACGTGACAACGACTGAATGCGTAGGTCGCGCCGTGCTGAGTGTAACGAAGCGAGGTTTCCCCAAACCTGTCCTTGAGAATCGCGACATCAACCGGATGTGTGCTAAAGAATCGTGATGTTCTAAGGTCATGACTGTCACAAGTAGCCCTTCACGCGCCAACTACTGACACAGCTTCTTGCTGGCTGCTGGCGGCTATCAAGTCAGCGAAGACGAAACGGTCGCGAGTGGCGATCTCTCCTACTGTCACTCGAATATCGCGCCGGAATATCGGTGCTGCATACACGAACGAGTGGAATTCTCCATTCTCGCCGCAGGGGTCGATTTGCGGCGGAAGGTCGACCAGCAGTTGCTCATCGAACTCTCTGCCCACGAACTCCAGCGATAGAGACTGGGAATCGACACACGTGAGCTTCGCCTTCAGCCCGGAAGAGATCATCGTTCGAGCAAGCTCGTGCGTCGGGATGTCCCAGACCGGAAAGATAGGTGCCAACCCAGAACCTAGTAGCTGTCCTTCGCGGTATTCGCGTATGTCGCGCAAGAATAGATCGCCGAACGCAACGCATTCAATTCCCTTCCGAACAGCGGCTCTGCACGCTTCGCCCATGATGCTCTCGTAGTCAGCATTCGAGCACGGCGAGGGCAAGTCCACATCCCAGAGAGGAATACCTGCTGCTTCCGCCTGCGCTTCAACTAGTTCACGCCTAACTCCGTGCATGGCGACTCGATTGGCTTCTCGGTTGAATGTCGTGAGCAGACCGACGATCTCACAGTCACCCCGCTGCCGAAGAAGATGAAGGCTCCAAGCACTATCTTTGCCGCTGCTCCATGAGAGTAATGTTCTTTTCATTGACTCGTCACGCTAAATGGCTGTTGCGTGCTTTGGCTGATAAAGTCCGACGTTGCCACCACTGGGAAGTCGCATCTTCGTAATGGAACCCCATCGCGCCTCCTCGACCTTAGAGCACTTAACACCCTTCTTCGCGAGCGAAGCCATCTCGGTCTTTAGGTCGTCGCACATGAAGTAGAGTTCGTGGACATCGTCCTCAGAAGGATGAAATGCGGCTTCTGTCGGCGGGAGGGCGAAGATCAGCCAGCCATGACCCGCATCCACCGACTTGAAGCCGAGAATATCGCGGAAAAAGGCGCGATCCGCTTCAGCGTTCTTGCTGTAGACCACTACGTGAGCGCCGGAAATCATTTGCCCTCCCGAGAACAGGACGCCACCAAAATCTAACCTAATCGGTCTCCCAAGCCACCGCGAGCTTATATGTACGCGATCGTGTTGTGCAGGCCCTTTTGTATCGTGTTTTCAGTGGTTTGGAGGCTCAACACATCAGTTGATATTTGCTCGCAATTGTGTTGGTATTTGGACGGTATTTTGATACACTCGGACTGAGGTTAGGGAGATCTCGAACATGGCAGTATTGACCCCGCCACGGCCGGATTTGTTGGCATATCGAGAAGCGACAACTTTGGAATTTTCCAAACTCGTCACGGAACTGACGGCAATCCTGGGAAGGAAATTGACGGCCTACATCGCTTCGGTCAAAGACACCAGAGCAATCGAGCGCTGGATGGCCGGCTCAGAGCCGTACAAGGGAGTTGAAGAACGATTGCGGCTCGCCTATCGGCTGGCGAAGATGATTAGTGATCACGAAGGGCCGCGGGTGGTTCAGGCTTGGTTTACGGGTTTGAATCCAGAGTTGAACGATCGAGCGCCGGTTCGGCTCTTGCGAGGAGAGAATGTAGAGGCCGTGGGTCCGGAGATTCTTGGTGCAGCGCGCGCGTTTCTAGCCGGAGGATAGTAATTCTTGAAAGTCCCCGGCGTGATTTATCGACTGGGAAGGAAGCCCGATTCCTGGTCTGTCCCCCGACTGGGCCTCCGCGGGGCCTGACGGAACCTTTGGCAATCGGTTTGACGATCCCGAAGGGATGTACCGTGTTCTGTACGCATCCTCTCAAAGGCTTGGTTGCTTTCTCGAAACGCTGGGCCGATTCCGTATTGACCCAAAACTCCTGGCTGAATTGGCCGAGATTGAGGGAGAGGATGACTACTGTCCACTGGGAGAAGTACCGTTGGAGTGGTGCGAGAAGCGAGTCATGGGTGTTGCGACTGCCGGCGGAGAGTATGCCGAAATTTGCAGCAGCGAGTGGATCGGGCGACTGCGGAACTTGATGGCCGCTCATCTGGTGAAATTTGGCTGCGATGATTTGGACGCATCCGTGTTGCAGCAGACGGCTCCGCGCAACGTGACGCAGTTAGCATCACGCATCGTCTTCAACCACGGCTTCGCGGGAATCTACTACCGCTCGAAGTATGGACACGACGTTGAAAACTGGGCCATATTCGAGCCCTTTCAAATCAACGCGCAGGATCCCGAGCCCATCCGACTTGACGATCCAGACTTGCAGAGAGCCCTCCGCCTTCATTCATTGAAGTTCAAGAAGTAGGCCTGATTCTTCCGGCCTTCAAGAATCTTGATCGCGTCCGTGCCGCTCGGTCGAAGACAGACCTGATGCCGTGCGCGGCCACCGGCAGGCCGACCTTAGCGCTTGCCTTGGGACGTTTCATCTCCCATAGTATTCGTGGAAACCCGGAACGCGGTGGTCGTACTCGATTGCCCTCCCTAACACCTCAGAGCCGGTTCTTGCAGACCCCGATGGGGCCGGGCGAAGTTCGCCGCATTGAGCGATGGTTGGCCACCGCTCGACTCACCCTTGCTATTTCTGCACTGTTTGCCATCTGGATGGAGCCCGCGCAGATTTCCTGGTGGGCGCACTGGCTTCTGGGTATCTACATCATCCACGGCACCGTGGTCATGCTCCTGCTCCGGTTTCGCAAACAGTCCACCCCAGCGTTTCGACTTCTGGTTCACGCCGCGGACTTGGTGTGGCCAGCCTTGATTTCCGTCTTCGCTACCGGAACACGGAATCCGTTCTTTCTCTTTTTCGTATTCGTGCTGGCTGCCGCCGCCTACCGATGGGGTCTATGGGAGACAGTGGGCACTGCCGCTGCCTCCGTGATTCTGCTCTGGCTGGAGAGCGTTGTCGTACACCAGGGATTCCTCGCGCCAGTGGGGGGCTTCCTCCTCCGCCACCATTGGCCCCAGTTGGGAATCGATGTGGTCGAGCTTGAACCCAAACATCTGTTTATGCGTTCTGTGTATCTGCTGGTGATGGGGTGTTTGCTCGGCTACCTGGCGGAACGGCTGAAGCAGTTGCGAGCGGAAGTAGAACGCGCCAGTTTAGCCCGTGAATTGCATGATGGCGCGCTGCAGACGCTCTTCGCGGTGGAGATGCAGCTGGGCGTGCTGCGCCGCCAAATGGCTTCACAGGCGGTGACCGTTGCACAGGAGGAGCTGGGTCGAATCCAGGACCTCCTGCTGGAGGAAGGACGTAAGCTCCGCGAGTTGATGCAGCAGATGAAGCCACCGGACGTAGACGCCAAGAATCTGCGCGCTCACCTTATTGAGGTCGTCGAGAGATTCCAGCGCGAAACCGGCATAACAGCGCGATTTGTCTGCGAATCCGCTGTGGTGGCTCTGCGGCCACGCGTTTGCATCGCCATGGCCCGCATTGTTCAGGAAGGGCTGGTGAATGTGCGGAAGCACAGCAGCGCAAGCCATGTCCTGGTCCAGATCGATCGCAGGAATGGCCACTGGCGCCTCACTATCGAGGACAATGGCCACGGCTTCCCGTTCTCGGGGTGCTTCTCTCAAGCGGACCTGGAAGCGGACGGTAGAGGTCCACTGGTAATCATGGAGTGCGTCCGTTTAATTGACGGCCAACTCACGCTAGAATCGATTGCCGGGCGGGGTTCACGACTAGAGATTACTATCCCACGGAAGGGGCAAGCGGCAACATGGATACTAAACGGAATCATCCGATCCGAATTGTCATAGCGGATGATCATCCAATATTTCGCGACGGTTTGCGGAGGCTGCTAGAGGCAGAGTCCGACCTGAAGGTGATTGGCGAGGCTTGCGACGGCGCCGAAGCCGTTAAACTGACGCTGCGACTCAAGCCCGACATTCTGCTTCTGGATCTCGCCATGCCAAAACATCCCGGCCTGGAAGCGCTGCGGGATCTCAGCACCCAACAGGGGCCGGATTCTGTCCGCGTCATCCTGTTGACCGCAGCTATCGAGAAAAATCAGATCGTCGAGGCGCTGCAACTTGGGGCGCGAGGCGTGGTGTTGAAAGACTCCGCCTCTCAACTTCTTATCAAAAGTATCCATACCGTGTTGTCCGGACAATACTGGGTTGGACGCGAGGTGGTTCCCGACTTGGTGCACTATCTGCACACCTTGTTGCAGACCGCCGAAGAAGAGGCGCGACAGAAGACCTTCGGTCTTACACCTCGCGAGTTGGAAGTAGTCTCCGCCGTAGTTGACGGCTATTCGAATAAAGAGATCGCCCAGCGTTGCCACATCGAAGAAAATACTGTGAAGCACCACCTTAGCAATATTTTCGACAAGACAGGTGTTTCGACCAGACTGGAACTCGCCTTGTTTGCAATCAACCACTTGCGCTTGAAGACCATCACAAACGTAAGCTTCGTTTCGAATCCAGCAGGCGCTGATATAGAAGTGGACGGGAAATTCTTAGGCAGTACGCCTGCGGAGTTGCCACTTGCGTTAGGCCAGCGGACGATCAGACTGTCTAAGAAGGGTTTCAAGCCCTATCAGCGTACCGTCCAAGTATTGAGCGGGAGTGCACAGAGAATTGGTGTTGACCTTGAGCCCAATTGAGGGAGTTCGTCGTTAACTCCTTTGCTCTTGCGCGGCAACGGATGGTCGCAATCTTGGAATTCACCTCGTTCGCGAAATGGACCGCTTTAGTACAATTCCTGCCATGACGAATCTCACCTCGGTACTCAATCAACTGTCGCAGGAACGTACCCGTCTCACCTCTCAACTTGAAAACCTAACCAACGCTCTCTCCGCACTGCATGGGATAAGCAAGACCGAAACCCGCAAAGGAACAATGTCAGCTGCAGGGCGGGCACGCATTGCCGCTGCTCAACGAGCACGATGGGCCAAACTCAAGGGAAAGAAGGTCGTTTCGATCACTGCCCACAAACGCACGATGTCAGCGTCGGCCCGCAGAAGCATCGCAGCCGCCCAGAAAGCACGCTGGGCAAAGTGGCGGAAGGCACAAAAGACGGGCTAGTTCAGAGATCATCCCGCTCTGATTTCATCCCCGGAAGCACCATTGTCACCCAGTCACAGTCCGGCACGTTAACTATCGGGCCGAAACGGGCAATCTGTGTTATTGCCGCTACTCGTCGAAAGCCAAGGCACAGTAGCCGCCGCGAGCGTTGACCCAAATCTGCTGAATCAGCCACGGACGTCCGCCAAATTTCACGTTGTAGAACGAACCGTTGGCCAGGATCTTGGTTTTGCCGAACATCCATACACAAAGGTCGCCGTTCTCACTGCCATCGGAGTCTCTCCACCAAGCTGTGAAGTATGGGTCGGTCACCGACTCCGACATTTCGTGGGCAAGCATGTTCGCCATCCCATCCGCCGCAACGCTGTTGTTCGGCTGCGCGCCACATCGCTTCCAAGTGCGCCTGGTCGATCCGTTTCGGCAAGCGATTGTAGAGTGTGACCTTCGGTCCCTTCATCCAGCGCAAGGGGTTGATCTTCCATAGGCCCTGACGCACCAGGTAGTCCCCGAATCCGCGCATCGTGTTCAGCGTTCCGTAGACCGTCGCCTTCGACCGGAAGCTGGTGCAGTTGGAAATGTAATGGTTGATCGTCTCGGCATCGATGTGTTCAATTGCTATCCGTGGGCGACGCTTCTTCAGCCACCGTCCCCACCGATCGAGCCGTGACTCCGTGTACGCTACCGCCTCTGGACTGACTTTCCTCGCCCGGTACTCTTCAACATAGGAGCCCTGTAACCGATCCCATATCCTCATCGCCTTTCTCCTAAACGTTCATCGTGGCGAGGTCCACGCTCGCCGCCCAAACGTTACAGAAACAAACAATATGACCTCCAATATGACTTCCTTGGAGGCCGCGATGAGCCCTGAACTGAACTAAAGTTTGGGTTCAAGCAGTTATTCGGTGCCAGCGTTCAGGCGATCACGTACCGCTGCAGTGACCTCGGTATATTTCCTCAGTCGCTGTCGCAAAGGCTCTTCCAGGAGTTTTCCCGTTTGGGTTTCAGGAGCGCACCTAACTACGAACCTAACCAACTGCCAGAAGAAAAGGCGGGGCGTTTCGATCGTCTTTGCTACCGGGCGCTCGCCGAAGGTGCGATTTCAGAACCCAAGGCGGCCGAACTCTTAAATATCAGGTGCGCGAACTTAACCGGCGCATGGAGGCGCCTGCTGCAGTGGCGTAGTAATGATTCTCGTCTCCGATACCTCCGTTCTGATTGACCTGGAGCGAGGAGGCCTCCTGGAGGCCGTCTTTACGCTGGCGCACGAATTCGCCGTGCCGGACGTTCTTTTACGATCGCGAGATGCAGGGAGACTGGGGCGAACGGCTGGTGCGACTTGGGCTGCGAGTGGTCGAGGTGTCTGAGGGCGGGGGTTAGAAACGCACTCCGTTACCGCCAACAGCGTGGTTCGCTTTCAGTGCCCGACAGTTTTGGCCTGGCATTGGCGAAAGAGCGGACCTGGGTGTTGCTTACCGGCGATGGCCAGCTGCGAAAATTGGCTGTAGAGGAGAATGTGGAGTGCCGTGGATTACTCTGGCTGCTGGACATTATGGAGGAGGCCGGGCATCCCGGTATCCAGCTTCTTCATGATGGATTGACAGTGCTGGCTGAACACCCACGCTGCCGGCTACCGCGCCAGGAAATAACAATCCGTCTGGATCGGTACAGGGTGACAATCGAGCAAGAGTAAAACTCGAGGCGGGCAACATACGGGCGGCAAATCAGGCCGGTCAGAATGAAAATCCGGGGTAGATAAAGGCACCCCTGATCAACTCGGCGTCTTTCTCTGAGACTCCTGAAGCCCGGACAATGTCGTACCAGTGGCTCACCTGATCGCGCATGTCGTTGACGATTTGCTCCGCCTCATCCTTTTCCAGAAGAAATCGAGCATGCTGGGAAAGAATGTTCTTCGCGTTGGCGAACCGGCCCTGATCGCCGATTTCCATCGCGAGGTCGCGACGATCCTGGCTGATAACCGGAGAGGGCGTCAGGTCGTAGGCCGGCGACAACCTCCAGTGCTCGTCCCTGGCAATGAGAGCATGATTGCGGGGATGATCGTCAAGATTGGAAATCAGGGCATTGAAGCACATCCGCCGGAGCAGCTCACGAGCGTCTTTCTTCGGCTCGGCGACGATCCGGCGCAGTTCCTCGACGAGAAACACATACGACCACCGCGTTCTCGTCTCCGGCGCTTCGTCGGCGCGCAACACAGTCAGCCCGCTGATCATGCGCGCGCGCGAATAGCCTTGGGCGATTTTTTCACGGTCGAAGCGCTTAACGAGGAGAACGTCTTTCCCGCCCACCGATTCAATGCGGCTCTCCACCGTGCTGATGCCGCATTGGCGCGCCAGCCGCAGCATCGCGTACTCGACGCGCGTATTGTTCCACCGATCGTCCGGACGGTTGAATTTCGCCATCCAGAGCCCGTCGTCATCCTGGACGACTGCCTTGGGACGCGTGCCTCCCATCGAGGTGCCAAGGAGCAGAAGCTCCTGGACCTGGGGGGCCGCGGGGTCGGCAGGGATTTCGTCTTTGACGAGCGCCTCGGCCAGTTCCTGCAGCTTTTCGAGGTCAAGCGTCTGGTTGAATTTCCGCAAGGGGGCAGGCGGCACTTTGTTCAGACCGAAGCCAAGCGCACCTGCGCGGTCGTCTGGTGATTCCAGAAGATAGTCCATCTCGCCCAACTTCGGCTTGCCCGCATGCTTTTCGATCACACGCCGGCCCCAGAAGTCCGGCCCTGCATCACGCAGAGCGCCGAACACGCCATTCAGCTGAACCGTCTCGTATGTCGCCTCGGATAGCTTGAGTTCCACCGGATCGATGGGCACGGCGCCAGGATTGGTAAGGTAAGACCGACCGTAGACAAACCGCCCGAGCGGCTCGCCCATGCGGGTCTTGTCCAGCACAAACCGGCCTGCCGTGACGGCGGAGACGGCGCCGGGTAAAGTGATATAGACGAAGCACTCGGACGCAGGATTAGAAGTCATTGTCGAGGCCTCCGCTCTTGCGCGCACGCAGGTTTTCCTTGGCTGCGGCCAAAGCGAGTCCTTCCTTATCTTTCAGGGGATCGGCCAGCTCCTCGAAAGGCTGAAGCAGGTCATAAAGCCAGAGCAGGGCGGTATAGACCCCAATGCCGGTGGACGCCTTGCCACCCTCGGCATCCCTGACCGCACGGGTTCCCGTGCCGATTTTCTCGGCGACCTCCTCGATGGTTTGCTTGCGCCGGAGCCGTGCCAGCCGCAGATTGCGACCAACCTTATTAAGGGCTTGCTCCACTGGGTAGGGTGGGGCTGCCAGCAGCTTATTGCGGGCGACCATATTCCCTCAAGAGCACGTTAAGTATCATAATGTGCTCTTAAGAGCATATCAAATATTGCCTTCGGAAAGCACCTCATAAATGCCCTTGAAGGCACTTAAAGTGGCTTAAGATGCCCTTAAGGGCACTTCAATCACTAGACAGCAAGGGTTGGGCGGAAATAACTGGCCAAGTCCCTGTTCCAGACGAAAAATGCCTGCGCGATGAGGCTGAAGGTCTCTCGGTCGAGTGGCGGGTCGGTTCTGAAGACCTTCCTCCGTACGCCAGCCTTTCCGGCATGTCGGAGATGGCGCTTCCTGCGCTCTTCGAGCTGCAGGGCGGTCTAGATCCGCAACGCACCATCGAGATGAACGATCGATCGTTTTCCGGGATCGTAAATGGCGTGAAGATAGCGCGCGCCGCGGTACTCGACGCACCTGGCCGACGTCAGCTCTTCACACACGAAATGAATTCCGTCGTCTCGCGGCTCCCACAGGAATTCGGTGATCTCGCCGTTCTCGGCCGGATTGTCGGCGCGCATTTGCCCGTGATGAATTTCCTTCAGCCTGCCGATGCCATCCCAGTTCAGGGGCCTGGCATAGACGATCATCTTGTACATCGTCTGCGGGAACGAATCGGACGGACCCCAAAAAACCGGGTCGAGGCGGACGCTGACGTGATCGGAGACGCCCTGATCGTAAAACGATCGGAGAAGCCAGTAGGTCGAATTCGGGCTTTCGGTCGTGGAACAGACGGTGAAGCTGAATCCGTTCGCCGCTAAAGGTGCATTGTTGTACTGGAAATCCGCCAGCCGTGCATGGCGCAGGCAATCCGCCGTATAGGGCGGTGATGCCGCTGCCGACGGCGAAGAGGCCGCCATGACATTGAGGCGCCGACGTGCCGCCTCTTCAACGAGAAGACGTTCGACGACCCAGATGCGCGCGAGGCGTTCGTTTTTCCCGTAGAGGCCGACTAAGGTATTGTCCGCGTAAGGGGACTCGATACCCTCTGCGGGAAGGCTCGCGAGGCAGCGCGAGAGTTCGGGATGAAGGGGCCACTCAGAATCGTTCGCCTTTCTCAAGAACTCTGTCGAACGGCGCGAGCGGATCGGAAGAAAAATCAAGAACGAGACTCTCCGGCAGGGCGACCTTGAATTCCGAAACTGTCATCGCTCCTCCCCCTCAACAGCATAACGGCCTGCGCGGCGCTGCATCAATCGCTGAACGATGACCGTCGAGCAGCATCTACATGTAGGGATGGCTCTCACCAGTTTCTCAAACCAACGAGTACTTCTCCTCGGATCTCCAGAGAGGCACACTTCGTGCACACTGCTTAGGCTGCAAGGCTGGATTCAGCAGTCGAGTAGAGGACGGATCTGCTGTTGGAATGTCAGTCGAAACGTGGCGTTGATGCGGCACTCGGACATCCGAACCACCATGAACGTTTACGGCGATGCAGGGACCGCAGAAATGGCGGAAGTGCACGGCAAAGTAGTGCGTTTGGCGCTGTCCGGTTCCAAACGGATCGCAGGACAGATCGCTGATTCGCCAACTAGTTGAAAATGTGGTGAGCGCGGAAGGAATCGAACCTTCAACCTACTGATTAAGAGTCAGTTGCTCTGCCAATTGAGCTACGCGCCCTTTTCGGGATGGCTGGGACTACTCGCGGGGATCGTGCTGAACCTGCACAACCTGCACACCCTGCTTCGCGAAAAACGCCGCTCAGCCAGCAGGAAATCTGTGTGGCGATTAGTTATTCATAGTAACCTACCTGTGCGAAACGCCGCAACCCGCCGCCGCTCAACGCGGAGAGACATATTGCTCCGCAACTTTCACGACCCGCTCGGGTTTCGACATCCCGGAGGCTTTCGTGCCCGCTCCCTTTTCGCTCTCCCACGGCATTTTGCTCGCCGTCAGTTTCCTGGCCGCTTGGCCCGGGTATTCACAAACGGCAACTCCTAAACCCGTCGCGCCCCTGCGGAGCGGCGGACTGGGCTCCGCTTCCCACCAGCCACCATGCTGGCAGCAGGTGGGCATTTCGAAGGGGGTCATTGAGCAACGCCGTTCGCTCGAGCAAAACACGCGCACACAGGTCGAGTCAGTGTGTGCCGATTCGTCCCTCACGCCGCAGCAGAAGCATCAGAAGATCAAAGAACTTCGCCAGCAAGCCCGTCAGCAAATCGACGCCATCATCACAGCTCAGCAGCAAGAAGAACTAAAGGCCTGCAACGCCCAGCGCGCGACCAATCGTTCGGCCCCGCTGCCCCGCCCCGTCACGGGCGGTCTGGGCCCCTGCGGTGAAATGGCTGCGAACCCCGCGCAGACTCCAGCCGAAGGCGACCATCATTCCAACACAGCGGCGCCCCAGCAACCCTGACGCCAGGTAGTGCTATTGGAGTGGTTAGGGGGCGATGAAAAGCACAGACACCCGAACCCGGTGTGTCAGGCAGTTGTTGCTGCACCCGCTCGGGATCACTTTTTGAGCCAGGCAACAAAGCTTTTGTCTGCTTACGGTCGCTGTTGCAGATCTGCCACCAGCGGCGAAGCCGTGCCGGCATCTGCGACGCTCCCCGCAGGACGCTTCGGTGGCAACTCCTCTTCGACTTGTTTCAATGGAACACGTTCCAAGGTCCCTATAATCGGAGCCGCATTCCCTCGCGACGATAAGGTGATGTAGCGTTGCTCGACGCACAGCGCGTCAATCACACGTTGATCGCGGGCGCTCAGCACCTGTTGCGGAATCTTGTCGAAGTGGCGGAAGATCCACAGAAAATACACTCGTTGCCAAAAGGTGAGTTCGATGTAGCGAGGACCGATCGGCGTGATGATCCGCACCACCCCCTCGGTGAGTATGTCGATCCGCATAACCGTGGCCTACCTGGTTCCAGTTTCTTATCGACTGCCAGAGCACTTCAAAGGCCGCCCATTATTGCACCCCGGACGATGCATTGAAAACCAAAATTTTACATCTTGCTCGCGGGAGGAACAGCCAGACCCAAACGCGCCAACTGATTGAGCAAATTGAGACAAACGGGCGGCCTGAACCACGTTGTTTGCACCATAAATAGTGCATTCCTGGTGGTACTTCCACCCTCGGCAACCTCCTGCGGTCACCGATTCCCACAGTGTGTAAATTGGACTATGTTGGAATCTCGGGCAAGACGTCCAACCGGTCGATGGTCGCCGCCACACCAAACTTGCTGCCACCGTTGTCTTCGACCCGGACCACCGAAGCCTGGCAACAGGCCCATTGTTTCCCTCCGAACCCCAACTCGGCCGGCAGGATCAACACAATCTCGAGCTTGCTCCCCTCGGTAAAGTTCTGCTCGGTATACAAAAAGATGCCGCCCATGCTCAAGTCGCGCGTGAGCGCAGGCGACTCGAGCGCAGCCTCCTTGCTCTTTACTGTTGCCGGCAGGCTGACCTGAACCCGAGCCCGCACCCGCTTGTCCGTTTTGGAATCCAGCATGGGAGACAGAGCCTACCACGAAGGCAGAAATTTGCGAAGGGAGAAGGGTGGAATGTCCTCAGCGCGAACACGCAGGAAAACTTCCGGCAACGAGCGAAGATTCGCCCCCAACGAGAACGACCGGTGAGTCGTGCTCCCAGGTGGGATTGCGCCTTAGACCTAAGACTAACAACTGCCGCTATGTCGTTGACGGCTTCTGCGACCGCACCGCCGGCACCACCACGGCCTGCTCGATCGTCGGAACATTCGTGCCCCGCAGCCGTGCCTCGACTTCGTGCATCTTGTCGCTGGCTCCGGCCTCGTAGTAGGCCCGAGACAAGAGCTGCATCGAAAAGGGATCGTCCCAATCCTCTTCCAGGTGCGCAATCGCGTCCTGCCACTTCTCCTGCGCCACCAGCAATGCACCCGCGGCTCCGTGATAGGAGCCTTGGATCACCAAGTTGCGGCTGCTCGATGCCATGCCTTCGAGCTCTTGCAAAGTCTTCTGTGCGAGTTCTGTGTTTCCGGCGTGACAGGACCGCACTGCGCGGTAGCGCAGAATGCGCGACAGCTCTTCATCGCGGTCGAGCGGCGAAATGTCTGGGCGATGTCCCAGCGCCTCCTCGCCCGCCTCCAGGTGTTTCAGGGCCACTGCGTCGTCGTTCTGATAAGCAGCCATCCGCTGGTGGGCTTGCGCTTCCTGCAGGTCGAGTCCCAGATCGTGCGCCTTCTGCGCCGTCTCGGCAAACGCTTTGTCGGCTTCCAGCGGATTCGCCTCGCGCACCCAAGTCGTTGCTTTCTGCATCATGTAATCGATCCGGTCGCCATCGTTATGTGCCTCCGCGATGGCCTTGTCGTACTCGATACGCGCCTGAGCCTGATTTCCCATCAACGCATAGGTATCAGCAATCCCCACCTGAGAGGACGAAAACGTGGGATCGATCGCCAATGCCTTGCGGTAGTGTTCGAGCGATTCATCGAAGTGGCCCGCCATCCGTAGAAGCTCCCCGTAGGAATCGTTGGGGTTCGGCTCTTTGGGTAAAAGAGCCACATAGCGGTCCATGGCGGCAAAAGCCTTCGCAAACTGACGGTTGCGGGCGTACACATAAGCTGCGTCATTCAGCGCCGGTGGAAAATTCTTGTCGAGCGCCAGTGCGCGCTCGAACATTTTCAGCGCCGGCTCATTGCCGTTTTCCAGCATCAGCCAATTTCCCGCCAGATAGAGCAGATGCATGTCTTTCGGGAACATCGCCAGCATGTCGTTCATGGCTGAGATGCCGGCCAGGTAATCGCCCGCCTGCACGTTGGCGATCCACCGAACCATGAGTTGCTCGCCCGGCGAGATTTTCGACACCAGCGCTTTCGCATGGTTGCGTGCCGCCGTTACTTCCGCAGGATTCCGACTGTTGAACGCAATCCAGGCCCAGGCCAGGGCGATCCCCGGGTCTTCCTTTACCGCGGCCCGCCAGTCTTCGTTGCAGCGCTCGAGGTAGAGGTTCTCGTAGTCCTGGATTCCCTTGAGATAGAGCTCACGCGCTTGGGGAGACGAAGCTGTAACGGGCATTGCTGCGGTCACCGGTTTCGTTTTGGCCGTCTTGTCGTTGGCCGCCTTCTCCCGGGCGCAGACCATCCCGCTCAAAGCCAGGCAGATTGCAAGCACAGCACAAACGCGGCGATGCATCGTGGCCTCTCTCTGACCGACAGATTTTGCTACCTATCCCGCGGAAGCGTAACACTTGTGATTATCCCCTACCAAGGTGACCGAAGCGCTACGACGGTCGGGTGGGCGCTGTCGTCTGCGGCTAGAAGGTCGGACGGTTCAAGGGGTTTGGGCGGAGCACCCAAAGGCATGGCTTGGTCTCAAGTAACGGGCGCCAGCGGTTGGTGAGGTATCAAGGACACTGGCCCGTCGGAGGCCACTTGCGAAAAAACTCCTCCCGCCAGTAGCCAGAGGAATCGTAAAACAAGACTCCGCCAGGCAGGCCTAGAACGTAATCTTCGCAGCTAGCTGAATACTCCGCGGACCGCCGCCGCCCAGGAACGGGTTGCCGATGCCCACGTCGCCGGTGGCCCCGAGTAGAAGTTGGCCATTGCCCACTTCGCGGCCATTGCGGATCGTATTATTAAAACCACACCCGCAGGCATTGTTGAGATTGGCGGCGGGATCCGCAATGTATCCCGGCAGAAGCGGACTCGCGAAATTCGGATGGTTCGGCAGATTGAAAAACTCAGCCCGCAATTGCAGATTCACTCGTTCCGTGATGGCCGTGTCCTTATAGATCGCCAGATCCCACTGCTTGTAGGTTGGTCCCACGAGAGAATTGCGTCCCAGGTTTCCATAGTGCTGCGTCCCGGGAACGCAGTCTGCGGCTGCGCCACCGGGACTGGTCACGTTTACGGTGCATGGAATTGCGAAGGAGGTCATATCGAGGAAGTTATTCGGATCATGCTTGTGATAGACGATGGGACCGACCACGTCCGGCCGGTCATAGCAATCGCCTCCACCACTGAAGTCATCCTCGCAGTTGAAGTTCAGCGTAAAGGGCTGACCGCTCTGCAGCGAAATGGTGCTGTCGAAGCCCCACCCGTTCTTGAGCTTTTCGAGCCCGCCGCCCATTTTCGGCACTTCGTAGCCGAACACCCATGTGAACCGGTTGGCTAGATGGAAACTCGACGGTCCGTATTCGAGCTGCGGGTTGTTGCTGTCCTGCGGCTGCGCGGCGTTGACCATGAAGTCTTCGCTGTCGCTGGAGTTATCCAGGGACTTCGACCACACGTAGTTCACCGTGGACGTGATTCCATGCCAGCCGGTGACGCGGAGGCTGCTCTGCAGCGAGTTGTAGTTAGATTTTCCGGTCGACTTTTCCTGGAAGATGTAAAACGCTCCGCTCGGAGAACCAAACGGGCGTATCGCGGAACTGAAATCAAGCACACAAGGTGCAGGCGTGCAAGCGAGGGCCGCTGCCGTGATCGCCGCCTGGGTCGGCTGGTTGATGTCGTAGAACCGGAACAGCCGGTGTCCTTGCGATCCCACGTAGCCGAGCTGCAGAACCATCTTGCTCGTGATCTGCTGCTGGATGTTCAGGTTGTAGTTTCCCATGTACGGGGTCTTGATATGACGATCGACCGCAAAAATGTCACACTCCGGACTGCAGCTGGTTGACGAGGAGGTCGAAGTGTAGATGGGCTGCCCATTCCCGATGGTCTGGCCGGGCGCGGATGCGCCTAAGATCGGATCCGGGCCGAAGTTGCCGTACGCCGGGCCCGGAGCATAGTACGCGGGATAGGGAAGGTGCCCGAGGAAGGTATCCTGGGAGAAGGCATCGAAGAACAGGCCCCATCCCGCGCGCACTACGGTCTTGCCTTTTCCGGTCGCATCCCAGGCAACGCTCAACCGCGGCGAGAAATCTTTGTGGTCCGGCTCGTAAAGGCGGCTGAGTCCGTTCGTTCCTACCTGGGTGAGAGCGCCGACGCCAGTGTCGGTGGCCGCGTCGAAGCTTGCTACCAGGAAGTTGGCAAACAGGTTGTTCTTCTCTTTGACGACTCCATAGTAATCCCAGCGCAGACCGTAGTTGAACGTGAGGCGCGGCGTCAGCCGCAGGCTATCCTGTGCGTAGAGTCCAAGACCATTTTCGGACGTGTGCCGCCTCGAATTCCCGGAGTACTGCAAACCATCGGTCAGGTTCCCGGCCAGAAAATTCTCGAGTGCGCTGGCCGTCGAAGTTTGCCTAAACCTCATGCGCCCGCGGAAATACTTGTTCAGATACTGCTGAATGCTGGTCCGCCGGAACTCGAATCCTGTTTTGATATCGTGCTTTCCGCTCTTCCATGAAAAGTTGTCGATGAACTGGTTGTTGCTGTCGACGCGGTGACGGGGATCTCCGGACGTCGTACCCGGTTGCGCGAAGAAGGCGCTGGCGCCGCTTGGCGTCACCGATACCAGCATGATCGGCAGACCTGCGTCGTGCGGGCCGCCGCCCTGGCAATCGGCCGCGGTACTGGCTGCGCACAATCCAACCGAACTGGGATGGAAGCTCTGGTCTTGCGGGAAGAATCCTTCCGCGAACCGGTTCCACCCATAGCGCAACTCGTTGACCTTGTTCGATCCGATCGTGTGGACGTAGGAAAGCGATACGAGCTGCACCCGCGTCGGTGTCACCGTGTTGAAACCAGGCAACTGTCCACCCGATGCGGTCAGAGCCAGCGGGAACGACTGCGTGCTGTCGCCGAAGAAGTAACGCCCGGTGATGATGTTGTTGGTGTTGAAGTTGTGATCGATCTTCGTGATCAGGCTACTAAGGTTGTTGTAGGAGGGCGTGATCAGGGTGGCGTTGGGTCCATTGGGACAGCCGTTGCCGTTCGAATGCACGTTCGGAACGTTCGGCGCGGGCCAGGGGTTGTGGTTCGTCAGGAGCGCTTGAATGACTAGATTGCTAGCGTCGCTCGGACGAAGCGCGCCCCCGCCGTTGGGGCTCTCCGGTACGCATGCGGTGGTCACTGTGCCGACCGTCTCGCGTTGTCCTTCGTAGTCGACGTAGAAGAACGTCTTGTCTTTCGCGATTGGGCCCCCGAGCGAGCCGCCGAACTGGTTATTGTGAAACGGCGCTCGCCCCTGACTGTTGATGTTGAAATAGTTGCGCGCTGCCAGCGAGTCGTTGCGGAAATATTCGAACAGGTCTCCGTGCAGTTTATTCGTCCCGCTCTTGGTCACGATGTTCACGACCGCACCGGCGTTGCGCCCGTACTCCGGCTCGAAGTTCGAGAGCACGTGCATCTCAGCGATCGAGTCGATCGGCAGAATCGCCGACGGCACGGCGAACACACCGCCCTGATTGATCGCCGGATCATTGCGGTAACCATCGTTCATATCGGTACCGTCGAGCAGGTAATTATTCGAGCGGCCACGAGCTCCGTTCATGGAGAACTCACCGTACGATCCCGGTGAATCGGTGATCTGATCCGGCGAACCTGCCACGCCGGGATTCAGAAAAATCAGCTTGGTGTAGTCCCGGCCGTTGATGGCAAGGTTCTCGACGTTCTGTGTGGTCAGCACTCCGCCTAGGTCGTTGGTGGTGGTTTCCAGCAGGGGGAGTTCGTCCGCCGACACCTCGACCTTGGTGGATACCTCGCCTGGCTTCAGCGCAGCGTCTACGCGCCGCTCGGTCGCCACGTCGACCGTCACGCCCGTGGCCACGAACGTCTGAAAGCCCGCCTGCGAGATGGTCACGTTGTAGGGTCCAATCGGCAATTCCGGGATGCTGTAGCTACCGTCCCCGCTAGCCTCGGTGGTTCGCTCCAAACCGGTCGCAGTGTTTCTGACCGTCACTTTCGCGCCCGCGACCACCGCCCCGGTGGCGTCGGTCACGGTCCCAAGGATCGTCCCGCGAAAGGTCTGCGCTGCCAGGGTGGCCACCGTCAAGACTACAAAGCCCAGAATCATCCGTAATTTCATATTTAGGTCTCCCTTGTGTCCGGACCCACAGCAATCGCATCAAGCCCAGATTAATTATTTGCACGACATACACTTAGACGAATTCAGGCGGAACAGAAAGCCCCCGGACAAGCCACTAGAACTGAGGATTCCCTGCTTTGAAAGCATCCCACCTGCCAGACGAGACAGGGACTGATGGATCATTTGCGTTCGAAATCGTACAGGCCGATTCGACCTCTCAAGGGCAATCTCTTTGCCGCAGCCTCGTCTAGAGAGGGGCACCAGCCTACTGAACCCCCTCCTCCGCGTCAATCGAAACCACTCACGCTCCCGACCCACGTCAGGGTACAATGGCGCAACAAAGGCCGAATCCTGGTTCGGTCTTTTCCGGGAGTTTTCGCCATGGTTCATTGGATCGCGTTCGACGACGACACCGCAGAAGCCTTGGTCAGCCGCATGCGGAGAGGCGCCGCCGAAATCCAGCACAACACCCCGGTGGACGCGGCCTTACATGTCGACGGCGCTTCCGTCATGGTGCTTCCATCGTCGACGCCAGGCAGGCTTTTGATTGCCCGTTTCAGCCCGAGAAAAGACGCGCATTCCCAGACTCGGCCAGCCCCGAAAATTCCGGTGCGCAGCGTGCCTGCGGCTGCCATCTCGCGGCCGTCCCAGAAGAAGCCATGGTGGCGGAGTATCGTCGCCTAGCCCGGGTGGCCCGATCCGTCCGCTTTCTTATTCCCTCTTTCTTATTCCTTATCCGGCTTCGCGCCACAACTCGAGCGAGGTCCCGAGTGCCGATCCGCATCCCGTCTCTAGCGTTGACGATGTTCGTCCTTTGCCTCGCGAGTTGCCCCAAGGCGGCCGCACAGTTTATCAAGCCAGAATCCCGCCCCTGGACTGCTCAATGGATCAGCCTGCCGGGCCTGTCCGCGCGTGCCCCGGCGGTCGTGCATTTTCGCAAACTTCTGGATTTGCCCGCCAAGCCCGACCACTTTATCGTCTACGTCAGCGCCGACAATGCCTTTCTTCTTCACGTCAACCGGCAGCGCGTTGGCGAAGGCCCGAGCCGCGGAGATCTCCAGCACTGGCGCTATGAGACGTTCGACCTCGGCCCCTTTCTGCAAGCGGGGCCGAACGTCATAGCAGCCACGGTCTGGAATTTCGGAGAGAATGCCGAAGTCGCGCAGATCAGTGACCGCCTCGGCTTCGTCCTGCAGAACGCAAGCCCCACTCAGACCAAGATCGACACCAATGAAACCTGGGACGTGGAACGGGAAGACGGCCTGGCCGCTGTTCCCACCCCCTGGAACTTTCTCCCCAACTCGTACTATGCTGCCGAACCCATCGAACGGCTTGACGCATCGCTTTTCGACTTCTCCTGGGATGCTGCAACCCTCAGTCCCCGGTCGCACTGGATGAAAGCCCGCTCCGAAGGCACGGCCACGCTTCGTGGCAGTGAACTCATTCTGAACAACTGGCAGCTGATCGCGGATCCGCTACCGCCCATGGAACACAGGGAACTCCCACCGGGACGTATCGTTCGCAACTCCGGCGTAAGCAGGGCTGACGCGTTTCCCCAACACCCCTTGGTCGTAGCGCCACACTCGCGCGCAACCATCCTGTTCGATAACGCAGAACTTACCACCGCATACCCGGAATTCACGATCGGCGGCGGCAAAAACGCTCTGCTCCGTGTCACGTATGCGGAAGCTCTGAAGAATGCCCAAGGAGACAAAGGGAATCGCAACGATATTCAGGGCAAGGAAATCAGCGGTGTCTACGACGACTTTCTGCCCGACGGCTCCGCAGGCTCGATATTTTCCCCGCTCGTGTGGAGAACCTGGCGCTATCTTCAACTCGACGTCACGACCCAGGACTCCGCGCTCGAGATCACCGGCTTTCGCAGTTGGTTCACTGCTTATCCCTTCGAGGAGCGCGCGAAATTCGCGGCCGATGATCCCGACCTCTCCGCCATCTGGTCCATCGGCTGGACAACCGCTCGTCTCGATGCGCACGACACCTACATGGATACGCCGTACTGGGAGCGCCTTCAGTACATAGGCGATACCCGCATCCAGGCCCTCATTTCCTATACCGTCGCCGGCGATGACCGACTCGCGCGCCAAGCGATCGATGCTTTTGACCAATCCCGCATTCCTGACGGTATCACCCTCAGTCGCTATCCGACCGCGCTCTTCCAGGCGATTCCCACTTTTTCTCTTCTGTGGGTCGGCATGCTGAAAGACTTCGCTCTCTACCGCGACGATCCGGAATTTGTTCGCCAGCATCTGCCGGGAATGCGTGCCACTCTCGACTGGTTCCTGACGCGGCGGAACTCGAACGGATTGATGGGCAAGCTGCCCTGGTGGGCTTTCGTCGATTGGACTGACGACTTCCCTTTCGGCGTTCCTCCCCAGACCGAAAGCGGTGATTCTGCTCCCATCACACTTCAGTTCGTCGCCGCTCTGCTGGACGGTTCAGAGCTCGAAGCCGCCTACGGAGACACAACCCGCGCCGCGCTCTACAAAGAGACTGCTGTGCGGGCTTCCGCTGCATTGCGAGAGTTGTGCTGGAATGAACACCTGGGCCTGCTCGCAGACACTCCGGAACACAAGCACTACAGTCAGCAGGCCAACATTCTCGCCGTCTGGCTCGATGTGATCCCGCACGATCAGCAGCGGGCGGTCCTCAACAAGTTGCTGGCAGCCAGCGACTCGGCTTTCCAAACGGATTCGCCCGCGACTCCGATGTCGCGGGCGAGCTACTACTTCCGCTTCTACTTGGCCCGGGCGCTGGATCACGCTGGCCTCGCCGAGCGCTACCTTGACACTCTTCAGCCCTGGCGTGGCATGGTTGCCCTGGGTTTGACCACCTGGGCCGAAGTTCCCGAGCCGACCCGTTCCGACTCGCACGCCTGGAGCGCTCATCCCAACTACGACCTGCTTACGCTGGCTGCCGGCATACGTCCCAGCGCATTCGGTTTCAAGAGCGTCACGATTGAGCCGCACCTGGGCTTACTTCACCATGTGTCCGCGGTTTTCCCGCATCCTCTGGGAACGATCCAAGCTGCCTACACCACAAACGGCACGAACGTCGATGCCAACATCGTCTTGCCGGCCGGCCTAGCTGGGAAACTAATCTGGAAGGGCCGTGAGTATCCCCTGCGGGAAGGAACGCAGCATCTGAATCTGGTCCCTTGACTCAGGCAGACCAGTTCCATAACGGGTCTACTCGAAGGGCCAGCACCTCTTGCCCGAATCCCCGTGGGCAGGAAGACCTACAATGAAGATGTGCGATATTACACAACCAAGCCGATGAACGGCGGCATCACGTTCAAATGCGTTTTCTGCGAGCATTCCGTGGCTACCGGCGACTTTGACCGCAGCCAAGGCAACAATCGTACCCAGGCAGCCACAGCCATGAATCGGCATGTTCGGGAACTGCACCTCTCGCAAATGCGGACGGCAGGATCTGTGAAGTCGGGCTCGCGTGGCGCATTTTGAAGTCCGTGTCGCTCAGACAAATCTTGTCGGTGCCTTGCCCGGTGTCGGGAGCGAAGCCGAGAGAAAGGTGCACGCTCAGCACCGGCCAGCCCTGGGTGAAGACGCACCTGGCTCGCAAACTGGCTGTCTCCGACAGCGGCACCGAGATTCTAGGGCACGCCGCGCTCCGAACCCTGATTGCAGCCACCAGCGGTGCCTTGCGCATCTTGTTCCAGCGCAGCCAGCGACGCAACCGAAGAGACCAAACCGGGGCTCGCATGTTCTTTCAAATCCACAAAGATGGCCAGGCGGTCGATGGCGGCAGCTACTCTAGCCTCGAGGAGGCTGCTTCAGCCTTGGAGAGCGGGAACCAGGGGGTCAAGTGGCCGAGTCGACGCATCGGACAAGATCGTCCATCGCTACACTCTGCCAGAGTGCCGTGCCAGGCACAAACGTCGCCATGCGCGGAACGGCTAGGCAGTCTTCGACCTAGCCTTGCATTTTCCGCCCATGGCTGGTGCCTTTGCCGCGAGCGGCTCGCGCCTGCCGCCACGCGACCTAAGTCCAGACTGGCACTTCAGAGCCATTCTGCATCCGGCCCGGCAACGCTACTCTTGTTTTGAACAAGCACTTTCAATGGGGGAGTGTTGTTCAACGAGCGTCCCGAGCCTCGGCCGAGGTTCTGGGACGTTTCGTTCACTCACTCTCGCTCCACTAAAACGGGCGACGGGCGCCTGTTTCCGGCTCCCGCGAGATCCCTGCGTAGCGAAACGCCAAAGTGCCCCATCCCATTCGCGAAGTCGCGATGGAGTGAGGCACTCGACAACCATATCGCGCGATACCCGAACCAGCGCTCATCCGCGGGCCCGGCTTCGTGCCCTAGGGCATGCAACCTGCGTGCAGGGGGCCCGGCGAGAGCGACAGCAGTGTGTCTTCATCCGGGAAGCTGTACGCTGCTAGATGCGCCGGCGACGGCGACTTGAACTCGAACCATGGAAGAAGGGCTTCGTTCTGTAAGTGGTACGTCCGTCCATTCATCGGGACCGCGAAGAGCGGCAAGGCCGTCAGCACCTCCACCACGTCTCCGACCTCTAGGAAATTCTGGCATTGTCCGGCACCAGTAACCGGACTCACCGACAGCCACCAGGGCGTCAAGTTGTTGATAAACGGATCGTTGAATGTCTCCGCCAGCTCGTGGCTCAGGGCCGCCACATCCGCGAAACCATTGCCGAACCGGCCGGGCGAAATCCAACTCGAGAAGTTCATAACGTAAAATCGCAATAGGTTGCCATTGCTTGGGATCCCTGGCTCGATGTCACCCGAATGGAAACCCAGAATGCAGCACTGATCCGGCGTACCGTCGTACAGGTACACATTGTTTACCAGGAAGGTTGACATGTCATGCGTGGTGATGTCGCCCGCCAGCTCCGCTGCCCCGATCACCGTGGTGTTATCCACCGGATAGGTGGGCGGGAACAACAACCCGGAAAAGGTATTCACGTCGACTAGGAAATACGCGATGCTCCCGTCGCTATGTAGCCCGAAGAACCAAAACCCATACGGGATATCCATCGTCCGCCCCCTCTTCACGCTCGGACTCAGCAACGTGTGCCAGTTGTTGGTCCCGTGGTGGGTGCGATTCCAGAACTCCGCCCGCTGCATCTGGTCGTTGTACTGTCCGATTCCCGACGTGTACACAAACGGCTGAAAGATCGGCGAGTTCACCACCGCCTGCGCCAGAGTGGAGCCCGCCCTCAGGATCAGCCGAGTTCCGTTCGATGCTCGGGCCACGTGGCCGTTCTGGTCCAGTAGCCGCACCGTAACCGGCACGATCGGAGCTGCGATCGTCGTTGTGACCCCCGACTCCGGCGGCGCCCCCACCATCGCGTACAACCACACCGATTGTGGGTTGTTATTGTCGTCAAACCCTGCTGCCATAAATTGCCCCGTCCAGTTTGCTACCGAATCGATGCCAGCTACGCTGGCTGTGCTAGCAAATGTCGTCGGGCCATTCTTCGTCGTACCACCGTTCTTCGCCAGCCCGGCATGATGGAACGTGCGCGGCACCGCCTTTTGCAAAAATTGCTGTGGAAGCTGATGTGGATCAGGGCTAGTTACCGCTTGTGCAGACGCGCGGCTTATCGACACATTCAAGGCTAACGCCAGAACCAGCGCGAGCCACACGACGTTGCGCAAAATCTTCACCATGAACATTCTCCTGAAAGGCAAATCTCAAAACGCAGCCAGGAACGCGGCCCAAGGAAAGTCGCTTGTGAGGTGGGAGACCTCCAAAGCAGCAACGCATTCTTGTACAAGACACCCTCAATAGTCAAGATTTCACAATTTGTTCTGTCCGGCAATTCCCGCGCCAAACGCGGACTTTGCCCCAACGGCCCGGACAACACCTCGCGCGTGTCGTCCCCTCGTCGCCCTTGGAAGCCTGGAGGTTTGCGGGTTCACCAGCCTTCAGAAGCCACTCATTCCCAAACGCTCCCCTTTGGCTGGAACCGGTCCCCTTCCACCGCCCCTACTCTCCGATCGCGATAGTAGGCACCTGCCTGGCCCCGACAGCACTACCATGATCAAACTCGTGTACTTCATCACAAGATCACCAAGAGGGCGGCTCCAACCGACGATGAATTCTTTCGCGATGCGAAGAATACATACGGATCCATCGGCGCTCGAATTCCAGGACTCCGCAGAATGGTTCAGAGCCACCGTTCACCGTTGCCGGAGACAATAATCCTTCTGCCTACGACGGCATGGCTGAACTCTGGTTCGACGAGGCCGAGGCGTGGCTCGTCAGTCCGTTGCAGGGAGAGCCTCTGGTGATACCCAGGAGGACGTCATTATGGAGCAGGAGGGACAAAACATTCTAAAGGAAAAGAATAGGCGACCGGAGGCGGGTCAGACGCCAGTCGAGAACTTTTGAATCGCTTCTTGCTGGCACGTGACAATACTCCGGTCCAGCGCCAAACAGAAAACGCCCAGCCAAAGCCGAGCGTCCTGACACCTAAGACCTGACACGCAAGACCTGATCTAGAAAATGAACGCCACGCCGCCCCGCACCGAGCGCGCCGACTGCACCAGGTATACCGTCCGCCCATCCTGGCCCATGACGGGAACGTATCCTTGTGCCATCAGGTTGCGCAGATCGAGCATCGCTTCCATATGCACCGGCAATAGGAAGCTGAATCCCGGCAGGGGCTGCCGCAGGAACACATTCAAGTATGGATCGGATTGTCCCGCAGACGCATTGAACATGTCGACCGGTGTCAGTGCAGATCCACTCAACCAGCCGTACGACGTTGTCCACTGCGTCTTGCACCCGGGCACCTTGCCACTTAGCTTGCCCGACAGCGCGTGTCGCCGCTCGGTGGCGAGAGACTGGCGCGCTTCGTGCAACTCCACATCGGGGCGGCTCAGGTCGAGGACACCGCCGTATCCGTAGTCCAGGGTCGCGGTGAGATCCGCGGTCAGTTTCCGCTGCAAAACCAGCCGAAGCCCGTTGGTGTCCAGGTTGCGCCCTTGGTAGGAGAACGTCCCCGAAATCACATCCGGCAAAAGTTCCCCATTCCCTGCATTCACCACACCCACGCCCGTCAAGACCGTATTCGTCACCCGATCGGTGAAGTACGCAGCCTGCAGATTCGTTTTGCCGATTCGTCGCGACAGCGACACTTCCTGGTGATGGGCCCGCTCCAGTGCAGGGGAGAAGCTCGCGATACTAACGCGAGGCCCGTCGTCGGCCAGCGTCGTTGCCTGCACGTCCGTGTCTTTCGCCAAGGCGCCGGAGGGTCGCGAGCTCGCGTAGCGGTACTCCAGCACTGTATTGGGTGACAAGTGCAGGTCCGCCGTCCCAAACGGGCGGAACGCCGTGAATCGCCCCATGAACTGGACCGTCTGCAGTTCGCTGCCGAACTTCAACTCCAATACGTTCCCCACCGTGAACTCGTCAGTCGTGGTCAACCCAATTGCCTGTAACCCCGGAGTATGCAGCCCACCCATCGGGGCCGCTAGCCGTCGCACGGTCAGCGCTACGGCCGGCTGCGAGCCATCCGCACTCTTATGCTCGTAGGCCGTGCGCAGAATCGCGGCTCCCGCACCCTCGCCGTACCCCACATTTCCTTCTAGGCTCAGCCTATCGTCGGTGAACACTTGGCGTTCCAGGGAGAACCCGGTGCTCATGTCCGATACGCCGCTGTAGCCTTCTGACGGAGAACCCGCCAGAAACGAGAGACTCGCCTTCAGATCACGATTACCGCCCTCCGCGGCCTTCGCGGTCGCCGTCGACCCGTCGTCCAGCACCCGCAGGATCGGCCGATTCGCCATCGATCGCAGCGTCCATTTCCAGTCGTCGTCGTCCGCCACGCCGCGCAGCGGGCCTAGTTGCACAGCCTCGAACAGAGTGTTCAGCGTGACGTTCACGGTCAGCGCCGACCCTGCCCGAAGCCCGATGCGCTCGCGCAACGCGGGAAGAAACGACGGCGCGGAAACTCGAATGTTGTATGTGCCGGGAATCAGCGTGCGAACGGAATAGAACCCGTGTTCGTCGGTGAACACTTTCAGATCACGAACCGCCGCGCTCAGCACTTCTACCATCGCCCCGATTTGCGGAACACCACTGCTGCTGCGCACGTAGCCCGAGATCGTCCCCGGCTTGTCCGCAGCCAGCGCCGGCAGCGCCAGGCCGAAAACTACCACCAAGCTCGAAAGTTTTCGGAACATCACACACCACCTCAGGGGGTTAAGCCCGACCTACTCCACGGCGAATGTCGCCGATGGGTCCAGTGTCTGCTTCGAGATGTTGTCGTTCACTTTGATATCGATCTTGTATACGCCCGGTTCCAGGTTAGCCGCCGCCAGGCTTTTCTGCAGCGTCACTTGCTCACCCACGTTCCCCATTTGTTCGGTCGATTCGGTCGCGTGTACCACGTTCTTGTTGGTCGCGATGTTGACCACATCGTACTCGATCGTGGCCGAAGGTTTATGTGTTTTCTCGTCCATGGTCAGGTTGTAAACCTGCATCCAGAAGTTCATCTTCTGGCCCCGCTTGAAACTGATCGGCTTGCCATCGGCCGGCGCAACCCGCGGCCGGACCTTCATGGTCCCGATTACGAAGCTTCCCGTCCCGATGTCTTTGGTCGCCACCGGGTACATCTGGTCTGCCACGATCAGCGAAGAGTTCGCCAACCGGTCCTCGCCGAAATCCGGAACCATCAGGCTCTTGCTCCAGTTCCCCGTCCGGTCTCCGCTTACGTCTTTCACCACCACGTCCAGCCGGTAGTGTCCGGGTTTCAGCGGCAGCGCTTTCCAGTACACCTGCGAGTTTTCTGCCGTCTTGGGCAGCAGTTCCGCTGGAACATCCACCTGCACCGTGTCCTCGAACGTCTGCGCGATTCGCCCACTCAGCGTCGTAACCCGTCCGAAGATGTTTACGGTTCCGCGCTCCACCCCGTCCTTGTTGGCGAACGTGATGTCACGGTTCTTGATCTGGATCGTGATCGGAGTCAGGACTGTGTCGCTGGTCACCTTGACGAAATCGGCCCGCACGTCGAACGGCATCAGGTTCACTGTGATCTTATGCGAAACGATTTCTTCCAGGTCCTTGAACTTTACCGCCGGCGGCTTATTCAACTTGGCAAACTGTTCCAGCCGGTCGAACTGCTTGGTTTGCAGGGTTGAGGACATGGGCCCCGCTCCCAACCGCTCCAGCCCGCCCCCGGTGAACCGGTCCGCCTTGTTCGACATGCCCATCTGCTCGTACAAGGTCAGCCCGGCGTTGGGCGTTTGCATCAGCGCGTCTTTTTCCGACCGGTCCATCGTCATGTGGTACTCGCCGCACATGCAGGTGTCCACGAACTCGATGATCACTTCTTGACCGATCCCTTCGAGATAGCGGTACCGCCAGTCCTCAAACGGATAGGTCGAGGTCTCTCCTCCACCCTCCTCCATGGGTCGTTCGTAGGAACCACCGGAAGGATGGGATTCGATCTCATCGGCCGGGCCATACATGATGTACATGCGGCCACGATCCGTTTTCCAGCCCGGAATGCCCGCCGGAAAATGCTCGTTCGCGTAAGCGATTCGCCGGTAGTGCTCTTCTTTGAACTCGTTCTCGATCGTGTCGGGAGTAGGGTCGCGGCGCTGCCAGAAGGCTTCGATGAATTGGTCGCGTTCCTCGTCGTTGGATAGCTGCTTGAAGGCCGACCGTTCCTCGTCGGTGATGATCCAGGCGACGTCCTCACTCAGCCACTTCTTGTAGCCGCCGCTAACCTCCTGCTTAAAGCGCTTCTCGTTGGCCTTCTTCTCCTTGTCGCTCAGAGGTCGCTTGAGCGGATCAACCTGACCGGCTGGCGCGGGTGTGCCTGCGGCCGCCGCATCGCCCGACTTTTCCTTGTCATCTTGTCCGAACGCGGTCAACACCCCTGCCAGACACAGAAGGAGGGGGACCAAATAGACCAAGCAACGGTGACGTAGAGCAACCTGGTACATGACGGGGGCACTCCTCACTGACACACTTGGATTTGATTGTACTTTTTTGGGCCCGGCAAGGCAAGGTTAAGTCTTGCCTCTAGAGTGTATTGTGAAGCTTTGTGGCCCATTCCGGGTTGCCTGGCCGCCATCGTTCGCCGGGATTTCCTGGGTCGCGGAGCCGCCCCCCACCGTTTATAATTCAGGAGTTTACCCAGCGTGCTCCGGTTTCAGATTCTCCGCCGTGGTGCGTCAGTTCTGCCAGACCGGTCGGGAACTTTCCTGCCCCGGAAGCCGTATCTGCTGATGTGCGACCTGTCGCTCCGAGCCCCTGGGGGTGGTTATGTCTCAACGAAGCTCGCGCAAAACGGCCGGCCATGACGCCGGCAGTACACGGCTACGGGTCGTGTGACGGGAACGCATGAAGACCTGGAAAAAAGTAGTTCTCATAAGTGGCGGCGGTCTGCTTTTGCTCATCCTGGTGGCCGTCGGCATTCACCAGAGCAATAAAGGCCTGGTCACGGTGCAGACGGGAAAGCCCCAGCGGCAGGATCTAGCCTCGGTGGTGAGCGCCTCCGGCGAGATCAAGCCCAAGACCTACGTCAATATCGGGGCCAACGCGTTTGGGAAAATCACCCACTTGTACGTGAAAGAGGGCGATCGCGTGAAGAAGGGCCAGCTTCTGGCGCAACTGGAGAACGTGCAGTCGTCGGCAGACGTCGCCGCTACGCAGGCGTCGCTCGAAGCATCGCGCACGGACGCGTTGGCTGCGGAAGCCAATGAGAATACCGCCAAGGCCGACCTGAATCGCGCCAAGGCTGACACCGAAAAGAGCCGCCTGGACTGGGATCGCGCCCAAGGGCTGTTCAAGGATGCCCTGATTTCGCGGGCCGAATACGAGACCCGAAAGGCCACCTGGCAAACCTCGGAAGCGGGTCTGGCGCAGGCCGAAGCCCGCCTGGCACAGGCCAAGGCCCAAGTAGACTCGGCGCAAGGCCACGTCGTCCAGACCGATGCCACCCTGACCCGGGCCTCCGACGTTTTGCAGAAGACGGTGTACGCGGCTCCTTACGCCGGAGTGATCACAAACTTGCCCGTCCGGGAAGGCGAGACGGTGGTGATCGGGATCCAGAATGCTCCCGGCAGCACGCTGATGACCTTGGCCGACATGTCAATCATCACGGCGGAAGTCAAAGTCGATGAGACCGACATTGTGAACGTGAAGCTCGGTCAACCCGCGGACGTGACCATCGATGCGATCCCGAAGAAAGTGTTTCACGCGGTCGTGACCGAGATCGGCAACAACGCCATCGTGCGCTCCACTGGGGTGGCGACTTCCCAGTCGGCGTCCGCGAGCCAGGAAGCCAAGGATTTCAAGGTGGTGGTGACTTTATCGGATCCGCCCGAGGACTTGCGACCGGGACTGTCGACCACGGCAAAGATCACGACCGCGACTCGCAGCCACGTGGTCACCATTCCGATTCAGGCCCTCACGGTGAGACAACAATCGGACCTGGAGACCGCCGCTTCCGAAAATGGTTCGGTGCAGGCAGCGGCACCGCAGAAAGATGCGTCCAAGGACAGAAAGAACGAGGAAGTCCAGGGCGTTTTTGTCATCCGGAACAAGAAATCTGAGTTCGTGCCCGTGCAAACCGGCGTGGCGGGAACGACCGATATTGAAGTGCTAAGCGGGCTGAAGGAAGGCGAGGAGATTGTCACCGGGAGTTACAAGGTGCTACGCACGATGAAGCCGGGCACCAGCGTGAAGGTGGACAATTCTGCGCCGAAGAAAGAAGAAGGCAGTTAAGGTTCAGGTTCTCGGGGACTTGGGCTAACTATGGTTCAGGTGGAGCGTCCAACTGGAAGCCGGCCAGACTGGAGAGCGTAAGTGTCCCCAGAGGACCAGGAGAAGAAGACGATGGCAACCGCAGAAGTCATGAGTTTCTCGCAGCCCGTGGTGTTGGCGCCTCCCGACCAGTGCATGATCGCGACCGAGGACCTGTGGAAGACTTACGACATGGGTTCCGAACAGCAAGTGCACGCGCTGCGCGGGGTGAACTTGCGCATTCAGCGAAGTGAGTACGTCGCCATCATGGGACCGTCGGGATCGGGCAAGTCGACTTTGATGAACCTGATCGGTTGCCTCGATTCTCCTTCGAAGGGGAACTACTGGTTGAACAACCAGCTGGTCAGCGAGCTCGACGATGACGAACTGGCTCGCATTCGGAACAAAGAGATCGGATTCGTGTTCCAGACGTTCAACCTGCTCGCCCGCGCCACAGCCCTGCACAACGTCGAGTTGCCCCTCATCTACGCCGGCATTCCGGCCGAAGAGCGTATCGCCCGGGCGCAGTCCGCCCTGGCCGCAGTGGGCATGGAAGCACGCATGTCGCACAAGCCCAACGAGCTCTCGGGCGGACAACGGCAACGCGTCGCCATCGCCCGCGCCCTAGTCAACAAGCCCTCCATCATTCTGGCCGACGAGCCTACCGGCAACCTGGACTCGCAGACCGGCAACGAGATCATGGCGCTGTTCGACCGGCTGCAGGCCGAAGGCAACACCATCGTCTTGGTGACCCACGAGCATGACATCGCCGAATACGCCCATCGGGTCATCTTCATCAAAGACGGCGTGATTGCTGGCGACGAGAAAAAACGATAGAACTCGCTTGGTTTTCCAGCTGAGACACGCCTGGCTTCGGGCCAGGCGTTTTATCCTGCAGCCGATGAAGACCTCCGCCGTTCGTTGTGCGCCATTCCTGGGCGCGGGTGCACTTCCGGGTGTTACTGGCGGGGGGCGAGTGCTTGACGATCACGCGTCGTTGGGATATCAGTCGATGCAGTCACTCCATGCCGACGATGACCGTCTACAGGACCACATTCAAGAGAGCCGCGCGCAAAGCCGCACACTCCGTTCTGTGTCCCACCTGTCGCGTAAAGCCTGGGGAAAGGTGCGAACTCAGTCCGGGCAAGCCGCGCCGGGACCCACACCGTGAGCGGAGACGTCTCGCCACCGAAGCGGAGAAGGTTACTTGATCGCGCACCACACGCGTTCTCGATGGAGCCTAGTTGTTCATTGCTGATTGGGCTGGCTTCTGCTCGGGATACTCGAACACTCCCCGCCCCGCCTTGCGCCCCAGCCGACCCGCTTTGACGTACTGCACCAGCAACGGCGCCGGCCGGAATTTCTCTCCGAGCGTTTTGTGCAGGTATTCGAGGATGTGCAGGCGCGTATCGAGGCCAACCAGGTCGACCAGCTCAAACGGGCCCATGGGATGGTTCAGGCCCAGTTTCAGTGCCTTGTCGATATCCTCCGCGGTCGCCACACCTTCTTGCAGCATGTAAAAGGCTTCGTTGCCGATCATGGCGTTGATCCGGCTGGTGACAAATCCGGGCGACTCCTTAATTACGACGACTTCTTTGCCCATGTGGCGGCCAACATCGACCGCGGCCGCCAGCGTGTCCTCGTCGGTCTCGAGCGCGCGCACAATCTCGAGCAGTTTCATCTTGTGCACCGGGTTGAAGAAATGCATACCGACGACTTTTTTCGCGCGGTAGGTGACGCTGGCAATTTCAGTGAGGCTGAGCGAACTGGTGTTTGAGGCGAGGACTGCGGTTGGCCGGCAGATCTTGTCGAGCAACGTGAAAATCTCGATCTTCGACTCCAGCTCCTCGGGAACCGCTTCGATCACAAGGTCGGCCTCACGCGCCGCCTCGTGCACGGATCCGGCGTATTGCAGGCGCGCCCAGGCGGCGTCGGCATCGCCGGCCGATACTTTGCCAAGCTCGACTGCTTTATCCAGATTCGCGCGGATCTCGGTTTCGGCCCGCCGAAGGGCATTCGGCAGGATGTCTTCCAGAATGGTGCGGTAGCCGCCCAGGGCCGCCGAGTGAGCAATGCCCCGGCCCATGGTGCCTGCACCGATCACGGCGATGGTCTTGACCTGCACTAGCGCGCGCCCTTTTCAAGCTGCTGGAGTAATTCCTTGAGACCGCCGACCGCCGAACTCATATACTCGGAAAGGCGCTTGCGCTCCTCGTCGGTCATCGTGCCGATGGTCGAGCTGATGCGGCGCAAGGTTGCATTGATGTCGTCCACGTAGTTCATGAGGCGGATAAGTTCCCCGGTTGCTGACATATGAGGGCTCCTGCTGCCCGCGGCTCAAGCGTTCTGCCGCCCGTCCGTGCACGCACGGAGACCGACACCCACCGCAAGCGAACTTCTCATTTTCAATGGTGGGAGGAAATTAGTAAAGGGAGGGTATCGGAGGGGAACGACGGGCAGACCGCCAGCTGGAACCACTGGTGTTCATCGCCAGCAAAAACAGTTCTTTTCTGACGACCAACGGCTGAAGACTGAGGACTGCAGGTCCGATAATTCATCATGCGGCGCGACAAAAACCTCGTCTGCCTCTCCCGGCAACACCAGCACGCCCTCGCCCTCTGTGTTCGCATGAAGCGCGCCCCCTTGTTCACAGCGCACGAACTCGACGCTTGGCAAGCGGAGATCCAGCAACACTTTGAGCAGGAAATCCAACATCATTTCGCCGCGGAAGAAGCGGCCCTGTTCCCCGCCGCGCGGCGATTCTCCGAGCTCAGATCGCTCGTGGAAGAACTGGTCTCCGATCACGCAGAGCTGCGCCAATGCTTCACTGGGGCGACGAATCGCACCTTGGATCGCGATGCCCTGCGTCAATTCGCGGAGCTGCTCTCCACCCACATCCGCAAGGAGGAACGCCAGCTATTTGAAGGAATACAGAAACAGATGACTGCCGAGGAACTCCGGAAGATTGGCCTGAGCCTCGACACCATTCTCGCCGCCGCGCCCAAGACCTGCATCGTCCCCAGCGAAACGAGGCTGCGCAATCCCGATTCCTAAGCCAGCCCGTGACAACGGCGGAAGCCCGCCACTCCCTCGCGCCCCATGTAACGCTCAAGTAAAGCGCTTTGCGTGTGCCGCAGATCGACCACCACCAACCCATCGAGCACGTCCGAGAACTTCCGGTCTACGTTGAAGCCCAGAAGTTTCCCGCCGACCTTGGCGTACTGTTTCAACAGGATCGGGAGCCCTTTGCCGTCGGTCTCCACGTCGGCGATCGGCTCGGAGAGTTCATCGAGATCGCGCAGAACGTGCGCCACGGCGTGACAGTCCCATCGTCCGATCCTGCCCGGACGAAAGGGGCGCCGTGGCGTCACCAGACCCGCCAGGTCGTCGCCTTGCTTGCGCGCCTCGAAAAATGAATAGATCAGTTCCCGTGAGGCACGGTTGTAACTGTTGCTGATGCTCACAGCGCCGAACAGCACCGCTGTCTCGGGCCGCAGGGTGACGAAACGCCCAATCGCCTTCCAGAGCAGCAGCAGCGGAGCGTATTCCCGCTGGTACTCGGGCCGCACAAAGGAACGTCCCAGTTCCAGCGCGGTCCCCATTTTTTTGAACAGTCGCTCGTCGAAGCGGAACAGCGTGTTGGTGTAGAGGCCATTCACCCCATGCTCAGCGATGATCTCGGCGGTGTTGCCCGCCCGGTACCCGCCCACCAGCTCGCTCTTCGTTTTGCTCCAGAGCAGCAGGTGCCAGTAGTACCGGTCGAAGCGGTCAAGGTCCCAGCGCTTGCCGGTGCCTTCGCCTGCGGTCCGGAAAGTCAGTTCGCGCAATCGACCTATTTCCTCGAGCAGGTGGGGAATCTCGGGCGCTCGCGCCGCATACACCGCAAACTCAGCGTTCTCTACCAGGCATCGTCGCCTGGGTAGCGCATCGATATCGCAAAGCAGGAGTTCCCTCGGCAAACCGGCCGTGATCGGTTCTGCTCCAGCCTGCGGGAACACCGAGCGCAACGCCGCTGGAAGCTGAATCTGTTTCTTCCCTCTCTGCGCAAGCAAATAAGTTCGCCAGCGCAGATATTCTGTGGCTTCGCGATCACTCGCGATGCTGGCGATCGAATCCGCCGGAATCGCGCTGCCCACTCGGAGGGCCACGCTCTTCCCCGACTGCTGCAGAAATTCCTGCAGCAGAAAGGCCATGCGCACCCGCGGATGAATCATTCCCACGACTTGGAATCCGAGGCTGTTGCGCCCGCAGAAATACACCGGCAGAGCCGCCGCACCTGCCAGCCGGATCAGGCGGGTCGCAGTGCAGTTCCACTGCGGATCGACGACCGCACCCTGAGGCATCTGCCAGTGCGACACTTCGCCGGCCGGGAACATCGCCAGCATCCCGCCCTGCCTGAGCCATTCTACCGCCTGCTTCAGGGCGCGCCGGTTCCGGTCGGCGGACCCGATGGGGTCGAGCGGGTCCACAAAAATGCAGTGCTGCTCCAGTTCGGGAACACCCTCAAGCAGGAAATTCGTCATCACCTTGACGTCGTGGCGCACCCGGGAGAGCAACACCGCGAGCACAGCGCCGTCCAGCATGCCGTAGGGATGGTTCGCCACCACTACCACTGGACCTTTTTTCGGGATGCGATCGAGGTCAGCGCCATCCAACCACAGGTCAACCTTCATCTCGCGCAGCAGGTTCTCGAGCACGAAGCCGGCGGCGGACTTTCGCACTCGTGCATACAGCTGGTGAGCCTGCTCGAGCGGCAGCAGCTTCTCAGCGAAGCGCGGCAAACCCGCGAGTGCTGGGGCATTGGCGAGCACACCCGAGTCCCGAACCTGATCTTCGATGGAATGGAGAATCGGCATGGTGGCATTGTTAGCAGCGGCACTTTGCAGCGTGATGAACTGCAAATTAAATGTTGGTGAATCGGATCAGGAAGGAAGCACGAAAGTAACTGGGGTGGCTGGCGATGTGGCTACGTTTCTAAGCGAAACCGGCTCTCCGCCAGCCGGTACATGCGTCTCCACAACAACCGGTTTACCGTGACCACGCCGGCTGCCATCAGGATCGTGGCTGCCAGCAGCTCATCAAAATTCCCGCTGTCGGTCGCCTTGCTGATGATCGCTCCCAGGCCAGTGGTGGTATAGGTCTGCCCCTTGAAGTGAAAGTACTCGGCGACGATGCTCGCGTTCCAAGCGCCGCCAGAAGCGGTCACCAGTCCGGTCACCAGGTAGGGGAAAATTCCCGGCAGGATTAGTTTTTTCCAGAGCTCCCAGCCGCGGATCCCAAACGTGGAGCAACATTCCTTCAGATCGGTGGGGATCGCCATCGCCCCGGCGATCACGTTGAACAGAACGTACCATTGCGTTCCCAGTAGCAACAGCACAATGGACCCCAGGCCCATTCCACCGCCGACCTTGATCAAAAGCAGCAGCACCACGGGAAACAGCGCGGTGGCGGGCACGGATGCCGCAATTTGCGCCAGCGGCTGAGCGATCCTGGCCAGCTTCGGATTGAAGCCGATGGCCACGCCTGCCGGGATCGTCCAGGCCGCTCCAATCACCAGCGCTGCCGTTACGCGAAGGAACGTTGCCACCAATCCCTGACCCAACTCACCTAGTTCCTCGCGTTCGAGGCCTGCCAGGATCACAACCACCTTCGAGACGGCATAAGCAACCAGTCCCAGCAGCAACAGCGCGATCAGGCGAAGCAGCCACGTCTTCCATACCTCGGTCGTGCCCGCGTCCTCCGATGCGAAGTTCCGGCGGGAAAAAAACATCATCAGTCTCTCGCGCAGAGGCCGAAGCGCCTTCTTTTTGATTTTTGCCAGGGCACGCGAATGCTCGAACATCTCGAGTACCCAGGAGCGGGGTACGCTGGTGCTTTCCACCTGCTCGACCTTGAACTTCTCAGCCCAGGCGATCACGGGCCGCCACACGAACTGGTCGAGCAGAACAATTACGGCGATCATTGTGGCCACGCCCCACAGGATCGAGGTCGTGTCACCCGCGCTGGCCGCAGTCTGCAGATACGAGCCCAGCCCGGGTAGGCGGAAATCGCGGGCACCGAGCACAAACATCTCGCACGCCATCAGGAAGAACCAGCCGCCCGCCACCGACATCATGGAATTCCACACCAGCCCAATCGCCGCGAAGGGCAACTCCATTTCAGTGAATCGCTGCCACCAGCTGAAGCGGTAGATCCTGGCGGCTTCCCGCATGTCGCGCGGAATGCTTTTCAACGAGGCGTAGAAACTGAACGCCATGTTCCAAACCTGCCCGGTGAAGATCAGCAGGATCGCCCCACATTCGACACCCAGTTGCCGCCCGGGAAACAGCGCCACCATCGCCAGCATGACGCCGGGGAGAAAGCTCAGCACCGGGATCGACTGCAGGACGTCCAGAAGTGGGATCATGAACTTTTCGGCCCGGGGGTTGTAGGCTGCGACGTATCCGTACACCAGCGTGAAGGTCAGGCTGAAGAAGTAGGCGACAGTGATACGCAACAGCGAATAACCGGCGTACACCGGAAGAGCAAGCGGGCTGCGCGAGATTTCTACTTCGGCGGTGAGGGGTCCAAGCCAAGTGCGTCCGACGAAGGCAATGCCGTAGAAAATCGCGAGACCTGCCGCGAACATCAGCCAGTCAGGGATATGCGACGCTTCAAACCGCGGCAGCTGCGACCACAGACGATACGGAGAGAACGCGCCCAGACCCTGCGGCTTCTTCATGGCTTGGCAACGGGCGCAGGCTGCGCTTCGCCAGACGGCTCGGCCAACACCAGGCGGCCGGTCTCGGAGTCATAGTCGAAAATCTCCGCGTAACGTCCCCAGTTCATCGCCGTGTCGAGCTGGCGCTCGACTTCATCCTGGCTAAAGTGCTCATCCAGAATGTCGTGGAAAAATTCCTCGGGGATCGAGTGATCGGTCTTCGCCTTCAGAATGCTCTCGATCTGCTGGAGAACCGTCACGTTCCGCACCGCCGCTTCACGGAAAAGCACTTTCCGGGCTTGGATGTCCGCATCTGCGAAAGCAACGCCCTGCGGCGTGATCTTGACTTCTCCTTCTGTCAAGGTGGCAAATCCCAGCATTACGCTGGCCTCGACAATGGGCAGTAGGTCTTCCACATCCATCACCAGTTCCTCGGAAAGTTTCGACAGGTCCTCGCTTCCGCCACGGTCGTGCAATAGCTCCAGAAGGCCCGCGATCCCGCCCACCCGCGCGTGCGGCAGCATCTGATGTTTCTGCCGGACCCGCGCGGTCGGCGCCGGCGCCACGCGCAGCACGTGCTCCACTTCCGGCTGCGTCATCACCTTATAGATGTAATCCACCAGCTCGACAAAACGGGGCGACTTGCGGTCTCTCCACTGCGCCAGCCCTACGTCGAAGTCGGAGCGAACCCGCGCCGGATTTCTCCCCAACACGATGATGCGGTCCGCCAGCAGCACCGCCTCTTCAATGTTGTGAGTCACGATGAAGATGGCGCTGGTCGTCATCTTCTTATTAATCCACAGCTCCAGCAGCTCGTTGCGCAGGTTCTCGGCGGTCAGGACATCGAGCGCGGAGAAAGGCTCGTCCATAAACAGTACTTCCGGCTCCACCACCAGGGCACGCGCGAACCCTACACGCTGCTTCATGCCGCCGGAAAGTTCTTTGGGGTATGCGGTTTCAAATCCGTCGAGGCCGACCGTATCGAGCGTCTTCAGGGCCCGCTTCCGCCGCTCGACCGCTCGGACGCCCCGCGCTTCGAGCGGAGCCTCGACGTTCTCGAGCACGGTGAGCCAGGGGAATAGCGCGAAACTCTGGAAGACGATCGCGACATTGGGGCTTTGCCCCTCCAGAGATTTGCCATGCCAGAGCAGCTCGCCGGACGACGGCTTCGACAGCCCGCTCAGAATCCGCAGCAACGTCGACTTTCCGCACCCCGATGGCCCCAGAAGCGCAACAATCCTTCCCGGCTCAATCGACAGGTCGGTCGGCGCCACCACCTGGATGCGGTTGCCATCCGGCTGAGGGTAGAACTTCTCGACCCCTCGGGCCGCAATGATGAATTCGCTCAAGCGTGCAATCCCCACTAGACGTATACATGATTGCGCGCGCTCGCCGGAAGCCAGTTCGGCAATCTGTAACCGGATGTTAACAATCGGGGCGGAGGCAGCGACGGCAACTAGAGCGGGGGCGATGTGGTATAGCAGGCCATCCATTCGCCGATAGGGTGGACGGCGCCGCAATCAAGACACCTGGTTCCGGCAAACTGCGCGGCGCAATACGGACACACAGCGTTGCTTTGGAAAGTATCCATAGACTGACCGCACCGTCCGCACTTCCAACAGGCTCCGACGGGGGGTGCCGCCTTGCACTCAGGACACGCGAGCCCAGCCCGGCGCGGCAACTTCGCCACCCGTGCCAGTGCCAAGGCCTGGCGCAATCCGCCCCAGCAGTTCAGGAAGAGGAAGACGGCCAGCGCAGCGAACCAGCCGGAGTGCATCCAGACCGCGAGGATGACGAAACCTGCCAGACCGACAAAGCCCAGGATGCTGGCGACCAGCAAGCTGCGGGCCCGCCCCAGCACGAACCAAAGCAGCGAACGAAGAATCTGCCCGCCATCCAGGGGATAGACGGGCAACATATTGAAGACGAGCAGGCCAACGTCGATGACCAAAACGGCGTGCAACAGGACACGCAAGTCGTGAATCTGGTCCAATCCACGGGATCGGGCCAATGCGCCGATCCCGTACAGGACGGGAATGAGCGCTACATTCACCAGGGGGCCGGCCGCGATGCTCCACAGCGTCGCGCCTGGTCTTGGAGGCGCATCGACAAACGCAACTCCTCCGAACGGCCACAGCACGATCCGGTTTGCCGTTCCCCCGACCTGCCGGCACGCCAGCGCGTGGCCAAACTCATGCAGAGTCACCAGAAGAAACAGCGACAGGTATTCAGCCACATTCCAGGCCAGCGAAGAGTATCTCCCCGCCTGGCTGTTGATTTCGTAGACCGCAATCAAGAACCAAGACCAGTGAAGAAACAAATCGATTCCGGCAAACCGAAATAGTCGAATCGATGAGCGAAAAGTCGGCATTCTCCCGAACTCCCGGCACGAAGCGGGTCACATCCGGCCTGCGCCTTTGCCAACTAAGCTGCGAATTCTTCCGCCGATGGCTCGGGCAGCGGGCCCGGCAGCCGGTCCGCGACCTCTGCCAGATGGGCCAGCTTTTTCCCCAGATCCTTCGTGAGCGCCCCTGGCTGCACCCGCCACCTCCAGTTGCCCCCGTAGAGGCTGGGCGTATTCATGCGCGCCTCGCTGCCCAGACCCAACACGTCCTGCAGCGGCACGACCGCCAGGCTCGCTACCGACGCTTGCACAGAACGAATGAAGGCCCAGTGGATGCCGTCGTCCGGCCGTCCGAAATATGCTTCCGCGTTCCGCTTTTCCTCTTCGGAGGCCCCGCTATTCCACCAGCCCATGAGCGTGTCGTTGTCGTGCGTGCCGGTGTATACCACCTTATCGGGCGTGAAGCTCTGGGGCAGGTAGATGTGGGCGCCAGCATCCCCAAAACCAAACTGCAACACGGCGACTCCGGGAATCTGCAACCGCTCGCGCAAGGCGTGAACCTCCGGCGTGATGTAGCCCAGGTCTTCGGCGAAAAACGGCAGCCCCCCGAGCGCTTCCCGCACCTTCACGAACAGGTCGTCCTTGGGGCCGTCCACCCAGCGCCCCTGGATGGCGGTCGGCTCACTGGCAGCGATCTCCCAGAACTGCTCAAAACCGCGGAAATGGTCGAGCCGGATGTAGTCGCAATTCTCAGTGGCCCAACGCAGGCGATCCACCCACCACGCATATCCTTGTTCCTTCATCACATCCCACCGGTACAACGGATTGCCCCAACGCTGTCCCGTGGCGCTGAAGAAATCCGGCGGCACGCCCGAGACAACCTCTGGATCCCGGCTCGCGTCGAGTCGAAATAATTCCGGATGGGTCCACACGTCGGCGCTGTCGTAGTTCACGAAAATCGCCAGATCACCCACAATACGGACTGAGCGCTGCCTGCAATAATGGCGTAACGCCCGCCACTGCTCATAGAAGGCAAACTGAATCGCGCGTCGGGTGGCCAGGGCGCCGGCCCGGTCCTTGCGCACTTTAGCAATGGCTGCCCGGTCGCGATGGGCCAACTCTCGTGGCCACTGGTTCCAGTTCACGAAGTGGAAGCGAGACCGTAACTCGTCAAACAATACGAAGTCGTCGAGCCACGCTTCGTTCTGCGTGCAAAAGCGCTCGAAACGGAAGCGCGGGTTGCCCGCGGCCGTCCTTACAAAGTGATCCGCCGCCTCGGCAATCAACGGCATCTTGTGCCGAAAAACGGTCTCGTATGCCACCGGGCTCACCTGGTCCGACAAGTCCGCGATACGCGACCGGTCGATCCAGCCGTGATCGGCCAGCCGCTCGAGGCTGATCAAAAGGGGATTGCCGGCGAAAGCCGAGGTGGAGGAGTAAGGAGAATTTCCGTAGCCCAGAGGCCCGAGGGGCAGCACTTGCCACAAACCCTGGTGGGCGGAGGCAAGAAAATCTACGAATTGGTAGGCGGATGGACCAAAGTCTCCAATTCCACCGCGCGCAGGCAGCGAAGTTGGATGCAGCAGAATGCCTGTGGCGCGGGCAAATGGCATGGAAACTTACATCATCTATGTCTGCGTCCTGAACTGGCCAACTCGCTTCAGTACCCTTCCTCGCCCAAGCCGCCGCCCCGGGTCAGGTTTTGCATTTCTTTCTCGTTGATCCGAATCTCTCCCGACTTCTGCATCCGCTGGCGAAGGCTCGACAAAAACAGCCCGAACAGATCCTGCTGTTTGGTGCGGAGCAGACCGTCGCGAATCTGGTCTTTCTTTGCGGCAAAATCCTGCTCCGTCGGCTCCTGCTTTTCCAGCACCGACAGCACCACGCCGTTGTTCGCGTTGGTGATCGGCCCGCTGAGGTCCCCTGGCTTCAGCGTAAACGCCACCGCCGCCTGCCCCGTCATGCTCCCAACATCCGGCACCTGGCCGTCTGGCAACACAAAGTCGCTGGTCTTCAGCGTCGCTCCCAGTTCTTTGGCCGCCCGCTTCAGGTCGTGCTCCGACTTGGCGCGGTCGGAAAGCTCCTGCGTCTTCTGGGCTAAAAGGATGCTGGCGCGCTCGTTCTTGAACTCGTTCTCCACCCGCGAGCGAATCTCCTCAAAGGTAGGCGTGGCCGGCGCATGGATTCCCTGCACCTGGAAAACCACCGCGCCCTGCGATAACTGGGCCAGGTCCGGCGGCGCTTTCTCGCGGGCGGTGAACACGGCGTCCATGAACTGCGGCGTCACTCCGATTCCCGGCAAGACGTCCGCGCGGCTGACGAAATCGGTGTTTACCACAGTCAATCCCTTCGCCGCCGCAGCTTTTTCGAGGCCCAGGCTGCGCGCCTGTTCGAGCAGGCCGTTGCCGGCGTTTTCCATCACGCGCCCCGCCTTCTGTTGACGGATCAGCGGTTCGATCTCGCTCTTTACTTCGTCGAGCGTCTTGACGTGGGCGTCGTGCTTGTCCTCCACCTGAATAATGTGGAAGCCGAACGAACTCTTCACCGGATCGCTCACTTGCCCCTTCGGCAACGCGAAGGCGGCCTTCTCGAACTCCGGCACGGTGCGGCCGCGCCCAATCCACCCGAGGTCGCCGCCCTGTTTGCCGCTGCCCGGGTCGTCAGAATATTTCTTGGCGAGGTCGTCGAACTTCCCTCCGGCCTTGAGCTGCTTGAGCACATCTTGCGCTTTCTTGTGCGCCTGCTCGACTGCCTGGTCATCGACCTTTCCGTCGGCGCCCGCGGGCGGAGTCTTGATCAGGATGTGGCGGACTTTCACTTCTTCGGGAACGCGGTATTGATCCCTGTGCTGGTCGTAGTAGGACCGCAAATCGTCGTTCGTGACTTGCACCTCGGCTAGCACCTTGCTCTTGTCCAACACGGCGTATTCGATCTTCCGCTTTTCCGGAATCGCGTTGTTGTAGGTGGCCTTGCTGCGGGTGTAGAACGCTTTCAACTCGTCGTCGGTGGGATGCAGACCCTTCCGGATGTCATCCTCGGACAACACAGCGTATGTAAACTTCACCTTGGTGCTGCTCTTCACGAACTGTTGGCGGATCTCAGCGTCTGACACCGATGCGCTGCCCGTCACGAGTGTGACCAGCTTTTGCTGCAGGACTTCATTTCTCACGTCCTGCTCGAAGCCTTCGACGGTCAAGTTGTTCTGCTCGAGCAGACCTTCATAGGCCTGCTGGCCGATGAATTTGCCGCCCGGAAAGAATGTAGCGGAGTAGCGGCCGTGCTCCAGCTCGTCGCGCACGTCCGCCTCGGTGGCTTTCAGGCCCAACCGCTGGGCCTCGGCTACGATCGCCTTGCCAGTGATGAGCTGCTGTGCCGCCTGGGGCAAGAACATGGGCATCAACTGGTTTGCCATCGCCGCGTACTGGGGACCCTGCTGTTGCACCATGGCCTTGGCGCGCGCTTGTACTTCCTGGGTGGTGACATTCTGACCCGCGACCTTCGCGATCACCCCCTGGCTGGGCTGTCCCATCAGGTCTGAGCCCAGACCGCCGGGAATCAACGTGATGACCATGGCGCCGCAGAAAATCAGCAAAATCGCGCTCAGGATGATTTTCTTGATCGGGCCAGGGGTTTGCAGAAATCGAATCATTGGCTTATCACTCCAGAATTTTCGGGGGCGGAAACTATAGATTATAAACTAAGGGCGGGGTGACCCTTGGCGGTGACGCGCGCATCCGACTCAGAAGAGCAAACCCCGGGAGAGTTCCAAAAACGATGGGCGGGAAATCAAGCAATCGCGAAAAAACAGCGATTGAAACGAATCAATAAAACGTGTTATCCAGATGGCGGCCGTTTTCACGTTTCGCCGCCACCCCGGCTCCCGCCACCAGGACCGCCGCGGAGGCCGCTACTCGCTTTTCCTAATATTATCGACGAGGCCCGAAAGATGAAGATCCGCAACCTAAGTTGGGTCGCTGGCTTGCTCGTCAGCACAGCCGCTCTCGCCCAGCCTGCGCCTGCAACGCGGGCCAGGACGGGCCTAACATCGCCCGCCAAGGTCCGCCTGGCCGAGGGCTGGGCGCTCCAAAGCTCCTGCAAGGTCGAGCAGTCGGGCGAGGCGATCTCCAAACCGGGCTTCCCCACCCGCAACTGGTACGACGTCACCGTGCCCACCACCGTGGTCAGCGCCCTGGTCAGCCACAAAGTCCTCTCCGACCCTTTCTTCGGGATGAACCTTCGCCACTTCCCTGGGGTGAGCTATCCCATTGGCGCCAACTTCTCAAATGTCCCGATGGATCCCGATAGCCCCTACGCGCATTCCTGGTGGTATCGCAAGACATTCAGTCTTCCCGCGTCGGACAAGGGCAAGACCATCTGGCTGAACTTCGCCGGCATTAACTACCGCGCCAACATCTGGCTGAATGGGACACAGATCGCGAAGTCCGACGAGGTGGCTGGCGCCTGGCGCAGCTACGAATTCGACATCACGTCGGCCGCCCGGCCCGGCGCGGAAAACGTCCTCGCCGTGCAGGTTTACGCGCCTTCGGAGAACGACCTCGCCATCACATTCGTCGACTGGAATCCGGCACCACCCGATCGGAACATGGGGCTATGGCGCGAGGTATATGTCACCACCAGCGGCCCCACGGCGCTGCGCTACCCCACGGTCCTCTCCCATGTGGACGCCTCGGACCAGGCTCAGCTGACCGTGACCGCGCTCCTCAAGAATGCCACCGCCCAAGTCGTCAAAGGCACTCTGAAAGGCAAAATCGAAGACGTCGAATTCTCCCAGGACGTGGAACTCGGCTCCAACGAAAGCAGAGACGTCACCTTCGATCCGGAAAAATTCTCCCAGCTACACTTTGCGCATCCGCACCTCTGGTGGCCGCTACAGATGGGCAAGCCGGAGCTCTACCCGCTTAGTATGGAGTTCCTGGTCGACGGCAAAGTCTCAGACCAGGCCGGGACCCATTTCGGCATCCGTGAAGTGACCTCCGAGTTGAACGAGCAGAAGGCGCGGGTCTTCTCCATCAACGGCAAGAAAATCCTGATCCGCGGCGGCGGCTGGTCGCCTGACATGATGCTGCGCGAGAACTCGCAGCGCCTGGCCGACGAGTTCGCCTATGTCCGCGACATGGGTCTCAACACCATCCGCCTCGAGGGCAAACTCGAGACCGAAGAGTTCTTCGATCGCGCCGACCGCGAAGGCATCCTCGTGATGGCCGGATGGTGCTGCTGCGATCACTGGGAGCAGTGGAGCAAGTGGAAGCCGCAGGACTTTGATATCGCCAAGGCCTCGCTCGAAGCGCAACTTTACCGCCTGCGCAGCCATCCCAGCCTGGTGATGTGGCTCAACGGCAGCGACGGCCCCCCGCCTCCTGACGTCGAGCAAACCTACCTCGATGTCGAAAAGAAGCTACGATTCCCTAACCCTGTAGTCTCCTCCGCGTCCGGCGAATCCACCACGGTCACTGGAAGCAGCGGCGTGAAGATGAGTGGTCCCTACGAATACGTTGCACCTTCGTATTGGACCGAAGACAACGTCAACAGCGCCAATCACTGCAAGCTCGGGCAATGCGGCGGCGCCCACGGCTTCAACACTGAAACCAGTCCCGGCCCGGCCGTGCCACCCATCGAAAGTCTCCGCGCCATGCTGCCCAAAGAACACCTCTGGCCCATCGACGACTGGTGGAACTTCCACGCCGGCGGCGGCGAGTTCAAAGATATCCACGTCTACACTGACGCCCTGACCGCTCGCTACGGCCCCGCGAACGGCCTCGAGGACTACACGCTGAAAGCCCAGCTCATGAACTACGAGGGCATCCGGGCAATGTTTGAGGGCTACAGTCGCAACAAGTACACGTCGACGGGCATCATCCAGTGGATGTTGAACAATGCCTGGCCTTCGATGATCTGGCACCTTTACGATTTCTACCTTCGCCCCGCCGGCGGATATTTCGGCGCCAAGCGCGCCCTGGAGCCGCTGCACCCGGTCTACGGCTACGATGATCGTTCGGTCTGGGTAGTAAGCAGCCAATACATCGACGCCACGGGTTTGAAGCTCGTCACCAAGCTCTTCAGCCTCGACATGTCGGAGCAGTGGTCGCAGGAATCCGTTGTCGATGCCCCCGCCGACAGCACCAACAAGATTCTCACCCTTCCCGAACTGCCAGCGCCCACCCCGGTATCCTTCCTGGTATTGCGTCTTCAAGACAGGAACGGAAAGGTAGTGGGCTCGAATTTCTACTGGCTATCCGCCAAAGCCGAGACCCTCGACTGGGAAAAGTCCAACTGGTACACGACGCCGACTTCGCAGTTTGCCGACTTCACCGGTCTCAGCCAGCTCCCCAAGGTGAAGCTGAAAGTCTCAACTCGGTCGGAACAGAAGGCTGACCAGACCATCACTCATGTCACCCTGGAGAACCCCAGCCAGACCCTGGCGTTTTTCGTGCGCGTCAAGGTCAACAAGGGCAAGGGCGGCGATGAGATCCTGCCCGTGATCTGGCAGGACAACTACCTTTCGCTGCTACCGGGAGAAAAGCAAGACATCAGCGCCACCTATCGCAGCAGCGCTCTCGGCGTCGCCAAGCCTGCCGTTGAAGTGAGTGGATGGAATGTGCAATGAGGCACAGAACCACGTGACGAACGCCTGGCCATGGCCGAAGCGACCAGCCTCGACCGGTGCGGATGTGGCGCAAAGCACGCGATTATTCCCGGAGCAGGAATCAGGCATACGTGCTACCGAGCGCCGCGAGTCAGAAATGTCTTGCGCCCGCAGCAAGCGTTTGCTATGGTTCGCGGAATCTCCCATCAGTGCATCGAACCGTTGGCTTACTGCTCTGCCTGGAGCAGCTCTCCCCCATGGCCCCATCACCACATTGGTGATGGGGTTTCTCGCTAATAGCCGCAACTGAGGAGCCGGATGGCCACTAGCCCAACCACCACCAACGCGCCGCGCCTGCGCCGCACTCTTACTCTGTGGGACCTCATCCTCTACGGCGTAATCGTCATCCAACCCGTCGCGCCGATGTCGGTGTTCGGTGTCCTCAGCGATCGTGGCCGTGGTCACGTGGTCACGGCGGTCCTGATCGCGATGGTGGCCATGCTCTTCACCGCCATCAGCTATGGCCGTATGGCGAGAGCGTATCCCAGCGCCGGCTCCGCTTTCACTTACGTTGCACAGGAAATCAACCCCGCAATGGGTTATGTCACGGGGTGGAGCATGGTGATGGACTACATGCTCAATCCGCTGATATGCACGGTATGGTGTGCGGGACAGGCGAGTCAGTTCGCCCCCGGCGTCGCTCCCTGGATCTGGAAGATTTTCTTCGTCATCGTGTTCACCCTGTTGAACATTCGCGGGATCAAGACCTCGGCCCGCATCAACACAGGTATGGCCATGGTGATGGGCATGGTCGTGGTCGCAATTTTTGTGGCCGCTGCGCGATTTATTCTTGGGGCTCCGCACGATCCGTCTTATTACAGCCGGCCGTTCTACGATCCGCAGACGTTCTCGTTCGCCGGATTGTTCGGATGCACTTCGATCGCGGTGCTGACCTACATCGGTTTCGATGGCATCTCGACGCTCTCGGAAGAAGCCGATAATCCTCGACGGAATATTCTTCTGGCTACGGTTTTGACGTGCGTTGTGATCGGCATCCTCTCGGCCGTCGAGGTTTACGTGGCCCAGTTGATCTGGCCGGCATCTAAGCCTTTCCCCGACGTGAACACCGCCTACTCCTACGTCGCTGGCCAGGCCTGGAAGCCGCTATTCCCGATCGTTGGCCTTACTTTGCTGCTGGCAAACTTCGGATCCGGACTCGGAGCCCAGATTGGCGCGGCGCGGCTTCTATACGGGATGGGGCGGAGCAATGCGTTGCCGAAATCATTTTTCGGAGCGGTGGATGAGAAGCATCGAATCCCGCGCAATAACGTAATCCTGGTCGGCGTCGTGGCACTGCTGGGCGCATTCGTCCTGGAGTTGGTGGCGGGCTATCGGACCTACTCGCTCGACGCTTCTGGCTTGTCGTGGGCGACATTCGTCAAGATCATGAACGGCGGCGAAGCTTACGGTCTGGGCGCCGAGATGCTGAACTTCGGTGCGCTCATCGCCTTCATGGGAGTCAACCTCGCCGCCTTCCTGCGTTACTACGTCCGCGATTCCAACAAGAAGCTGACCAACCTAGTTCCGCCGCTCGCGGGATTGCTGATTTGCCTTCTGCTCTGGCTCAATCTCAGCCGCCCCGCCAAAATCGCAGGCACGATCTGGATGGCAGTCGGCATCGCCTTTGGTGCCATCAAAACGAAAGGTTTCCGCGGCGATCTGGTCGACTTTGAACTGCCTCCAGAGGAGGGGTAGCAGGTTGTTTGTCGCTCGGCGACCTTTGCGGTTCCAGGCTTTTTACGGTCAGAATTCATCAGGTTGAGTCGCCTTGCCTGGCGGTTCTCCAACTCGCACAGAAACCCTGGAGGCGAACATGCGCATTCGTTCCTCTCTGCACCGGTGGATGGTTGCGGTCGCGATCTTTGTCTCGACTCACAGCCTCGGCCAGACTCCGCCCAAGTCCGTCCAGGAACGTCTCGGCTACCCGGCGAATGCGCGGCTGCTCGTCCTCCACGCCGACGACTTCGGCATGAACCACTCAGTCAATCGGGCGACCTCCGAAGCTCTGGAGCACCACTGGATCAGCTCCGCCAGCATTCTCGTGCCCTGCCCCTGGTTTCCAGAGGCGGCTGCTTTGGCGAAAGCTCATCCCGAACTCGATCTCGGCGTCCACCAGGACCTTAACAGCGAGTGGACATCGTTCCGCTGGGGCCCGGTGAGCCCGAAAGATAAAGTGGCGAGTCTGCTCGACCCCGACGGCTACCTCCCGCTCGACACGCCGGAGGTCGCCGCGAGCGCCAAGCCGGACGAAGTCGAAATCGAGCTGCGAGCCCAGATCGAGCGCGCCCGCACCATGGGTGTCCACATCACCCATCTCGATTCGCACATGGTCGCGCTCTTCCAAAACCCCGCTTTATTTTCGATTTATCAGAAGATGGGTTCCGACTTCGGATTGCCGATTCTGGCGGCTCGGACGGGTCAGGACCACGCGGTTCCTGCCTCTGCGACGATGCCCGCTGAGTTCGTGCTCATCGATCACGTATTTGAAATGTCCCCCGGCGTGGACGCGAGAGACTGGCAGAACTGGTACCGAAAGACGCTTACTCCTCTCCGTCCCGGCGTCTACCAGGTCATCGTCCACCTCGCCTATGACGACGAAGAAATGCGCGGCTCGACCGCCAACCATCCCGACTGGGGCGCCGCCTGGCGCCAGCACGACTTCGACATGGTGAAAAGCCCCGAGTTCCAGAAATTCCTGAAGGACCAAGGATTCTTTCTCGTGGGATGGAAGGATCTGGCAAAAGCCTTGCCGAAGGATTACGGGAAGCAGCGATAGCCGGTACGGCAGTGCCGTTGGCCGCAGGAGACTCTCTCTCGATAGAATGGAGTTCATGGTTCGAGGGAGATCTTCATGCAGCGTGCGTTCGGATTGACGATTCGCCAAACCCTAGAGGACGTTTGCGATCCCGCGTCTTTGGCCTTGGTCGTCTACGACATGCAGGTCGGAATCGTGAGCCAAATAGCCAATGGCCCAGAGATCACAGAGCGGGTTGTTCGAGTTCTCGAAGCGGCACGCACAGCCGGAATTCGCGTTTTCTTCACGCGCCACATGTCACTGCCGAAAGAACTCATGGGAGCATTTCAGTTCCGCACGGCGATGGCTTGGCAGAGAGTGAAATCCCCAGAGGAGGTTAAGCCTTGGTTCTTGCGGGACGCACCCGGATTCGCTCTGGTTCCGGAGATGAATCCACAACCCAGCGAAGCGATCTTCGACAAGATCGCAATGTCAGCCTTTGAGGGCACGCCCCTGGACATCGCGCTGCGGGATTGCGGCATCAGCTCGTTCGCGATCGCCGGCATCGCCATGGAAATCGGCATTGAACCCACAGTGCGCCACGGTGCCGATCTCGGTTATGTGCCCGTGCTGATTAAAGACGCCTGTGGTTATGGTCATCGCGACGCAGCAGAACGCTCCCTCGCGAGCCTCGAGTTCGCTGGTGATGCTCTGCTCACAAGCGTCGACACAATCTGCGCTCAACTCGGACGCAAGCCATGACCCGTGACCGCCTAACTGCGCCTTCCGGTGTCCTTAGGGTCCTTCGTGGTCAGTGCTTTTCGATCCTCGGATATCGATACGCATACCCCGGCGCCTCGTTCCCCGACACATGCCGGGTGTTGTACTCCAGAAGATAGTCGAGATGTTCCCCGTCCAGCGGATACGAATTCTTCGCATAGGGATAGCCGCTCATCGCCTGGAACGGTAAGGGTTCGACGGTGAATCCATCGGCAGCGTAGAAGTCCATGTCTTTTTCGTACCCGTTCACCAGGAAAAAGTAATCGCGCGTCCATCCCGCGGGCAAAACCGGAAGTTTTGCGGGATCGAACTCCAGCGCAATCTCGTCCCCCGTCCCGAACACGACATAGCGGTCATCCAACGAAGTCAGCAGCGGCAACACATCCCCGTAGCGCGTATAGTCGCCGGCCTGGCGGGCGAATGGCCCCGTCGGACTCACTTCTTCGTATACATACTTCAGGTTGCCGCGCGGCTCGCCCTCGATCTGCCGAGGATGTCCGTAGAAGTCCAGCTTCGCGTTCGCCAGCGGCACCGGCCTGAGCTCCACCTTGCCGTCCTGCGCGCCGCGGACGATCAGGATGCTGTTCCAATAGACCTGGAGGTTGGTCGTGATCCGCAGGCGGCGCGTCCCCAGCGGCAGCTTTCCGGTCAAGTCCGGGGTGATCGTCCGAGGCTCGCCTGCGGGGAATCCCATGTCGTCCACTACGCGCACCCACTTGCCGCGCGCGTCGAGCGCCTCGATGTACGGTGCAATCGCCACGACCTTGGCCTGGTGCGCCGCGTACACACTGGTGGCCGTGAAGTATTCCGTTTCTCCGTGCATGAGGAGGAAAAGCGGCCCGCCGCGATACGGCTCGCCCAGGTCGAGTTCGAGCGAATGAGTCTTGGTGAAACCGTGGAACGGCAGGAGGGCGAAATCGCCGAAGAACTTGTGCGCCCGCAAATCTGGCAACAGGTCGTGCCCGTGTTCATCCCACGCTCCCGCCGGTAACCGGGACGCGCGGCTCTGGATCACGCGAAATGCCGGAAACGGTGGATTGCTCGCGTAATACTCATTCGGGTAAACATCGAACCCTTCCGGATGATCAACCGCGAGCAGTTTCACTTCGTCGAGGTAGACCGCCTCCTCCATTGGCTCCATCAGGCGGAAGCTCAGCTGGCCATTTTTCAGATGAATCGTGTTCCGATCTACCTTGATGTACTCCGCCGGTCGCGGCACATTCCGCTCATCCGGCCCGACCCAGTGTCCCACAACCCCCGCGCCGATCATGTCGCCTACGAGTTCGTAATGTCGCCCATCCCAAACAAATAGCGTCGGACAAGAACTTCCTCGCCGATCGAGTTCAAGGAAGGGCTGCTCGCGATTGCCTGCGATTTCGATTTCGTCCTGCAGCACGCCTGTTGGCCAGAGCAGGCGCACCACGTCGGCCTGCTTCGCCTGCCCCAGGCCGACCGTCAGATAGGGAGAGTTCTGTCCGAGATATCCGTTGGAGCCATAGATCTCGAATTTCTGCCGGTTGGCGCCGGCAAACACTTCGACCTTGGTCCCGATGGCCGACTTGTTGTCGTTGAGGCCTTTGAGGTTCAGCCGCAGCCAGTTGTTCTTGTTTCCGCCTTCATTGCGCAGCAAGACAGCGGGGCCATGATTCTGCGTGATGAGGAGGTCGGTGGCCCCGTCGTTGTCGTAGTCTCCAGTGATGATCGCCCGCGGATCCTTCAACCCAATCTTGTCGAGCCCGACATCGGCCGTGACGTCGTTAAACCCATCCGGCCCGAGATTGCGAAACAACCGCACCTCACCCTTGCCGTCCTTGGTCTCGCCGACCGCTACCAGATCGACCCAGCCATCGTTGTCGTAGTCGAGAGCGGCAACGCCGTAGGCGCGGACCCAGTCCACAGGTGGGAGTGGCACCTGTTCAAACGTCTTGCCTTGGTTGTTCTGCCATAGCGAAATCCCAGGCGAACCCCCATGAGTAAACGCCAGGTCCATCCAGCCATCGTGGTTGAAATCGAGCACAGCAACACCCACGGTTTTCGCTGGCATAGAACCGGACCACCGCTCCCGCGACGGAAACTTGCCTTCCCGGGGATTCTCAAAGATGACCGGTGACTTGCTGGCTCCCGTTACCACCAAGTCGATGGCCCGGTCGTTGTTGTAGTCGGTGCCGACCACCGACCGGCTCTGCACAACGCCGGACAGACCCGTCGATTCTGTGACGTCGGTGAAGGTTCCGTCACCGTTGTTGCGAAACAGCCGATCGTGACCTTGTGAGTCACATTTCTCCGGTGATTCCCATGTGCAGTGTTCCCCGGAGTCCACTACGTACAGGTCAAGGTCGCCGTCGTGATCGTAATCGATGAAGTTCACGGCGGACACAATGCCATCCGCTAGCTTGATGCCTGCTTCCGTCGTCACATTCTTGAACGTTCCGCTCTTCTCGTTGTGAAACAGGTTGACGCTAGATGAACCGATGGTGGTAATGGCAAAGTCAGTGGCACCATCATTGTCGTAGTCGCCCACAGCGCAACCAGTTCCATGGACCAGTGGCAACCCAACCTGCTTCGTAACGTCTTCGAACTTGCCTTTGCCTAGGTTGTGATATAGCGTCAGCCCTGTGCTCGGCCCGTTATCCGCAAGCAATAGGTCGATGAGCCCATCGCCGTCATAGTCCAGAAAACAAGCACCCGAATCTTGGAAACGCATTCCGGCGGCCGGTTCCCTGAGCAACTTGCTCTCGATTCCAGAATCCGCGGTGGTTGGCACAAATCGAACTTGAATCGCCGCCGGCACCTTCTCCACCGCTCCCGGCGACTCCTCCGCCCGCGAGTACTGCCCCTGCTCGCCGTAGGTCAGGCTCATCGGCGAGCCCAGCTTGTTGTCTTTGATGTATTGGAATTTCTTCAGATGATCGCGCGCGTGATCGGAATCGCCCGACTGCTGATAGGCGCGCGAAAGTCCGAACTCCGCCGACGCATGCAGCGGATTCAACATGAGCGCGTGCTGGAAGGCCTCAATCGCCGGCGGATACTGCCGAGCCTGCGCGTACGCGGTTCCCAGGAAATACCACGTGTCGGCGTCGGAGGGATCAATCTCGGTCACATGCTTGAAGGCTGCGATCGCGTTGTCGGTGTCGCTGGTGTTCTTGTAATACAGGCCGAGGTTGTACCACCCGTGCGCTTCCTTGGGGTCCTGCTTCACCAGGTCTTCGAGAAGCGCCTTGGCTTCATCCACCTTCTGCAGATTGAGCAACGCCACGCCGCGATTTAGTTTCGCCACTTCCAACTTCGGATCCTGCGCGCTGGCCGCCTCAAACGATCGCAACGCCTTTTCGAACAGCTGCTGATTCATGTAGGCGACGCCGATATTGTTCAGGCGGGCCGCCTCCTTCGCCTGGGCAGCCGGATCGGCATCCGACGCCCGATAAGGGGACGCCGCAAACCATCCCGCCGCCAGCAACACCAGCGCCGCCATTCCCACAACGCGCATCGATCTCATGACCCGAACCTGCTCCATCCGGTGCCCTCGCTCAATCTTGGCTTTGTAAGAGTTTCCGCCAGAAAGGATACCAAGGAGTCGCAGCAGCACACCAATGGCACCACAGCGGCTGCCTTACGTGAGGACCGCCCGACGCGATCGTCAGGGGAAAGAAGCCGCGCCGTCTCGGCGGCTGTCCGGCGGGCGCCGTCGCCCGCCGCGGCAAAAGCGACGAGCGCCCTCGGCACAGCCGGAAAGGTATCAGCGCCACTGATTCTTAGCGACCTTCACGGTCGCGGCGGCACCGTGCGTTTCCCGTACGCCCGCGTCCCCACCACTCCCGTGCCTTCCTTAAGCGTGACCGTCTGATCTCCGGCTACGCCAGACAAGGTATCCACCTGCCCGCTCGGCCACTGTACTTCGACGGTATCCGCCTTCGCCGCTTCGCCCAACCCGAACGTCAACACCAGTTCGCTCTGCGAAAGATAACTCGATCCGCTGCGCAGCATCTGCCACTGCTTCGCGCTGCCCGAAGTCACACGCACCACCGCGCCGATCCCATCGCGATTCGACTTCGTTCCCAACAGCTTCACCCGCAAACTGTGATTGGTCCCACCCTCGTTGTGAAACAGCCACGCCCCCCCGCCGTTGGTGGTGACCAGCACGTCCAGCGCGCCATCATTGTCGATATCCGCGTAGGCCGCACCCCGCGCGACTTTCGGACTGGCGAATGCTCGGCCCACCTGCGCTGTCACTTCCTGAAACTTCCCGCCGCCCAGGTTCCGGAACAGATGCGGAGGCTCGGCGTACGACACCCGCTTCTGCACGCGCTCGATCTCGTTCTCGATGTGCCCATCGGCCACGAAAATGTCGAGCCACCCGTCGTTGTCATAGTCGAAGAAAAAGCACCCAAAGCCCAACGTGACCAAAGTATTCCGGCCTACCTCCGAGCGCGGCGCCTCATCGACGAACAAGCCGTTACCTTCGTTGTGATACAGCGAGATCATCTGGTTCGCAAAATTGGTGATGATCAGGCTCGGATGCCCCGACCGGTCGTAATCTCCCGCATCCACGCCCATGCCCGCGCGAGCCACGCCGTCTTCACTGAACGCAATTCCCGCCGCGACCGCCTTCTCCTCGAACGTCCCATTCTGCTGGTTGAGATATAGCTTGTTCGGCTGTGTGTCGTTCGCCAGCAGGATATCGGGCCAGCCATCGCCGTTGTAGTCGAGAATCGCCACGCCCAGGCTCTTCGACGTGGGATCGTTCAGCCCAGCCTTCTGCGTGGCATCCTCAAACTTTCCGCCGCCGAGGTTGTGCCACAGTCGCGCCGATGTCCCTTTATACGATTCGGGAGTGCAGTACGATTTGTGCGCCCCGTCGAGCGTGCAATAGATATCGGTCTGCTGTGACCACTGCACATAGTTTGAGACCACGAGGTCAAGTTTGCCGTCGCGGTCGTAGTCCACCCAGGCTGCGCTGGTCGAAAACTCGTTCGGACCCCACAGCCCTGCCGCCTTGGTGACGTCGGTAAACGTTCCGTTCCCGTTGTTATGAAACAGATGACTCTGCCCCAGGGCCGTGATGAACACGTCGTCGTGGCCATCGTTGTCGTAATCGCCCACCGCAACTCCCAGACCGAACATCGCAACCGCCAGACCCGCTTTGCGGGTGACATCGGTAAACGTTCCGTCGTGGTTGTTGTGGTAGAGCTTCAAGGTTGACGGCGCTTTCGCACGCCCCGGCCAGTCTTCCCCATTCACAATCAAGATGTCGGGATATCCGTCGCCATCGTAGTCAACGAACGCGCAGCCCGGCCCCATGGTCTCAGGCAGATATTTCTTCCCGAAGGCCGCATTGTTGTGCGTGAAATGAATTCCGGCTTGTGCCGTGATGTCGCGAAACGTGACGCCCTGTGCCGATGCCCTGCCAGACGCGATCGCAGCCAGCGAGAATAGGAACAATAGAAGAGTAATCTTGCGCATGAGAACTCTAGGCACTATCGCGAAGCACCCGCCAGGGTCGTGGTGTGGACCGGGCGCCTGCGGGCAACCGCCTTGTTCGGCACTCCGGGCAGCGGCACCGACACATGCTCGTGCACGCTCTGGCGCTCGTTATTGTCTTCCGGATGCAGCTGCCGATACGGACCGGTGATCGTCTGCGAAGCCTCGTCGGCCTTGAACCGCAAATAGCGTTCCTGATGCTCTTTGGCCAGCTGGTCGTTGCCTAAACCGCTGTAGCACAGCATCAGGTTGTAATGCGCCTGCAGGTCCTCGGGGTCAATTTCCAACACCGACTCCAGCACCTTGACCGCGTCCGGATACTTGCGCTCGAGAAACAGGATCCGTCCGAGATCATTCAGCGCCACGCGATCCCGCGGGTACTGCGCCAGGACCGTGCGCAGGTGATCGGCCGCTGCGTCGTAGTTCCCATCCGCCCGCAGAACTTTTGCGTAAAAGAAGTTGGTCCTCGCCAGCTGCGGACTCAGAGCCAGCGCCTTCTCCAGCACGGTGCGCGCTCGATCCATATCGCCCTCCTGCACCGCAGCGCGCCCGATGTTGACCCACCCATCGGGATTCTTGGGGTCGATCTCGGTCACCCTCTCGAACGCGGCGGCCGCACCCTTCAAATCGCCTTGGAGAAAGAGTCCGATGCCGTAGTCGTTCCATCGCTGCCAGTCTTCGGCCTTCACCTCCACCTTCGGCGCCGGAACTGGGGAACCTTTCGCCGCCACCGGCAAGGTGACCTCGTTTTCGGCGATCGCGACAATGGGAACGTCGGGAACCTTCTCTTCTTTGGCGGAAACTCCGTTCAGGGACGCATCCAGCGTAAATTTCCGGTCGTCGAAGTTCGCCGTGACTTGCTCGGGGTGAGATTCGTCCGGCTGTCCCACAAACGAGAACTGCGTCCCCCACCAGGCGAACTTCCGGTAGCACAGACGCGCATGCAGCGTGATCTTGTTTCCTGCGTTATCGGGAATGTGGACGCGATAGTGCACCGTGTCTGCGGCCCCGGGCGGAATTAGGCGAACGTACACCACTGCCCGCGTCGCCCACGCATTGCGCTTGTTAATCGGATTCCCGTGTCCATCCACTTGCAGCGAGCGATAGAAGTGCGCCCCTTTCTCCACCGGGCCTTTGCCGCCGTCTTCAACCATCCCACTCCAGAAAATCGTCTGCCCCTGGTCGTCAGTCCCCTTCAGTTCGAGCCAGGTGTCGTAGGCATCGACGGTTCCGCCGGGGAAGAAATGGCCGATCTTCTTGGTGCGGACCACTACGTCCACGCGCACCGTGTCGCCGCGCCGAAGCGCGGGCTGCACGCGGTTCAACGGCGCAGTTAGAGGAGCCACCTCTCCCGCCGCTCCCGGATTGATCTTCGTCTCCGCCTCTTCGCCGACGGCGAACGTCGTCGACAGTTCCGTCTCGCCCGACGCGCCCGGCTGGGCCACCATCTGCGCGGGAGAGAGCGCGAAAATGTCGACGCTTAGAATCCCCGATTTCAGAAAGCTTTCCGTAGCCTGCAGCTGCTCGGCATCGCCATTCGCGGTGGGCAACGCCGTGTTCGCAGCCGGAAAGCGGTGCGAGTGCACCTGCCCGGCGATGTTGCCCAGGTCGTTCGAGCGCTCCATCGGCATATGGCAATCCGCGCACTGCTGCGGCTGCTTCGGATAATAGAAAGACCGCGCCCCCTGCCCCGACACGCCACTCGCCTGCCAGTTGTCATATTCGTTGAATCCGCGGAACCAGCGGTAACTGTTCACGGGCACGTCGAGGTGCACCTTGTGACAGGAAGAACAGAACTCCGCCGTCTGCTCCTTCATGAACGGCTTCAGGAACGCTCGCCGGTGCGGCTCCGGATTCAACTTCACCAGGAAATCGTGCATGTACCGCACCAACGGATTTTTGCTCGCGGCCAGCTCATGCAACTCAGGATATTCCAGGTAGAAATCCCCCTGGCCCATGGTCGACTTCACCGCAGCAATCGAGTGGCACATCATGCAACCCAGTCCTGCCTGCGCCGGAGGCGTGTGCACGATCTGCTTGATGGGCGTATCCATCAGCCCGGCGTACAGCACCGCCGGATCATGGCACCCTCCGCACCACTTCGAAGGCCGCGTCCCGATCGTATCCTGCATGTACTCGATGCTTTTGCGATACCACTGGTTATTGAAAGAAGAAAAATGGTGAGCCGAGCTATACCACTGCCGATAGATGTCTTCGTGGCAGCGCTTGCACGAATCCGACTCCATGAAGAACTTGCTGGGGATCTTCCGGTGGCCATACACCTGCGCGGAGCTGGGGAAGAACGGCCCCTGCGGACCGTCGCCTTCCTGCTCCATATTCGGAGGTGGCATCTCCGGATTCTCGATCTTGCTCCGATTTGCCCAGCGCGATTCGCGGGTGTAGCGCAGACCCGCACCCACTCCCGCGAGCAACACCAGGCAAACCGCCACGCGTGCCCTCGCCGCGCCCGTTCCCGTGCCCAGCCAACCCCGCCGCCCCGCCGCCTCCGCGATAAGCAGCCCCAGAGCCGCAGCACAGGTTACGATGTGGGCGTACATCCAGTTCCACTCGGACCGCAGCGTCCCGGTGTGAATCAGCCACAGCCCTATACCCGCGCCCATCAGGAATAGCATCCATCCCGCCGCGAATACCCGACTTCCTTCGCGCAGGAGCCGCCGCAACCACACCAACACCCAAAAGGTCGCCACGATACCACCCACCGCGTGCAGCAGGACGATCCCCGCGTACTCCACGTTCGGTTGCGGCAACGCGTACAAATACACCGCCGAGGCGGCAAGGAATCCGACCAGCGCGAAAAGCAGTTTTTGTCCAAGGGACTTCTGTGCAGGAGCCATGCTGGAACTCGTCGGAAACGCACGTCGCGCCCACATCGCGACGAAGCGTAAACTCATGATCCCGGCGAGTTTAATGCCCGAGCTGCGGACGCGTAATAGTATAAAAATACTAGCTGTGCTGGGACTGTAACTTCGCGTTCTCCGCCTTCGCCTGCTTTAGGATTGGAATGCTTTCGTCGGCGCTGTTCCAGATCGAGAGGAACTGTTCGTACTCGGCCTTCGCGCCGCTGCGATCGCCACTCATGGCTTTCGCTCGAGCGACCTCGAGGTGAGCCAAAGCTCCCAGCGGAAATTGCGACACGATCCCGCGATGACTCAGAAGCTTCTCAAACTCCCCTGCCGCTGCATCCCCTTTCTGCGTTCCCAGATAGGCGATCCCACGAAGGTATGCCGGGTACAAGGTCCCCAAATCCGACAGCGGATCCACCACCGCTAACTCCATCGCACTCGCCGCTTCAAGCGTGACCAGCGCCTGGGCCGGATTCCCACGCTGCAAATCGATCGCCGCTCGGATCGTCGGCACCCAGTACCGCCGCAAAATCGTGTTGGTCGGAAATTCTTTCTCTAACTGATCCGCTATCCCCTGAGCCCGCTCGGCGTCGCCCGCACGCGCCAGGGCCAACGCAGCCAGCACTCGGACGTCGCGGCCGGGCGCCCGGAGCAGCGCCCCTCGCACATGCTGCTTCGCCTCGACCGCATCACCAAACTCGGCTTCACGCAAGCCTTCATTCACCTCCCACAGAGCGGCGGCCTCCGGAGAATCCGCCCGCACCGCCGCGTCCACCGCCCGCCGGGACCATTCGCGCGCGTTCGAAAGCGATCCACGATAGGCCTGGCTGTCGGATTCGGCCGAAAGCAGCGCGTCTTCATCGCCCGACCTTCCCCCGGCCCAGTCCAGTTGCTGCTTCATGCCAGCCGCGTCCCCACGCAGGAACGCGAGCCGGTACATGCACATCCTTAAATACCCGCCATCCAGCTTGTGCGCCAGAGCTTGGTCGATCAGCTTCTGCGCGTCGTCGAACCGGTTCAGGGCCAGGTACGCCTGCGCCAGATTTCCATACGTGGTCAGCGCGTTGGGATCGATGCGCAGCGCCTCCTCGGTCTGCGCCACGGCCTGCTCGTATTGGCCGAGCATGATCGAATCAGCGCCCAAATTCACTCGCATATTCGAATCGCGCGGATAGTTCTGGATCCACAACTCGTACACCTGCACTTCCTTCTCGATCTCGCCCGTCACAAACGCGTAGTAGAACCCCTCGATGCGCAGCTTTTCTTTCTCACTGACATGCTGGCGCAATGCGTACGCCTTCTTCAGGCTTTCTGCCGCCTGGTCCGCTTCTCCCCGGTCAGCGTAGGACAAGCCCAGGTCGGCATAGGCCATCGCGAACTTCGGATCCAGCTGGATCGCCCGCTTGTAAAAAGGAATCGCCTCGGCGTATCCGGCGGCCCGCTCCGTCTTCGCGGCCATGCTATACGCCTGAAGTGCCTCCAGCGACGGAGTAGTGGCTTCAATCGGTGTGGCGTACTTCTGCACCGACGCCAGCGACTCCCCCAGCTTCTGCCGCACGTTGTCGGCCACGACATCGAGCGCCTTCAGAACGTTCTCCTTGCTTGCAGCCGACTCCTGGTCCTTGGCCAAGGTCGCGCCTCCGCTGCAATCGTCGGCCTCCAACCCAATCAGATATTGCTGTCCAAGGGCGGCGATCGATCCCTTCAAGACCGCCTTCGAGCCCGTGCGCACGCAGATCTCGTTCGCCAGGTCCGATGTAATCGACTGGTTCGCTAGCTTGCCCATCAGCTGCAAGGTCTCGTTCACTTTTTGGTCGGGAAGGATGTTCAGGAAGGGCGATTGTCCCAGGTTCACGGCCAGAGCTTGTTTCAGGGACTCATCGAACACCGGATCCCCTGTACGGTTGGTGAAGTCCGCCAGCATCACGGTGTCTTTCTCGGTCAAGGCCGATGCATGGCGAGGCCGCGAATAGAACCCAATCGCCGCTACCGCCCCCAAAATCGTCACCACGATCCCCGTCCGCCAGGCCCGCTTTCTCGCACTTGCCGAATCGAAGACCACAGTTCCCGAGATCGGCCGGGTCACGGCGGTGGACGCCGTTGACCCCGTGCACATCCTCCCCGAGTCGTCCGCGGGATGCGTTCCCGAGCTCCCCATGCCCGGTTTGAGTTTTCCGCTGTCGGTATCGCGCTTCAGCCGTTGCAGGTCGGCACGCATCTCCGAAGCATGCTGGTAGCGCAGCTCACGGTCTTTTTCCAACGCCTTAAGAATGATGTCCTGTAGCGGCCCCGGCAGATCCGGACGCACCTGCGCCGGGCGCACCGGATCGTGCTCCAGGATCTGGTTGAAGATCACACCCTCGCTCTCGCCGCGAAACGGCAGCATCCCCGTCGCCATCTCGTACAACGTGGCCCCGAAAGAGAACAGATCGGTGCGCGCGTCGAGCGCCTTCACCCGGATCTGTTCCGGCGACATGTAGGCCACCGTCCCCAGCGCCGTACCCGGGCTGGTCAGGTGCCGCTCCACGGTGGTTCCCGAAGCGCTTTCATCCGGGCTCGCCGGCGCGGTGCTCTTGGCCAGCCCGAAATCCAGAATCTTCGCGTGTCCGCGCTTGGTCACGAAGATGTTGCCCGGCTTGATATCGCGATGGACGATGTCGGCGGCGTGCGCCGCATCCAACCCGTCGGCCACTTCGATGCCGAGGGAGATCACGCTGTCCAGATCGAGCGGCCGCCCCGCGATGCGGTACTTCAGGGTCACGCCCTCGAGGTATTCCATGGCGATGAAGGGCTGCCCTGCGTGCTCGCCGATTTCATAGATGGTGCAGATATTGGGATGATTCAGCGCCGACGCCGCCCGCGCTTCTCGGCGAAACCGCTCCATAGCCAGCGGCTGCCGCGCCACCTCTTCGGAGACAATCTTCAGAACCACGAACCGGCCGAGTTGGAGATCCTCGGCCTTATAGACCACACCCATCCCCCCGCCACCCAGCTTCTCGATGACGCGGTAATGCGAGATGACCCTTCCGACCAACGCCCCTCCCCCTCAGTCCAGCCATGGTAGGAGCGGGCGGTGGGCAAGTCAACGCGGGGGGATAGCTCATACACCCCGGGATAGCTACACGGGGCGAGGGCGCGTGGGAGCGCAGCTTAAACAATGTGCAGATACTCAGCTGCGATGTCTTGGGAGTTCAATATTTCTTCACGAAGCCTTGACCAAGTCTTTACGCCTCTCTGCGCGTCGACATTGCGCACGCCCTGTCTGCCTCTTCCGGTGAGCTAACGCTTTCAGTGGATGAACTCCTGCACACTGCGTCGGAAGTCACGCATAACCCATTTGGAAATCAATCGGCCTAGAAATCGACTTTCATCCTTATGGGTGGGCCGCAGGGCCCATGGGAACTCAGAATGTAAACAAATGGCTTCCCTTGTCGAAGTGAATGGTTCGGTGGATGCTGAAAGACGAGTTTCCTACGGAGTTTCTCTCTTTCCCTGAAAGAGGACGGGACAATCGTTGCCTGACCCAGAGCCCGTACCCCATATCTCTTCATTTGCGTTTTGTGCGTATAAGTAGGGTAGGATCGAACGTCGTCCAGACCGCCCTTGCAGCCGTCACACCCCCGGCGGCCTCCGATACCCCCCGCACTCCCGCTCCAGTTCCCCCGCCACCGCCAGCACCAACTCTTCTTCCCACGGCCTCCCCACAATCTGCACCCCGATCGGCAACCCCTCCGCCGACTGTCCCACCGGCACCACCGCTCCGGGATTGCCCAGCAGGTTGAACCACTCCGTGTAACTCCACGCGTCGAGATACTTCACCATCTTGTTTTCGATCCGCCACGCGCGCTCGCCATGCCGGAACGCGGGAATCGCCGCCGCCGGACATAGCAGGATGGGAATCACCTGCATCTGCGCCAGAATCTGCGACCGCACTTCATCCCGCTGTAGCCACGTATACAGCAGTGTGTGCCCCGTATGCGGAGGCTCCACCGTCACCCACCCCAGAAACTCCTTCAGCAGCGGCGACACGTCTTCTGCCTGCCCCTTGATCATCGGGTTCAGCAGCATTCCGCCCGCCGTCCCAAACAGCTTCCACCACAAATCCCGCGCCTGTTCCAGCCCCTCCGGACGAAACGGGACCACCTGGAATCCCGCGCGTTCCAAACCTTCCACTGCACTCTGCACCGCGGCGCGCGTCTCTGGCGTCACCGGCGTTCGCCCATCGTCCTCGAAATAGCCGATACGAGTTTGCTTTAACTCCTCGCGCGAAATTTTCCTCAATGGCACCGGCGACGACGACGGATCGCCATCGTCCGCCCCAGCCATCGCTTCGAAGAGCGCCTGCAGGTCTCCCACCGTCCGCGCCATCGGACCCACCACCCCCAGCAACGCGAACGGCCCCGCCGACGCAGGATAATGCCCCGTCGCTGGAATCCGCCCCGGTGTCGGCTTCAGGCCGCAGATGCCGCTGAAGTGCGCGGGTACCCGGATCGATCCGCCGCCGTCGCTGCCCACGCCACCCGCCGAACATCCCGCCGCCATTGCCGCTGCCTCGCCGCCGCTTGACCCGCCTGCCGTCCGCTCCAGGTCCCAGGGATTGTTAGTGCGCCCATAAAGAAGATTGTCGGTCTCCCAGGCCATCAACAACTCGGGCGTATTGGTGACGCCTAGGACGATCGCTCCCGCCTCGCGCAGTCGCGCGACCAGAACCGCGTCCCGGGGCGCGATATTGCCCGCCCGCAGTTTCGTCCCCGACTCGCAGCGCAGCCCGGCCACATCGAGCGAGCTCTTGATGCTGATCGGCACGCCGTGTAGGGGCCCGTAGAACTTCCCGCGCGTCGCCGCTGCTTCGAGGGCCCGCGCATCCCGTCGCGCGCGCTCCTGGTCCACATCCACAAACGCATTCAGCCGCGGATTCACTTCGGCGATCCGCGCCAGGTGCGCGTCCACCAGTTCCACCGGAGAGATTTTTTTCTGACGTACTTGTTCTGCCATCGCCAGGGCAGAAAGAAAGTTCAACTCACTCATTGAGACATCAGCCTCAAAAACGCAAAGGCCGAGTCTAGCACGCTGAAATGAGCAGTGAAGAAGGCTGCAGGCCGAGTCTCCAGATCAGAAGCCGGGTATGGCGGGCATGACAGGCAAGGGTCTCACAATAAAACGGCTGGTATCACGGCACGGCTTCAGCCGTGCCGTAGAAACACTTTTCCCCGGACGCCTTTAGGCGCCGCGGCCAACAAGCGTGCCAGGAGTTCCTCTCCTTGACGTCCTCAGCGTCCTTAGCGGCTGTTGTTTCCGACCTTTGCGGTCAAAAGCTTCCGCCCGCTCCGGAAGATTGCAGGTTTTCGGCCGTCACGATTCGGCTCTCGATGCCATCGACTGGTGACTGGCTCTCGCCCGTGCCGCCACCCGCTTCCGCGTCTCTTTCTTCGGACTCCGCTTGGCCAGCCACGCCTGCAGTTGCCGGCGAGCGTTCGGCGCCAGGTCGTTAAACAGAATGCCCGCGCGCCCGGTGTCGTCGGCCCAAATGACTTCGCCATTTCCCTCGATCAAGTGCACTGTTCCCGGGAGAATGAATCGCAAAGGCACATCTGCAGCCGGCAATGGTTCCGAAGCCTGCACGGAAAGGCCAACTTCACTCAGTTCGAGGACCAGGGCCGGTACCGGACACACATCACCAAATCGCAAGTAGACCAACGACTCGGTTTTTTGTCGGGCCGAGCGTCTGCGGTCGGGCACCATGAACGCCCGCCCTGCGCGCAACGAGCGCGCGACCTGTTCCATCAACAGCGGCTTGTACAAAACAAAATTTGCGCCTGCCTGGAGGGTACTGCCGATGTCAGTCATAGCATCGATCATGGCGAACACCACCGGCCGCCGCCGTGCGGGCGAGAGCCGCGCCATCTTCACCACCTGCGCCGCGCCGGACAAATCGAAATCCACCACCAGCGCCGAATAGTGTCCCAGCGCGAGCAGTTCCATCGCCTGCGGCCCTGAGGTGCATAAGTCCTCGTCGATTTCCAGGTCTTCGAGAGCGCTCACCAGCACGTGCATCGATTCGTGCTCGCGGCACATGAGTAGCGCATTCAGCTTCATACCGCGCAGCTTATGCCTGCGGTGCAGCCCGGTAAAGTAACGCCAGTAATAGGGATTTTCTTACCAAAGGTGGGTGCGTTTCGAGGGCAGAAATCCGGCTCAGGCGCCGACCAATTTCTCCAGCCTCGGCTTGCTGAGGATCATCAGGTTCGATCCCGCGCAACTGGGCAATCTACTTTTCCCGGATTTCCCTGCGGATACGCGCCGGCGTAGTTGATCCGCTCGAGTTCCTGAAGCGTCCCCTGGGGACTTGCCAAACTAGGCTGCGCCGAAGCGACGGGTCGCTCTTGCTCGGAAGTAACCCGTCATCGCCGCGAGGTGCCCAACTTGCCCAGCCTAGGAAGAAGCCTTGGCCGGTTCTGCCGGGAAAAAGTCGTCCATCGGGAAGCCCTGATCTTGCCAAGCCTTGAGCCCGCCGAGCAGCGGCCGCACCTTGATGATCCCCATCTTCTTCAGGTCCATGGCGACCTTCGCGCTGGTGGCCTCGCTGGGGCATGTACAGTACAGGACGATGTCTCGATCACGCGGAATTTCGGCATTCCGCACAGGCAATTCATCGGGGGAAATTCGCACCGCTGTCGGCACTGTCCTCGGATCCACCACAAATTCCAGCATGTGGCGCAGATCCACAATGAAGGGCCGCTCTCCGCGGTCGAGGTTCGCTTTCAAATCCTCGACGGTAATGCGGGACACGCGCAGCGAGCGGATGAATCGCTCTCTTTGTACGTATTTCCACACCACTTTCCCTATCCCAGCCACGACCAGGCCGACCAACGCCCAGCCCGCCGCCTCCGCCAGCAGCACACCAATCGGGAGCTTGCGTGCCGGGATGTAACCCACCAACGCGAAACAAGCCGCCCACAATAGCGACCCCAGACCATTTACCAGGAGGAAACGGTCGCGCGGCATTCCCGACAGGCCTGCGACGGGCGGGGCCAATCGCCCCACGCCCGGAACAAACTTGGACGAGATCAGGGCGCTGGTGGTATGGCGCCCAAACGCATCCTCCGACCGACGCACGCACGAGTCCGGCTCCAGTGAAACCTTGCAAAGCAGCCGCAGCACCGACGCTCCCCGCTGCCGCCCGAGCTCATACCACAGCGAGTCTCCAAGCTCGGCCGCCACTGTCGTGAGCAAAATGATCCCTGACAGGCTCAGATCTCCGAGCCCCGCCACCGCCCCGGCCGCAATCATCACCGGCGTCACCAGCAGGGGCAACCCAATCCGCTCCAGCAAGGCCACCAGGAACAGCCACAGGTAGCCGTGCCGGATGATTTCCTGTACATGTGGATTCATTCCAACGCCCCAATCTTCGCCCGAACGTAGGTCCCGGTCACCTCGTCATTCCGACACCCGAGCGCAGCGAGGAAGGAGGAATCTGCTGTTCTTCGGCGTCGGGTTATGTGGAGACATGCCAGCCCGGAACGCGCAGCTCTCCCCTACCGCACCTTACTCAAATACTGATGCACCATTTGGACGGTAATCGACCCTTCCCCTACCGCCGACGCCACCCTCTTGATGGACGAGTGCCGGGTATCCCCCGCCGCAAACACGCCCGGAATCACGCTCTCAAAGATGAACGGATCCCGCTCCTCTTTCCAGCCCTTCGGCCCAATCCCATTTCCATCCCGCGGCAAAAGCGATCCCGTAAGCAGATATCCTCGCTCATCCATGGGAAGCTTCCCGCGCAGCCACCCCGTACACGGCACAGCCCCTATAAAGATAAAGAGCGCGCTGGTGGGAACAGTCCGGGTTTCCTCCGTCCCATGGTTCAGGATCGTGATCGACGACAGATGATCCTCGCCGTGCACTTCCATCACTTCCGACTGCAACTCCACCTGAATATTCGGAACCTCCCGAATCTGGTCGATCAGGTACTGCGACATGCCCTTCTGCAGCGAGTCCCCCCGCACCAGCATCGTCACCGAATGTGCGAACTGCGCAAAATAAACAGCCGCTTGCCCCGCCGAGTTGGCTCCGCCAATCACATACACATCCTCGCCTGCGCACAGTTGCGCTTCGGTCATCGACGAACCGTAGTACACGCCCGCTTCCTGCAATCGCTCCAGCCCCGGAATGTCCAACTTCTTCCACGAGAGCCCGCTGGCGATCAGCAACGCATGACAACTGATCTCACTCCCGTCGCGCAGCTTTATGAACCGGTAGGGACCGTCCACTCGCAGTCCCACCGCTTCTTGGGGCGAAAGAATCTCGGCGCCAAACCGTTTGGCCTGCGTAAACGCCCGCCGCGCCAGATCAGCCCCCGTCAGCCCGGAAGGAAATCCAAGGTAGTTCTCGATGCGGGAACTCATCCCCGCCTGTCCGCCCGGCGCCGACCGCTCCACCAGCAAGGTTTTCAACCCCTCTGACGCCCCGTAGACTGCCGCGGCCAATCCTGCCGGTCCTCCACCTACAATCACGAAATCATAGAAAGAGGTTTCCGCCCGGGTGCGCAACCCGATTCGGGCCGCCAGCTCATCCACGGGAGGATTTGACAGCACCTCGCCCCCCGGCAGAACCACCAGGGGCAGCGACGCCGTCTTCAGATCTACGCCCGGAAGCAGCTGCTCCACTTCCTTGTCCGGAGCCGCAATCTCCACATCTGTCCACTGGTAGGGCACCTGGTTCCGTCCCAGGAAATCCTTAAGCTGGTGGCTGGCCGGAGACCACCGCGTACCCAGCACCCGCAGGCCCGAGTACGGCGCCGAATACCCCGCCTTCCAGTCCTCTAACAGATCATCGAGCACCGGATACAGCTTCTCTTCGGGCGGATCCCACGGCTTGAGCAGGTAGTAATGGACCTTCGCGGTATTGATGGCCGCGATAGCCGCGTTCGTGTCCGCATACGCCGTCAGCAACGCCCGCTTCGCCTGCGGGAAAATCTGCATCGACTGGCCCAGCACTTCGAGCCCCGACATTTGCGGCATGCGCTGGTCGGCCAGCATCAACGCGACGCTGTCGCCACGTGTCTTGAGCTGCTTCAACAGGTCCACCGCCTCGTTCCCGGAGCCTGTCCCCAGGACGCGGTAATCCCTCCCGTACTTGCGCCGCAGGTCGCGCTCTACCGCGCGCAGAACCTCGGGTTCGTCGTCCACACTGACAATTGCCGGTGCCGCTGCCGCTGCCATCCCCGCTCCTTGAAGGAACCATAAACTCAGTCAAACAAACCTTGCGCTTGCGTGGTTAGACGCCCGTTACCCCGATTTGGATTCGCACCCTCGCGTGGCTTCCTCATAATTTATATCTTGTCATTCCGATGCGCGAGCGCAGCAAGGCAGGAGGAATCTGCTTCTTGGCGCATGGAGTATGCCCGAGGGCCAGTCCAAGGCGCATCGGATTGCCCGCCTTGCCAGGTCGCTGTGTGGCAGCCCACTTTCATGGCCATACAATCCGTTCGTAAAGATCGCGCAAACGCTTTCCCCTGCCCGGATTCACCATCTCAACGAACGTGACTCGGCCTTCGAGATGCGCGCGGAAGTGCGGATGTTCTTCCCGATTCTGGCTGGTTGGTCCCTGGCGTACGCAGTTGGCAAGCGTGGCCTTCAGAAGATCGAAATCGAGCCGCATGACATTCAACCGCTGGTTCGCGACCAAGCCGGCCAGATGTTGCCGCACGCCCTGCCGCATGACCCGGGTCTTGCGGTGATTGACCAGAAAACCCTCTTCGTGCAGGATGGCGGCGACGTGGATTGAGAATCGCACGGGGCTCTTGTCGAGCCCTTCGCCCCCGGAGAACGCCAAGTCATCGGCATAGCGCGTGTACTCTGCTCCCACCGATTTCGCCAGGCCGGCCAGGCGGCAATCCACCCGATAGGCGCAAAGATTCGCCAGCGCCGGCGAGGTCGGCGCACCTTGCGGCAAATGCGGCCGCGCGTAGAGCAAGCGCGCTTCCCCTACAACATTGGGATCAACCTTGCCTGCCAGCTCCCTCCACACCTCCCGAGGCGTCGCGGTGGTGCACAGGCCGCCGAGCTGATCAGCGACTGTTTCCGGATATCCCATCACTCGAAACAACGTCTGAATCCTCGCAGCCGCAAACGTCGGGAAGAAATCCTGCAGGTCCATCCGCAACACAGCGCGTCGCCCGACGTGAGGCGCGACAAATGTCTTGATCGATCGGCCTTTGAGAAAGCCCTGCGCTGCGGGATGGGGTGGGACCCTTTCGAGAATGCGCGACAGAATCTGTCGCTGCACCTCCTTCAAGCGATTCTTGGGTGCCTCGATCAGCCGAATGTTGCCCGATGGCTTCGTCAGGACACGGTAGTGATAGTGTCGAAGCTGAGGACGCTTGAGCCGGTACCCGAGCCCTTTGAGATCGGCGAACCAGAACAGGTCGCCGATGTCAATTCCGAGCCATTCAGCCAGGGCGCCGACGGACTCAATCGGCGGAACACCCCACCGTAAAGCCGCCCCGACCGGCTGCATGCGCTGCGGCTCGTTCAGCCATTCCGCCACCCACAATTCGTCGAAATACTTCGACCGAGCGCGCCGAAGCCCTTTGTCACGGGAAAGGAATTGAACAACGTCGCGTTGCCGCGGGCGTACGCCTCCCGCAAATGTTCGCACATAGCGCGTAGCGAGCGGACGAAGCCAGCGCCAACGTCTGCCCACGGTCCGCGCCAGGCGGGCGGTGATGGAATCCACACTCTGCTCTCCGGTCAGGACAGACGCAGCGAGAGCGCGCAACAGGACAGAGCGGGACATAGCAGAAACCAGCGGAACGCTCCAACGAGTCTCACCTTGCGTGAGCAGTTCTGCGCAGGGCGCAGTTGAGCTCAAGCGACGGAATGCCAGTTCTTCACGTTTCCCCGGGGTAACCCCGGAGAGGCTAAACCGAGCTCGAAAGCTCGATCCAACCAGGCTTGGAGCGCTCCGCCAGCCAGATCATACTAGCAATGATCTGGGCTAGAATACTCTCCGACCGGAGGAGTCCCTTGGCCCATCCACCCCGCTTCCTCAAAATCGTCGACGACGCCAAAACTCGCGTCCGCGAAACCACCGTCGATATCATCAAGTCCCGCATGGATCGCGGCGATCAGTTGACTCTGGTCGACGTCCGCGAGGACAGCGAGTTCGCCAAAGACCACCTGCCCGGCGCCATCCACCTGGGCAAAGGCGTGATCGAGCGGGACGTCGAGCAGAAAATCCCCGACCTCAATACCGAACTCGTCCTCTACTGCGGAGGCGGCTTCCGCTCCGCTCTCGCCGCCGACAACCTGCAAAAAATGGGTTACACCAACGTGGTTTCGATGGACGGCGGCATCCGCGACTGGCGCGAAAAAGGCTACCCGCTCAGCAAGGGCTAGTCGCTCGCGTACGGCAAACCTCTGAACGCGTTTCTGGGAGGAGACCTTCCCTTGAAGACTCGGCCGTTCCCCGTCTTGCTGCTCTCAGCAGCGTTTCTCTCCGCCACTTTACCCGCCGCCCGCGCCGCCGACTCTCAAAAAAAGCTTCGAGACGGTCGTCTACATCACCGTCGCTGGCCCGCTGAAAATGAAGGATCCCCAGTGGCTCGAATCTAGTTGGGCCAGCGTCAGCAGCCAGCTCCACGTCGACAAGCTCTACATTGAAACCTATCGCAGCCGCGTGCTGGCCGATGAGCAAGTCATCGAAGACGCCAGCAAGCTCTTTCTCGACCACGGCGTCAAGATAGCGGGCGCCATCTGCTATTCCGACAGCGACAACGGCCAGTTCGTGTTCTTTGTTTGTTTATACGAAGCCGGCTGACCGCGACCAGGTGAAGCAGGTCTCCGAGTTCACCGCCAGGCACTTCGACGAAATCATCCTCGACGACTTCTTTTTCGCGAACACCAAGACCGCAACCGACATCGCCGCCAAAGCCGATCAGAGCTGGACCGAGTTCCGCGTCAAGACCATGGACGAGGTCTCGCGCGACCTGAGCGTCGCCCCGCCAAGGCCGTCCATCCCAAGGTGAAGATCACCATAGCACTCCATCCGGCTTCGACCTTCTGAAGCGGGGCGCTCTTTCATAATGCATCGACGCGCTGTAATTGCCGCAGACCAGGCATGCAGTATCCCCCGTGCAGTCACGGCCGTCGGCCATTCGGCACCACCACTCCCCCCTCTATCTTCGGGATCCCGAAGTGGCCGCCGAGATGGGAGAGATCCAGCGGACTGATGGACCCGGAAACCACGATGAAGGCGACCTCATTCGACCGGGCCACGAGAATCGCGACATTGCTGACCGCGTTATTTTCGAAGCGGATCCAGAGATCGGTCACACCCGGCCCTCCACCCTTGTCATGGTTGTTCATCAGCTGTTTCCAGCCGGCCGCGTGGTACTCCTCTTTCACCGAATTCAGGGCACCCGCATCGTACTGCCAGGGTCCCGGAAAATGGTAGGAATGCACAGAGACCCCGCTCACCCCGGCGATCACGCGGCGAAGGTCCTCGTCGTTCGGGTCGAGCTTCGAGGCAAATATCAGCATGGAGTGGTCGAGGGTGAACTCGGTTTTCGAAGACGCGCCTTGCCGCAAGGCCTCAATCCCCTGCGGAACCCACTCGCTCTGCTGCTGCGCCTCAGCTAAGTTGGATGCAGAAATGGCAATCAGGACAACGAAAACAACGCGGGGCAACTTCATAGATCTCCTCAACTGGTCGGACCAGATGCATTCGAGCTCCACGTTTAGCTCAGCCCTCTCCCGGTTGGCAATGCACGGCAGATAAATCGCCGGTCATCCGCTAACCGATTGAATCCAGAGTGCCTACGAAGAGAGGTCAATTGCTCAAAGAGCTGCGGACTGGGTTGCGCGGGCGGGCTCACCGGAGTCTTTGTGGGTGGCGTTCCGATTTTGCCGATAGGATGTGTTCCGGGGCAGCCCGTGAGGCGGTTTTATGAAAACGTTCATTGTTCTTTTGTTCTCGTCACCAGCGTTATTTAGCCAAAGCCCTTTCGATGGCACTTGGTTGACTGTCCCGCCGCTTCCGCAGGAACCGGCAGTGTATTTGCTTGCCAAAGGTGTGTTTCGCTGCTCTGGTTGCATGGGGAACATGGAAGTCGAAGCCGATGGGTATGACCACAAGGTTGCGGAGACAGCCTACTGGGACACCTTGAACGTTCAAATCGTGGATGGACACACGGTTGAAATCATTGCCAAGAAAGCCGGGAAAACGATGCTCACAGAAGTCGATGCGATTTCTCCCGATGCAAGCATGCTGACCCAGCTGGTCAAAGACACCACCGAAGCAGAGACGGTCACGATTGAAACTCGCAATCGACGAATCGAAAGAGCGCCTGAGGACTCTCACGCCATCTCTGGTTCCTGGCGGGCCTACAAAACCAATCGATCGAGGAACGGTTCGATAGTCAAATACAAATGCACAGCGGCTGGATTTAGTGCGGAGACTCCTCTTGGCGAAAGGTTCAACGCAAGGTTCGACGGTAAGGACTATCCCGTCGAAGACGACCCTGGTCACACGATGGTCTCTGCCAAGCTGTTAAGCCCAGACACAGTCGAACTAACCTCCAAACGCAATGGGGAAGTGGTTGCGATCAAGCGTATGTCAGTGGTGCCCAGCGGAAAATCGATCCACGTTGTGTTCAAGAACAAGGAAGGCAATACCACAATGGCCTTCGACATGCAGAAAGAACCGTAGCACCGCTTGACCCGTTGGCCAGGGGCACGAGAACACCCGGCCAAACTGGATGGAATCGTTCCGCCAAACTGAAACTGACGCGGTTTAGTTAGCAAACAATCCTCCTAAGACTGATTGACCGGTCCCTCGCCCCTCGGGGGGAATCTTCTCTTTCAACGCCGCTCCAAACGAATTTGCAAGTCCTCCCCAACCCATCGTGTATGGTTGCCCCTGAGGAGCACGCTCGATGGACCCAAACATCCTCGTGGGCATCTTTCTCGGCTTCGTGGCCTGGTTTCTGTTGCGTTACCTCGCCGGCGGCTTCTACACCGTCGACCAGAACGAGCGCGCCGTCAAAACCAACTTCGGACGCGCCGACCGCATTCCCGGAGCCACCACCCTCACCGGCGGTCCTTATTTCAAGTGGCCGTGGCAACAGATCTACAAGGTCTCGGTCGCCACCCAGACCGTCAACATGGCCTTCGATCCCGACTTCCCCAGCGCCAACCAGGCGGGCACGATCGTCGAGGCAGTTACCAAGGATCAGCTCAACACCGGACTCACCGGCCAGATCCGCTACCACATCTCCGAGCGGAATCTTTACGCCAACATCTTCGCGGTCAAGCGGCCCATCGCACATGTGATGGGCTACTTCGTTTCCGTGTTGCGTGAGCGCATTGCCACCTTCGAAGCGCCCGCGGCCGCCGGTGCCACCGACCCCAGCGGCAGCGGTATCTCGATCAACGACCTGCGCAAGAATCTGCGCGACCTCAACGAACACATGGACCACGAGTGCAGCTCCTCCGATGCCCGTTATGGCATTGTGCTCGACGCCTCGCTGATCACCGGCATCGATCCGCCCCCCGAAGTCGAGTCCGCGCTGGCCGCCATCAACACCGCACACAACATGGTTTCTTCCGACGTCAGTCTCGCTCAGGCCACCGCCGATCAGCGCATCGAGCAATCGAAGCGGGCCGCCGAGATCGAGACCCTCAAGGCGCAGGCCGAAGTTCAGCCACTCATTTCTCTCGCGAGCCAGTTGTCCGAATTGAAGACCACCGGCGAAGGCGCCTTGCGCGCCTACGTGCGCAACGTTCGCCTGGGCCTTTTCGGCAATGCCCAGCAGGTGGTCCTGGAGTCCAAGCGATGAATCTACTGATCGCCGCCGCGGCTACGTTTCTCGCCTGCTTCGTCCTGGTACCGGTCATTTTCTGGCTGTTGCGTTTCTTCGGCTTCTACGCCATCGTGGAAGAACGTACCTGCTACGTCTACGTTTTGTTTGGCAAGGTAGTCGCGGTCATCGACGAGCCCGGCCTGCACATTCTCCTATTCAAGCTCGGACTGAAGGCTCCCATCGTCCGCTGGCTCGGACGCCTCTATGTCCTCGACATGCGCATCGACCAGCAATATCTCCGCAGCCAGCCCGTCAACTCCGAAGAAGGCGCGCCCATGGGCATCGGCATCTGGTACGAGATGTTCATAAGCGACCCGGTCGCTTTCCTGTTCAAGAACGCCGACCCGCGCGGATCGCTCGCTGCCAACGTCAGCAATTCCACGGTGCGCTGCCTCAGCAACCTGAAACTCGCCGACATGCTGCAGAACCGCCACGCCATGAGCCAGACGGTCCGCGCCGAGGTTTCGCCACAATCGCACGAGTGGGGATACAAGCTGGGCTCGGTCTACATCCGGAAAGTCCATTTCCGGGACGCGCAGATGATCAAGCAGATTGAGGAGAAGGTAGTCAACCGCCTGCGCCAGGTCACGTCATCGATCAAGCAGGATGGCGCTAATCAGGTCAGCATCATCACCAGCACGGCTGAGCGTCAGGCAGCCGTCGAATTTGCCAAGGCCGCCGCCATGCGTCCGCGCATCGTCGGCGACGCCCTCAACAAAGTTGCCTCCGACCCGGACGTGCAAGCCGCCGTGTTCGAAATTCTCGAAATCCAGAAAATCCTCGACAGCAAAGCTCGCATCACCCTGATTCCCGAAAATAGCGGAATTCTCCCCGAACTTCTGGCGTCTCGCTCCGGCGACACACCGGTACCGGCGCCCGCGCCGCCACCCGTAGCGTCGCGCAGCAGAGCCCCGGCCGCGACCTAGCATTTCCGTCGCGGGGCGATAGGAGTGACGACCTTTCCGTGCTGTAGCGGGCTGTAGCGGGCTTGACTTCCACCCAGCGCTGCGATAGCCTCCGCCCGGCCTCAAGACGCGCTCTTGAGTTCCTGTGCACCTTGGGATCCGGCCCACAGCATCCGCACCTAAAAAAGCGAGTGACCAAAGGAGACCACTACCCATGAAGAGAGTCACGGGGTTTCTGTTGGGGCTACTGTTTCTATTCGCGTGGCTGACCACGGTCGCTGCGCAGGACCAGTCCGCCAATCATCTGCCCCCGAAAGTGCTTACCATCACGCGCGAGTTCGTCAAACCGGGTCGATCTGGCTCGATCCACGAGAAATCGGAGAGTGCGTTCGTCCAGGCCATGAGCCACGCTAAGTGGCCCACCCACTACCTCGCGGTCGATTCCTTGTCCGGCAGACCGCGTTCGCTCTTTCTGACGGGCTACGATACTTTTGAGGCTTGGGAGAAGGACTTTCAGGCCACCCAGAAAAACTCCGCTCTGTCGGCCGCGCTCGACAAGGCCGCCATGGCCGATGGAGATCTGCTCAGTGACATCGACATGGGCGCATTTAGGTACAGCGAGGAGTACAGCTTGCGTTCTGCAGTCGACATCCCCCACATGCGCTATTTCGAGATCTCGGTCTTCCACCTTCGTTCCGGACGTCACAAGGAATGGGACGATCTCGTAAAACTGGTCATGGCCGCTTACGAGAAAATCCCCGATGTTCACTGGGCTACCTACGAAGCTGTCTATGGCCAAATGGGATCCGAATACCTCGTTTTCACGCCACTGAAGTCCGCGTCTGAGATTGACAGAGCGGCGGCACAGGACAAACAGTTCGAGGCCGCTATGGGCGAAGAAGGTCTGAAGAAGCTCAGTGAACTGGAAGCCGCGGCCGTGGAGTCCAGTCAAACCAACTTGTTCGCATTCAATCCGAAAATGAGCTACCCATCCGACGAGTGGGTGAAAGCCGATCCGGATTTCTGGAAGCCCAAATCGGCCGGCTCCGCCGCGCCCAAGAAAGCCGAGGACAAACCGGAAAAAAAGTAGCCGACTGAAGTCGAACGCAACTGCCGGCCGATCCAGTCGACTCTGCAGGAGGTGCCAGGATCTCTGGCTGCAACCCTCAGAGTCGGCCGGTTCGGCCGATCTGGTCCGCAGTCTGCTTTTCCATCTTCCGGTCCAGTGCTTCTTTCTCCGCCGGCATCAAGCGCCGCACTTCGCCCTTCTGCAACTCTCCCAATTTCAGCGGTCCAATCGCCACCCGGACCAGGCGCAGCACTTCAACTCCAAGCCCCTCCAGAACGCGACGAATCTGCCGGTTCTTGCCTTCATCGAGCACAACCTCGAGCCAGGCATTCTTCTCCCCGCCGCGCAGAATCTCCGCCCGCTTCACGCGGAGAATTCCGTCCTCGGTCTTGACCCCGCGCACCATGGCCTCGACCAACCCAACTCCTGCCACTACTCCCACCTGCACATGATAAGTCTTCTCCAGATGCGTCTCCGGTCGAGTCACCGTGCTCGCCCACTCCGAATCATTTGTCAACAGCAGCAGTCCCTCGCTGGCCTTGTCCAGTCGCCCCACGGGCGCGACCCACGGCAGGTCACGAGGAAGATGGGCATACACCGTCTCCCGTCCTCGTTCATCGGAAGCCGTTGTCACCACGCCGCGCGCCTTGTTCATCACCAGGTAGATGCGTAACTCTCCTTCGACTGCCCGCCCGTCCACCTCAATCCGATCCTTCCCCAAATGCACCGGCGATTCCGGATCGCGGCGCACGACACCGTTCACCCGCACTCGTCCCGCCCGTGCCAATTGAAATCCCGCGGCCCGGGAGCAATAGCCGAGCTTCGACAACGCCCGCGCCAGTCCCATTCGCCGCGACTTAGCTCCTTCCGTCATCGATCTCCAGTTTGCTACTTCGGTGCGCAGCCCCCAATCTCAGCTCGTCTATAATGAGGTTTGGAACCAATCGCTCCCGCAAGCCTCCCCGAAGACCCCGACGCGCTTGCAATTGCAGGCGCCGAAGTCTAAAGAGCGACGGTACAGGAACCCTGACGACGCACACTCATGGAAAGCTCTGATCTTTATTCATGAAGCCACGCCCTAAGACTCCTACCATCGCTTACTTTTCCATGGAGATCGCACTCGATCCCAACATGCCCACCTATAGCGGCGGTCTGGGCATGTTAGCCGGCGACACGCTCCGTTCCGCCGCCGACCTGGGCGCACCCCTCGTGGCGGTCACCCTTCTTTACCGCAAGGGATATTTCCGGCAGCACCTGGACCCCGCGGGGAACCAAACCGAAGAAGCCCAGCAGTGGGACCCTGAGCGCATCCTCAAGCAGGTTGAGTGCCGCGTCTCGGTGGAAATCGAGCAGCGCACCGTCCACATCCGCGCCTGGCAGTACGACATCACCGGCGTCGACGGTGATGTCGTGCCCGTCTACCTGCTCGACACCAATGTCCCGGAAAATTCCGAGGCCGATCGCCAACTCACCGACTCCCTTTACGGCGGCGACGACCGTTATCGTCTGTGTCAGGAAATCGTTCTCGGCCTGGGCGGCTTCGGCCTGCTCGGCAAACTCGGCCTCGACCGCATCCAGGCCTATCACATGAACGAAGGCCACTCGGCTCTGCTCGCGCTTGGCCTGTTGGAAAGGCGGCTCGACCAGAGCTTCGCCGGCCGCGTGAAGCAACTCGACATCGACGGCATCCGCCGAATGTGCATCTTCACCACCCACACTCCCGTCCCTGCCGGCCACGATCAGTTTCCCAAGCCGCTCGTCAGACAACTTCTGGGCGACGACAACGTCGCGCTGCTCGAGCAGACCCAGGCCCTGCACGACGACTCTCTCAACATGACCTACCTGGCCTTGCGCTTCTCCGGCTATGTGAACGGAGTCGCCATGCGCCACGGGGAAGTCTCCCGCGGCATGTTTCCGGCCTATGCTATCAGCGCCATCACCAACGGTGTTCACGCCCGCACCTGGACTTCACCCGGTTTCTGCGAACTCTTCGACGAGTACATCCCCGGCTGGCGCACTGACAACAACTACTTGCGTTACGCCATCAGCATCCCGCTCGAAGACATTCGTGCCGCCCACGCCAAGGGTAAGGCCGCGCTATTCCACGAAATTCACCAGCGCACCGGGATCGATCTCGACCCCAGCGTATTCACCATGGGCTTCGCCCGCCGCGCCTCCACGTATAAACGCGCCAACCTGCTCTTTCAGGATCGCGAGCGCTTGAAGCGCATTGCACGCGACGTTGGCCCCCTCCAGATTGTCTACGCGGGCAAAGCTCATCCTCGCGATGAAGGCGGCAAAAAAATCATTCGCGACGTTTTCGAGGGCGCCCAGTCCCTCTCCAGCGTCATCCGCACCGTCTATGTTGAGAACTACGACATGACCTGGGGACGTCTGATCACCAGCGGAGTCGACATCTGGCTCAATACTCCCATGCGCCCGCAGGAAGCCAGCGGCACCAGCGGAATGAAAGCCGCTCTGAACGGTGTCCCTAGTTTCAGCGTGGTCGATGGTTGGTGGGCAGAGGGGTGGATCGAAGGGGTCACCGGCTGGGCGATCGGCAACACCGAAATCGTAGAAGACCCCGCGTCCGAAGTCTCCACTCTCTACGACAAGCTGGAACGCCAGATTCTGCCCATGTTCTACGGCACCCCAAACCGCTACACCGAAGTCATGCGCTCGGCCATTGCCATGAACGGATCTTTTTTCAATACTCAGCGCATGGTTCAGCAGTATCTAGCAAACGCTTACATGCTTCGCGAAGTGGCGCCGCCAACGCCTAAGACCAAGCAACCGGTCGCGGCCTTGACCAACGAATAGCGTCTGCCCGAGCCTTTTGCGGTCTGTGGTTCGAGGGCTTCTCTGCGACCTTTACGGCCTGTCCTGTGCGCCTTTTGCGGTTAAGAGCTCTTCCTCGCGGTCAAACGCTGTTCGCCAATCGGCCCGCCAGTTCCCTCCGTGGCACCGGAACCTGCTCCCCCGTCTCCTGATTCTTCAGCGCGAAGGTATCTGCCTTCACCTCATTTTCCCCGACAATCAACACGTACTTCGCCTTCAGCTTCGCCGCCGCCTCAAATGACTTCTTGAGCCGGAAACTTTCGTCGCCCAACTCCACCACCAGGTCGTGCTGCCGCAATTCCCGAGCCAATCGCGCAGCCTCCCGATTCATCCCCGCGCCCAAAGGCGCGAGATAGACATCCGGACGTTGCGCCACTGCAGCCGCCGACTCCGCCAGCGACATCACCAACCGATCCTCGCCAATCGCAAACCCGATCCCTGGCGCCGCCGGCCCACCCAACGCCTCCGACAGGCCGTCATACCGGCCGCCACCCAGAATCGCGTTCTGCGCTCCCAGCGCGCCATGCGTAAATTCAAATGCCGTGCGTGTGTAGTAGTCGAGTCCGCGCACCAGGCGATCGTTCAGCGTGAACGGCACGCCCACACTCTTCAAAATCGCCTGCACTTCGACAAAGTGTTCGCGGCACCCTTCATCCAGAAACTGGCTGATGCGCGGCAGCGACGCGATGATCGGCTGATCCTCCGGCACCTTGCAATCAAACACGCGTAAGGGATTCGTCACCGTCCGTCTTTGGCAATCGGCGCACATCTTCGCCGCGACCGGCGCCAGCGCCTCCTTCAGGGCCGCGTTGAATCGCGCCCGGTCCGCGGCGCAGCCGACCGAATTCAACTCCAGCGTCCAGCCCTTGATTCCTAGGCGATCGAGCAGCGTGGCCAGCATCTCGAGAATCTCCGCGTCCCGCGCGGGAGACTCACTGCCCGCCGAAGACGGCCCAATCACCTCCGCACCGATCTGGTAAAACTGCCGATACCGCCCTTTCTGTGGACGCTCGCGTCGAAACTGCGGCCCAATGTAGTAGAACTTGCTGAGCCCGCGCTCCCACAACTTGTGCTCGATGTATGCCCGTACCACGCCCGCAGTATTTTCCGGCCGCAGCGTGAGCGACTGCCCGTGGTCGGACTGCGCTCGTCCCCGATCCTCCCAGGTATACATTTCCTTGGCGACGATATCGGTCTCTTCCCCAACCCCCCGGGCAAAAAGCTCCGTCGACTCAAAGACCGGCGTCCGAATCTCCTGAAAGTTGTAGGCGCGAAACACTTCGCGCACCTTCGCCTCGACGAAGTTCCACACTCCCGTCTCCGGCGGCAGCAAATCTCGAGTTCCCCGAACAGCCTTGATCATTCCGTTGCCAATTCCCCGTTTTTAGTTCTCAATTACAAAGTCTTGTCATCCTGAGCGCAGAACCAATGCAGTTCGCAGACCGCGCCAACTCCCCACGCACATCTTGATAGTCTTGTCATTCCGACACGCGAGCGCCCAGCGAAGCAAGGAGGAATCCGCTGTTGGGCTCTCGCGCGGCTCGCACCGGCCCAATTGGCAGCTGCTAAGTGCTTACTGCCCCCAGCTCTTTCAAATACGCTTGCTTGTACCCCAGATAATTCCTGGCATACCGCAGGATCATCTCTTCATCCGCCGCCTCCAGCTTCCGCCGGAATTTTCCCGGAGATCCCATCCACAACGACCCCGGCTCCACCACGGTCTTCTCCGGAATCAGCGTCCCCGCCGCAATAATCGATCCCGCCCCGATCTGCGCGCCATTCAAAATAATCGAGCCCATCCCGATCAAGCAGCGATCTTCGATCACGCACCCGTGTAAGGTAACCGAGTGCCCTACCGTCACGTACTCCCCGAGAGACACTCCGTACAGTTCCTTCATGCCGTGCAGCACTGAGCAATCCTGAACATTCGAGTGCGCCCCAATCCGGATGGCATGCACGTCCCCGCGAACCACCGCGTTCATCCAAACGCTGGCATGTTCGTCAAGTACCACGTCGCCAATGATCTGCGCCGAAGGATCGACATAGCACGAAGCCGGCACAATCGGGGTCATGCCCTGATACGACCGAATCATTCCGCAAGCCTCACAGAAGGAAACTCAAGGTCTACCGCAGAAGATTGAACATACCACACAGCAGATGCGGCCACGGACAGCCGCGTAGGGACAGACGGCTTGGTCTGTCGGGCGGCCCGGATTTTTCGGGGCGCTGCGTTCGCAAACGTGGAACCCTTCCATCCCGGCCAAATTGTTCCCTGAGACCTGACACCTAAGACCTGTCGCTTAAGGTTGCGGTTGCCGCAACACCCTCGCGCGATCAATCACCCACTGCGGAAACACGGGCGCACCCCGCGGAGGCTTACCTTGCGTAATCGCCCAATGATCGAGCCATCCTGTCCCTTCTTCTCCCACATACATGTCGGGCAGCGAATAGGCCGGATCTCCCAGAGCCTCTTCCAGCGTGATAAACCGGTACCCGCGCTTCCGGAACACCTCCAGCAACTCGCCGATGTGATCCGCCTCCAACTGGTTCGCGTGGAGCAGGAGAATCTGTTTCACCTCGTATCCGGCAACTTGCTTCGAGAGCTTCTCCGAGTAGGCAAACACCTCGTCGCTATACGCGAGATAACTTTTCGCCAGTTGTTCCTGAAGTGCTGTGTCGCTGCGTTTTTTCGCGTCGTCGTAAACCGGCGCATACATCCAGTCCCACGCATCGAGCGTCACCGGAGCGATCCGGTACCCCCGCTCCGTCAGAAATGCTTCGGCATCGCGCCGCGTCTTCAGATCACGCCCCGTATCTAGATAGGGATGTCGAAAGTAGCGCAACTTCATCTTGTGCTCCGCGAGCAACAGCCGCGTGACGCTCTCACCCTGCACAACTTCGTCTTCCCAAAATGCCAATGCCACCTGGTTCAGCGAGGCATGGCTGAACGTGTGATTGCCCAGCTCAAATCCGTAGTCGAGCCACATCCGCAACGCGCCGATCCGCGCATCGACTTCACTCAATTTGTAAAGCTTCTTTTCATTTACGAACCCCACCACCGGCACCTTCTGGTCGCGCAGCGTTCCCAGCAACTTCGCTGTCATCTCTGTAATCGTCGACGCCGGCATCGAGTTCGCCGCGCCCGCCGGCAAATCATCGATCGTGATCGCCACCTGCCGATCCGGCCCGTCCGCCGCCATCAACATGACTGATTCAAAACAAGCGCACAGAACAAAGACCAGAACGCACAGCGGTCGTGCTTTCATCAAGAACGCCCTCCGTCGTGGAACTATGGTTTTTACGAAGGAATATTAGAACACGAAGAAGCGACTTAGCCGCGTATCCTTCTAGCGCGGCGGCCCTCCAGAATTCCCTGCCCGTTCCCATGGACCCAGAGTGTGCGGTATGCTTTTGCCCTCTGGGGGTGAGCATCCATGTGGCGTTCCCCGGCTTTTGTGCTGGTAGCTTTCGCAAGCGCTTTGGCGTCGCCCGACCTGACGGTGAAGACCGTCACTCACGTCGAAGATCTGGGGACAAAGCCCGACTTGCTCTCTTCCTCTGCGCGACAGGAAAACCTCTACCTCCAAGGACACAACTGGCGCCGGGAGTCGCTCTCGTCACTGGAGCCCGGTCTTCGGGACTTCAGCTTTGCGACGCCGAGACTGGTGACCATCGAACGCTGCGACGAGGGACTGCAGTACCAACTCAATCCGGCTACCCGCGAGTACATCCGAAGCAAGACTTCGCCGCCTGCTACCAACCGACTGTCAAGGCTGCACTGGAGAATAGGACGCAAAGACCCGCCGGCCGCGGACGGCGTGACCTACGCGGCTCTCGACTCGGAGACCGAAGACACTGGAGAAACCCAGACGGTATTTGGCCAAACCGCACACCACTTCATTACGCGCACCCGCCGGCGACCCACTGCGGGATCGGGACAGCCCGAGAGTCTCTACGTAGCGGACGGGTGGTTCCTGGAAGGTCTGGCGATTCCGCGAGGATGTCCCCTTAAGGACAGTGGCGCATGGGTGGCGTCGGGGTCTGAAGCTCAGGCGGGAGCGCTCGAAGGCCCCAAGCCCCTGGGCCTGCCGGTGCGCGTAAAATACACTTCGAAGTTCACGCTTGCCGCTCCGGATGGAGGCGTGGACACTCAAATCCATGTGCGCGAGCGCGAGGTCGTGGAACTTTCCGACAGACCGCTCGAATCCAAGCTGTTCGAAGTACCGAAGGGTTATAAACGAGTCAAACATTTCCGGCGCGCCCGAAGCCGGACGCCGCGAGCCAGAGATTCGAAAAGACCCACTCCTTAGCCTTGTCGGACTCTTCCTCTAGGCAAGCGGATGGGCACCTACCTCCAGGCAAACTTCATCGGCGAACATTCTCGCCAGCCGGCCCTTGCCGGCGTCATCGATCTGCTTACCTCGCACAGATTCTGGGTGGGGCGAAATCTGGTGCAACTGATCCCGGGAGAGTTTCCCCCGCTGACCACCAACGACGCGGGTACGCCGCTCCACAGTGCTTATCTTTTGAGACCGACGTCGCCCCCATCGGAACCTTCACCCTCGCCCTATACCTTGAGCATTGGCGGACAACAGTTCGGTATTTCCGGCCGCAACCGATTCCTGCGCCAACTCGTCCGGTTGTTGTTTCCCCGCCAATTTCGCGTTGCCTATCTTCCTCCACCCGACTGCAGGCACTCTGATAGTCGACGTCAGCGGCTCGGTCACCACGTTCGCTTTTGTGTTCCAGAGTCCGGTGCCGGAACCCACGAGCGTGGTGCTCCTGGGGACAGGACTGGCTGCCATAGGATGGCGCAGATTTCGAGGTTAGTCGGGCAGGCCGAGCCGCCGCATTATGTCTATGAAGCGGGGATCCGAACGCATCGGATCAAACACCGTCCAACGAACACCGAGCAGCAGCTCGAGATCTTGGTCGGCGAGAGCTTTCTGCAAATACTCGAATGCCTGGTTGCGATCTCCATTGGCCGCGTAGGCCCCGGCGATGGCCGTCCTCCACTCTTTGTCCCGCAATTGCGCCAACGCCAGTTCAACGTAGCCTTTGGCGTCGGGGCTAACCGGACCCGGGTTGGCAACGAACTTCTGCAATTCACTGACCGCTTCCGGGAAGCGTCCCGTAGTGAGGTACAGCTGCGACAGCTTGTAGTGTGCGGGCTTGAAGTCCGGATCGCGTTCCAGCGTCTTGCGGAACTGAGCCTCGGCCTCCGCATAACGATGCGCATCCATGAGAGTCACGGCGTAGTTCGAGTTCACGATGGGGGAGAGGGGATCCAGCGACAAAGCGATCCGCAATTCATCGAGTGCCTGATCGAAGCGTTTCTGGGGCAGCAGAAAGCTGAAGCCGTAAAAGTAGTGGGCGTTCGCGCTATTCGGGCTTAACTCAAGGGCACGCCGGAACTCGGGTTCTGCCTCGCTCCACCTCCACGACATCGACAACCCGCCCGCCCGGGCCGCATGCGCCTCAGGCAACGAGCTGTCCAGTTCGAGCGCCTTGCGGGCCGCCTCGTCGGCGAGTGCCCGCCCTTGCTGCGAACTGACACCAATGCCATAGCTGGGAGCGACGTTGTAGGTATCGGCGAGTCCGGTGTAGGCCAGCGCATACGACGGGTCGGCTGCAATCGCTTGCTGAAACAGATCAATGCTCTTCTTCAGGCCTTCGGGAGTGCGCCCGTACCAGAGTTGCCGCCCTTCCAGGTACAGCCGGTAGGCCTCCGGATTCGTGGTTCCGGCCCGGCCCAACTGCCGCCCTTCCTGACCGCTGAGGTGGATCTGCAGTTTGTCGGAGATGTCGCGGGTAATGTCGCTCTGCACCTGCGTTACGTCGGCCAGCTTGCGGGTGTAGTGCGCCCCCCACAGCTCCGTCCCATCGGACGTGTTCACCAGATCAGCCTGGACTCCCAACTCGTCGCCATGCTGCGTGATGCGTCCCATTAGAACGGCGCCCACCTGCAGCGCCTGGCCGATCTGCCGCGGGTCTTCCTGATTGCTCTTGAAGTGAAACACCGTGCTCCGCGCCATCACCTTCAGCCCGGGCAGCTGTGAAAGCGTGCTGATCAGGCTCTCGGTCAGGCCGTCGCTCAGGTACTCGTTGGTCGGGTCGGCAGTGGCATTCACGAAGGGTAACACCGCAATGGAAGTGACCTTGGGCGTTTCCGATTTTGCGCGCAGCCAGTACACTCCCGCCGCCGCCACAACCAGGACGACCGTCAAGATACCGGCCACCAGATACTTGTGCGTACCACTCGGGGCCGCAGCCTCAATCGCAGGCGAACTCCCAGAAGCTGCGGCTACGCTGCCGGTAATCGCAGCGCTCGTCGAGCGTCCGGAATCCAGGTCCCGCTTCAACCGCGCCAAATCGGATCGCAGATCAGCCGCGCTCTGGTACCGCAGAGTCCGGTCCTTCTCGAGCGCTTTGCTGAGAATCGGCTCCAACTGCACCGGCAGGTCGGGATTCAGCCGCAAGGGCGACACCGGCATTTCATCCAGAATCGCTTTGAAGATCAGCGGTGAACTCTCGCCGCGAAAAGGTAAAGTCCCGGTTGCCATTTCGTAGAGAACGGCCCCGAAGGAAAACAAGTCGCTGCGCGCATCCAGGTCCTTCGCCCGCGCCTGTTCGGGCGACATGTAGGAAACCGTACCCAGAGTCGACCCGGGGCTGGTGAGGTGCTGCTCATTATAGGTGCGCGTCGCCAAGTTGTCGGACACATTCGGGGCGCGCGAAGTCGCAACCTTAGCCAGTCCGAAGTCCAAAATCTTCGCGTGCCCGCGAGTCGTAACGAAGATGTTCGCGGGCTTGATGTCCCGATGGACGATTCCCCTGGAATGCGCCGCGTCCAGCGCATCGCCGATCTCGATCCCCAGCGCGAGCAGAGTTTCGGTGTCCAAAGGACGGGCTGCGATCCGCTGCTTCAGTGTCGTCCCCTCCAGAAACTCCATGGCAATGAACGCCCGCCCATCCTGTTCGCCGATGTCGTACACCGTGCAAATATTCGGATGGTTCAAAGCCGACGCCGCCTTGGCCTCCCGTCGGAAGCGCTCCAGGGCCTGTGGATCGCGTGCGAGGTCATCGGGAAGGAATTTCAGCGCGACAAAGCGATCGAGACGGGTATCTTCGGCCTTGTACACCACGCCCATCCCGCCGCCCCCCAGTTTTTCGACAATGCGGTAGTGCAGGATCGTCTCGTTAATCATGAAATCGGCAAATGTTAGGCGGGATTGCGAAGACAAGTCAACGCAAGTTTAGCTGGAAGTCGGTGGCCCGGGGGGATCCTGAAGGAAATATTAGCATCTCGACGGAACTTGTCGCACAATTCCGCCGGCCCGGCAACTCACTACTCCTCGCTAACGGAAAGGGCCGCATCGCTGCGGCCCTCATCTTCGTTACTTCGACTGCGTAGTTTTCTTGTCTCCTCTTACGCGCCGATCTTGGCCGCAGGTTTCTGACTGGGTCACTTGCCCTTCAACTCGATCACAATGAGATCAAAGGCTGTGTCCCCGATGTTCTCGGGATTGTGAACTTCCGCCGCTGTCACCTGGACCTGCCCTGCCTTCATCGCGACATCTTGGGTCTTGCCGGTGGCATCCGTAAACCGCGCCTTGCCGTCGGTGAGGAACACGGCGACCGACGCAGGATGGCTGTGCAGGACCGATTTTTCGTGCGGTCCATAGTGCACGCGCAGAACCCGCACTCGTGCGTCCTCGGACTCGACTTTGTAGTGCTTGGCATCGACTTTTACTGCATCCTGCGCGGATCCAACCGCCGTTACACTCAAACATACCGCCGCGCAGTACAGCGCGAACCGTGTTCTCATAGGGCTCCTTGGCTTGCTTGATTGAAAGACGCGGCAGTGTACGCTCGCCCCATAGGGCTGTCAAACAGCCTTGGCGCATAACCGTGCGAGTGCGCAGTCCTAAGTTGCATGTCCCCGCCAAAGAGGACGTGCGGTTCGTCCCCGGCAGCCAGGAGTTTCGGGTCGAGGGTTCGGGAGCGCAGTCCGAAGCTGCTGCCGCAACAGCTCGCGGGAAGGGAAGGTAGCGGGCCGCAGCTTCACGCCTTTGGGAGCGGGACAAGCGACGACCCGATACTGGGATGGGGGAGGGCTGCCCTCAGAACCAGTTGGACCACCAACCTTATGAGATCCCGGTCGGGCGAGGACATGGCGATCAATCTGCCGGCAGGGATAACGTCGTGCTGTGATCTGGATCACATTCGTCTGTGACGGCTTTGGCCGGATGCCGCCTTAGGCTCTGGTGTAGGTCTACTGGTTTGCTTCAGATGCTAGGTGCAAATCGAACCATTCCTCGCGCTGCAACTCGATCGGAACGTTGCCGTTGCGCCACACGTAGTCATTGAAGGCTTTCAGGTCGAACTTCTTCCCGGCGCGGACCCGGGCGTCCGCAAGAAACTTCGTGATCTGGAGCTTGCCCGCCTGGTAGGAAATAGCCTGCCCGGGCTGAGTGGCAAACATCGAGGCCTCCTCATGCGCCGTCTTTGCGTCCATCGGAACCATCCGCGCTAGATATTCGGCGGCCTCGTCCAGAGTGAATTCTCCAAGCGCGAGTTCCACGTCGACTTCGACCCGCAAAGCCCGCAGGCGCGCGTAGTTGTAGACCATCTCCCGTGTATGGGGCGAGTCCTCGAACAGGCCCGCCTGCAGCATCATCTCCTCCGCATAGAAGCCCAGGCCTTCATTGGCTCCGGAATCGTAGTAGTGGCGGCGGATCGGGTCAGGATGGGTCCATCCCAGCCACAGTTGCAGGTAGTGCCCGGGGACCCCTTCGTGCACCAGGTCGGGACGAGGATCAAGCGCATTGGAGTGCGCAAAATATCCCAGATGGTCGTTCGGCTCCGGAGCCCACCGCACGCAATCCTGATCGAGTCGCGATGGTCCCGTAAAGTCGTCGAGTTCACCAAAGTCACCAAGTACGCCCAGGTAAGAGGGTAGCGGACGGATGGTGTAGTGCGGAAAATCCGCGGGAAGGGTCAGGATTCCCTGCTCGGTGAGAAAGCGGCGGACCTGGCCTTCCATCTCCCTCGTGCGTTGAACCTGGTCCCCGATCGTCGTGAACATCTTCAGCTCAGGAATATTTTTGTTGCGATGACCTTCCATCTGCTCGAAGGCCACCGACCGCGCCCACTCCGCGCGGCTCATCTCCAGCAGTTGCTCGGGCGTAAAGGGGTACAGGGCAACCTTCTGGAAGAAATAGGTATAGGCCTCGCGACCCACAGCGGTGCGCCCCGTCATGGCGGGGAGACGCTGGGTGAGCCATGCACGATAGGCTTCAAGTGCGGCTGTGGCCGCCTCCAGGGCTTGCGCGAGGTCCTTGCCTGCAGCTGTCGGCAGAAGGGGACCCACCTCCTGCACCACGGTCTGAAGTTCGGCGCGAATGTTCGTCAGCGAATCGATGGCCAGCTTTGCGAACGGTGCCGCCGGACGCTCCAGGTTCGCCTTGGCTTGTTCAAGGATTGAGGGGACGTTCCGCAACCGCGCAATCAGTTCACTGCTGCGCGCCTGGTCGAATGGTGGAGGCGGCAGCAGGGTTTCGGTGACTGCGGTCAGCGTCTGGTCGAGATAAAACGTCGGGTCGCGCTGCCAGCGGCGGTTCAGCTCAAGCTCCCAATGCACGCGGGCGATGGCCGACCCCATTAAGCGATCGTCGACCTTTTGTGCCTCCGTCCATGCCGCCGGATTCAGTCTCTTCCAGCGCGCTTCAAAGCCGGCCAGATCGGTCTTCTGGCGAGCCACCGCGGCGACGGACCAGGAACGTTTCAGTCCTGCCGGCCGTTCCATGCGCGGGATATCGTCATTGTTGAAGGGCTGGTATTGGGCGCGCCACGCCCAGAAATCCGTGGCTACTTTATCCAGCGAGTCCTGCGCGGCGGCCGCGACCGAACAAAGAACAGCGAAGAGAAAGATCGTAGGCTTCATGGCGCTCGTTATGGTGCGGGACTCGACGTAGGCATGTCAAAAACCATTTTCCGCCTTGCCTTGCAGCGAGAACTGTGAGACGCGCACTTGACGCCACGCCCGGCGGGGCGTAGCGTGGCCCCCCGCTAGAGGAATTCCCCTGTAAAGGAGGCTGTACATGCAGCGAAGAGCGATATGGGCCTCTCTCGCGGTCTTGCTGCTGGGGGTCATGGTGGCCGCCCAGGCACAGTCCGTACAAGAAGATTATCTGGACGTCTACAGCGTGCAAGTGAAACCAGAAAAGCGGGCCGACTTCGACGCCATGGTGAAAAAGATGGTGGCGGCGAACCGGGACAACAGCGGCGACAATTGGCTCACCATGGAAACGGTATACGGTCCCGGGGACCGCGTGATCATGATCAGCACACGGCACAGTTATGCCGAGGCCGAAAAGGGCGCCACAGCTTTTGACCAGGCGATTCAAAAGGCGTACGGGAAGGCGTCCGACAAAATGTTCCAGGAGTACTCCCAGTGCCTGGTGAATCAGCGATCGGAACTGCGGCGACGGCGCTGGGACCTGAGCAGCAATGCGCCGACCGATCCGGCCGGCTACGCAAAGATGATTGCCGACGCACGCTGGCTGCCTACCACCGCAGTGCATGTGCGCCCCGGGCACGTGGCGGAGTACGAAGCGCTTTTGAAAGAGGTGAAAGCGGCGCGCGAGAAGGCTTCCCCGCCCCAGACCGTGCTGGTTTCGCAGGCGGTGGCCGGGCAGGAAGGCAACGTTTTCTACATAACCATGCTACAGAGTTCGCTCGCTGGATTTGACGGCCAGCCATCGATGCCGCAACTGCTGGGCAACGAAGTGTGGGAACACTACCAAAAGACCAACGCCGAGGTGGTGTCAGGAACAGAGACGGCGATCAACCGTTTCCTGCCCGAGATCAGCAATGCGCCCAAGGAAATTGTTGCCCTGGCACCAGACTACTGGTCACCGAAGAGCACCGCGGCTGTCCATGCCAAAGCCGACACCCCCAAGGCGCCGGTCGTGAATGCCAAGACCACGACGAAGATCGAGGAAAAGAAGTAAAGGTTGTCGACAACTGAACTCGGATCCCTGCTCGCTCTCGGCAGACGGTGGGCCAGGGATCGGGACGGAAAAACAAATCCGGCATTTCGGGAAGCGTCTCTGCACCTTCCGAAATGCCGGTTCGTTTTCCAGAGCGAACTCACTCGCGCTGGGGCTGGTTCGTGCACCGATCGGTCCGAAGCGGCCGCCTTACTGGCTGTTCCCCGGCTGCTCGGCTGGGTTCGCAATTAGGGTCCCAAACAGACCATCGCCTTCATCGTTGGGACCAGCGCTGAAGAACAGGCTGTTGGCGGGACCGCTCGTGCTACCTCCTCCAAAGCTGATCGCCCAGAGACCTGCGATCGACACCGGCTGGCCGGAGGCGTCGTCGATCATCGCGCCTTCGTGTTTTCCCGTGAACAGGTTAAAGGCGTGGATGGTGCCGTCACCAAAATTGCCGATCAGCAGCCGATGCGAGAACTTGCCGAAATCGCCCGGCGCGGAAGCGACGCCCCAGGGCGCGTTGAACCAGGATCCGTGCTGCAGGCGAAGTAGCAGGTGGCCCCTGAGATCATACACACCCACGAAACCGAGGCCGGCACCGTGGTCTTCATCATGACTGCCCGGCGCGCGATGCGCAAACGTCACGACCAGATTTCCGCCGACGTTCTGGATGTTGAAAGGAGACCAGTTGTCATCGAGGCCAGGGTAGCGGAACGCGCCGTCATCGTCGGAGCGCAGCAGATGGAAACTGGAGTCAAAGACCTCGACCCGGCCCGACTGGAAGTTGGTAGCGTAAAACCGTCCGCTGCCGACCTGAGCGATGGCGCACCCTTTGTAGACCGCCTTCCCGGCGCGATTTTTCAAAATCACGGCGTTGGTCGGATTCACGGTCGGATTCCAGCCCGAGATCGTGCCGTCCTCGGTCACGAACAAGAAGAACGCCTTGGCCCCGGGGCCCACCAGAAATCCAGTCGTCGCATTGAAGACGGTTCCCGTGGGAGCGGCGGTGCCGGTGCCGTCGGGGGTGGGGATGGTTACAACCAGGGGAACCGTGGAACCGGTTCCGCCATAGAGAGTGGACAGGCCGGGACCGTTGTCGGCCACCCACCAAGGGCTGCCCGATGAGCGAGAGAGTCCCCAGGGATTGACCAGGTTTGGATCGACGTTGGCCGCGGAGGGAGAAACCGCGGAGGCATCGGTAGTGAGGTCTGTACGGTGATACTGCTGTGCAAAAGCTGAACTCGGCAACAGCAGCGCGAAGACGCCAGCGACGAGAACAACCTGACGAGCGATCGAAGTCGACATTGATGCTCCTCTACCTCCTTGAGATCCTTTGAACAGGCGGGCAAACGGGCGCGCCCTTCTGGGAGTGGGGCCAACGGTAAGCTCAGCGGATCAGCGATTTGTCACGGAATTGTCGTGTTTCGGCAAACTTCTTGTCACGAGGGAGCATGGCGATGGAAGGCTGGAAATCCGCCAGGACAAGCGCTTGGGTTGGCGCTGGGCGAGATATTTCCCGGAGAACTGGGTCTCTGTGCGGCTCGGGAAGAGTCGCTAGCGCGAAGTGCTCACAGGCACGACATCTGCGGAATTGGTGGGAACGGGGGGTTTGCCCGCAAAGAAACTGTGGTCGTAAAGATTGCGATACATCCGGCCGGCGATCTCGGCGGCCTTCGGGCCAAACGTCGGGCGTCCGCCCTGCAGGAACACGACGGTGACAATTCTTCCCACATTCGTGTTGGCGTAGGACGCGAACCATCCGTAGCGCGTGCCGGCGCGCGAGCAGGTTCCGGTCTTGCCCAGGATCTGCTCCTCGTCAAAGTTGTGACGCACGTTGCGGGCCGTGCCATACACAACGGCGTCAGCCATCCCATCGGAGATTTCAGGAATCAGCGGCGCTATGTCCAGATGTCGCTTCACTTTCGGCTGGAAGTTGGCGACTTCGTCCGGCGTATTGGGGTGCTGCAGGTAGTAGAGCGTTCCGCCGTTAGCGATGGCTCCTACCATGGCGCCGAGTTGCAGCGGTGTCATGGAAACGCCTTCGCCGTAGGAACACATCTTGCCGACCCCGCCTAACTTCGCTGGGATCTCCTGGTCGGGATAAATGCCGAGATGTTCGCCATCAATGTTGTAACCGGCCAACTCGCCCAAACCGAACTGACGGGCATAATAGCTGACTTTATCGAAGCCCAGTTTCCGGCCCAGGGCCTCAAAGTACGCATTGTTCGAACGGGCCATGGCCTCAGTGAGGTTCACGTGGCTGCGCCGTCCGAGTGTGATGGGCGTGTCTTTGTCGATCAACCCTTCGCTGAGCGCGGCCAGGGCGACCGATACCTTGATCGTCGAACAGGGCTGCGCCCCGCTGGAGAGCGCCAGTTTCTGATTCACCATCGCCAGCACGCGGCCGCTGGTGGGTTCAATAGCCACCACGGTCCCGTTCATGTTGCCCAGCGCGTCAACCGCCGCCTGCCTGACCACCGCGTCTTCTCCGGCCGTCAGGTCACCTTCGGTGATATCTTCGGCGAACGAACTCGTATAGAACCGCTCGTAATAATGACGGCGACGGTGATGACCGACCGTATGGGTTGCCGGAGCGGCCACGCGGCTCTTCGCCAGATGATTCATGCGCCGGCGTGCACGTTGGGTCTCGGAGGGTTTCTGGGACTTGGACTTGGTCAGAGCCCGACTAGTGACCGTGGCCGCTCTGCCGAAATTGCTGAGCGCGAACAGCAGGATGGATAACCCGATGAGCCGAAAGACCTGACTTCCCTTTTCTAACATCTTGCCCCTTGTCCGTCCCAGTTCTACTGTTCTATCTCGATGCAAGCCTCATGCCAGTCCCACGACTCCGCCAGCCGAGTTCATCCATCTCTTCGATACTAAGGGACTTAGGGTTTCCGGGCAATTGAAAATTACCTAACCGTAAGATTTGAAAAAGTGATGATAAGTGGCAGTTTTTAGAACCGTTTAAGGGAGATGAGACGGTGGTTCGCGACCTTTCGTAATCGTTCTGCAGGTTACTCATTGATTACCCCACGCCGAATGCACGACTTTGCAGTTTCCGGGGGTCGGATGTGCAGCGTCACGGCCCGAAGGGTTGCAAAGGTTTTGCCCTGGTTGGGCGTGAGAGAAGGTAACCGCTAAGTCCGGGACATCAGCGCGGGCATCTGGGAGTCTAACGGGCCAGGATCAGCCCAACGACTGCGAGCACTACGGCCATGATGAAAGGTGTGGCAGCCGTGTTGGTGTGGATCGAGTACGACCAGGCTGCGGGGATCGGTGGCAACCCGTACCAACAGAAGGATCATCCACAGCGCGAGGGACATCCACCGAGCCCAGCGTTGCCCCCCCAAAGGGACACCAGCGCGCATGATGCCAAGTTGCTCCCAGCGCGCCAGCCAGCGCCACCGGCCGGGGCGTGCGTGCTCGGCGAGAATGACGGGGGTTGAGCTGAGGATGCGCCCGAGCCTACGCCGGCGCTGCCCACGATGTGTACACCAGCAGGACATACCCTGCCACCACCAGCGCGACGCCAGCTTCTCGTATCCCAAAACCTTACATGATCTCGCCACGTTTCCGCAGAAACGCCGGCACATCCAGATTGTCCTGCTCGAAGGTGGCGGCCATGCTACTGCGCACTACGTCGATCGGAAGCGGGTCCGGTTGAAACTGAGCCAGGTCTGCCGCGGGCGCAGGTTCCGGCCTCGGATCATCCGCCATGGTGCCTTCCATCATGATGCGTTCACGCGCGGGAACCGGATCGGGCTCGAAGCGCGGCGACGGAATCGGCTCTGGCTCCGGAAAATCCATGTGACTGTTGTGGGTCGCGGCAAAGGAGGTGTGCGCCTCCTGCTGCCGGCGGCGCATTGCGGGAACCTCGCGGAACCCGGTGGCGATCACCGTGATCTTCACGCTGTCCTTCATCTTTTCGTCGAGAACCGCACCAAAAATGATATTGGCGTCTTCGTGAGCAGCACCCTGGATGATGGTGCAAGCCTGTTGCACTTCCGCCAGCTTCAACGAACTTGAGCCAGTGATATTGATAAGGATGCCGCGCGCGCCATCGATGGCACCGGCTTCGAGCAGTGGTGACGCGATCGCCTGCTGCGCCGCATCAGTGCTGCGGTGGTTACCGCTCGCAGTGGCAGTGCCCATGACGGCATAGCCCATCGCCGACATGATCGCTTTCACATCGGCGAAGTCACGGTTGATGATGCCGGGGATCGTGATGATGTCGGAGATCCCCTGCACACCTTGCCGCAAAATGTCGTCGGCGATGCGGAACGACTCGAAGAACCCCGCATTCTCCGCGACCGCCAGCAGCTTCTCGTTCGGAATGACAATGGTTGTGTCCACCGACTCCATGAGTTCGGCGATGCCCCGCTCCGCCTGCGACATGCGCCGCTTGCCTTCGAACGCGAACGGCTTGGTAACCACGGCCACGGTCAGCGCCCCCATCTCGCTGGCCAGCGAGGCAATGATGGGCGTGGCGCCCGTGCCGGTCCCTCCGCCCAGGCCGGTGGTGACGAACACCATGTCCGCCCCTTCGAGCGCTTCGATGATCTTGTCAGAGTCCTCCAGCGCGGCCTTGCGGCCGACTTCCGGATTCGCTCCAGCGCCCAGCCCGTTCGTCAGCTTCACGCCCAGCTGGATCTTCACCGGCGCCCGCGACATGCGCAGCGCCTGCAGGTCGGTGTTGGCCACCACGAACTCGATACCTTCGATGCCGGCATCGATCATGCGGTTGACGGCGTTGCCACCACCGCCGCCAACGCCAATCACTTTGATCTTCGCGTCATTGCGGGGCTCTTCGTTGAAGCTGATGCGGATATCGGTATCGTCTTTTTTCATATGCACCACCGTTTGTGAATTTTGATTTCCTGGGACGAAGCGCAAACCTCTGGATCGACAACCCCTGTCGAAACACTGACTGCGGCAGCAGCAAGGAACAATCCCGCAGCGTCCTTTGCGGCGCTCTTTTTGCGATCTTTGCGGTTATAAGCTGTTCTGACTGGCAAACTCTTCCGCTCTCATGCACCTTTTTTCGCGAACATTCCTCTCAAGCGCGAGCTCCAGCGGTCATCCTGAATCCCACGAGCCACTCGTGCACGGTGGCCGTAGTACACCATCCCCAGCGCGGTCGCAAATTCCGGCTCGGCCAACTCGCTGGGCATCTTCGCCAGTGGCACGGGCCACGAGTGCCGCACCGGCTTGCGCAGCACCGACTCGGCAATGTCCAGCAGTCCGGGAAGGCGCGAGGCCCCGCCGCTCAGGACCAGGCCCGCTAAACAAATTTCGAACATCCCGCTGTGCCGCAGCGTGTCGCGCAACATTTCGCAGAGTTCCCGCGCTCGCGGTTCGAGGATCTCTCCCAGCAGCCGCTGCGGCAGCAGCCGCGACGGACGATCGCCCACCGACGGCACCTCCACTTCGTTGCCTTCCGGAATCAACGTGACGATGGCGTTGCCGTAAAGCTTCTTGAGCTTTTCCGCTTCGTTGACCGGAGTGCACAGCCCCACCGAAAGGTCGCTGGTGAAGTGGTCGCCACCCACGGGCACAACGCCGGTGTAGGCCACGGCGCCCTGATGGAAGACCGCGATTTCGGTCGACCCTGCGCCCACATCGGCCAGGCACACGCCGAGCTCGCGCTCATCGGCGCGCAGCACCGCGTCGGCGCAGGCCAGCGGCTCGAACACGGTGTCATCGACGTGCACTCCAGCGCGATTCACCGCTGTGATCACGTTCTGGGTCGCACTCGATGCCGACGTCACCATATGCACCCGCACTTCCAGCCGGGCAGCCATCATTCCGAGCGGGTCGTGCACCCCGGCTTGCTCGTCAACAATGAATTCCTGTGGCAACAGGTGGAGCACTTCGCGATCGGCCGGCAGCGCAATGGCGCGAGCCTTGTCGACCGCCATCCGGATCTCTTCCTTGGCGATTTCCCGCGCGCGCGTGCCGAAGGTGATGCCGCCATGACTGTTCAGACCGCGCACATGCGCACCCGCCACGCCGACAAGCGCGTGCTCAATCGCGAACCCGGCAACATCCTCTGCTACTTCGACGGCTTTCTGAATCGAGGCCACCGCTTTGTCCAGATCGACAATCACGCCCTTGCGCGAGCCGCGGGATTCCGCCACACCGTGACCCCGATATCTGAGTCCGTTGTCCGTGATCTCAGCCACCAGTGCGCAGGTCTTGGCGCTGCCCACGTCAATCACCGTCAGAAAATTCGCTTGCTGGTTCCCCATGCTTATGGACGATCCTGTTGATCTTGATTTTTTGCAACCGCCGCGCTCGGCTTCTTCTTGCCAGGTACAGAATGATCAGACGCGCCCGCGCCTGCGCTCGCTTTCACCGTGGATTTCGCCGGCGACGCGGCCGGCTGCTTGGCGGCCGGCTTTGGAGCGCTGGGCTTCGCCGCGGCCGCTGTTTTCGCAGTGCCCTTCCTCCGCCCCGCTTTGTGCCGCGCCCGGTGCACAGCTTTCTTGCCGGTGGGCTTGGGCACGGGCTTTGCAGCCACCTTCGCGCCCGGATCAGGCACCGGACCCAGGGTCTTTGAAGCCGGCACCGGGGTCACCAGAGCCGTCGCCCTCGGAGCGACAGGCTTGACGGGGATCACATGAATCAGCGCGGCGGGCTTCACCCCCGCCGCCATGGCCGCTTTGGCAACCGCGGGGGTGACCTCCGGCGCCTTCGCCGCACCCTCAACATCGGGATTCACAATGATCTGGTGGTCGTAGCGCAGGTCCACCGACTCGAGTTTTTCGAACTGCTGTCGCCAAGCTTGCACGTGCGTGACATAAATCCTGTAGCGGCTCAGGAATTCCGATGCGCCTAAATGCACCAGCACCGCTCCCGCCGGGTCGTTGGCCAGCACTTTTACGTCTTCTTGATCGGAGATGTCGACCTCACTGAGATCTTGCGCGTAGTGGCCGCCGTCGGAATCAAGCTGGTGCAGGAGTTCGTTATAGATCTTCATGCGCGCGGAGCGTGTTGAGAGCGGTTCGCCTGGGTTCATCCCAACGATTACGGGGAAGGAATACTTTTGCTTGCCCGCGCCGGGAAGCTCCATCGGCGTGCCCCCCGCATCTATCAGCGCGATGCGCGACCCCAGGCGCGCGAAGGCAATGGGAGTGCGCTCGTGAACCTCGACGACCAGGCGATGGGGAGCGAAGCGCATGACGCTGGCCGACTCCACCCAAGGAATCTTTTCGAGCTGGGCTTTGCGCTCGGCTAGCGGGATAAAGAAAATGTTGCGCCCGATGTCGCCGCCAAGAACCTCCATGATTTGCGCATGCGGGACGTTATGCGTGCCCGTGATTTCGATGTCGTCGCTGGAGTCGATGCGGAAACGCCAGTTGCTCTCGCCGTAGTGGTAGGCCGCCATTCCGGCGATGCCCGCCAGGAACAACAGGACCAGCGCAATGACCGACCATTTCAGGCCGTTGACCGCTCTTTTCGGCAGAGGAGGACGCCGGGCGGAGACGCGCTTTTGCCCGCGCAGAAAAGGAGATTCTTCCTCAACGTCGAGGTCCACCAGGCGCGAGTCATCCAGCGATTCGCGCTCCAGTTCCCCCGGCGGAGGGTACAACTCTTCCTGCAGGATGGTGGGACTGCTTTTCCGCGCCATCAATCCAGGTCAGTTGTCGACAGAAAATCGCTGAGCGGAAACAACTATAACTGCTTTTCGAGCCTGGAGATAGACAAAAGCTTGGTTCGGGGTCCTGGTAGCACCGGCGGCCGAGGGAGCCTGCCCTGAGCGAGCGCAGGCAGTCGAAGGGCGACCCGGAATCGCATCGGAGCGTGCGCTCGCGTCAGGCTCCGGGATCGTAGAGCGGTCGTATCAAGGCATCGCTTCAGCGACGCCGTACCGGTTGGATTTTCGTCGGCGCCTTAGGGGCTGCAGGACTAAGGAGACACGTCCGCGAGCTAAATCGGCCCGTTCGCCTTCACCCGCGGGGCCGCTGGGATCGCTCGAATCTCCGGAATACTGATGTCAGGCAGGTTCGATAAATCCACCCGCGGGATATTCGGCATCACGATGAGGCGGGACAGTTCCGGGCGGTCGCGCACTCGCCCCGTGCGCTCGATCGTAATCATGCGGACATGGTCCATGGAAGCCTGCACCTTCGCCATTTGCTCGTCGATGCGCGCCGCAGCCAGATCGCGCTGAACCTGCGCCATATCGACTTCCCGGCGAGCCATCTCGATTCGCTTGCACGCTATCCGCATCTGCAGTTTCTGAAGAGATGCTTCGGTGCGCGCCAGCGCCTCCGGGTTTCGTCCTAGCACGACCTCCGCGGTCGCCAACATTCGCAACCCCTCTTCGGAAGCCCGTTCCACCAGGCTCGCCGTGTGGCAGGTCAGCCGGTGGGCCCACTGAAACTCGCCATCCTGGTACGCCCCATTCAACCCCAGAGCCAGAACCCCGGCCGCTAACCAGTACCACGCTTTATCCGATCTCATACCGTGCTCCTTGCCGTTGCGCTGTGGCTTAGACGCAATCTCTACACCTTTGTCATCAGAGGAATGTACGCAAAGCTGAGGAAATTAGTTTCCGGAAAACCATGAATCTCGAAATGAGACAAGCGCCGCAGAATCCCCGCCTGCTCTGACCGGACGAATCCTGCAACTGCAAGACTAACAGCGAGTTAGCGACTACCCGGACGTCGTCCGCCGCTCGTGACGGTTAAGGATGTGCGCCTTCCGGCTGGGGCATGAGCGTCACCGGCAACGTCGTCCCGAGCACCCGAGGTAGTGGGGCGCTGGTCCACTGGCGTTCCGCTGCAAGTAATAAACGTCCAGAAGGAGGCAATGGTTCAGGCGCGCCCCACCGCCGGCTGGCAGACGATTTTGATTCCACGCGCTGGCGGACAGATCGAGAAATACCTCGTCGTCCGCCAACAAATGCGAACGGTCATGGCCGCCCAACGCTCGATCCACCAACCGCCGATTGCGGTAGCGCACCGGAGCAGTCCCGAACCCCACGAGCTTCTCGAAGCGATTACGATCCGCGACTGTACGACGCCCGATCGCGCCACCTTTGGTGACAGCACAACGGGTTAAAATCTCAGATCACCGCCCCGCGTGCGAATACTCCGAAAGTAACCGGGCGCTGGCCATCGGGGAAGTACGCACAATTTTCAAAGCCGGAAATTGATGGAGCACGCCACCATGAAGAGGCATTTCGGATGCCCGGTGCAGGCCACATCCAAGGTCCTCGCTAGAAAATGGAAGGTGCTGATGGTCTGGCACCTGTCGTTCGGGACGCGCCACTTCGCCGAGATTCGCGACCTGCTGCCCGGCGTCACCGAAAGGGTCCTGACCGACATCCTCCACCGCTTGGTCACCGAGTCCGTTCCCTGGCGCGTGGACAGCACGCTCACCGCTGCCGGCAACGAACTCATCTCGGTCATGGAAGCCGTGCAGCTGGGGCACAAAGCATCTGGGAGTTCCGCCCAGCATCCCTCGCATCCCGACCCAGCTGTAACCCGGCGGAGCACGTCGCCTGTTGACCAAATCGTAAGTCGGCCCACCAGGCCGTTCACCGCACCCCGATTCCAATCGAACACATAAATAATTTCGATTGGACTTCGCCCGGACCCCTACCTAGAGTCTATGCAGGAGAGGACCGGCATTCCTGTACTCGCTCCGGTACGCTCATGCCACTTTCGGGACTGCGCCTCGACCCAGATGACGACGATATTCAGGATCTGGAGCAAACGTCCTCCGGTTCCGACGACACCTACGTCCTGACCCTCGACGAAATCAGTAGCCTTGCACGCGAGGAAGGCAAACCGGCCGAGACGCTGATGAACGTCGTCGCCCTCATCGCCAAGCGCTTCCAAACCGACGTCTGTTCCGCTTACCTTCTTGAGCCCGACCGCGCCAACCTTGTCCTCGCCGCCACCCTCGGCCTGCGTCCAAGCTGCATCGGCAAGCTGCGCATGGGCATTCACGAAGGCCTGGCTGGCCTCGTCGCCGAGCAGGTCCGTCCCGTCGCCGTCGAGCAGGTGAAAAAGCATCCACGCTTCAAATATTTCAGCGACGCCGGCGAAGACGACTACCAGTCCTTCCTCGGCGTCCCGCTCATCGATCGCGGCGTACTGCAGGGAGTTCTGGTCGTACAAACCGTCGTGCCGCGCGTCTTCCACGAGACCGAAATTCAAATGCTTGTCGAGGCCGCCGCTCAGGTCGCGCCCGTGGTCAGCGAAGCGCGCACACTCGACCGCTTCATTGCGCCTGCCCAGGAACGCCTGTGGGCCCTGGCGCGAAACCTCTGGTGGAGCTGGGACCACGATTCCGCCAGCCTCTTTCTCGACCTCGACCCGGCGCGCTGGCGCCAGCTCAACCAGAATCCCGTGTCGCTCCTTAAGGAGCTACCCCTGTCCAAGCTGGAACGCCGCGCCGCCGAACTGCAATTGCACAGCCGGATCAACTACGCCTACCGCCGCATGCGGGAGTATCTCGAAGCCGAACGCACCTGGGGCGCGCGGCACGCCGGTGTTCTCCGGCCCCGGCCCGTCGCGTATTTCTCCGCGGAGTTCGGCGTCCACGAATCGCTTCCGGTCTATTCCGGCGGCCTCGGAGTTCTCGCCGGCGATCACATTAAGAGCGCCTCCGACCTCGACATCCCGCTCGTCGGCATCGGTCTGTTCTACGGTCAAGGTTACTTTCGGCAGCGCCTCGATTCGAACGGCTGGCAGCAGGAGGAATACCTCGAGACCGACGTCAACCAGCTCACCATGCAGCCCGCCATCGGCTCCAGCGGCCGACCCGTTGTGGTGCAGGTCGACACTCGCAGCGGGTCTATTCGCGCCAAAGTCTGGCGCGTGAAGGTTGGGCGATGTGATCTACTCCTGCTCGATTCTGACATCGAGGGCAACGCGCCCGATGACCGCGAACTTACTTCGCGCTTGTACGGTGGCGACGGCCGCACCCGCATCCGCCAGGAAGTGTTGCTCGGCGTCGGCGGCTTCCGCGCCCTTCGCGAAATGGGCATCACTCCCGGCGTCCTTCACCTGAACGAGGGCCACAGCGGCTTCGCTGTGCTCGAAGCCATCCGCTCACGTATGCAGGAAGAGGGCCTGACCTTTGATCAAGCCGCGCCGCGCGTATCGCGTGAAGTCGTCTTTACCACCCACACTCCGGTGCCCGCCGGACACGACCGCTTCGGCGCCGCCCTCATCGAAGAACACCTTGGGCCCCTGCGCGAACAACTGGGAATCTCCGGCGACACGCTCATGGGCATCGGCCGCGAAAATCCGAACAACCAGCAGGAATCTTTCTGCATGACTGTACTGGGCCTGCGCCTTGCGCGCCGCGCCAACGCCGTCTCCGCCCTGCACGGGGAAGTTTCGCGCGCCATGTGGACGGGCCTCTGTCCCGGCAAACCCGAAGACGAAGTTCCGATCGGTCACATCACCAACGGCGTGCACGTCCCTTCCTGGCTAGCGCCGCAGATGTTTCGTCTCTACGACCGGCACCTCGGTACCGGCTGGCACGAGCACAGCAGCGAAGCCAAAATCTGGGAAGGGATAGAAAGCGTCAACGACGGCGAGCTTTGGGAAACTCACCTGAACCTTAAATCGCGCCTGCTCGAGTTCGTCCGCCGCCGCGCCGTCGAACAGGCCGAACGCCGCGGCGAACCGAGTGAAGTGCTGCAGCGCCTGGAAACCGTTCTCAGCCCCGACGCACTCACCATCGGCTTCGCCCGCCGCTTCGCTACCTACAAACGCGCCAACCTGATCCTCGTCGATATCGAGAACCTGGCCGCGATGGTGAATGACCCCAAACGCCCTGTGCAATTCGTCTTCGCCGGCAAAGCCCACCCGCACGATGAACCCGGCAAGCGCATCCTGCAGCAGATTGCCGAACTCATGCGCGACCCGAAATTCGCCGAGAAATTCGTCTTCGTGGAAGATTACGACATCAACGTAGGCCGACACTTTGTTCAAGGCGTCGATGTCTGGCTGAACAACCCGCGCCGCCCGCTCGAAGCCTCGGGCACGAGCGGCCAGAAAGTCGTCCTCAACGGCGGCTTGAATCTCTCCGTCCTCGACGGCTGGTGGGCCGAGGCCTACGACGGCATGAACGGCTTCGCCATCGGCACCGGCCGCACTCACTCCAACATGGACGTGCACGACGCGCGCGACGGCCAGGATCTGCACCGCGCCCTGCGCGAGGAAGTCATTCCCCTCTACTACGAGCGCGATCAGGACGGCCTGCCCCGCGGCTGGATCAAGCGCATGAAACGCACCATCCGTACGCTGGGGTGGCGCTTCAACGCCGACCGCATGGTGATGGAATACACCCTGAAGTGTTACGTCCCCGCCGCGGGCGGCACGTCCAGCGAGATGAGGGCCCAGTAAGAACGTTGATCGATGTAAGCCGAAACGGAGTAGATGTATGGCGAATGCCATCGTGATTCTGCAGAATGATCCCGCCCGGGCGGAGCGCCTGCTCGCCACCATGAAATCAGTTTCGTCGAGCGTGCAGACCGTGCAGTCTGTAGCCGAACTCAAACAGCTGGCCGCGCGATCCCCCGTTCGCGTGGGCATACTCGATCTCGACCTGGTCAGCCCGCGGGAGGTTGCCGGACTGCGTCGCCAGTACGGTTTTGAAATCGTCTGCACCCATCACGCCCCCGACGACGCGATGTGGACTGCCGCTCTAGGTGCCGGCGCCCTCGACTGTTGCTTCGTCGGCGATGCCTCCGGCATCTGCCGCGCCATCAAACTGAGCATGGCAGCGTAGGCCGCAAGAGAAGCTCCAACGGCATCAACCGCCTTCAGTCTTCCGCGAAGAGCCTCCTCCGCACCGCCTCGTCGAGCGGAACATCCGGCCCCGAGAAAATCGTGTCCGGCTGACGGGTGGGATCCTGCGCGATCAAGGGCAGAGCCCGTGCGCGGCGCGCGTCGGCCTCCGGCCCGGTTTCCAGATACAGCTGTGAGAACCAGGTGTTCGCCTTGTGCGTCGCACCCGAATAACGGTCATGTTCGGCGGCATAGGCGTGCCCGGCCGCGTCCCAATCCGCGTTGGCGATCAGCTGATCGCCGAGCACGCGCACATCCCGCAGCGTCATCCCCAGCCCCTGTCCCCATGAGGGATCGCTGGCCGCCGCGGCATCCCCTATCAACCCGACTCCGTCGCGATACGGATGTTCCACCCACGTCTCGGCTCCATCGAACGTAGCCAGCGGCCCGGCCGCCTTCGCTCCGTCGTAAAACTCGGAGTTCATCCCCACCCGTTTGCAGTTCTCGATGTAGCGCGCAAGATCGCGCATTCCCTGATGCCGAGGCTGACTGGTGTGACAAGAGAAATAGGTGCGGGCACGTCCCTTCCCCTGCGGGAAAATAACCGCCTGCTGCCCGAGTCCGGAATGCGTGACCAGTTGCGCAATGTCCTCCGGCGCACGCACATCATCCAGCAGAACGCCCGCGAGCAGATTGAAATCCGGATCCCGCTTCATCTCGAATCCGGCAGAAGAGCGCACCGTGGACGATCGGCCATCCGCCCCCACCACCAGGCGCGCGGTGACATCGTCCGCCCGCCCATCTTCTCCAAGCGTCACGCTGGCTGGTCGCCCCGGCCGCACCTGGCGCGCCGTCACGCCGCGCCGGACTTGCGCCCCGGCATCTGCGGCCGCCTGCAGAACCATTTCCTGCATCGCCGGATGGTAAAACGAGATACAGGGAAGTTGCTGCGGCGTTGTGGTCGCCAGGTCCCGGTGCACGATCAGTGTCTTCACCGCGTACAAGTCAGCCCACCGAACCGGGTGCGCAACCTTATCTAACAGCAACTCGTAAATCCCAAGCCGCTGCGCCTCGGCCGTACCCCAAGAAGTAACAAACTCGCCCCGCACCCGATCCTTGAACTCACGCTCCCGTTCGAGCACCAGGACGCTGGCGCCTCGTTCGGCCATGGACTTGGCCAGCACGGACCCGCCCAGGCCTCCACCGACAACGACGAGATCAAAAGAATTCTTCATCGTTCACCGTCGTCCCGCAGGCGAAACCACTTGGCGAGTCTGCAACTTCTCCAGAATCATCGGCCCCAACTGCGACACGCTGCCCGCGCCGAGAGTCAGGATCATGTCGCCATCCTCCGCCGTGCCGGCAACCGCTCCCACCGCATCCGCAAAAGACGCCGCGTACCGCACATCCGGATGCCCGGCCTCTCGAATCTTCGAGGCTAGTCCCTCCCCTGTGATTCCCTCGAGGGGCTTCTCGCTGGCAGCGTAGATGTCGAGCACCGCGAGCGAGTCGGCCTCCGCCAAAGCGCTCGCGAACTCATCCATCAGTTCCTTGGTGCGCGTGTAGCGATGCGGCTGGAAGATCACGTGAATCCTGCGGAACCCACATTGCCTCGCAGCCGCCAGTGTGGCTCTGATCTCGGTGGGATGATGCCCGTAGTCGTCGATCACGCTCACCCCCGCCGTCTTGCCGCGAAGCTGAAATCGTCGGTCGACGCCGCGGAAGCTTTCGAGTGCGCCCCGAATGCTCTCCACCGATAGATCCAGCCCGAGGCCCACCGCAATCGCCGCCGTCGCATTCAGAATGTTGTGAATCCCCGGCACGTGTAGGGTGAACGTGCCCAGGTCCTCCCCGCGATAACTCACGCGAAAATGACTCAGCGGCCGGTGCTCGCCTGGCTGTGGTTCAACCGCCCCCGGTTTGATCAGAAAGTCCGATCCGCGCCGCGTCCCGTACGTCATCACCCGCCGCTGCACCTGCGGCAGCACCTTGCGCAGCAGGGGATCGTCATTGCACCCCACGATCATGCCGTAAAACGGCACCCGATCCATGAACTCCAGAAACGTATGCTTCACGTCCCGCATGTTGCGGTAGCAGTCCATGTGCTCGCGGTCGATGTTGGTCACCACGGAAAGAATCGGAGAGAGTTTGAGAAACGATCGGTCGCTCTCGTCCGCTTCCGCCACCAGGTACTGCGACTTGCCCAGCCGCGCGTTCGAACCCAGGGCATCCACCCGCCCACCGACCACCACGGTCGGATCAAGTCCTCCAGCCGCCAGAACCGCCGCCACCATCGAAGTCGTGGTCGTTTTCCCATGCATGCCGGCGATCGCGATCCCGTACTTCAGCCGCATCAGTTCCGCCAGCATCTCTGCGCGCTGGATGACTGGAATATGCAGCTTGCGCGCCTCGGCCACTTCAAGATTTTCCTCGGCGATGGCCGAGCTGGTCACCACCACCTCGGCGCCGTCCACATTTTCCGCGGCATGCCCCTCAAACGTAATCGCGCCTAGCTCGGCCAGCCGTTGCGTCACCGCCGAACTCTTCAAGTCTGACCCGGAGATCTTGTACCCAAGGTTCAGCAGCACTTCGGCAATCCCGCTCATGCCGATGCCGCCGATGCCCACGAAATGGATGCGCTGGATTTTGGCAAACATTTGGAATCAGGTCTAGGGTGTCAGGTCTTAGTTGTTGGGGTTGCCTTTCATTCCGCCGACCAGCCTCGCCGCCATCTTCGCCACATCCTGCGCCGCACTCGGATGCGACAATTTCTTGGCCGCCTGGCCCATCTGTTCCAGCCGGGCGCGATCCGCGAATAACGCCGCCACCGTCTCCGCCAGCCGGTTCGCCGAGAGGTTCCATTCTTCAAGCATCACCGCGGCGCCCGCGTCCACTAGCGCCTGTGCGTTCACCTTCTGGTGATCGTCGGCGGCGCGCGGAAAAGGAACAAAAATCGCCGGCTTCCCCGCCGCCGTCACTTCCCCCACCGTGCTAGCCCCGGAGCGGCACACCAGCATGTCAGCACGAGAAAACGCGCCGGGCATGTCGTCGATAAAAGCCGAGACTTCCGCATCTAGCCCCGAGCCTTGGCAGGCAGCACGCGCGTCATTATAGTCGCGCTCGCCGGTCTGATGAACGATATGCAGGCCGGGCAGCTTCTCTCGAAACACGGGCAACGCCGCCAGCACCGCCTGGTTGATGGCGTGCGCCCCCTGGCTTCCGCCGAAGACAAGAAGCGTAGGCGGCGTCGCTGCCACCGGACGGGGCGCAATCTCAAAGAACGCCGGACGCACCGGAACGCCCGTCACCTCGTATTTGGGGAAGTAGCGCCCCGTCTGCTCGAACTGCACCGCGGCCATCGAGACGCGCGACGCGACCATCCGGTTCGCGAAACCGGGCACGACGTTGGGCTCAAATGCGATGGTTGGAGTCCGGCGCAGGATGGCCGCCCCCATCGCCGGCCCGGATGCATAACCTCCGACGCCAATCACCACATCAGCGCGAAACTCAGCCAGCATCCGCCACGCATCCCAGACCGCGTGCGGCAGATCGAAAAGCGTCCGCAGCCGCGTGGCAAGGTTCACCCGGTTCAACGCACCCACTTGGACGAGCCGCAACTCGAAACCGGCCGCGGGAACCAGGCGATTCTCCATCCCCCGCGCCGTGCCAATAAAAAGGACTTCCGCCTCGTAGTCTTTCTTTAGTTGCTGGGCGATCGCCAGTGCCGGAATCACATGGCCACCGGTACCACCGCCCGCGAGAACAGCGCGCATTTCGTCATTGTCAATGTTCGGCCGGGGCTTGTCGATTGTCACCAGGGTACGGAGAGGGCAAGGCCGGTGAGCGCCTTGCCCATCGGTCTTGCCGCCTCGAGTTCCTCGCCGACTCCGAAAAGCATCGGAACCCGATCCATCGCAAAAACCGCCGGACACCGGCGACCGCGCCAGAACACGGCCTACATCATTCACTGTATTTCCACTTCGGCTGGGCTGACGTATCCTGCCCGTCAGGTACCAAGCGTTCGCCCCGTGCCGGATTCCCCCACCCTCGGGTTCTCTCCTCAGCTACAAACCGATCCAACCGGCACGGGCGTTCCTTTTGCGCAAGCGTCAGCCAAAGCCATACAGCGATTGCCTTGGAGGCGGCAACCGGCGATCGCCCGGCTTTCCCTTCCTCCTTTTCCGGTGGCGATCTCGATCGTCTACGTCCTCACTGTTCTGGGCACAGGACTTTACTTTCTGCTGTCAAACTGAATTGAAGCGGAATTAGTCGCGCTCGTTCGCGCTTGGGCAGAGCGGACTAGGCAGTCCGTTGCGATGCCCTCTCCCGGCCTGCGGGCGCAGCCGGATGAGCATGCCGGGTCGGATGAAAAGACATGCACGACGAGCAGAAAATCTGGCGGCACGAGGCGCACGGCTCTGTATGCGCGGCGCATACCGCCACCCCGCAATCAGAACATCGAGCCTTCGAAGGGCGGCCACAGGTCGCACCGAGCGCGTCCTCAAGACTCTGGACTTCGACTACGCCACAGTAGCCCATACGGTCTCCTTCCTTGAGATTTTCAGGCGGGGAATATACCACAGCAGGTCTACAAACCAATAATAAAAGCTCTGTAATCCCGAGCGCAGGGAAGGTGCCTGAGATCAAGTCGAGGCCATGTTATTGCTCAGCGTCTTCGCCGGCTCTGCTTTGCGACCTCAGCGGGTAAAGGCTTTTCTCTCGTCCGCTGAAAGACGCTCGACAACCTATTCCGCTTGCTTCGAAATGTTCAGCAGTACCCCGACGCAAGCCAGAGTCAGAAACAACGAAGAGCCTCCGTAGGAAACGAACGGCAACGGGATGCCTTTGGTCGGCATCAGGCCGAGCACCACGCTGATATTGATGAAGGCTTGCAGAATCACCATGCTGGTAATGCCCACTGCCAGGAAGCGTCCAAAGAGATCGTGCGTACGGATCGCCAACCGCGTTCCTCGCCACAGAAATACGGCGAACAGCAGACACACGAACATGGCGCCCACCAGCCCAAATTCCTCCGCCGTAACCGCGAAAATGAAATCCGTGTGCGGCTCCGGCAGGTAAAACAGCTTCTGCTTCCCTTCCATCAGGCCCAGCCCCGTCAGGCCTCCCGTGCTCACGGCAATCAGCGACTGGATGATGTGAAACCCCGCGCCGCGGGGATCGGAATAGGGATTGAGAAAGGCCAGGATGCGGTCCCTGCGCCAGCTGACGTGGAACAACAGAACGTAAAGCGGCAACAGCGACGCCGCAAAAGCAAACGCGAAGTAGCGCAGCTGCATTCCCGCGACAAACAGAATCGCCGCCGTGATCCCCGCACAGGCGATCGCCGTGCCCAAGTCGGGCTGGGCCACGATCAGCAGCAAGAACAACAGCGTGGGCGCGACCGCCGGCAACAGCGTATTCTTCCAGTCCGCGATCGCCTTGCTGCGCGTCTCCAGGAAAAACGCCATGAACAGGATCAGCGCCGGCTTGGCCAGTTCCGAAGGCTCAAACGAGAACCCATTCCAGCGGATCCAGCGGTGCGTGTTGTGCGACCGGTCGAGCAGAAACACCGCCAGCAGCAACAGCGTGGTCACCGAGAGCACCGAAAAGACAACACCGGGATGTTTGTAGCGGCGGTAGTCGATCCTCATCGCGACCACCATGGCGATGATCCCCGCCACTGCCCACACGAACTGCTTTTCCAGAAAACCGTAGGCCGACCCGAAGCGCTCCTTGGCCATCACCGCCGACGCGCTGAACACCATCACCAGCCCAATGAAAACCAGCAGCATGGTCACTGTGAACAGCCACCGATCGACACTGACGCGCTTGGCCATGAAGTTTCATTTCACCACGGAGTCGGCGATGCAGGTCGACTTTCAACCGCCGATTTAAGCAGAGTGATTGCCGAGTTTGGTTCTGGCACGAAAGCGGGGGACGATGGGCAGTAGGGAAAACACAGTAGCGCACTACGTCTTGGGGTCCGCGAGACTGTTCACGACTTCCTTAAACACGCGTCCCCGATGGTTGTAGCTCTGGAACTGGTCGAAGCTCGCGCAGGCCGGCGCGAGCAGCACGATGTCGCCTGGTTGCGCCACCGCCGCAGCACGCCGCACGGCATTGTTGAGCGTCTCGGCATGCACGATCTCGGTCGCTCCCTTGATGTGTGATTCGATCTTCTCCGCGGCGGCGCCGATCGTGTACACCCGCTTCACCCGCTCGCGCAGCAAATCGTTCAGCACCCGGTAGTCGCTGCCCTTGTCCTTGCCGCCTAGAATCAGATGGATATTCGCCGGAAACGACTCCAGCGCCTTGATCGTGGCATCCACGTTGGTGGCCTTCGAGTCGTCGTAGTACTCCACCCCTTGCACCGTGGCGACGTACTCTAAGCGGTGCTCGACCGCCTTGAACGTCCGTACCGCGCCACGGATTTGTTCCGGGTTGCACCCCATCAGGGCGCCCGCGCACACCGCGGCCAGCACGTTCTCGAGGTTGTGCGCGCCCTTCAGCGGAATCTCACTGACCAGCATGATCTCGCGCGCGCCGCGGTCATCCCGGAACCAGATCCGGCTGTCCCGCACCCACGCCCCTTGCGTCACTTCCTTCTTGCGGCTGAACCAGAAAACCTGCGCCCGGGTTCGATCGCGGAGAGTCAGGCAGGTGGCGTCGTCCTGGTTCAACACTGCGAAATCGGAGCCCTGCTGGTTCTCGAAGATGCGCGCCTTGGCATCGACGTAGGTCTGGAAGGTCCGATGACGGTCCAGATGATCAGGCGTGAGGTTCAGAATCACCGCAACTTTTGGACGAAACGTCTGGATCGTCTCCAGCTGAAAGCTGGACACTTCGAGCACCACCACCGTCTCGCGGGTGGCGCGCTCGACCAGCGTTATCGCCGGCGTTCCAATGTTTCCTCCGACCAGGGTCGGGAATCCCCGAGCGGTAAGGATTTCCCCCGCCAGCGTGGTCGTCGTGGTTTTCCCGTTGGAGCCGGTGATCGCCACCACGGGACCGGCTATATGCTGCGCGGCGAGTTCGATCTCGCCGATGACCGGCTCCCCCGAAGCGCGCGCCTGCACCAGCGGCGGCGCGTCCACGGCAACGCCCGGGCTCACAACGATCAGGTCCTGCCCTCGAAACGTGCGCTCGCCGTGCCCGCCCGTTTCGACCGCAATGCCTTGGTCCAGCAATACCGGGATCTCATCCCGCAACTGGTCTTCAGACTTCGTATCGGAAACCGTGACCCGCGCCCCGTGCTCCTTCAGAAACAGCGCCGACGCCACCCCCGACTTTCCCAGCCCAACCACCAGCACGCGTTTGTTGTGCAGATCCATTTGCTTACCTACCACGGAACCCCGAACCGCAAGTCGCTACTGGCTGAATCGCAGCCGCCGGGCACCGAAGCAGACGAAAATTCTCCGGCCCGATGACCAGTCCCCGAACCAGGTTTTCTCAGCGTGCTCCGCGGCCCTTGCGCTGCGCCGGAGCCCGCCGGAGCGCCGTCGAAGGGCGGTTCAGAGCTCTTCTCTGCGTCCTCCCCAGAGAGCTCTGAAAAACCCGCCCAGCCAATCCCCGAACCGGCGTGCCTCCGTGGTGGATGTTCTTTAACGCAGCTTCAACGTCGTCAGTGCAAACAAGGCAAACACCAGGGACGCGATCCAAAACCGCACAATCACCTTCGACTCGGACCACCCCAGCAGCTCGAAATGATGATGGATCGGCGCCATCTTGAAGATTCTCTTCTTGCGCAATTTGTAGGAAGCAACCTGTAAGATCACCGACAGCGCCTCAATCACGAACACTCCCCCGATGAAGGGCAGGAGCAACTCCTGCTTGATCATCACGGCCACCGTCCCGATCGCTCCCCCCAGCGCCAGGCTGCCCACGTCACCCATGAACACCTCGGCGGGATGTGCGTTATACCAGAGGAAGCCAATCGACGACCCCACCATGGCCCCGCAAAAGATCGTCAACTCCCCCACCTGTGGCATTCGTTCCAACCCCAGGTAGGTGGCGAAGGCGGCATGCCCGCTGACGTAGGTCAGCACCGTCAGCGCACCCGCGGCAATCACCGTGCACCCGATCGCCAGTCCGTCCAGGCCGTCGGTCAGGTTCACGGCATTGCTTGAACCCACAATTACCATGCAGACAAAAATCACAAACGGCAGGAAAGCCAGCGGCCACAGGTGCGGATGGTGCGCCAGCCGTTCGATCACCAGGTCGGGCCGGAACTGTTTGAAAAACGGCACCACCAGCTTGGTGGAATACAGCCCTTTCGCCTGCATGGCCGTGAGCGCCGCCGCGATCAACAGGCTGGTCAGAAACTGCAGTCCCAGCTTCGCGCGCGCCGTCAAACCCAGGTTGCGGCGCTGCACCACCTTGATGTAATCGTCGGCAAAGCCCACGGCCGCGAACGCGCACGTCGACGCGATGGCAATCCACACGAACGGATTGGTCAGGTCCGCCCACAACAGCGTGGGCACTACGATCGCAATTGCGATCAGCAGGCCGCCCATGGTGGGCGTGCCCGCTTTCTTCTGATGCGCCTTGGGACCTTCTTCGCGGATGTACTGCCCGATCTGGAATTCGCGCAGCCGGTTAATCACCAGCGGCCCGACGATCAGCCCGGTGAACAGCGCCGTCAGGCTCGCGAACGCAGTGCGGAACGTGAGATAGCGGAAAATGCGGAATGGCGGGAAGTAGTGGTACAGCTTGACGAACAGCAGCCAGTAAAGCAATCAGCCTCCGAGAACAGCTGTTGGTCGTTGGCTCTTGGTCGTGGGCCAGAGGTGGTTGCGCCTCAAGGCCTGACCCGCTGCGCCACCGAATGGAACTGCCTCATAAACGGTACCGGGGAAGGCAGGCGCGCGCCGCCAACGAACCCCTGCCGCCAGCCATCAGCCAATCCCAACCCAGTTCTCCAGGGCTGTCTCGAGTTTCACACCCCGAGAAGCTTTCAGCAGGACCACATCTCCCTCACGTGTCTCGCGCGCCAACCATTCGCCGGCTTCCTCCGGACTCGCCACAAACTCCGCCCGCATGCCCGCGCTCTTGGCCGCATCCACCATCGTCTGGGCCAGACCCCGCACCCCGACCAGCACATCGATCTTCTTCTCGGCGATGTGCCGCCCCGCGCAACCGTGCATCTCGCCCGCGCTAGGACCCAGTTCGAGCATCTCTCCAGCCACCACGATCCTCCGCGTGGCTGGCATCGCCGCCAACGCGTCCACCATCGCAGACAGAGCTTTTGGATTGGAATTGTAGCAATCGTTCACAACTTTGATATTACCCACTTGGACGACCTGCCCACGTTTGTCGGCCGGCCGAAGCATCGCCAGCGCCGCCACAATTTCCGGCAGCGGAATTCCGCGCTCCAGCGCGACCGCCACCGCAGCCAGCGCATTGGTGATGTTATGTGCTCCCAGCAGCGGCAACATCGCGCCCTGACGAACTCCTTCCACCACCACGTCGAACGCCGATCCTTCGGCCCCGCGCGACTCAATATTTTCCGCGCGCACATCCGCCGGACGCTGCGTTCCGAACAGAATGACTCTGCCTTTGAAATCGCGGCCAAAACTGGAGACGTATTCGTCGTCGGCGTTGAGCACGGCCGTGCCGCCCGGAGGCAGGCTTTCGATGAGCTCGTACTTGGCCCGCGCGATGCCCGCAATCGAATCGAAGTACTCCAGGTGGACCGGGGCCACCACCGTCACCACACCGATTTCTGGCTGTGCAATCTTGGCCAGCGCCGCAATCTCCCCGGCGTGCGACATGCCCATCTCGATCACCGCGAGGTCGTGCTCTGGCTCGAGTTTCAGCAGCATGAGGGGCAGGCCAAAATGATTGTTGAAGTTACCTTCCGACTTGAGCACCCGAAACCGGCTGGACAACACCTGCGCGATCGCTTCCTTGGTCGTCGTCTTGCCCACCGACCCGGTAACGCCGACCAATGGCTTTCCCCACAGGCGCCGCACCGCGGTGGCCAGGGTTTGGAGTGCAGCCAGCGTATCGTCGACCGCGAGCAAGCAGGTCTTCACCGGATAGCGGGCCAACTGATCCTTCTGCACCACCGCCGAGACCGCGCCGCGTTGCAGCGCCTGGTGCACGTAGTCGTGCCCGTCCAGTCGCTCGCCTCTGACCGCGAAAAATAACTCGCCCGCTTGAATCGTGCGCGAGTCGATGGAATAACCCTGCGCGACTTCTTTGAGTTCGCACTCCCCGGTCGCCCCCAGCAGGGCTTCGATCTTGGATAAGGCGAGCTTCATGCCTTGATTCCCGCGATCGCCTTGGCGGCGTGACATTCGTAGCCGGCCTCGGCGAGAACTTCCCGGGCCACGCCCACGTCGTCGAACGGCACTGAGCCTTCGCGCGATACCTGCACCTTCTCGTGCCCCTTGCCCGCGATCAGCACGATGTCCCCCGCTCCGGCCTCCCGCACCGCCAGCCCGATCGCCGCCCGCCGGTCCGGCTCCATCGCATACTTTGCTCCCGAACGTTGCAAACCGACCTTGGCATCGTTCATGATCGCCAGCGGATCCTCGCTGCGCGGATTGTCCGACGTCAGCACCACAAAGTCGCTGCCCCGCCCCGCCGCTTCCCCCATCAGCGGACGCTTGGCTCGATCACGGTCGCCACCGCAGCCAAATACCGTAACCACGCGGCCTTTCAGTCCCGCCTGGGTCACAAACTCTCGGGCCAGCGCCGTCAAGTTGCGGAGCGCGTCGTCGGTGTGCGCGTAGTCCACCACAATCGTAAAGGGCTGACCGCAATCGACGCGCTCGAAACGCCCTGGCACCCGGGCCAGCGCAGCCACTCCCCGAGCGATGGCTTCGCCACCACACCCGCGGGCGAATCCAGCTCCCGCCGCCGCCAGAATGTTGTAGACGTTCACCCGTCCGATGAGCGGCGAGAAGATGGGGATCGTCTCCCCCGGCGTCGCCAGGTCGAAGCGGGTCCCGCGCGACGAAATCTCCACCGACCTCGCGTGAAAATCTCCGCTGCTCCAGCCATACGTGACGGCCTGCGAACCATGCTTCTTGCTGGTCCGCACGAGCTCCCGTCCATACTCGTCGTCCGTATTGATCACCGCCCAGCGGGGAGCGTCCGTCCCACAGCCCTCAAACAGAATCCGTTTGGCTGCGAAGTATTTCTCCATGGTGTGGTGATAGTCGAGATGATCGCGGGTGAGATTCGTGAACACTGCGACATCGAATGGAATGGCGTAGACCCGTTCCTGCGCCAACGCGTGCGAGGAAACCTCCATCACCGCTTCGCTCGCCCCGCTGGCCAATCCCTGGGCCAGCATCTGGTTCAGCTCCAGCGACTCGGGCGTAGTGTGCGGCGCCGGCAAAACCCTCCCCGCGACGTGGTATTCGATCGTCCCCACCAGGACGCTCTTGCGGCCCGCAGCCGTCAAGATCGACTCCGCCAGAAACGTTGTGGTGCTCTTCCCGTTCGTCCCCGTAACCCCCGTGATCGCCACCCGCTCGGCCGGACGCTTGTAGAAGTTCGCACTCAGACGTGCCAGCGCCCGCCTTCCGTGGGAAACCACCGCCCACGCTATGCCTGTCCTCGCTGGCTCGCTGCCGGAATCGGTGACCACCCCGACCGCCCCGTTCGCGATCGCTCGGTCGATGAACCGGTTGCCGTCCGCGCTTTCGCCCCGCATGGCGACAAACACGAACCCCGCCTGCACCCGGCGCGAGTCGTAGTCGACGCCGGTGACACTGGCGCTGCCGCTCTGGGCGAGCACTTCCGCCCCCTGCAGGATCTGCTGAAAGTTCATTGGAATGATTGTATTGTAGCCGTCGAACTTCTCAACCCGCCGCCGTTGGTGCAGGGTCACATCTCAGGACTTCCTGATTCTCTTCCGGTCGACCGCCAGCATCACCCTATCATCCTGAGCGCAGTGAGGCGCCAGCCGAACCCAGTCGAAGGACGCCCCAGCCCGGTAGCCGTCCCACGACTGCTGGCACCTTTCGACGACGCTCTCTACACCCTACCTCCCGAACTTCACCACCACCCTGGACCCAGCCGTCACGTGGGTTCCCGCCGCCGGCGACTGCTCCCGCGCAATCCCGCTTCCCACCGGATTCAGCTCCAGTCCGCTGTCTTGCGCCACCTCGAGAGCACTGCGCACACTCTTGCCAATGAATGAAGGCACCTCGATCCCGCCTTGCTCCACATCGAGAACCACGGTTCCCGACGGAACCTGGGACATTGCCGACGCACCCTCGGGCAACGGTACAGATTGCGCAACCGCGACCGCGCCGATCTGCGGTTCCTTCTCCCGTAGCGCCGCAGGAACCACCGGCCCCTGCGCGGCCGGAGGTTTGCCGCTGGGGGCGGCAGCGGCTGTGGCCGTCTCGGCCGACGCCGTATCAGCCAGTTCCAGCGCCGACCCCAGGTGATCCGGCGAGCTCTCGTCCAGATCAGAATCTCTCACCTTGTTCTGTGCCAGCCACAGTTGGCGATTCGCCGGCAATTCCACATCATGGGGGACGTGCATGTATTCGAGCACCTGTTGGGTGATGCGCTGGAACACCGGCGCCGAAACCTGTCCGCCCTGGTGCAAACCCACCGCCGAGTCGAGAATCACGGCCACGGTCACCGCGGGATTGTTGATGGGCGCAAACCCCGCAAACGACCCTACATACTTCGTGCGCGAGTACGCCCCCGTGGACGGATCCACTTTCTGCGCCGTGCCCGTCTTCCCCGCCGACGTGTAGCCTTCGAGCAGGGCCTTCCGCCCTGTGCCGTGCAGCACCACGCGCTGCATCATTGCCCGCATTTCCGCCGCGGTCATCGACGAGATCACTCGCCGCTCACCTTCGGGATGAAACACCATCGTCTGCGGAGTGCTTTGCGGCGCTGTGGTGGTGGCCACAATCCGCGGAGCCACCCACACGCCGTCATTGGCGAACGTCGACACCATCGCCGCCAGTTGCAGCGGCGACACGCCAATCTCCTGCCCCATCGAAATCGCCCCGATGGAAACCTTCGACCACCGGTTCACCGGCTTGGTCATTCCGCGCGTCTCTCCCGGCAACTCAATCCCGGTCTGCTGCCCGAAGCCGAACGCCCGGATGTAGTTGTAGAAACGGTCTTCGCCCAGCCGCAGCGCAATTTTGATCGACCCTACATCGCTCGATTCCGCGAGCACGTCAGCGACGGTCAGCAGCCCGTGCGGCTTGCTGTCTCGAATGCGCATCCCGTTGATGACGATCGACCCCATCTGGCAATCGAAGATTTCTTCCGGCCGCGTCAGCTTCTCTTCGAGCGCTCCCGAAATCGTCACCAGCTTGAAGGTGGACCCGGGCTCGTAGATGTCGCTCACGGCGCGGTTCTTCAGCGCTTCGTTGCGAATTTCCTTTTTTACATTGGGATTGAACGTGGGCCGGTTGGCCAGCGCCAGAATTTCTCCGGTACGCGGGTTCTCCACGATCACCGTCCCGGCGATGGCCTGCGTGTCTTTCATCGCCTGCTCCAGTTCGCGTTCCGCGACGTACTGGATTTTCTCGTCGACGGTCAGCACAACGTTGTCGCCGGCCTCAGGCTCCTTCTCGATGCGCCCAAACCACTTCTTGCGCGCATCCACCGAGATCAGCATCTTGCCCGGCTTGCCTTGCAATTGCTCGTCGTACTCGCGCTCGATCCCACTCAGTCCCTCGTCGTCGGTGCCCACGTAGCCCAGCACCTGCGCGGCCAGCTCGCGCTTGGGGTAGAAGCGTTTCGATTCCTTCTGAAAGTGGATGCCCTGCAGGTTGAGTGACCGGATGCGCTCGATGGTTTCGGCGCTGCCCTTGCGCGCCACCCAGCAGAAGGTTTTGTGGGCGCGGCAGTCCGCCAGTACCATTCGAGCATCTTCCCCGGTGATGCGGGTAATCAGCGAAATGGTGTTGGGAAGGTCTGGAATCTCCGTCGGGACGGCAAACGCCGAGTCCACCTGGATCGACATTGCCAGTTCGTGTCCCAGCCGGTCGTAGATGATCCCGCGCTTGGCCGATACGTTGATCGACCGTTGCTGCTGGTGCTCGGCGCGCTGTTCAAAATCCCCGTAGCGGAAGATCTGCAGATAGACCAGCCGCAAGCAAATCACGCCGAACCAAAGCAAAAACACCGCGCCCAGGATATAGAGTCGATAATTCGCGACGGTAGACCTACGGGCAGGCAATCTGGCTATCCCCTTCAGCGCAAACTTCTCACCACCGCGCACTTAGCACTTGTCACTTGGCGTTTGGCGTTGAGCATCTAGCATTCATTCGGTAGCACTATCAATGGTTCCTAAGCGCCGATAAAAAACTCGGACCGAGACCGAGTTTTGAGAGGGCTCGGCTTTAGCGGGCCGTAAAAGCCAATTTCTTGATTGCGGCTTCAGCCGCTGAGGTCCGCTGTCACCATTCAAGTTGCACGCCTCCACAGCCATCTGCCACTTAGCGAACGATCTAACGACCGAAGCGTCCCGGGCCAAGTGCTAAGTGCCAATGGCCAACCGCCCACCAACAAACATGGCGGCTCACCTTGTCGAGTGAAGCCGCCAAAGTCTTGCCTTAGGGAAGGGCAATGCTTTCCTTCCGGACCGAGCCCGGCTCGGCCTCTGTTCTATCGTGCCGAGAACACCGAAACCGTCGATATGCTCGCCATAACCGGAGCGCCACCATCTGCCGACGTATCCAGCCGCATTACCTGCCCGGCTTGCGGAGACTGCAGCCCCAGTTTGCGCGCCATCACGTCGATGCGCTCCGGGTCGCGCAGCGACGCATCTTCCAGCCGAAGCGCCCGGTTCATCTCCGTCATGCTGTCGCGCTCGACCTTCATCGACTCGATCTGGTACCCATACTCGATCGCCTTGAAATGCTGCCCGGCATACGTCATCACCAGCAGAAACAGGCAGGAAAGAGCAATCCCAAATTGGCGCATCTCGCGGCCGCGGCGCGGATCTTCCACCTTCACCAGGCGCGAGTTGTCGATGGCCTTGTGAAAGTAGATCTCGGGCGTTCCCACCCACATGGACTTGCGCCGGCTCACTGCCATGGCTCCCGCTACGGTCGCTGCTGCCGCCATTTATGCCACCCCGAGTAGTTCGGCTTCGACTAGCGCTCTTTGGTGATGCGCCGCGTACCAGCGCTCCAGTTCGGCTTCCTGGTTGGTTTCGCGCACGTGCGCTTCCGCCCGTTCCACCGTTTTCGTCAGATCGTCGATCAGTGTTCCTTTGTACATGGCCTTGACTCCTGTCCTACCTTCGATTTCTCTCCGGGACGGCATCGAGAGATCGGTAGGATTTTTTGTTTCGCCCTTTTTGTGACAGGCGATGCCGTCCCGGAAACCTTGCCCGGCACACCTTCCCTGACGCGTGCCGGGATTGCTTCACCTACACTCAACCCCCCGGCGCAAGCAGCGGTCACGCCGGGGACCCCGGCAGGTTCTCCGGGGCAAAATTTTCAAACTAGCGCCTTCGAGCGCCGGCGTCTTGCCGGCTGTCCAGCGGGCGTTCTCGCCCCGCTGCCACCAAGTTCGCGGTCACGCGACCGCGACGCCAAGCGGTCGTCCTGCCCCCGCTCACCACCGTCCTCGTGACGCTCAAATCCGATCGCGCTTTGGAAAGGCCCGCTTCAGCCGGGCCGAAAGCCGCAACTCCAACCGCGGCTTGAGCCGCCGATGTGCGCTCTCTGGCAATCCCACTGCGCGTCATATTCTTTCCGCTGCCCGCAACTTCGCGCTGCGCGACCGCGGATTGCGATCAATCTCTTCATCGCTTGCCGTCACCGGCTTCTTCGTGAGCAACCGGTAGTGCCCCAGCTTCACTCCTTCGCGGAAGGCATCTTTCACGATGCGGTCCTCCAGCGAGTGGAAGCTGATGATCACCACCCGTCCACCCGGTTTCAGCAGCTGCGGGGCCGCCTTCAGCAATTCCCGCAGGTCGTCCAGTTCGCGGTTTACGAAGATTCGGAGAGCTTGAAAGGTTCGCGTCGCGGGATGAATTCTTCTTTCCGCCTGATTCATTGGCCGGGCCGCGGCTGAGACGACATCCGCAAGTTGCGCGGTAGATCGTATCGGCCGCGACCGGACAATGGCTCTGGCGATTCTCCGCGACCTCCTTTCCTCACCGAATTCGTAAATCAGGTTGGCAAGCGTGACCTCGTCGACCTGATTTACCACTTGTTCGGCGGTCTCGCCGGACTGCGTATTCATCCGCATATCCAGCGGTCCTTCCGCCTGAAAACTAAATCCGCGCTGCGGGTTGTCGAGCTGCAGACTGCTGACGCCCAGATCGGCCAGAATGCCGTCAACCCTGACGATGTCGAAACTCCCCGGTCGCCGGTCGTCGGCTAAGCCTGCAAACGACCCGTGAATCAGCTCGATTGCTGGCCAATCCGATGGCTCGTCCGCAGGCACCAGCAGTTCGTCGGAATCTTTGCCGAAGACCGACGACCGAAGACTGAGGACTGCCTTTTCGAGCGCCGCCTCATCCTTATCGACCCCAATCAAACGTCCCGGTGCGCCGAGGCGTTTTGCGATTTCGTAACTGTGCCCGCCCAGGCCCACCGTAGCGTCGATATAGGTCCCACCGCGCCGTACGGCTAGAAAATCGATCGCTTCTTTTAAAAGAACCGGGACATGGCCAACTCGCCCATGCCCACCCCGCTCGGGGGTGTCTGTGAAACCCTCGCCCACTAGATGCCCAATTCGTCGAGCGTCTTCTCATCCTCAGGCGTGAACTTCTCCTGCTGGATCTCCTGGCGGTACGCTTCCAGGTTGCGCACTTCCAGGTATTTCTGATATCCGATGACCGCGACCTCGCCCTTGATCTGGGCCGACTCGCGCAGCAGCTGCGGCATCAGCAAACGACCCTGGCCGTCCATTTCCACCTGCTGCCCCCAGTAATTCACCCGGGACAGGAACTTCTTCTTGGTGGGATTGAAAGTCGACAGCCCGGCCAGCTTCTGCTCGATCTGTTCCCATTCCTCGAAGGGATATATCTGGGCAACCCTTCCGTCCAAACTCGTGATGTAAAATTGCGTGCTGTATTTCTCGTCGATCACCCGCTTGAATTCCGCGGGGACCTTGAGACGTCCTTTTTCGTCCACGCGAGTTGGGTGATTGCCGCGAAACATGTGTCTGCCTACCCCTTAAGGGGGATCCGAATCGTTTGACAGTCGCCACCGCAGCGACCAGGGAGGAGGTAAAAGCGGCAAAAAGTAGGGTCAATTCGGGTTCGTCCGGGCTGTTTTTCTGGGTGTCAGTCTTTAATTCCACTGGCGCCTCGAAGTGTTCTACTTCTGCCCACGACCTCTATCGATCCATCCACTTACTGCCACTTTTTCCCACATCCTACGCCTAAACCTTTTATTGTCAACAGCAAACTTTGAGGTTGGGTGGTCCCTTCCGGCGGGTTCCGGCAAAGCACGAAATCTGGTAGCTAACTGCCGTGATGACCACAAGATCTTGCGTTTAGGAAAATGATTCTTTCGGCGTTTGTTCGCTTCGATTTCTCTTGTCTCTAAAAAAAATCTGTGGATAAGCTCCGAGCGCCGCGCACTTCGCCCGGTCTGATACTCGCGGCCAAGCAAGATCGGGACGCGCCAACCCGCCTGCGCCACCGCCGCCCTCGCCTGTGCGGCCACAGCGTCTTTTGCTGCGGCAGGGTTTTTTCAGGATTTTTCGACGCAGTGTGAGGCGACAAAGGTTGCGAAGGAAGACGCAAGGGCGCGAAAGAAAAGCGCGAAACAGCGAAAATCACCACGTCCCGCGGGGACGGCCCAATGTCCCAACGACACTCACATGGGCAGCCGCCTTGAACGCTGAAACGTGCTCACTGATGCCGGTGAAATGCGCCCGTGTAGAATTCCACTCAGCTTGCGAGGAGGCAGAAACATTCATGCCGCTCCCCGGCGCAGTCTGGAAACAGGACTTAGCGAAGGAGTTCCTGACGCCCGAGCGATGTCACATCCTCGAAACCTACAACACCGCCGACGACCGGTCAGTTTCGATCGCCAGGGCGCGAGTGGAGCCGGGGATCACGACCGCGTGGCACGTGCTCGAGCACACCATCGAGTGCTACATAATGGCCGAAGGCCGCGGCCGGGTCGAGATCGGCGACCTCCCCGCCTCCAACGTCGGTCCTGGCGATGTGGTCGTGATCCTGCCCGGAACCCGGCAACGCATCACCAACACCGGAACCAGCGACTTGATTTTCTATTGCGCCTGCACACCCCGCTTTCAGCCGTCCAACTACCGGACACTCGAATGAATCCGCTCGATGCAAATTTGTATGTGGAATTTCGCGCGCCTGGAACGAGGGCGGCTCGGAGTTGACAGCTTGCGAAAACACTCCTCCGGTCCGGACTGCGAGCAACGCTTACCCGTTTGTGATTCCGACGGGCGAGCGCAGCGAGGCAGGAGGAATCTGCCTCTGCTCGCCACGACGCTGCCCTTAGACCGGAAAGGCTTTGCCGGCTTCGTCCGCGCCTGTCACCAATTTGGCTGGCGCGGGTCGCTTCTCGTCACTTCCTTCCGCCGGTTGCCCGCCCCTCCTTCCGCGCCCAGTGGGTCGCCCGCTTCACCGAGTTGGACTGGAATCACCACTTCGGGCCGAGACACGGGACCGAGGCCCGTTCCGGAGCTTCGATCACCGCCACGAATTTTTGACCCCGGAGAGAGACGTTCTCCGCGGGACGAATCGTCTGCGACCGCATCGAGTACGAAGTCGGCTTTGGCCTCGCCGGCCACATCGCGCCGTGGTTGAACTGGGAGCTTAGCCGGGCGGGGTTTATTTGGAGGGCTTCAGCTCCCCGGCTTTGTGCAGGGCCGCATCGGCCTCGGCCTGCATGCCTTTCGCGCGGTAGGCGTTGGCGAGAGCGAGTTCGGTGTCGTAATCGTCGCCAGCGTGTTCCTGTTGCTTGCGGAAGGCGGCAATGGCCTCGTCGTAATTCTTCAGTCGGGCTTGGGAAACTCCCAACCGGTAATCGATCGCGCTCGCGTCGGGATCAAGCTGCAGAGCCTCCTGGTACTGTTGCACTGCGGCCTGATCGCTTCCTTCCTCCGCCAGCGCCATCCCCATGCCATAGTGACCGTCGCCGGGGTCGAGCGGGATGCACTGCGCAAAGGCGCTCTTCGCCTCTTGGGTTTTTTTCTGGTGGAGCAGCGCCATGCCCAACTCATATAGCGCGGGCTCGTAGGTTGGCCGCAATTCCAGGACGCGCTTCAACTCGGCTTCTGCCTCGGGATACCGTAGCTGGTTGAAATACGCGTGCGCCAGGGCAAAGTGAGCCGGAACATAGTCGGGGCGTTGCCGAATCGAGTTCTGAATCTCCGCGATCGCCTGTTCCGGTTTGTTTTCCTCAAGCAGTTCCTCCCCGCGATCGGCGTGGACCAAGTAACTGCGCGAACGGTAGAGCCAGGCGCCACTGCCAAACACGATCAACCCGACCAGCAGGATCACCGCGACGCGCCGGAAGGGCTCGCGCTCGGGAGCGACCCGCGCGATGAGAGCGCCGAAAACCAGGCCCGTGATCAGGCCTCCAATATGCGCGGCGTTGTCCGTGCGGCCGCTCATCGCACCGAAAATGAGAGCATAACCGGCAAAGACGAGCACGCTGCGAAGGTGCCCCTTTACGGCAAATCGTGGCATCGAGAACTCGCCCAGATAATACGAAGCGATGAGGGCACCGACGATGCCGAAAATGGCTCCAGAGGCACCGACACTGGGAACTGCCGGGTGCCACCAGACACTGGCGAGGCTGGCTCCAATACCCGAGATGAGGTAGACGGCCGCGAAGGTTGTGTGTCCATACAATGACTCACAGAGCGCGCCGAGATCCCACAGGCACCACAGGTTGAAGAAAATGTGGAAGAGGCCACCATGCAGGAACATCGACGTCAGCAGGCGCCATTGCTGCCCGCCCAGGGTGAGCGGGCCATAGTTGGCTCCCCAGTCGATGAGCTGTCGCGGGGTGGGATCCATCGCGATTCCGGACAGGGCCATGCCCGCGAACACGGCGAGGTTGATCCCGAAGAAACCTTGCGTGACCATCATGGCAGAACTGGAGCCTGCGACCCAGGGCGCGGGCATCACGGGCTGGATCGCGTCTTCCAGCTCTTCGCCGCGCTGCGCGGCTTCGTGGCGCACACACCACTCGCAGATCTTGCGGAGAGAAAACGGTGGAAGCTTCCGCCCGCATTGTGCGCACCTCGCCATTGAATACAGTCGCCAGTCTTTCGTCGTCAGTTCAAAGGGAAACCAGAATCAATCGTCAGTCAATCGCAGCTCGTAAGGAAAGCAACCGTTCCGTCGCCCGTCGCAGATGATCCGGGTGGCCAATTCGTCGCGAAAGAAATTCGGATCCTGGCATGCGACTTGCGGCTTGCCTTGCGACTTTCGACTGGGTTCCAACTATTTTGTCGGCTCCACGAAAACCGCGGTACCGTACGCCAGGACCTCAGTCACGCCCTGCATGACTTCGGTCGCGTCATAACGGGCGCCGACTACGGCGTTGCCGCCAAGCTCCGCCGCGTGCTGCAGCATCAGATCGAAGGCTTCAGCGCGCGTCTTCTCGCACAAGTTGGTGAGCAGGGTGATGTTGCCGCCGACCAGGGTCTGCAGGCCGGCGCCGATGGTGCCGAAGATCGAACGCGAGCGCACCACGATGCCGCGCACCACCCCAAGCGTGCGGGACACGCGGAAGCCGTCCAGTTCAAACTGCGTGGTGACCATGTTGTGCGCAACCATACGGCCCGGAGCGGTGTAGGGCGTCATGGGGGGTGTTCTCTCCTTCGCCACGAATGGTTAGGATTGCCTTGCAACCAATTAAACTATACCCCGGCCGCGTCTCTACCCGATGGTTTCGGCGATCCGTTCCAACGCTATTCGAGTTCGGCCGCGATCAAGCACTCTTCCGTTTCCGGGTCGAAGGAGACTTGCAACAGGTTGGGGCGGCAGCAAATCTGGCAGTCTTCGACGTAACGCTGGTTGCGGCCGGCGGATTCGTCGACGGTGGTCTCGTTCCACTCGCCGCATCCCGCACATTGGAAGCCGGCGGTCACCGCGGGAGCCTGCTGGTCGCCTCTCGCGACCTAGGCTGCTCGATAGCTCTGAGCATAAATTTTCGCCGTAAGGTATGGAGGAGCCTCTGCCGGGCACGGGATGGCCTTCCCCCCCAGGCCCTCCCCGGCTCCAAACGTTCGCTCTACGAGCTCCTAATCGAATTCTACGGGCAGCCTAGGCGACGACTCGAGGCCGTTTTTCGGCGGTCGTTTGCCCGAATCACGCTGCTTGTAGTATAGCTGTAAGGTTATCGACGACTTAGACCAAACTTCGCCCGGGTTCACGGCCAAAACTGCCCGCGGGGAGCGCCAGACGGTTTCCTCATCCCGCGATCCACCCAGCCGCCGACACAGTTGTGGTTCGTATCCGAGCGCGCCTTCAGGCGCGCCATAACTTCTGACCGCGAACGTCGGCTTTAGCCCCGGTCGGGCGGATGCACTCTGACAACCTGGGCGGCGGCCTCGATTCGGGACGGGAAAGAATTCTGCCCCCAGATCGGAACCTGCGGAAAAAGTCGAGACCGCGGCTGAAGCCGGGTCGACTTCGGCTCTGTGTGGCGCCAGAAGGCGCGCCCTGATACAAACCGATTCTCCGCGACTACTTGCTGGAAGCGGTTTCGCTGGTTCCGTCGGCCAGACTGCCGATGGCGTCGCCAGACAGCACCAACTCAACCCGGCGATTCTGCTGGCGGCCTTCCGGTGTGTCGTTCGATGCGACCGGCGCGGTTTTTCCGAAGCCGCTGGCGGAGACCGAGTCGGACGCGATTCCCTGTTGCACCAGGTAATCGCGCACGGCTTCAGCGCGCCGTTCGGAAAGTTGCTGGTTGTAGTCATCGCCGCCCACGCTGTCGGTGTGGCCTTCGACCGAGAGGCGAAGGCTGGGATAGGCGAGCACGATGCCAGAAACTTTGGCCAGGCGCTCACGCGCACCGGTCAGCAACTCGAAGCTGCCGCTCTTGAACAGCACATCCGACATATTGGCAATCAGGCCGCGCGCGGAGTCGTGCGTTGCCAATACGGTGTTGAGTTGCTGCAGCAGCCGGGCGCGGAGTTCCTGCTTTTCTTTTTCCGCTTGCTGGCGAAGCTGGTCCGACTGGGCCGCGGCCTGACGCGCTTTATCGGCTTCGACGGCAAGGGCCTGTTGCTGGGCCAGCGCCTCCGACTTCGCCTGCTCGGCTTCGGCTCTCTGGTGAGCGGCCTCCTGCGCGGCCTTCAGCGCTTCGGCCTTGGCAACTTCCGCCTGTTGGCGAGCCGTTTCCGCCTGTTGGCGGGCGGCTTCGGCGTCGGCGCGAGCCTTGGCCTGGGCATCAGCGTCAGCGCGGGCTTTCGCCGCCCGATCTTCGGCGGCTTTCTTTTCCGCAGCGGCCTGGGCTTGGGCTTCTTCTTCCTGCTTTTGCTTCACGGCCATCACGCGCGATTCTTCCGCGGTCTGGGCCGCTTCGCGCGCGGCCGCTTCGATGGACTTTTTATCCTGCTTGCCGCGGTAGGCGGACTCGGCCTGCTTCAGTTGCTGGTCGGCCTTGGCCACGATGGACGACGCATACTTATCGGCCCCGGCGATATGCGCGATGCGCACCGCGTTGCGCGCTTCGAATAGCTCGCGCGGCGTGTTGGGATCGATGCCGAAAATGGCGTCCTGAATGTGGGTGTTCACCGAGGAATACGTGCCGCTGCCCAGAAGCTCATACTTGGCCGTGATGTCTTCGCCGGCGGCGCCGGCCACGACTACGTTCTCGAGCACGACGGTGTTGCCCGGCTGCGAAACCGCAGCGTAGGGCTCGGCCGTGACGATCATGCCGAAGGTCTGCATGTCGGTGTAGGTCTTCAAGCGGCCCTTGCCATGATCGAGGGTGAGTTCGCCTAGATTTACGGCGCGGCCCTGGGGCGAAACCGCCCAGAGCACGTAGGTCAGATATTCGAGGCCAAACTTGGTGGCGTCTTCGAGACCCATGAACTTGGCGTCGATCTCCAGGTTGGCCTTCTTGCCTTCCACCTTGGCCTCGCCCGAGGCCGCCAACATCACGCCGGTGCCCTGGAACTCGATCTTCGCAACGCCAGCCTGCTGGCGGTAGTGCATCGCCTTGGTGGTGCGGACGACGTTGGCCGAGTTCGAGGGAGCGGCGGTGGTGGTTTGCGCGGCCGCAAGACTGGCTGCGACACAAACGATGGTGGCTAGAGCCAACGGTTTTGGCACGGTGTCCTCATTCCGGAATGCGTAGAGTTTCTAACGAGATAACTGTACTTCGAAGGCGGGAAAGAGCAGAGATGAGACAGGTGCTGGGAGGTAAGTAGTACTTTCGTTAGTCACCATCGTAACCGGATCGGGGCCTCAGAAAAGACGGGCTGCCGCAGCAGCCCGTCCAGGTTTTGCCCGCAGGGCGCGGGAAGGGAGAAAGTTACTGGGGTAAGCCGGGCAGGGGCACAGTGTGTTCGACGCGCACCGACTTGAGGGCGGAGGCGTCAAGACCCAGAGACTGCAGGATGGTCACCGCCACCTGCGAGGTGGCGACCGGGGTCTTGATCACCTGGTGTTGGAGGGAGGGGTTGGAAACGATCAGCCCGACGTTGGTGTCGCCGAAGCTGAAGCCGCCGTGCTCGGCGTTCTTGGCGTGCGACCCGGTGTAAATGGTCCCATAGATAGGCTGCACCAGGATGTCGGGAGTGCGGCTGTCAGTAGCGGGATCGTTGAACTTGAGCTTGATCTCGTTTCCGGCCAATACTTCATCGATGAACAACCGATTGGCGTTGGCGTTGAGGTAGGCGGCCACAGCCTTGGTCTGACTCTGGTCCTGCAGCCAGATGAGGGCGATGTCGTCATCCTGCACGAAACCGCAAGGTCCGGTGCTGCAGGCTGCGGCGGCGGCGAGGGCAATGCCTCCGGGATTGGTGGTGGAGTCGGGCAGCGCGGCCACCAGGTCGGCAAAGTGTCCGGGCTTGTTGGTCTTCACCGGGTTGATGGGCGACTGGCCGTGTTTCGCGGTCACGATGAAGAGGGTGGAATCGTAGATGCCCTCGTCCTTGAGCGCTTTGATCATGCTGCCCAGCGCCTCATCGACCTTGCGCAGGCCGTAGGCAAGAACAGCGGTGGGAGTTCCCGACCCGTCCTTATAGCCGCCGGGCTGCCCGTTGATGGTCGGATCGGTGTCGGCGGTGCAACCACCGGCAGCATTGTCAATTTCGAGCTTCTGCCCGACGCTCACGCCTTGAAAATTCATGCCGAAGACAGCAGGAACGCCGGGACCGGGTTTGCCGTCGTGAGTGAGGCCATGGATCTCGTTGAGGATGCCCTGCACTTTGAGGTAGTCATTCTGGATCGTGCACACCACGCTGACGGTGTTGTCGAAGCCCGGGGCATTGGTGATTTCGGGAGTGTAGAGATCATCCACGCCTTTGCCGGACGGGCCGTTGACCCAGTCGTAGGCAGGATGCTTGTCGGCCCAGGCGGTGTGCCCGCCCGCGGCCTTGACTACTTCGAAGATGGTGTTGCTGCGGATGGCGTTGTGGGGATACATCGGCACACACTGTCCATTCACCAGATGGCGGGGCAGGGCGGCCGGGTTGATGATGTTCAGCGAAACGTTGGCCGAGTTGTACACGTCGATGGTTTCGTCGAACACCATGGTGTTGCCCGCTTTGCCGGAGCAGGTAGTGTTGGTAGGGTCGAAGATGGTGCGGTCATAGCTGACGTCGTAGAACAAACCGTGCGAGATGGGAGACCCGCCGGTGACCAGAGCCATCAGACCGGGGAAGGAATCGGAATTGGCAGGCGTGCGGGCATTCGAGTAGGTAATGCCGTGACGGGCCAATTCGGCGAGGGCGGAGTTGGGATGATTGGCCACGTAGTTGGCCACGTCGAGGGCGTGCATACCATCCACGCTGATCAGAAGCACATGTTTCATCTTTGGGTCGTCCGCTGCCGCCGGAAGCGAGATCAAGAGTACGAGCAGCGAGCACACCAGCAGGGTTGCAAGCATACGACGAATGAACACGGGAACCTTCCTCCATGAGTGAAGTGAGAGCTCAACTGAATCCGAGCGCGCCGATTGGAAGTCGCACCTTGATACAGGGCGGAGGTTACAGTCAGATGAGAGGCAGGTTAAAAGCGTGTTACAAACGTGCAGAAGGCGTGCGGGATAGGGCTTTTGGAGACCCGTTTCCTCCGGGGCGAGTGCGGTACGGCGGGGAAGACGGGTGCGGTCCTCTATAATTCCGTGGCGACTATGGTCTCAAGGCGAAATTTTCTTCGACTGAGCGCCGTTGCTGCGGGCGCCACGCTAGCCGAGGAAGCTCGCGCGCAAGACCGTTCCCCTCACCCTCTGCCGGCCCCGATTGCCGGCTTGAAATCGACGCGAGAGCGGGCGCGTCCCATCTCGCTCGCCGAACGGCGGGCGCGCCAGGAGCAGGCTCGCGCCCTGATGGAGGCCGCCGATCTCGACGCCATTGTCCTGATGGAAGGAACGTCTCTGAACTACTTCACGGGGATCCGCTGGTGGGGCGGAGAACGGCTGTTCGCCATGGTGCTGCCGGCAAAGGGCACGGCGTTTTATGTGTGCCCAGGATTTGAAGAAGGCCGCGCGCGGGAGCAGATTGCCCGGGCGCCCGAGGGCGAGCAGGCCGACCTGCGCATCTGGCAGGAGGACGACAACCCCTACCAGCGCGTCGCCCAAGGGCTGAAGGACCGGAGCCTGCTCACGGGCCGGATTGGGATCGAAGAGTCGGTGCGGTTCGTGTTCCGCGAGGGAGTGGAGAAGTCGGCTCCGCAAGCGAGGCTGGTGAGCGCGACGCCTGTCACGGCCGGATGCCGCATGATCAAAAGCGACGCCGAACTGGACTTGATGCGCCTGGCTTCGCACGTCACGTTAACCGCGTATGAGGCGGTCTACCGGTCGCTGAAGGACGGCATGACCCAGGTGGAGGTAACTGACCTGGTGGCAGCGGCGCACAGCCGGCTCGGCTTCGCGGGAGAAGCGATGGTGGAGGTGGGCGAGTACGCGGCGTTTCCGCATGGGTCGCTCGAGCCGCAGGTGATTCGTGAAGGGGTTCCAGTGCTGATCGACGGAGGCTGCAAGGTGGAAGGGTACGAGTCCGACATTACGCGCATGCTCCTGATCGGGAAGCCGCCGGACAAAGTGAAAAAAGTGTTCGAGATCGTGCACCGCGCGCAGCGCGCGGCTCTGGCCACGGCGCGTCCCGGGGTGGACTGCGGTGCCGTGGATGCGGCGGCGCGCAAGCTGATCGTCGATGCGGGGTACGGGCCGGATTACAAGTTCTTCACGCACCGGCTGGGACACGGGATCGGCATGGATGGCCACGAGTGGCCGTATCTGGTGCGCGGCAACACGACAAAACTGGCGGCCAACATGACGTTCAGCGACGAGCCGGGGATCTACCTGCGCGGCGAATTCGGAGTGCGGCTGGAGGACGATATGCACATCACGGAAAACGGGGCGGAGTTGTTCACGCCGCAGAGTCCGTCGCTGGAGGAACCGTTTGGGAAGGGAGTTATCAGTTAGCACTTAGGGTTTAGCACTTGGCGCCCAGCCTACACGCAGCACCTGCTAGTCAGGATTTGGCTGGCGGCCGTATGAATCGGCCAACTACCTGGACCGGGATCGCCAACGGCTCAATGTCAATCGCTAAGTGCGAGCCTCTACCCCACGAATTTGTACCCGATTTTGTGCACGGTCAGGATCAGTTCGGGCTTCTTGGGGTCTTTTTCCAATTTCTGCCGGAGTCCGGCTACGTGGACGTCGACGGTGCGGGTGAAGGTGCCCGCTTCGTATCCCCAGACTTCGCGCAGGAGTCGCTCGCGCGGCAGCACGATTCCGGCGTGTTCCACGAAATAGCGCAACAGCTCAAATTCGCGGACGGAAAGATAGACCGGATCGCCGGCGCGGGTCACTTTGACGTCGCGGTGGTCGAGGGCGGCGCGGGTTTCGACACGAATGGAGCCGAACTGATAGATGGCCTGGCCGGTGCGCACGGGGGCGCGGCGCAGCAGGGCCTCGATGCGCGCCATCAACTCCAGCATGTCGAAGGGTTTGGTCACGTAATCGTCGGCGCCGAGTTTAAGGCCGACAATCTTGTCGGAAGTTTCGCTGCGGGCGGTCAGCACCAGGATGGGAGTGCCCAGGCCGGCGACGCGGATGTCGCGGCAAAGGTCGAGGCCGTTGCGACCGGGGAGCATGATGTCGAGGATGATCAGGTCGAAAGGCAGGGTGGTCGCCTTGTCGAAACCAACCTCACCATCGGGTGCGGAATCGACCATATAGCCTTCGCGATGCAAGCGATCGCTGAGGGCCATGCGCAGGGCTTCTTCGTCTTCCACCAACAGAATGTTTTCTCTCATTGTCGTATGAATGAATCCGGGGTCAGGGTGGCCGTTTCCCGGTCGCCTTTCGCTGTAATGGGTAAGTGCAAGGTGAAAACGCTTCCGACTCCCAACTTGCTGACGACGGAGAGTTTTCCGCCCATGGCCTCGGCGATGCTCCTGGCCAGAGGCAAACCTAAACCGGTGCCGTGAATCTGGGCTGCAGCCACCACCGGGCTGCGGTAGAACGGCTCGAAAATGTGGGGCAAGTCGGAGGAATCGATGCCAATGCCGTGGTCCTCGACACTGATCCGGATTTCCTCGAACGGTGAATCGTCAGCTTTGTGCTGGAAGGCACGCAGGCTGATGCGGGTGTGCGTACCGCCATACTTGACGGCGTTTCCAATCAAGTTCTGCAGGCACTGGGAAAGAGCCGACAAGTCGCCGACAATGTCGGGCAGGCCGGGCTCGACCAAGGCCTCGACGACAAAACCGGCCTCTTTGACCACCTCGCGTGTATTGTGCAGAACGGTGTCGATGAGTCGGGAAACCTGCAGCGGGCGCAGGAAGTAGTGAGCGCGTCCGGCCTTGGTGGAAGCAAACGACAATATCTGATTGACCAACTCGTTCAGTTGGCGGGTGTGGCTGCGGATTACCCCGCCGTACTTGGCGAGTTGCTCCTTTTCGTCGACCACGCCATCCGCGATATTCTGCGCGGCGGCGGAGATGACGGCGAGAGGCGTGCGCAATTCGTGGGAGACGGAAGCGACGAAATCCATCTGCAGTTTGGCGAGTTTAAGCGCGCTCAGCATCCTGCTCTTCTGAATCGCCCAGACCGAGACGCTGACAAAGAGCAGGGTGAAACAGAGCACGCCCAGCAGCCGGATGGCGGACCGGCGCGAGGACTCGTCGACGATAGCCAGGCGTTGCGACGCTTGCTCGTCATATAGGCGTTTGACCTCTTCGAGATCCTGACGAACCCGGTCGAACGAGGGCACGCCTCCGTTGAGGTCGAAGTCGACGGCTTCCTTGGTGCTGCCTTCCAGAATCGAAGCGAGAACTTCGTCCCGGACTTTCAGGTAGGCGGACCAGTCGCGCTGGAGACGCTTTCCCACATCGATCTCGCGTTGCATGCGGGCGTGAGCGAGATAGTCGTTGATGCCCTCGGTGACGCGACGGTCGGCGGCGCGGGACTGGTCGGCGTAAGCCACCTGTAAGTTGCTGTCGTTGGTGGTAAGGGCGTAGAGCGTGCTGCGCCGCGTTTCCTGGGCCTGGTACTGCAATTCACCAATTCCGCGGAGGCCCAGCACGGACCCGGCGTAGATGCGCTGCACCTCGCGGTCAGCCGCGCGCAGATCGCGGATCACGAAAATGACGACTCCGGTTTCCACGCAGAACACCATCAGCAACAGCAGGGCTGTGCTGTAGCGGGAGACTTCGTGCAGGAAACGGTCGATCAGCAGTGCGGGGTTGATCGTCCCGCTCCTGGCTCCGCGACTGATGCGATCCTTCATACCTATTTGCCCGGCTGAATCCGGAGACTGTAATCCCTGTCCTCAGGCAGATGACCTTCCACGCGAATGACTTTGACGGTATCGTCGACGTCGGCGGCGCGTACGTAGCCGATCGCCCCCGGCACGTTGAACACGAACTTGCGAACGCCCTCCGGGCTGGCCAGGGTCTTGGGAGATACGAAAACTTCGCCCGTGAACAAACCCTGCATGAAGTGGTGGCTGAAATCACTTTCGTTCATGTGGTAGATCTCGCGGAGCACTGTCTTGCGCTCTCGGAAACCCGGTTCCATCATGACCAGGGTGATGCGGCGACCATTCGGCCAGTGGCTGCGCTCTCCCCGGAACACGGTGCGCAATTCCTGCAGGGAGAGATTGTCGACGGGGTTGGACTGGTTGACGATGATGGCGAGGTTTTGCTCGGCGGGAGCTTCCTGCGGCGATCCGGCGGCGCTGACGGCCGCAGGAGGACACACCCGCAGCAGCAAGACAGCAGCGGCCACGATCATCGACACACCTGCTACCCGCCTCATTCCAGCGTCCTTGCTCAGAAAGTGAACCCGAGTTGCAAGGTTAGCCCGTTGCTGGCCGGCTGCTGCCGCAGAGCAGTGTAGTCATACTGCAGCTTGAGCGCGACCGATTCGCTGGCGTCGTAACGCAGGCCAATCGACGGCCCGGCGCGCAGTTTTACATCGGGGAAGATCGGCTCAAAGCTCGACGCGTTGATGTACTGGTAGCGGAAGTAGGGGCGATAAGAGCCCCAACGTTTCGAGATCTGGGTGTAGAAACCCGGCGTGTCGAACACCCTGGACGCCCCTTGCGGGCTGTGCCGAATCACGAGGGCTTCATTCAGCCACTCGAAGGTCGGGACCATGTACACCAGGTGTGCGGCAAGAATCGTTTCGCCGACGGCGGTGGGCTGGTTCGCCGGCGCGAGCAGGTCGTGATAGGCGGAGAAGCCAAGCTGCAAGCCCTGCACCGCAGTCGGGCGGGAGAACACGGCGAGGTTGAACGCTTTGTGATTGTTCTCGTCCACTTCGTTCTGGACTGGCTCGTCATCGAGGGGAGAGCGCGAGGCCCGACCATTGCCGATCTCGGCGACGTAATGCAGCCCGAGAGGGCCCGACGGAATGCGGCCTGAGGCTGAGGCACCCACGTTGTGCACCGGGAGAATTCCTCCACTGTCCTCGAACTGGAACAGCAGCGGACGCCCGGTGGTGGTCTGGAACCAGGTGCTGTGGTGATAGGCAGTGTTGTAGTAGCCGATGGCAGTGTGGTAGCGCCCGACGGCCAGATTGAAATAGTCGTTGTAGGAATACTGGAGCAGGTAGCGTTCCACATCCACGCCCACTTCGTTCCTGTGGCCGCCCGGGACTCCGTAGAAGTTGTCAGGGCCGGATTCAAACACGATCTCGCCCAGGAACTTGAATTTTTCCGAAATGTCGGAAGTCACGAACAGGTTGAGTTGACCGAGGCTGAACGAGGTGGTATCCGCGTGCACATTGTCGCCGTGAAAGGAGACGTCGCCGAAACCGCGCATGCGGAGCAGGGTCTTACTCATGTCCATGCGCTCGGGCTCGGGGTGGTCGACTGCGGTCTCGCCCTGGCCCTCGGCTTCGGCAGGCGCGGGTGCCTGGGCCGGCGGGGCACCCGGTGACAGGGTTTGCAGCGAAACCGTATTCGCGGCTTCGAGCTTCGACGGCGGCGGTGCCGTAGCCTGGGTGGGTGGCGCGGCGGCTTGCGGGGATGGCGCGGCGCCCGGCTGGGCGGCTTCCAGCTTCGCGACCCGTGACTCGAGGCGATCAATGCGCTGCAACAACATCTGGATGGTCCGCTTATCCTCGTCGGGTCCGGAGGCGGTTTGCTGGGCGCAAAGCGCAGGGGCACCGAGCACCAGCCCGAGGAGCAGGACGATTGCGCGGCGCGCGGCCGTCGGGCCGGGGAATGCGAGTGGGGAACGAGGGTTCGTGGGAGTGCGGAACCGCATGGTGACCTCCTTGGAGACTCAAGCAGCCGCAGGGGTATAGCCGGTCCTCACCCTTCCGCCCGGAGTCTGAAGCCAAAGCTCCTGCGGCAGCGACGCTGGCCGTCTGGAATCACCCTGCGACTGGCACGAAGCAAATTGCTGTAATCAAAACTGTGCGTGCGCTTGACTCTCCGAGCAACAAATAATGACTTTGGCTCGCATGTCTGGGGGGACACTAGAGTTCAAGCTACGGCATCCTGCGGAGAGGCTCAACCTCAACAGCGGGGGACGGAAGCCAACTCGGCAACACGGCTGCGGAATTTCAAAACCACCCGGCGATCGCTGCGAATCGGACGCAACTTCACCTTACAGGACCCACACACGGGAGCGATTTTACTACGGCCGGACCCGATCAGACCCGGCCCAGAAGCCGCAGTGCAGATTCGAGCCTTTCGTGTTGTTCGACGGTGTACCAGGCGGGCGCGTAGCACTCCAGCAGGTCGTGCAGTTCGGCAAGCGCATCGGCTGCGACGGTGCGTTCCATGGCCATCTGCAAGGCGGTGCGGAACAGGGCGCGGGCCTCGATCGCAGACCCCGGTGCCAAACCCAGAAGGGAGTCCTGCAGGTCGCGCAATTCCGGAGGCTGGAAGGGACAACCCGTGGCCGAGGGTCCCCGGCGGTTGACTTTCATGTCGGTCCTCCCCGGCTTTAACTGCGCCAGGAACGAATGAGGGAAGGCCAGTGAGTTAATTAAACTCCAACCCGGCCAGCCCGGCTGTAAAAAAGATGTAAGCCTTACGCAAACAATCTTGACCTGCGTATGTCTTTTTGACTGTCCTGCGGGAGCGTAAAGCGGGGCTGTTTCGAACGATCGCGAGGGGGAGTTTTTTCCCAAGTCCACTGAGACCTGCCGTTCCCAAAAAACCATTTATGAGATAGTTCTAGCCGCATTCTTTATTCTTTCGCTGACGAGGAAAGGCATGACCGGAAAGGGGTTCGAAGGCCTGCGGGTGCTGGCGCTAGAGAGCCGGCGGGCGCGGGAAATGGCGCAGTTGATTACGAATTTTGGCGGGCGAGCCACGGTTGCGCCCTCGACCCGGGAGGTTCCCTCGGGGCCGAACCCGGAAGAAGCCGCCTTCGCGGCGGGCCTGGCTAAGGACGAGTTCCAGTTGGTGATTTTCATGACGGGTGTGGGCACACGCGCGCTGGCCCGGGCGATCGAAGCGGTGTGTCCACGGGAGCACTTTGTGGCGGGATTGAGACGGACCGCAGTGGTCGCACGCGGACCGAAGCCGGTGAACGTGCTGCGCGAATTCGGCATCCCGATTGCACTCACCGTGCCCGAGCCGAATACCTGGCGCGAGATTTTGCTGACGCTCGATCAGAACGTCGCGACCATTCCCCTGCAGGGCGCGCGCGTAGCGGTGCAGGAGCACGGTGTACCCAGTCCGGAACTGTATGCAGGGCTCTCGCAAAGAGGGGCGCTGGTGTTTGCGATTCCGGTTTACAAGTGGGCGCCGCCGGAGGATGAGGGGCCGCTGCGTCAGGCGATCGCCGAACTGGCGGGCGGTGAGTTTGGCGTGGTGCTGTTCACCTCGTCAGTGCAGGCGCATCATCTGTTCCGTTTCGCGGACGAGATGAATAAGCGGGACCAGGTGTTGCAAGCGCTGCGGCGCACTGTAGTCGGCTCGATTGGGCCCGTGACATCAGAAACGCTGCGCGAGTTCGGAATCGGGGTCGATCTGGAGCCTTCGCACCCGAAGATGGGATTCCTGGTGAAGGAGACGGCGGAGCAAAGCGGGCAATTGCTGGAGCGGAAGAAGCGCCCGGCGTAGGCGCGCCCTGACCTCACTGCTTCGACCGAAGCCGACTCGGTGTGAATGGAGGTGTGGCGATCAGCTGGAGACGGCATCCCGGTGAAACCCCATTTCGGTAGTCCCCAATTGAGAAGACCGCCTAAGAAACCGAGGTCCCTATCATTACAGCAAGGCGCGTGTCTGCATGAGCTTCTCGTCCAGTTCCTGCTTCTGTTCGAGTACCTCTTTCGGATTTGGAATAACATCGCGAAGGGGTTGTGGCACGCTGGCGTACAGCGAGACGGACTCTTGCCAGGGCGGCTTGTTGAGGACTCCCATCTCCTGTTTCATGGCAGATTGCCAATCGACGCCATGCGAACCGAGTCCAGTCACCGCTTGTTGCAAGCGTGTTCGCTCTGTGGCCGACAAGGGTTCGAGGCGCAACGTATCGGACACTGCTCTTAGATGGCTCACGAGAAGGTCTTTCGCAATCAGTGTGGCAAACCGAGACCCACCATTGGCGACAGCACGGGAGAACCTCAATCCTGCCGTGAGAGCGCGAACCGCCCCATCTTTATCGCCCGTCTTAAGCAGGTGAAAGGCATACAGAACGTTGAGCCGCCCAAGCACGAATGCCTTTCTGGCATACTCCACCGGCAGGTCTTGCCCGAGCCCGTAATCCAGGCCCCAGTCACAGTTTGGAACAGAGGTCGCGTATGGCGCCGTACCATCAAGGATGGCGTTGAGTTCTTTGGCTGGCGGGTTCGTAATGCCGGAATCCTGAACCTCCGAAAACGCCGACCAGTAGCGCAAAGCTGCATTCTCGGCCAGGGACTGACTGCTTTGCGCCACCCGAGAGCCAGCCGATAACAGCGCTAGCAGAATCGTCCGCAGGAATCGGGTTCAAGATCTTCATCACTTTTTCTCCTTACTTAGCACAGCAACGGCGCTCTGTTTGCCTTGCGGAAAGGGGCTGGTTGGGGAACGAAACGCCAGGTCGTCAACGGCTGCCTTATCTAAGGATGGCGCTGTCGCCAGCCCGGCATTTGCGCTTCGCATGGTGAATGGCTCGAACCGTGCGCGCCGCTCGGCATACGCGACATCGCGAACTGTATTTGAAACAACGACTCGGCTGCTGCGGATATCGAAAATAGCCGCCCCGATAAGAACAACGGCTGCGACGGCGGCTAGCCACGTGCCCGGTGAGAGCGAACGCCGGGAAGCATCGCCGACTCTGAGGGTCGGAGCAGGCTCCGGGGCGATCGGATGAAAGCGCTTCAAATAGACTGCGAATTGCTCCTCATCGCGAGTCGGCACAAGGAATTCTCCTTGGCGAACATTGCGTCGCGCAGTTTGGCCAACGCATACCGATATCGCGACGCCGCCGTGTTCAAGCTGACACCAAGCAGATCACCGATCTCGGAGAAGGTGAGTTCTCCCCATGCGTGCAGAACCACGACTTCCCGCTGCTCCTGTGGAAGATCAAGAAGCGCACGTCTCAGATTCTGCTCGGCGGCATAGTCCCGGTCTGGTGGACTAAACCATGCCGAGTCGATGTCGAGAGGCATATTTTGCTTCTGCAGCTTGGCGTCGTTGACAACGGCGTTGCGTACACAGGCAAAGAGGTAGGCTTTTTTGTTTATCGCTTGGCTTAGGCTCCCGTTCTCGATCGCCTTCAAGAACACTTGTTGAAGCGCATCTTGAGCGCAACCCCGGTCGCCTGAAAGCGCCGCAGCGAACAGCAGCCGTGCCGCCCCAGGCTGGCGGTACAAGACCTCGATCTCGGCGGTATTGCGGTCTGTCCTATCCACTCGCGGTCTCACCTTTTACGGTCTCCGATGTTAAGCCAATCGGCGGCGATGGATTTGTCTATGCCGGGGAACGTCTTTGGCATGGGCGAGGGGCGCGACCGAACTCAAGAACATCCACTCCGATGTGCCGGTCAGATGGCGCGGCGGCTCTCCCGCCCAGCTCAGGGCGGACCAGCGACTCAGTTCAGAGGAACAAATCTGGCAGCCCGACCGCCCGTGCGATAGGAATTCGCGACGACATTTCCTGCCGCCGGTTGAGGTGCGTCAGAGTTGGCCCGCCGGCAGCGGGTGCAGCTCATCGAGCTGGCGTTTGACCGCGACGCTGAGCCGGCGAATGCCTTCGCGGATCTGGTCGGGCGGAGCGGCCGAGAAATTCAGGCGGAGGTGGCGGCGCCCTTCGTCCTGATGACCGTTGGGCGCGTAGAAAGCGTCGCCCGGGACGAACGCGACGTTTTCCCGCAAAGCCGATTCCAACAAGCGCTGTGCGTCCATGCCCTCGGCCAGGGTTACCCACAGGAACAGTCCGCCCTGGGGGCGGGTCCAGGTCACTTCGGGCGGAAAATATTGTTGCAGGGCTGCGAGCATCACATCGCGGCGTTCGCGGTAGACGCGGCGGATGAGCCGGACGTGCTCGTCTAGGAAGTTGTCGCGCGCGACTTCATAGGCCACCGTCTGGGCAAAGGTTGAGGTGTGCAGGTCGGCCCCCTGCTTCAGTTGGACCAGCTTGGCGATCACCTCGGGGGGCGCGACGATCCATCCCAGACGAAGCCCCGGTGCCAACGTTTTCGAGAAGGTGCTCAGGTAGATGACGTTGCCGATGGAGTAGCCGTCGTCGCGGCGAAGGTTTTCACGGTCGAGCACCACCAGCGGCGTGAGATGGTCGCCCTCAAAACGCAGCTGGCCGTAGGGGTCATCTTCAATGATCGGGATGCCGAAACGGTCGGCCAGTAGAACCAGCTCATGGCGCCGGCCCTCGGAGAGTGTGGTGCCGCCGGGATTCTGAAAGTTGGGCAGCACATACATGAACTTGGGTCCAGCGCGCAAGGGCGCTTCCAGCAGGTCGGAGCGCAGGCCGTCGTCGTCGCTGGGGACGCTGATGTAGTCGGCTCCGTACACGTTGAAGGCCTGCAGGGCGCCCAGGTAGGTGGGCGCTTCGACCAGGACGCGGTCGCCGGGATTAATGAGGAGCTTGCCGATGAGGTCAAGCGCCTGCTGCGAGCCGGAAGTGATGAGAACGTTTTCGGACCTGGCACGGATGCCGTAGCGGGCGATGTGGCGTGCGACCATTTCGCGCAGGGGCTCGTAGCCTTCGCTGGCGCCGTACTGCAATCCGACCTCGGGTTTCTCGAGGGCGCGACCGCAAGCCTCGCGGAAGCGCTCCACCGGAAACAGGTCGGAAGCGGGCAGCCCGCCGGCAAACGAGATCACTTCTGGCCGCTGGGTGAGTTTCAGCAGTTCGCGGATGGCCGAGCTCTTGACGCCTTTTGTGCGTTGCGCGTAGCGGGACGTCCAGGCAGTCGACATCGCAGGTCTCTCCTACCAGTCATGTTAAACCCCTGATGGTCCCTCCGGCTGTGGCGCAAGAATTCAGGTGACGAAGATCACCAGAACTCGGTATGACCCGCGAAAGCATGGCGGAGTGCGATCTGTCGAACCGGATCCTGCCGCCTCAGGGATATCCCGTAGCGGCGGTGCGGGCTCGGCCGGAAAAACAGTAAAACACAGCAGCTTCGGCGAGAACGGGGCTGTGGAAATATCGCGAGCGAAAATGGTTTGTGCCGGCCGTTGCCCTCACGGGGACTGTTCCTGCGTGGCCTCGGCTTGATAGACTCCTCGAGACTCTTTCACCAATTTCCATGCCTGCCAGGCCGGGGGATGTTTCCGGGGGCGAAGGGAAGGGATGGTTGGCAGCGATGCGGCGGGACCAGCAAGCCGGACAGGGCGCATACCTGCATCGCCTTTTCCCCTCGACCGTGGCACGGATCGGATCGCTCGGCTGGGGGCTGTTCTTGCTTGGGTTGGCGCTGCTTGCGGCGGGCCCGGCAGGGGCGCAAATCTCGCCCGGCCCGCTGGCAGAGCAGCACCAATTTCTCGACGGCGCCATACACTGCACGGAATGCCACAAGCTGGGCAGCAGCCAGCCCGAGTTCCGCTGCATCGGGTGCCACTCCGACATCGGGGCGCGCATCGCGGCAAAGCGCGGCCTGCACGCTTCCTATCGCATCCCAGCGGGTTCGAGCCAGGAGTGCTCGCGCTGCCACTCCGATCACAATGGCGTGACGTTCCCGATGATCAAGTGGGAGCCCACCAAATTCGATCACAAAGAAACCGGGTATCTGCTGGAAGGCAAGCACGCGGGACTGGCGTGCAACAAGTGCCACACCCCCGAACGCATCCCTGCAGCCGAGCGGGCGGCCATCAAGATGAAGGATCTGAGCAAGACCTTTCTCGGCATTCCGCAGGCCTGTGTCACCTGCCACAAGGATTTCCATGAAGGCCGGCTCGGGCCAAACTGCATCCAGTGCCACAACTTCACCGACTGGAAAGATACAGCGGGAAAATTCGACCACAGCAAGACGCGCTATCCGCTGACCGGTCTGCATCAGGAAGTGAAGTGCGAGAAGTGCCACACGGCGGACGCGACCGGCGCACCGCGCTACAAAGGCCTGCCCTTCGGCAAATGCGACGATTGCCATGCCGATCCGCACAAAGGCAGTTTCAAGGACAAGAGTTGCGCTTCGTGTCACAACACCAACGGGTGGAAGAAAGTCTCGAACGCAGGGCTGAGCAACAACTTCGACCACTCCAAAACCAAGTATCCGCTGGTCGGGAAACACCTGACGGTCGAATGCGAGGCCTGCCACGCCAAGGGCGACTTTAAGAAGGAACTGGCGTTCGCCAAGTGTACGGACTGTCATAAGGATGACCACAACGGACAATTCGCCAAACGGCCCAAAGGCATTGAGTGCGAACAGTGCCACAAGGTGGAAGGCTGGAAGCCGTCGCTATTCGACGTGAAGGCGCACGAGAAGACTGACTATCCCCTGGTCGACGGCCACGCCATGGTGAAGTGCGCAGGCTGCCACGTGCCCAAGGGCAAGGAAACGCAGTTCACGACGGTGAAGTTCAAGCGCTGCACCGATTGCCACAAGGACGAGCACAACAATCAGTTCGCTGGGAAGCCCTACGAGAATCAGTGCGACCAGTGCCACAACCTGAAGGGTTACAGTCCGTCGACCTTCACCCTGGCGCTGCACAAAAAGACCAAATTTGAACTGACTGGCGGCCACGTCGCGATTCCGTGCGGAGACTGCCATAAGCTCGCCGACAAGAAGCAGCCGAAGGCGCTGGTTCCCTATCACTTCGCCGACTTGTCGTGCACGAGCTGCCACGAGGACATCCACCACGGGCAGTTCCAGGAGCGCATGGTGAAGGTCGGCGCGAGCGGCCAGGCCGCGGGTTGCACGGCGTGTCATGGAACCAAGTCCTGGCACGAACTCGACGCATTCGATCACAACCAGACTACTTTTAAGCTGGAGGGCGCGCACCGGGCGGTGGCCTGCATCGACTGCCACAAGCCGCCCAATCTCGAAACCAAGATGCTGAACGTGGACTTCAAGAAGGCGCCGGGCAAGTGCGAAGACTGCCACGAGGACGCTCACGGCGGACAGTTCGCCAAGCTCTTCCCGAACCAGATCACGCTGTGCAGCGATTGCCACAACGCGAGCAAATGGAAGCCTTCTCTGTTCGACCACGACAAGCGCACCACCTTCGCCTTGGAAGGCGAGCACCGGAACGTAGCCTGCGCCGGATGCCACAAGTTGTTCAAGGCAGTAGACGGGAAGCAGGTACTGTTTTATGCGCCGACTCCGAAGCTGTGCTCCGACTGCCACGGCCCCGAAGTGAAGCAGCTCAAGAAGGGCTAGGTCCGAGAGAGTTTTATTCGCCTGGTGGATGGAAGGTCGCGGTCCCGACCAACTGGGCACGTCTGGGGCCACAAAAACCCGATCTGTACAAATTATTGTACGTAACTGAAGTTTATTGGGGCAGCGCCATTCACCATCTAGAGGAGGAAAAAACTCCCTGGATGATTGCAGAAGTTACACTTACCGAGCGTGGGACCGGTCAAACCGGCCCTCGTTCAAGGATTTGACGGTTACGAAATTCAGCCGCGCAACATGTACTTGTGTAACCTTCCACAACAATCCTCTGATGGCTAATCTTGCTGGGCATCCGATTGCTGTTCTTTCGCACAACTTAAACGAAAACTTGGGCTTCCGTCTCACGGGTCGAGTTTCTGAGTGAAGGTTGGGGCAAACTTTGAGATCGAAGTTACTTCCTCTTGTCGTATTCGCGTTGGCGATTCTCTTGGGCGGGAAGCTGGCCGCTGGGCAGTCGCAGTCGTCTGCAAACTCGCGGAGTCCCCATGGCAGCCTTAGCATTCCCTGTCAAAACTGCCACACGCTGAGCGGATGGAAGCCGATCCGCGCTGTTCCTGAGTTCGATCACAACACCACGAAATATCCGCTGCGAGGCATGCACGAAGGCGTGAGTTGCAACCAGTGTCATACCAAGATGGTGTTCAGCAACGTCGGCATGCAATGCGCCGATTGCCACGCGGATATTCACAAACGCCAGATGGGCGCCAATTGCGAACAGTGCCACAACGTGAAGGGCTGGCACGTCGCGGTGCAGCAGATCAACCAGCACTTGAACCGCTTCCCCCTGATTGGCGCGCACGCCACACTGGATTGCGATTCCTGCCACAAAAGCGCCGCGGTCGGCCAGTTCCAGGGGTTGTCGACGGCTTGCGTTTCGTGTCACCAGCAGGACTTCATTAACACCAAGGCGGCCGGCATCGACCACGTTGCCCTGAAGCTGCCCACCACCTGCGAACAGTGCCACTCCATGGACAACTGGATGGGCGCCAAGTTCGACCACCTGCAATTCACCGGGTTTGCCCTTACCGGCGCGCACGCGACGCTGGACTGCAACGCGTGCCACATCGGCGGCAAGTTCGCGGGTACCCCGGCCACTTGCGTGGGCTGCCACCTGGCGGACTTCAACAAGACGCAAAACCCGCCGCACGCGCAAGCGAATTTCCCCACCACGTGCCAGACCTGCCACAACACCACGGCGTGGGATCCGACGACTTTCGATCACAACACGTTCACCAAGTTCGCGTTGACCGGCGGACACGTCGGTGTGGCCTGCACCCTTTGCCACATCAATGGGCAGTTTGTGGGAACGCCCACCGACTGCGCGTCGTGCCACATGAAGGACTTCAATGGCACGACCAATCCGAACCACGTGACGTCTGGCTTCCCGACCACCTGCCAGCAGTGCCATACGACGGCTTCGTGGACGGCGGCGGCGTTTGATCACAACAGCACCGGGTTTATGCTGACCGGCGCCCACGTCGCGCTGCAGTGTAGCCAGTGCCACAACACCACATTTAGCCCGTCGGGCGCGTATAACCTGACTACGGCGGCCTGCATCACCTGCCACCAGAAGGACTACCAGGGCACGACCGCTCCGCCGCACCAGTCGTCCAATATCGCGACGACCTGCGAGCAGTGCCATAACACGACGAACTGGAACGGTGGGACCTTCGATCACAGCTCTACCGGCTTCACGCTGACCGGCGCGCACAGCACGCTGCAATGCACGCAGTGCCACAACACCCAGTTCAGTCCTTCGGGCGCGTACAGCCTGACCAGCACTGCCTGCATCACGTGCCACCAGACCGATTTCAACGGCACCACCAGCCCGCCGCACGTGTCGGCTGGGATCTCGCAGACTTGCCAGAATTGCCACAACACCACCAACTGGGGCAACGGCACCTTCGATCACACCTCTACCGGCTTTACACTGACCGGTGCGCACGTCGCGTTGCAATGCGCGCAGTGCCACAACACGCAGTTCAGCCCGTCGGGTCCGTACAACCTGACTAGCACGACCTGCGTGACGTGCCACATGACCGATTACAACGGCACCACCACTCCGCCGCACGCGTCGGCGGGCATTGCGCAGACCTGCCAGAATTGCCACAACACAACCAACTGGGGCAATGGCAGTTTTGATCACACCACGACCGGGTTCGCACTGACCGGATTCCACACCACCATGGCGTGCACCGGGTGCCACAACACCACCTTGAGCCCGTCGGGCGCCTATAGCCTGAGCAGCGCGAATACGACCTGCATCTCGTGCCACATGACCGATTTCCAGGGCACGACGAATCCGAACCACGTGCAGTCCAACTTCCCGCAGAATTGCCAGCAGTGCCACAGCACGACCAATTGGGGTGGCGCTACTTTTGACCACACCACCACCGGGTTCGCGCTCACCGGATTCCACACCACCATGGCGTGCACCGGGTGCCACAACACCACGATCAGCCCGTCGGGCGCTTATAGCCTGACCAGCGGCACCTGCGTCAACTGCCACCTTACCGATTTCCAGGGCACCACCAATCCGAGCCACGTGCAGGCCAACTTCCCGCAGACCTGCCAGACCTGTCACACCACGACCAACTGGACCGGCGCGACCTTTAATCACACCACCACCGGGTTCGCGCTCACCGGATTCCACACCACCATGGCGTGCACCGGGTGCCACAACACCACGATCAGCCCGTCGGGCGCTTATAGCCTGACCAGTGGCACCTGCGTCAACTGCCACATGGCCGACTTCAACGGCACGAACAATCCGAGTCACGTGGCTTCAGGGTTCCCGCAGACCTGCGATCAATGCCACAGCACGACCAACTGGACCGGCGCGACCTTTAATCACACCTCGACCGGCTTCACACTGGTCGGGTTCCACGCCACGATGGCATGCTCGGGGTGCCACAACACCACGATCAGCCCGGCTGGCGCTTATAGCCTCACCAGCGCGAACACGACTTGTATCTCGTGTCACCAAACCGACTACAACAATACGAACGCGCCGCCGCATGCAACCGCGGGCTTTCCGACGACCTGCGACACTTGCCACAGCACCACCGATTGGACGGGCGCGACCTTTAATCACAACAACACGACGTTCCCGCTGACCGGCTTCCACGCAACCACGGCCGTGACCTGCGTGATGTGCCATGTCAACAACAATTACACGACGCTGCCGACGGCCTGCGTGGGCTGCCACCAAACGGATTACAACAACACGACGAATCCCGCTCACGCATCCGCCGGCTTCCCGACTACGTGTGCTACCTGCCACACCACCACTGCCTGGACTGGGGCGACGTTCAACCACACGTATTTCAACGTGAACCACGGCAACGCGAATGGAGTCTGTGCAACCTGCCACACGAATCCGAGCGATTACTCGGTGTTCCAGTGCACCGGTTGCCACGGCAGCAACAACGCGGCCAATTTCCATCACCCGAACGTCGGCGGGTATGTGTACAACAGTGCGAACTGCTATCAGTGCCACTCAAAGGGCTAGAACTTTTGATTGGGTGGACGAGACCGGGATCACGGTCGACCGGCTGTAGAAATGCAGATGCAGTGAACCGAATTTACTTTCCCCCCGCGGGAAATCCCCGCGAGTAATGAGGTGTAATGAATCGTACGCGACTATTTCTGGCGCTCTTTCTCCTGGGATCCTACGGAGCCGGCCAGAACATGCCGGCTCGCGTAGCGGAAGTCGAGCAGTTGCAGGTCAAGCGCGAGGGCTCGGATGTAAAGATCGAAGTGATCCTCACCGGTGCGGTGCAGCCTTCGGTAGAGACCGCCACCAACCCGGATCGGCTGGTCCTGATCCTTCCCGGAACACTCTCCGACGCCAAACAGAAGCGCTACCCGCTGGGTACGGACGGCGTAGAGGGTGTACGCGTGGGCCTGAACAGCGCCAATCCTCCGGTCACTCGGGTGGTGGTCGACCTGGACAGCGCGCTGCCTTACGCGCTCTCGACCGAAGGAACACACGTCGTTCTCCGCGTCCAGACTGCAGAAGCCGCACACGTCCGGCACGACGGAGCGGTTCCGGCAGCATCGACTCCACTGGTTGGCGTGTTCCGGCGAAAACCGCAGGCTCCTGCGGCGGAGACTATGGCGTCGGCGCCAGCGTCTGTCCCGGTGCCTCCGCAGCTGCCACCGATTAATTTCGCTGAGAAACAACCCGCCACGGCTCAGCCCCCGGACGGGACCACCGCCACGGCATCCGCGCCTTCGTCGACGCACCCGAAATTCGGCAGCCTGCAGCAGGGCACGGTTTTTCCTGGCGCGGGCACGCCTGGCTCGGGAAGCGTCCCAGAAACGCAGAGCGTGATCCCGGGTTCCAGTCCTTCCGTAGCCAGTGTCACCCCGGGGAATTCCACTTCCGGCAGCCCTCGAGCGGCGGCCCAGACCCCGGCTCCGCCGCTCATCGTGACGCTCGGTTCCGCCAACGGTTCGAACGCCACGGCGTCTGCGGGGGCTAGCTCTACCCCGACGAGTTCGACGGCAGTCATCACGACCGGAGGGTCCTCGGGCCCGGTGGTGACGACGCCCAGCGCGGCCACGGCAAAGGTGACAGCATCGATACCAGCGGGCGCAGCAGTGCAGCCCGTGCCGTCCGAGGCCAGTAGTTCAACGACCCGGTCGGAAGCAGTCACGGAAGTGCAGCAGTTGCAGGTGAAGCGGGACGGTTCGGATGTCGATATCGAAGTCGCGCTGACCGGCCAGGTCAAGGCCTCGGTTGACCGGGCAACCAGTCCTGAACGTGTCGTGCTCACCCTCCCCGCTACGACCTCTGACGCGCGGCAAAAAACCTATCCGGTGCACGCGAACGGCGTTCAGAGCGTGCGTGTGGGATTGAACAGCGCCAATCCGCCGGTAACTCGAGTGGTAGTGGAACTCGACAAGGAGAGGCCTTACAACCTGAGTTTTGCCGGCAACAATGTGATCCTTCATATCGGTACGCCGAAGGTTCTGACGAACCTCGCGAGTGCTTCGGCTCGGCCGCCGACGCCGCCGGTTGCCCCTGACCTGAAGGCTGAGGCTACGAAACTGATCCTCACGCCCAAGGCCCAGGGCACTATACCCGTGGCAGTTGCAGACCCCGCAACCTCGACTGTCCCGGCGAATCCGAGCGGCGCGGCTTCGGCCATCCTGAGCGCAAAGGCAACGCCCGTGCAGCCGACGACGAGTTCGGCTGGGGCACCGAACGTGATCACGAAGGTGATATCAGCCACCGTAACACCGGCCACCACAACTGCAGCTACGACAACCAACGCTCCGCCCAGTGCTACGGTTGCTAATCCGCTCGGACTGCCGGCGACTGCGACATCGACCACCTCGAGCACGACTGCATCCGCGACTTCGACACCTAGCGCTTCTCAAGGGGCCACGGTCGCGAATCCGCTCGGGCTGCCAGCGAATACGGCGACCGCGAGTACGACTTCACCAGGAACGACGGCGACGGCCAGCGCTCCACCAGGGGCCACCGTATCCAATCCGTTTGGACTCGCGCCCGGGGAGAAGCTGCCCACGGCTGAGAGCGCAGAAGAGGCAACTGATATCGGCGCAACCAACGACGTTTCGACCATGGTGAGCGCCGACGCCGTGCCCGAGACTGCAACGGTAAGTGCCTCTGCCGGGTCGACAACTGCGGCAGCGAGTGCGACTACAACCGCCGCGAAGCCCGCGACGACTTTGATGGCGAAGGCGACCCCGCCTGAGATACCCGCGGTGCTCGCGCTGCGCGCCACCCATCCTGATTTCCGGACCACTTTCCGGGTGAAATACGTGGCCGAGGGCGTCGCCTATCTCGACGGCGGCCGCGGTGCTGGTCTCTCCGAAGGCATGAAACTGGTGGTGCGAGAGACTCCGACCGGGACGGTGGTCGCCGCTGCCACGGGCAGCGACGAACACATCGTCGCGGAACTGGAAGTGAAGTCTGTGGCGGAAGCATCGGCTGTAACCGACATTCACACTCCGAACCGCGACGTGAAGCCGGGAGACCTCGCCTACCTGTCCGCTCAGGACGAGCAGTCCCTGGTGCAGCAGAGCACGCTGAGTTCGACGCGAAAGTATCCGACCGTGATCTCGTTCACCGAAGACGACACGCTCGACGAAGAGGCGCGCGCGCAGATTCCCAAACCGCCCCTGCCCTCGATCAACCGGGCCCGTGGCCGCTTTGGGTTTGACTACATTGGGACGCAGTTCCACGGCGCGAGCGGCGGCAGCAATTCGAACATCGGCCTGATAGCCCGCCTCGACATGACGCGGATCGGCGGCACTTACTGGAACGCCAGCGGGTACTGGAGAGGCCAGTTGAATGCCAACTCCTACCAGGGCACGCAGACCCTGCAGGACGTGATCAACCGCACCTACCACCTGGCCATGACGTACGACAATCCGCATTCGGCGTGGGTGGCCGGTTTTGGACGCATGTACCTGCCCTGGGCTACCAGTCTCGACACCATCGATGGCGGCTACTTCGGACGGCGCATGGGGCACGGGTCGACGGTGGGAGTTTTCGCCGGCTCCACACCCGACCCCTCGTCCTATAGCTACAATCCCGACCGACGCATCGGCGGCGTCTTCGTTAATTTCGAGGGCGGCAGCTACGACGACTTCCGCTTTACCAGCACTTCGGGAATCGGTATCAGCACCATCAAGTGGCAGATCGACCGGCCATTTGTCTTTTTCGAGAACGGGGTTTCCTACAAGCGGTATGTGTCGGTTTACGACTCACTGCAGGCAGACAGCCCCGCCGGCAACACCGTGGCAACG